>Ga0206683_10000111_pt1 | contig 56516 bp, 30 predicted proteins | sample M280m12015metaG_FD_155483 | JGI IMG/M metagenome (GOLD analysis project Ga0206683, IMG submission 155483) | Ammonia-oxidizing marine archaeal communities from Monterey Bay, California, United States - M2 80m 12015 | ecosystem: Environmental > Aquatic > Marine > Intertidal zone | place: USA...
CTGATACGCCTCAACCACAAAGCAACAAACCTGTCTCACGACGGTCTAAACCCATCTCACGATCCCCTTTAATGGGCGAACAACCCCACCCTTCCCAGCTGCTGCACCAGGAGGTTGGGAAGAGACGACATCGAAGTAGCAAGCCACCAGGTCGATATGTGCTCTTGCTGGTGACAACTCAATTATCCCCGAGGTAACTTTTCTGTTATCAATGACCCCCATAAATGAGGTACATTGGTTCGATAGGCCCTGCTTTCGCATCGTCGATCGTTATTTTGCCGATCCACGTCAAGCCAGCTTTTACCCTTACATTTCACGGTGGAGACTGAACCACCTAAGCTGACCTTTGGGCACGCTTGTTATTTTTTCGAGCGCGTGGCGCCCCACCCAAACTGCCCACCAAGCGGTGTTCTCATGAAGAGTTAGTACAGTTACACACTAAGGACGGTGTCTCTATGGTTGACTACTCTCGGAACTGGCGTCCCGAGGATCAGCGTCTCCCGTCTACTCAGCACGTAATGTGCGACTGTACAACGCCAGGTTGCAGTAAAGCTCTACGGGGTCTTCGCTTGCAGGTTGAGGTTACTGGACTGTGCGCCAGTAATGTCAATTTCGCCGGACGTACCGCGGAGACAGTGGGACTCTCGTTGTGCCATTCATGCAAGTCGCCAATTAAGCGACAAGGTATTACGCTACCTTAAGAGGGTCATAGTTACCCCCGCTGTTTACTGGTCCTTCGTCAGGTTGTAACCCGATTTCAGATACCAGCACTGAGCAGGATTCAGCGACTATACACAACCTTTCGATCTAGCAGTCGCCTATGTTTTTATTAAACAGTCGGAGTCCCCTGGTCACTGCGACCAGCTTATCTCTAAGCTGGCACTCCTTCTCCCGAAGTTACAGAGCGATTTTGCCGAGTTCCTTCGCGGTACTTTGCCCGTCACACCTTAGGCTACTCACCTTGGGTACCTGTGTCAGTTCTAGGTACGGTCACCTCTACGGCTTTTCATGGGACCCAGGCATCATTCGTCTTTTGCTCACGCCTTCCCGATCTTCTCACCATGACGGTTCTCCGATCGGTTATCGAACGCTTCGACATCCCATGACAGGAATGCACGAACTAGCCCGAGCCGTCACCATTTATTGTAGAGGGGCATACGAATATTAACGCATTTCCCATTCGGACATTTCGGTTAAGAATGCCCTTAGGACCGGCTAACCCTCGGCTGAAAAACATTGCCGAGGAACCCTTACCCCTTCGGTGGTGCGGATTCTCACCACACTATGCTGCTACTCTTCCCTGGATTCTCATATGTACACGGTCCACGAGACCTTACGACCTCGCTTCTACCCGAGCACATCGCCGCGCTACCCCATCTCCTTGCGGAGGGTCAGCGTATCGGTATTCAGTTTGAGCCCCGTCCATTTTTCGGGCCCGCAAGCTTGACCAGTGATCTGTTACGAACTCTTTCAAGGATGGCTGCTTCTAAGCCCACCTTCTGGTTGTCTTCGGCCACGGACGCCGTTTGTGATTAACACTTAACTGAAATTTTGGGACCTTAACGCTGAGCTGGTTTATTCACCTTTCGTCACGGTAGCTTACCCACCGTGGCTCACTCCCTGCTTCTACGGCGAACACAACTTCGGAGTTTGACAGCGTGCCGAGGGATTGCTCCCCCTAAACATACAATCAGTGCTCTACATCGCATTCTACCTTCACAGAGATCTACCTACGAGTAGTCTCGCGCGGAACCTGCTATTGCCCATCTCGATTGGACTTTCACCCCTATACCAAACTCATCCGAGCGATTTGCACATCAGCAACGGTTTGATCCTCCACCCAACTTTCGTCGGGCTTCAATCTGGTCAGGCATAGATCGACGGGCTTCAGGTCTCCCACCATTGACTCCGGGCGAGCACACCCAGTCCCTCGCCTTGCGGCTGCGGACTATTCGGTTTCCCTACGGCTACGCAGATCGACTGCTTAACCTCGCCAATGATCAGAACTCCCAGGGGCATTTTTCGAAACGCACGAATAGACGCTGCTCATATCTTCGCTTTCACGCCTATTCAGCTTGTTCCCAATTGGTTTCAGGTTCTTTTCACATCCCGCTAAGGATACTTTTCAGCTTTCGCTCACGCTACTTGTCAACTATCGGTCTCGAGTAGTATTTAGGATTGGAAGTCTATGCCTCCCATATTCACGCGCGATATCCAACGCACGCTACTCAGGATCCACTACATGGCCATATCCGGCACGTATACGGGACTTTCACCCTCTTTGGTGCGCCGTTCCAGGACGACTTCTACTTCCCGGACTTAGGCTACTAGTGTCCATACTCCACATCTCTCCAAGGTTTCCCAAGGAGATTCGGTTTGTCCTATTCCGTTTTCATTCGCCACTACTCACGGAATTTCTATTGATTTCTTTTCCTCCCCCTACTGAGATGCTTCAGTTCGGGGGGTTCCCCTTCCTACGTTGTTAAAACGAGGAATGACTGTTGTCAGGAGGTCCAATTCGGCAATTCGCGGATCAAAGAGATTCATGCCTCTCCCCGCGACTTATCGCAGCTTGTCACGACCTTCGTCGGCTCTCGAGCCGAGCCATCCCCCAATTGGGTTGTAGCATCATTATTTCTTATTGGTACTCACTATTGTGAGGCCTCTGGTGTCCAGGCATATCAATTCTGGTTTCTCAGGCCACTACGTATCCCCGCAGGGCGCAGCAGCCTCAACCACTTACCCTGATAGGCAATCTATCAGAGCGCACAAAGCAGGCTTGCGACCAACCTATGGTATTTGAACAAGACGGGAGCAGTGGTCCGCATTAGTAGTGTGAAAATAACTAGAAAAGGGCTAATTATTGGGGAAAAAATGGCGCATGGTCGAGACCGTATGGAAGAATTTCATTACTACTATGAGTAGGTGCATCGTCAATGTCGAAAGGCAATACCGGGGTTTTTTCCACACTCAAAACGGTAGATTCGTCGGTAGTTAACTTCGGATCTTCCCCATTAGAGTCCTCGGAATTGTTAATTTCTATTTCTGTAATTGCCTCTTTTTCGATATTGTCCACATTGGTCGCTGCAGACTGATTTTCTGACCCACATGCTAGACAGATACTAGTGCTATCCAACGAGAAGCCACAGACTGAGCAATCCACGATAAGCGCAACGGGCATCAAGACTTGATGCTAGCGGAGATCAAAACTACGAGTAAAGGACCCCATGGAACACAATCATGAATATTGTTGCAACGACGCAGGTGATTAGCATTACGGGTAGGCCTGCCCGCACCCACTCGGCAGTCGTAATCGGGTATGGCCCACGTTCACTGATGGCTACAGTCATAACATTAGCACTCGAACCTATGGGGGTGGCATTACCACCGAAACCAGCACCCATTGCCAAGGCCCAGAGAAGGGGCTCTGGGCTAATTTCACCACCACTTGCCTCCGTGATACTGAATATAACCGGAATCATGGCTGCAGTAAATGGGATATTGTCAATTAGAGCGCTTGCAATAGCGGAAACCCAAATTACTGCGACAGCTAACTTGACTTCGTCATCTCCAAAGTTATCGAAAATCCAGTTTGCAACCTGTTCAAGGTAACCTACATCCCCCACTGCCCCAACAAGCAGAAATAGGCCTGCGAAGAAAAGAAGAGCTTGCCATTCTACCTTATCTACAACCTCGTTTATGAAGCCCTCTCTGAGCTCTTCCTTTTTCGGCCTGGCCAATATTAGCGCAAATGCTGCACCGGATAGTGCGATACCATCTATTTCTATCGGAAGATCCAACAGCGACTTTGCTGAGAATGCGACTACAGTGAAACCAAGGATAATCAATGTGGAGTACATCAGTGGTTTGTCGGTGATAGCTTCCCACTCGTCTTCTTCTAACAACAAATCTACATGAGGGGGCTTTTGAGTGGACCATTCTCGGTAATACCATCTGAAGTAGCTTAGAGTCGCAACCCATGCAAAGAAGGTAAGGATTCCGAGTTTAAACAGGAAGCCATTGAAAGAGAATGCGCTCAAATCTAGAGTAGATTCTGCAGCAGCTGCAGCTATCATTACGTTTGGGGGGTCTCCGACCATCGACGCCACACCACCGGTGTCCGACAGGATTGCCTCGGCCATCAGTGGGGGAACTGGATTGATTTCCAGCTTATTGCAAATCCTCAAAGTCACAGGGGCGATGATGATGATCGCAGTAACATTGTCAATTACAAGAGAGATTAGAGTAGTGATTGTCCCTAGGAGGACGATTAGTCTCCAAGGATCGCCCTTGCTCATCTTGGAGGCCTTGATAGCGACGTACTCAAAGAAACCGCAGAGTTCCAGTATGGATGCGAAAATCATCATGCCAAGGAGTAGGCCAATTACTTCCCACTCGATCCATCCGATCATGGTGTGCTCAAGCGTGTATGTCTTTTCCAGTATGGCGACGCCCATTTCGTTTGGTCCCCAAACCTCGTGTAGATGAAATACACCAGAGTAATGCCCATAAAGAAGCATTAGGACCGAGCCGAACCATGCAGCTATTGTCCTATGAACGACCTCGGAGAGTATTAGGGCAAATGATAGGATGAAAATAGCCAGAACTACCTGGGGTTCAGACACCATTATTTGGTGCGAGAAATATTGCCTCTAAATATGTGACTGCTGTCGACTGACTTATCAACGGCTATACTGACTACTTACCAGACCAGAAAACGGCTACATTACCCCTCTGAAATACGAGAGTTGCTGTTGTTAATTGAGCGATTTTGGTGAATAGTGACCTTCTCTGCTCCCTGTCGGATGTAGTGCTCTTGTTGGCCTTGACCTTGACTAATCTCTTTCGTGATAATTGATCTGACAACTCGAAGAGGAGCGATTCTGTCACCCCGCCTTTGCCAATTCTTACCGAAATCTCCAGATCCTCACTCTTGGCCGCGTTGGCGATACGCCTGGGTATATCGTCACTCATTCTGAGCGCCCCGCGAAATCTGGACCTTGTCGGGTCTTCCTCCCACATCTGAGACAGGTGATGATTAATGTCTTGGATGCGATTCTTACTCTCGATGTGAGGCCAGGGGACATGGATTGTTTGCAACTTCGGCATATCTTCCTATTTACTTCGGAGCTAGGTCGGACGCCGTGCTTCTTACCAATAGCGAGAATTTGCCTTGCTGCGTTATCTGCGATCGGGATTCCCTCCCCTAGACTGGTCTCAAGCACAGTGGAGAGATGCCTGATTGCATTTTCGGCCTCATTCTTTCGATCTGCCTTTCTCCTTCTGGAACGCCTTCCCCTTCCAGCCATTGTCTAACCTCATAGGCTTCTTACGGCATTTGCGACGGACTGACCGACTTCCTGAATCGAGCCAGTTCCATCGACGATTGCGAGTATCCCCATATTGCCGTACCATTCCCCCAGGGGCTTTGTCTGCTCATAGTAGGCAGCGAGCCTCAATCGGACGGTATCCTCATTGTCATCCTTCCTCTGAATAAGTCTGCCCTCTACCTCCGGGGGTGGTGGTTTGAATGAAACATGATATATCTCGCCGGTTTCTGGATCCATTCGCCTTCCTACAATCCTGTTTACGATATCTTCATCTGGAACCTCGATGGATATCACCGCCGATACCTCGGTAATCCGTGCTAGAGCTTCTGCTTGGGGTATGGTTCTCGGGAATCCGTCAAATAGGACACCATTTGATGCGTCGGGCTCATTCAACCTGCCTTCAATTAATCCAATTATCACCTGATCAGGAACAAGTTGCCCAGATTCCATATACGTCTTCGCTTCCAAACCAAGTTCCGTCCCTTTGGAAACGGCTGAACGAAGCATATCTCCCGTAGAAACCTGGGGCTTCCCGGTCATTTCTACGATAATTTCTGCTTGTGTGCCCTTGCCGGCTCCCGGGGGTCCGAATAGCACAATCGAACCCGACATGAGTGTATGGCGTGGGCTGGTGCAGAAAAATGAACCGCTCTAGGGCCCGTTCTGCTCCCACCATAGATTCCCGTATGCAACCCATTGGTCCATTGTCCAACCGGCGGGCAGTCCTGTAAGCGGAAGTGGCAGGGCTCCTTCGGGGACCTGATGCGTGGGGAGGGTGGGCACGGTTGACTGAATGACATCCTGAATTTCGGTCTTGGAAACCTCCCCGGTAACCACGTCACCAGTGGTGGAGGTGTCTAGTGCTGCTGCCCTCCTCTCGTCCTTAGTCCCTGCTTGGAGGGCTGAACCTCGTGGGATCAACTCCTCGTCAGTACCTACGGGCTGGAACTCCTGCCTAGTTCTGAAGCCGAAAGAGATTGCTCCGGCTAAAGCCGCAAAGAAAAATATTGCAAGAGTCCATGCAGGTAGACCTAAGGCTTCGAAAACCCCGGAGATCCCCCCTTGATTAGTAGACTTGGACTTGCTGACATCGAAAGTTATAGAAGAATGCGTCACTGTAACTTGTCCCTCTTCAGTTGTTGAATTTGCGTTAATTCTGAGTTGATTTAGTCCGTCTTCGGCGGACTTTCTTGGTTTGACCGATACAGTGATGTCAGCATTTTCTCCTGGGCCCAGTTCTTCTATAGAAGTGGGTTCAAATTTGATGACCCATCCTTCCAATTCCTCGGAATCTAGCCAAACTCCTGATGCAGTATTCCCAAGATTGTGGACTTCCAATGCGAACGTTGACTCTTCACCTTCGGGAATGCCCTGCAAGTCTACAGAGTCAGTCTGAACTTCAATCCACACGGATGGCAGTACGATGACCTCCATCTCGATGGTGATAGTTTCCTTGGATAGACTCGGGGATGTAGATTCGATGATAACAGGAACTTTGTCGAGCAGGGTCCCAACGGGAGTGCCACTGGGGAGTTGAAGCCCGATTGAGATTACTGAGTCCCTATTCATGTCCATTGAGAATGTCTTTCCAGTCAAGAATCCGCCAGACCAGCCATCTGGGAGAGTTCCCATCGTTAGATCGATTAGCAAAGGAACGTTGCCCGAATTGTGTAAGAAAATATTGGAGTTTCCGTCCCTCCCTAGAGCGATTGAGAAACCTTCATCGCTCTGGACATCTAGGGTGGTAATTTCTCTAACTTCCAATACAGTAGCATTAGTAACAATGGTTTCTCCCAATGTTGTCTTCACTGTAATCGTGTTCCTATCTCCTTTCTCAGAAGCAAGGGGAACTATGGTCCTGATATTGATCCTAGATTCATCCCCTGGTTCAACTTCCACTTCGATGCTTGACACCTCTCCTGCGGGGGGTTCGTCATCGAAAAAGAAAACCTGAATCGGCCATGTGTTGGTCGATGATAGAGCCCGTACTTCGAAATCAAGTGGAATGTTTCCAAAATTTGATATTGATAGAACTGTGGTAATGGTTTCCCCGTTCAGAACGGCTCTGGATTCGGAAATAGCTACTGGGCCAAACTCAATACCGTTTGAATCTGAAATCTGCGTAGAGAAGTCTCTGCTTTCAAACACTTCAACCTCGGCTGTCTCGGTTGTGAATAGCGAGGGGTCGTTGACGGAAGTAGTCACACAGGTAACTTGGTTCGTGTCCCCGGCAGATAATCCGGAAGATGAGGGAGGGACTTTGACACGAATTGGGACGGGAACGAACTGAAGTCTGCTAAGTGGCCCAATCGTTACCTCCGAAGACTGACTGCTTCCAACGTGAACAATCCAGCGATCGACTGTCTCGCAAGAAATACTGTACTCAGTTGGGCCGTTTCCTATATTCTTTACAGATAATGTGAACAGGGCGAATTTGTTGGGTTCAGAACCCAGGTCCTCGGTACCCGCAGAGACCGTGTAGAGGCCCTCTACCCGATCAATGTCCACCGACAATCGAATTGAATGGAAGATGGTCGGCGACATCTGGTCTCTTAGATTGAGGTCGGTAACGAAAAGTCCTGGGAGGGCGAAACTGTTCTCTAAATCAGCGTCTTCATCAGTTAGGTTCAACGAGATTACCACTCTGTCACCCGATTCTCCAAATGGGGAAAGAACCCATGGTCCAGCCTCACTCAACGTTCGGGACCACTCGTCCTGTGGCGTGCTCATAATTCCAGATTCATCGATAATTTGTACTGGGGAAGTTGAGAGTTCAACGGTAATCTCCGAGGTCCCCTCATTCAGGAGTTCTAGTTGAAATTCGGACCAACTTACTAGGCTTGGATCGATATTCTGGAACTTTGCGGATTCTAATTCTTGGAAATCCGAAGGGTGTGAGCCATCTGCCATCAGCGGAGTAATACGCACCCCTATCTCGGTCACATCGAATTCTAGTTCGAAGATATTGTTATTCAAACCGGTGTTTTCGTCATTCAACTCAACAACCTCGGAGAGGTAATCGAGAGTTAGTCTGACTAGGTGAGATCCAGTGGTTGGGAAGGAGTGATAGATCGAGAATGTCCCAATCCCCCCGCCTCCAAGTGATGGCATCGAATATGTCCCTATCTCTGACCCATCAGTAATATCCTGTAGTGAAATTGAGTACTCACCAGTTGGCGCTGCCGCTTGGTTAATCCAAGAAAGTTGCATGGAGATTGTATCTCCCTTCAATGGACTATTTTCTGATGAAAAAATCGAGTTCGGGACGACGGTTAAATCGGACTCTTGTCGTTCTTCTGCGTTTGCAGATAGTACCAAGGAGAAATCTTGAGAAAAACCTCCGGCGTGTCCAACTTGAATTGTCCATATTCCAGATTGAGAAGATGGTAGTCTGACTCTCTCTAGATTATTCAAGTGGTCGTTGGGGCCTGATGATTGGCTGAACCCGTTTGCGAAGTTGTTGCCATTGTATACTTCTCCCGTTGGAGAAGTGACCACGAGATCGAGGTTGTTGACTAGTCGGCTTGCATTCTGATCCGCGGAAGCAGAGCCCTCCTTGTCATTCCATGCCAGAGTCACATCGATGCCGTTGCCGCCAGAGACTTCGAAGGTGTAGATGAAACTGTGACCTGGAAGAAGTTGCCTTTCTTGATCATAGAATACAGACAGATTCTCCCCATTGCTTTGTGGAAAAAGGCTGTTGGAGATATTGAGCTGCCCCCATCCTTCCCATGGGTTTGGCACATCTTGCTCGCCGATATCCTCTGCCCCGTTGACCAATAACGCCCTAATTAGGGGAGAGGTTGGGGTCGCTATTCCGACTTCCTCCCTCAGGAATTCTCTGGCCATCGCAGATGCTCCGGCAACTACTGGAGTTGCCATCGAACTTCCACTCAATGTCATGTACATTGGAGTTGAACCGTCGGAATGAATGGAGCCAGAGCAATTGCCACCAGAGGCGAGGTCTGCTTCTTGAGCTCTAGCAGAGCAAATCATTACCCCAGGTGCTACCAAATCAGGCTTTATTCGGCCATCTGAGGTTGGTCCTGAAGATGATTCGTTGAAAACCTGCCCCACAGTTGCAGAATCGAAGGCACCCGTGGTCGAAGCACCCACAGAGAGTGCATTTTTTGCCGTGCTTGGTGAAGTGACTCCCGATTCGCCCATGTCACCAGCAGAAAAAATCACTAGGAACTCTGGATAGTCATTTGTAAACCAGTCAATTGAGCGAGAATCTGAGGTGTAATCTCCTACTAAGTTATCACTGCCCCAACTATTTGTATGGATGTATGCATCATTCTGTAGAGAGTGCTCGAACATTTGGTACAAAGACCCCCACCTTGCTAATAGTCCGGAGCTATCGACCTCTAGTTGGTAGAAATGGAAAGTCGCTTGGGGGACAATCCCCGTGGCATTCGAGTCGCCGGAACCATCCCCCAGTAGTGTTGAAGTGACATGCGTCCCATGACCGCTGTTTGAGTCGGCACCAGAACTGTCTGGTCCGAACAAATTGAATACTGGGCTCCTGAGTCTCTCGCCAAAGTCGCCATGATCTACATCTAGGCCAGTATCAGAAATTCCTATTACTTCCCCATGCCCAGTAAGATTGGCGTCGGTCATAGTCCTTGCAAAATCTGCACCGGCTATGAAGCTGGCATTTGAGTTCTGGATAGATAGAACTGGGCCTGGTTCGACCCTCAATACTCTATGATCAGAGGCTAATGAAAAAATCATAGTGGGATTTGCAGACTGAATCTGGCACAGATGCAAGTCGCAATTGGAAGATTGGTGTAGCGTCCCTTCAAGATCATTAATTTCCCGTCTTAGATCGGCAATATCCTGTTCAGAATTAGTTGGAGAAGGGGTGACGTCCAAATCAATTAGAGAATCTTCCAACCCCAATAATGGAAATAGTGACTGAGAGACCTTCCACGTCGATGGCATGGGCCCCGCCCATCGAACTTGTGAAAGATTCTGAACCCGTGATATTTCTTCATCGGAGTCCCCCTCCGAGAGGCTGATAATTACCGATTCGTATGGTATCTGATCAATTATGTCAAATCCGATAGATGCAAGTGAATTCTCTAGATCTTGCAAGTCTGAGGTTTGTGATTGGACAATATGCAATCTACCATCATGGGGTTGTTGGAGGCCTGAAATCTGCCACGGACCCACTGGAAGGTCCTCACTCAGGGGATCAAAGATTCCGAAGGGAGTGTATATTTTACCAGATGATTCCGAGATTGGATAATCGCTAGATAATGGATTCTGGAACAATTCCCATGCACCCCCATTGGACTCATCATAAGATTGAGAAAGGGATTTTTCATCGACTACTGGTTCTAGAGAAATTGTATGGGAGAAAGTGGAAAACAAAAACAGAGCAATGACTGAGCAGACTGATTTTGAGGTAGACATTCGGTATTCCGAGACTAGATTCTCTTTTGACTATTGACTCTATGCGGGCGTAAATATTCAAGACAACGAGGAATAATAACGACTGATTGAGGCATCTGTCTTTGCAACGGTCTTACGCCAGTCCTCCTCGACACCCATTAGTGCCCTTATGCAATCAACATTCTCAGGAATTACGTCACTCTCCTGATGAATTGCTTGGAAATAGTAGAGGCGATCGCCAATCAGTTTTACACCATCTTCCCAAATGAAAATTTCATGTAAATCGCCCCACTTCCTACCTATATCTCTAGCCATCTCCATGACTTCAGCAGTAGTTGGAATGCGATCCTCTGCGCCATTCATGATGATTACTCGAGGGGTGTCCGCCCACATCTGTAGTATCGACTCTGTAGTTAGTCCGTGGTCCGCTGGGAGGTCCGCAACAATGCTGTGGACATGCATAATTGTTGTTGGGACTGCTACAGCTAAGCTGTTAATTTCTATCTCTGGTTTCACGGTCATTACATCGGGTCCATGGTGGCTTGGTACTTTCAGCACGGGCTTGATTGCATTGATCGGCCCCTTTCCAGAATCTCCCGGATCGGCTGCTCGTCTAATCATCGTACATTCGACCTTCAATGAGCCACAGTGTTCGAAAAGAGGCACCAAAGTTCTGGACAATCCAGTGGTATTGCAAGAAACAACCCTCGAGCCCTTTGCATTCATGTTTTCCATATGATTTGCCGAGGAAGAATACGATAGCCCAGTTAGTTCGTGCTTTTCTCCTCCTTGGAAAATATACTTGATGCCTGCTGACTGGTACTTCTCAATATTCTCCGCACCCAATTTTCCAGGAGCGCAATCGACCACGACATCAGAAATCGCTAGTAAGGCAGAAAGGCCCCCGGAGCAAGGGTACCCTTGCTTAGAGAACTGTTCAATCATATCCTCATCATCAAATGTGCAGTACAGTGGAAAACCCTTCTTGATTGCAAGCTCACAACCAAAACTTGGACCAGTCTTAGTCACGCCGGAGACTTCCATGTCTTCTTGTGCATCAATAGCGTCTGCAACACGTTTCCCGATGGTCCCAAAACCGTTTATTGCCACCTTTATGGATACCATTTTCAAATCCCCATGTCTTTGCCTTTGATTAATCGGCGTCTGAAGGATGCCTATGAACCTAGCGAATTCGGCAAGAGTCAATAATGAGTCGCCTCTTTCTGGATGCGTAGTGTAATGCATAGGGGGCAGTAAGTTGAGAGAGATTGTCACTAAGAGTTTGAAACTCAACAAGGACCTGGACAGGTATGTCGAGCAGGCATTGGAACAGGGTCGTCCAGTGAAGATTGGGTGGGGGCGTGCTGGCGATGAAAGACCAAAAGATGGAGAATTTGGAGTCATGACTCACTTGCCCGAGGGTGCTAGGGTGCTTTGCCTAGGGAACTTGGGGGCATGCGTGGGAGCGGCAAATCGAGGTGGAACTTTGACTCTTAGAGGGGGTGCTGGGTCGATGTTCGGTGCATTTCACGTTTCTGGAAAAACAGTCGTTGAGAAAGATGTGGGGGACAAGGCCGGATTCGAAATGATTGGAGGTGAGATTTCGATACAAGGTTCGGCAGGAGATGAAGCCGGTGCTGCAATGTCTGGCGGAATATTGCTAGTTAGAGGCCATGCAGGAAATCATTTGGGATCAGGGATGTCAGGGGGCACGGTCTTAGTAATGGGATCAGTGGGTTCAGAACCGGGCATCGGAATGTCTGGAGGGAAAATCGTGATTTCTGGAAGTTGCCCTCCACCTCCGGATGGGGTAGAAATGAGATCAATAAATAAATCAGAAATTTCTGAATTTTCAAAATTGCTGGATCCGATGGGACTGTCCGTTAACGAGGACGCCCTAGTTCTAGAAACAGGAGCAACTCATTCGGAAAGTTTTGATTCACCTGATTACTTTATCTCAGAGGGATTTGATAATATCTCACTATACCCAAATGAGGACTCTCTGTCTGACAATGCCCCATTGGACCACTACACACTTCTTGTACAAGGTGGGGCCGATTCGGAGGGTGCACTATTGAAAATACCATGGATAATTAGTTGTGAAACCACAATTGATCAGGAAAAATGGAAAGATGTAGATTCACCAGCAATTGTCAGAACTAAATCAAGGAAGAACGACTTGCTATTAATTGGCAGGAAGGAGGTCTCCGAGGTGATTGATCATGTCGGAAATTGTTCAGGGATAATTTTCGACATCACAGATTTCCCGGGACTGAATGACGCGGAAATAGAGGCAATGCTAACCTCATTACGAAGCAGAATGGATTCAAATTCGATTATCATGCTAAGGGGGAGAATTGACAGGATTGAACGTGTTTTCAGACTAGTTATGGACTTAGAGCTGGATGGAGCAGTTGTGAACTGTGCAACTAGAAGTGGTTCTAGGCTTGCCTCTTCACTTCCAAAGATTGGGCTTGCTTCGAAGACCATGGGAATAAGTGAAACAGGAAAATTCGTCATGATTGAGGTAATGCACGAGCCTGATGCTAAGGACCTAGTGATTGCTGTAGCTTCGGGTTGTACTGCATTGGTTTCTCCGTGCCCCAAGGGGGATCTGGGTGCGAAGATAGAGGAATTGGGCATAGGCGTTCGTGGTTGGATGCGAGATGTCGGAGTTGATAGAATCGAGAGGATAGGCAGGAGGAACCTCCGAGCCAATGATTTTGACACGGCCGCAATTTCTGGACTTAGACTAGTTGGATATGACCGGCCGCTGAAGATGTGGCTAGAGCTGAGGTGAGAACATACCTACTCTTGATTTCAAGCACTCCATCCTCAGTTATATTCAGAAGATTCACGGGACTGACCACAGGGCCGAAGATTGGTCGGGGTGGCTGCCGGAATTAGGTTGCCCGGTGGATAGCAATAATCAGAAGTCGATAGAGGTCGAAGTGTTTCCGGATCGACCGGATCTACTCAGTCATGAGACTATAGCAAGGGCGTCGAGGTCATTCCTATCATCAACGGAAATCGGAGTTGACTTACCGGTTTTTCCTGGTGAAATCGGACTTTCAGTTGACCCCGAATTAGATGAAGTCAGGCCGATTATTATGGGAGCAGTAGTTAGAGGGGTGGATACGGGATCAAATACAGAAGAGAGAGAAGATTTCATTCAATCTCTGATGGATCACCAAGAAAAATTACACTTGACATTGGGGAGAAAGAGGAAGTTTGCATCCATAGGGGTCCACGATCTAAACTCTCTGAAACCCCCGTTCAGAGTAACGACCGTCCCGTCAACTTACTCTTTCATTCCACTTGCTGGCTCGGAAGAGATGAGCATAGAACAGATTCTCACCGAACATCCGAAAGGAGTGGAATATGCCCATCTAATGAAAGGATTGGAACAATTTCCTGTGATACTAGATTCGGAAAAGAGGGTTCTTTCATTCCCCCCAATAATCAATGGCAGCCATACAACTGTACACGAAGGGACCAAGGATTTCTTCATCGATGTTACCGGTTGGGATGAAAGGTCCTGTGAATCCTGCCTTCTTCTTGTATGCCTCTCAATGTCGGAAAGGGGAGGTCGAATCGAGAGTATAGAATTTTCTGGCCCGGATGGGGAGGAAAAGTCAATCCCACGAGGGGGGGCTCGAAAGCATCGGATTCCTGAGAGCCTGATTATGAAAATTTTGGGTTTGCAGTTGGGCTCGGATGAGATATCGCGTGCAATAACAAAGATGGGCGGAAAGCTAGAAGAAAGTAGGACTGTAACGGATGGCCCCAATGTACGTGGAAGGTGGGCTGACTGTGTCGTCGGAGAAATTGAGTACCTAATTTCGATGCCTCGGTGGAGGAGCGACATTATGCATCCAGTGGATATTGTAGAAGACATTGCGATAGGATTCGGTTTCGAGAACCTCCCAGAAACTCTGTCAAAGACACATCTAGATGCCATTCCACTCAGGACTTCGAACCTGAATAGGAGGTTTGGAGAAAGTATGAGGGCATGCGGGCTACAAGAAGTGCAAAGTCTGACTCTTTCCAATGAGAGAGACCAATTCGAGAATGTCAGATGGCCACAAGAAGAGGGAATGGCATTGATCTCCAATCCCATCACCTCGGAACACACCGTTCTAAGGCAATACATTCTGCCCTCACTACTGAGGTTGCTTGCTGCGAATAGGCATCATGAGTTACCTCAGAGGGTGTATGAGTTAGGTACAGTGGTAAGGAGATTCAAGAATTGCCAAAGAGGTGCATGGACGTGCGCCGAAGTTGGGAGTGGTTTCACTTCTTCTAAGGGAATTGCACAAGCGTTTCTTAGGGATCTGGGTGCTGAACATGATGATGTCGAATTTATGCCGGCAGAGCCGGGACATGGGCCATGGATCACAGGAAGGGGCAGTCTGATTCTGATCAAGGGCAAGGAAATCGGAGAATTCGGAGAGATTGCCCCGGAAGTGAGTGGGATATTCGGAATAAAATCGCCAATTCAGGCAGGGGAGATTGACCTAGAAAGAGTTAGAAGGCTGATTCCCGATCCTGTCTCCTAATCTTCCTTGTCCTTGGACAATAACTTCATTGCATCCAAGAACTTCTTGGTCTTCAGATGTTTTTTGTCTTCTTTTTTACTTTCTTTCTTCCCAGTCTTTTTCTCGTACTCAACAACGTTAGTCATGTAATTTGTTCGGGAAATAGCCGGTTTTGTGGGTTTCTTCTTCTTGAACGGCCATATCGGTCCCATGCCTTGCGAGCGACGGCTATGACCATCATACTTTCCCCATTCCGAGTCAATTAGCAGTAGTTTTCATGGCATTAGTTACTCTGGAAGACATGTGAGAGAGCGTCATATCGGGGTTGACGAGGCAGGGAGGGGACCTGCCATAGGCCCCCTGGTGGTCTGTGCGCTTTCCATCCCAAAGGAAGACAGAAACATTCTGAAAAATATAGGAGTAGATGACTCGAAGAATCTAAGCAAGATTAGGAGGGAAACAATTCATGCAGAAATCGTCTCTATTTCCAAATTACGAGGTTGGGAAATAGGTTTGATTTACTGTGATGCGGGAAAAATTGATCGATGGATGGAATCAGGAACTCTGAATACTCTGGAGGTTATGTTGTTTGCCGAGGCCATAACAAAGGCAATTGAAATTGCATCAGAATTCACGCTATTTCTAGATGCTTGTGATGTAGATGCAGAACGTTTCGGAAGGAATGTATCATCCGCCCTAGGAGAAAGTGGCAATGGTTTCAAGATTATTTCCAAGCATAGGATGGATTCTACTGACGTGATAACTGGCGCGGCCAGCATTATTGCTAAAGTAAATAGGGACTTGGCGATTGAAAGGTTATCAAAGGAATTGGGTGTTGACCTAGGCTCTGGTTATCCGTCGGATACGAAGTCCAAGACTGCTATTGAAGATCTTTGCAGGGAAGAAACCCCCAATGATTGTCTGAGGCGGAAGTGGAGCAATGTCGAGAGAGCTTGGATGAAGCACCATCGAAAACCAATTCCACCGAGAGAGATTGGAAAATTCGGGGGTGTCCAATCGGCTCTTGACGAATGGAATTAGCAAGAACGGTGAAATGCAACTATTGGTTGGTTTGTTCGAGAAACATGGACGAAGACGACGGTTTTGGTTCTGATGACATACAAACCGTGCGAAAATATGCATTGCAGAATGCCATAGAATATGGTGGAGAGGGGAAAACTGGAAGTGTCCTTGGAAGAGTTCTCGCAGAAAGAACTGATCTTCGCCCTCATGCAAAGAGATTACTAAAACTGATTGAATACGAAGTGGATCTGGCAAATTCATTGGCGAATAATCAAGGTATAGAAGAAGCTCGTTCAGAATTGGAAAAGATCGATCCTCGGGCTCTGGAGAGAGAGAAACACCAGAAGAAAGAGGGTTTGCGTGACCTCCCTGGAGATACATCGAAAGTTGTACTCAGATTCGCCCCCAATCCAAATGGGCCCCTGTCAATTGGCCATTCTAGGGGAGTCGTGATTAATTCCAAATATGCAGAGAATTATGGTGGGAAAATTGTTCTCAGATTTGATGACACGGATACAAGAGTCAAGCCACCTTTGGTCGAAGCATACAAATGGGTTGAGGAAGACTTCGAATGGTTGTCTGGTAGATCGGCCGATATTGTCGTTAGGGCTAGTGAAAGAATGCCCATTTATCTCAACCAAGCGGAGAAAATGATTTCGGAAGGACATGGTTATGTTTGCCGTTGTAGAGCCGAAGAGTTTCGTGGATTTCGTGAGTCGAAAATGGACTGCCCGTGCAGGGATAGGGGGGTTGAGGAATGTATAGAAGACTGGAGGGCGATGAATGCCGGTGAGATGAATGAGGGGGATGCCGTTGTGCGTGTTAGGACGGACATGAGTCTACCCAATCCAGCGCTGCGGGACTGGCCTGCGCTAAGAATTCAGCATTCCCCTCATCCAATAGTTGGTGACAAATACAAGGTTTGGCCTCTATTGGATTTCCAGAGTGCCGTGGAAGATTATGAACAGGGAGTCACTCACATAATCAGAGGCAAAGATCTGATGGACAGTACGAGAAAGCAGACTTTGTTGTACGAACACTTCGGCTGGAAGTATCCTGAGACTCTTTACTGGGGCAGAGTCAAGGTTCACGAATTCGGTGGATTCTCTACTTCCGGGATGTCATCTTCGATCATTTCGGGAGAATATTCGGGGTGGGAGGATCCTCGTCTACCAACTCTAAGGGCACTGCGACGCAGAGGATTTGAGGCTCAGTCTCTGATTGATCTTTGGAAGGAAATTGGGCTAACTCAGAAGGATATTTCTATTTCAATGCAAACCTTGGAGTCATTCAATTCCAAGATAATAGACAAAATCTGTGAAAGAAGATTTTTCGTATCTAATCCGGTACCTGTTGTTATTCAAAGTGAAAACAAGCCTAATGAAGCAAATATTGCTAGGCATCCAGACGGAAAAATTTCCGGAATGAGGAGGTGGGGAGTTGATAATCAAATATTCATCCAAGAATCTGATTACATTCAGGGTAAGTTACGACTGAAAGACTTCGCAGATATAGAAATCAACGACTCTGGTGCTAAGATTGAAGGTGAACCGAGGAGCGATGACCGCCCAATCATTCATTGGCTGTCTCAGAAAATTTCCAGAGAAGCAATAATGTTCATTCCAGAGGGGGAAGAAATGAGGGAGTTGGTGGGCCTGATAGAAGACTTTGAGTTGAGAGTCGGGGAAGTTTACCAGTTTGAGAGAGTGGGTTTCGCAAGGCTTGACCGAATTGACAACGATGTAGCAGAATTAATCTGGCTTCACAGTTAGTCGTGAATATTCATTATTGTCAGCAAGACCGCATTTATCACCCCATTAGTTGCGTCGCATTGAAGGGGGCAGTATGAATCAGAGTAGTGTGGAACGTTCTGGAACGAGGCTAGCAGTCATTTTTTCATCAGTACTAGTAATGGTTGTTTTCTCGCCAATTATTACTCAGGCGGCAGAGAGCAATAGTTGCTGTGAATCTCCAGATAAGTTCGACCTATACCTGATTGGTGACCCCGACAATGGCCAACTTACTCCTTTCGAGACGGACTTAGAGGAAAAGAAGACCGTTGAAGTGACCTCGTCTGTTCTCGGAGAGGTAGAAATTGGCTCATGGATGATAGAATGGGGAGAGGCTAGTAGCTACTCTTCTGGAACATGGACGTTCTCAATCCCCTATGAGGTTACAGATTCAGCTGGAGTATCGGCTAATGCAACAGTTGTAGTAAAGGTTGGTGGGAATACATACGAAAGCTCTTCGCAAATACCCGCGGTCTATCTTACTGAATCTGGTGAACTTCAAGTGGATATTGAAGTTCAAGACGGTGAGGTCTCAAAGAATGAGAAGATCGAAGTGGTATTTTCTGTTAGGAGTTTGATCTTCTCTAATCCGGGGAGTCAATCGGGCATAATGTTCCATTGGGGGGCGGAAGAGGTTGACGCTGCAATTTCTATTTCATTCCCACTTGTGAATGTAGAAATTCGCGATGCTAGTGTAAAGGGCAATCTTGTATTCTTTCCCGTGAGGCTTACTTCCGGATTCGGTGACAAAATATGGACTGGTTCCACAGGAGGATTGAAGGTCCAAAACGCCGAGATTTCCGAAAGTCCGATAGTAAATTCGAATGAAGATTGGGTAGATGTAACATTTGTCTGGGAACCAAGTGATTCTAATGGGGGGACAGTGAGGACTGACTTCCAGATTTCTCTGCAAGGTTCACTTGTAATCACTGCAGACAAGATTCACGAGGTTACACTTGGCCAAGATACCGGAGACAATAGCTGGTATCCTGACGAAGAGCCCCCTAGAACTGGCAGTTCTGACCTCATGGTTGAAGTCAATTGCAAATACGACGGCAATTCAATTGAAAGAAAGACGACAATAGAGTTTGATGGGGCCATGTCGCAATGGATGAGGTGGGGGCTGGACAACATAGGGAATAAGAGTCTTGGATCGAACAGTTGGTGGAGAAACCTGAATACATTTTCTGATACCGTCAGCGGAACGGAGAAGTCCAACGCTAGGGTAGACAACAGCGAGCTATCAGCACTAGAGACTCATCTGGAAGGATCGAAAACCAATCTGAAGTCATTTCTCTCAAACGGATTGATGCTGAATTCGGAATCTGTTTTCGGAGTAGACGCAGTAGAATTTGGACCATTGGAAGTTACCATTGACCTGGGCGTATCTAGGTCCTTCAACTCCGAACAAATTTCTATCAGAGTTGAGGCGAGTTACCCTGTAGAGAGGGGGGAGAGGCAGACACTGATTGAGGATTTTATCAAACCTGGTGGTTATGATTTCTGGGATGAAGTGGATCTTTCTTTCGAAATTAGAACCGGGATGCTATCGGGATTTGGCGGAGTCAATCTTGACAATGAAGAAGTAGATTACACGCATAGAAGATGGATTGTAATGGAGATCCTCACTATGGAGGAAACAGGAATAGAATCTGATACTGACTTTAGACTTGAGTTTATGGCCAACAATGCACTCCTATTCAGCCCTCTGATTTCTGCTATGATTTCGGTATTCGCTCTTTGTTTGGCATTGGGCATAGGGATGGCTCTGACGAGAAGGAGGACAAGGGTCCCAAGTATGATCATGCTAGGTGTCTTGGGGATACTTTCACTTTCGATATATTGGCTTGGATTGCCCATGCCAATAGTTCTGGGTGTAGTCGGTTCAAGTGTATTACTGGTATTCCCTGCGTCAATCGTATCACCCGTAATCGAGGATGGAGGTAGTCAGAGGAATTCCGCCAAGGGAGGCAGGGTGAAGTGTCCATCTTGCGGCAGGAGGAACTCCGTAGAGTCTGATATCAGGCCACTAAGGATTGAATGCAGTGGATGCAGCAGCACTCTGAGGATAGAATAGTCACACCATCCCACTAGATACTAGGGAATCGGTAACAATCGATGCTGCTTCGGTAGATGAATTACTTTCCCAATTAGACAAGGCTAGGCTGATTTGAGACGCGAGATCGGACTCCCATCCAGATCCGAGGACACAGTGCCAAAGCAACTCCTCCACTCTGGCTGTAGAAGGTAGCTTGGAATGCAATACTGGACTAACCAGCCTTCTCATGATTATTTCACGGATCTCTAATTCTGAAGTCACCCATTCTTTGGAGGCTTCTTCTATCTCAAGATGTTCGAGCCAGTAGTAATTATTGAAGTCTAGAATTGGGACTTCCGTCATAGGGATAACACGGATTGAGCCCTCTGCAGAAAGATAGTCTCGTAGAAAGGAAAATACCGGATCATATGCTGTGTCGAGTGCTTCGTTAATCCAGTTTCCAGATAATATCCATGGTCGCATTCTCCTCAGACGAGGGCTCATGGGGTTAATCTCCAATGCTAGAGCATGTGCTTGGGCTACGGTAGTTAGTGGCCCTTTCCGAGGGTCTCCAAACCTCCCCCTCAGGCCATCTACAATAATTGTGGAAATGGAAATCCCGGAAAGTTTCGTTTTCTGGATTTCTCCGCTTCCGACGATTTGTATGTATGGTTCATAATCAGGAGCCGAGTGTGTAAATCTCCTCTTGTAAGCAAGTCCTGCATCGAGAAGGGCAGCCTCAATAGGGGCTAGTGAAAGTGATCCTTTCAGAGTGGGTTCTGAGATTAGTAGGATTGGTAAATTTGCTCTGACTGCATCGTTGGCAAATCCTTGGATGGTCCCTCGTATGGGGGAGAAAATATCCTGTTCGATTAGTGGTTTCACACTTCGACGATAGAAGACGGGTACAAATCACTACTGATTACTCGACCATCAGGCGGAGTTGGTCTCTCTTGTATGTCCAATCCGAGTCAATCTGGTTGTTTTCACGGTAATACCTGGAGAGTCTCCTAATCTTTGATTCGCAAAGTTCCAGTTGCCTCCTGTTGTGAATATCCTTAGAATTGTTTGAAAGGTGGTCAATCAGTCGTAGAGCCCTGCGCATTAGGCTCATTAGATCCTCGGGGAGTCCGGTAGACTCCCCTAGCCTATTGAGTGTCTGAGAGATTCTCTCGCCGGTGACTAGTCGAACATCGGGGACTCCGTGCTTATCCCTTAGCATAGTTCCGATTGAAGCGTTTGTGTGACCTTCGCCTGAAAGTTTCACAATGATCTCCTCGATCTCTTTCTTGTCAGCATTTGACCACTCTGGAGGAGCTGAAGAATGGGGCTTGCTAGAGCCACTGGCTCCCTTCCCTTTGCTGTGCATCCTAGACAATTGTATACCTCGGGCAGCCGGGCGACCTGCTCTCCCTCTTTAACCGCTACGCAGTAAAAGTTGGATTTGGGCAATCAGAGGCGGTGCCTTGATTTTGCCAGTTTGCCTGGCCCTAGTGGCCATTCCCACCCCGGAGCAATCGATCTGGCAGAGCCAATAAGTTCCCCTCCCTGGATTACCAGTATCTCATCGCCGACAAGAATTGAACTGTCATGATGGTCGATCATGCCCGGGAAAATATCACCAACCCAGTCTACTTCTGGAGTGATTTCCACTGTTTTTAGTAGGTTGAGTCTGCTCATCGTACCTAGGCTTGACTTGGAAAGCAAGAATCTTCCTCTCCGAGGATCCCATTTTGCCATTTGTACCCCATCCTTGGTGATTGTGAAAATTGGAGGCCTCCCCCTAATCTGGCAGCCATCCAACCACTCGTCTGAACCGAATTGGAATCTGGAGATTGATTTCATCTTCTCCTCCCTAACGCTGAAATCGGTTTCGCCATCATCTCCTTCGCCAAACGATGAAGAGATAGCTTGCTGTAGCCTTTCTAGAGATTCACGAGAACCTGCTCTTTCCCCTCGTCTGGTATCGATTACTTCTATTCCTCTAATCTTTAGTTCAATCCCAGAATGATTTACTATATTGGAGTAGCCTATCCTTTCGACGAGTCTGCTCAGCATTCTTCGAATGACTGACAATTCATCTTCATCCCAATCCCCGGTCACTGGAATGTCATAGTGTGCAGCTGGCCACAAATCTTCCAAATCTCTTGGAACTAATCCCAAAGGTGCAGTCACCATCACCTCATGGGCTCTTGAATTCCCGATTGAACGGCGGAACCTGGAGTGACTTTGTGAAAGCCTGTATGGTTTCTTTGCTGAGCAGGGTAGCAGGACTAGGACGTCTCGTTGTCTCGAGGGGGGCTCATAATCCTCAGAAATGGTTTCTCTCCAATGACGAATAATCACATCATTCCTACTCTCAAAGGAGTGACAACGAAGTTTTTTTCCAAATTCTACAGAACTGCTTGACAGACCCATTTGCTTGGAGATTTCGAATGACAGTTGGTCGTGCCTTCGCAGATGTTCGACTGAACGTGGACTCGAAGTACTCTGGCGTTCGGCCAGATCCCTAAGAGAACCATCCCTAATTGCTGATCTGGTTGCCGAAATTGCTCGAACCCACATCTCTCTTTGAGACTCCATAGATGAATCCTCATTAGTTGATGATTCGGGTATCCTTGGACCTGTTTCAGAAAGTAAAACCCCAAGTGATGATGCTTGTCTGGAACGAGCCAAGTCGAAAATATCTACTCCCATCCACGAAAGTAGCGCACAATTATCAGGCCCACCAATCCCCGGGGCCCATATCAAAGAAGATGAAAAGTTAGTTCTAATCGTCAATAAAGCCTGTTCTATCGTCCCCGGACTGTTCGATAATTGTGGAGCATCCGTCAATACGATTATTGAGGGTTGTACCTCCTTGGAAAGTAGTGATTGATCGTGATGCAATGAGTTCCAAGTTACTGGAACAATCTCAATTCCTGAACCAAATTCGCCAGAATTTGATTCCACTAGACTAGGTGGTAGGACTAATCCCTGTGAAGATTCCCATGTGTCTAGTGAATCGAATGGGAAACAGAGGTTGGCACGGGTGGATATCTGCATCGAAGAAGGAATTGTAGAATTATCCAGAGAAGATGAAAATGGTGCGATTGAAACCGGAAAATCTGGATCATTGTCACTAATAATTAGTCCTGGGGCAAAGGAAGCGGGCGCATTCCGATCTCCAAGAGAAAATAGTCTGGAGAACCGGTCCCTGGAAATGACGGTCCTGCCTATTGGCCGCTCATCCATTGGCTGCCCATAGAAGCATTTCGCTTGAAGGATTCTAAGACCTAGTTGCCCTCCCAAGTACGATGAGGGGGGCCAATCTAGTACTGATTATATTGTTCGTGACTTCAATATCCGCATTTTCTAGTGCCGAAACAGAATCCCAAAAGTTACTATTTGAGGAGATTGGAGATGCCCCTGGAAAGTTGTGGGGCCCAGGGGAGATTGGTGAGCAATGGCAAATAGTTTCTCCAAATAATACCACGACCATTGGAACTTTCACATTGAACGACTCGGTTGACGTATTTGCTCTGAACATTTCTTCGACGAACTGGACGATGGTTGGATTCTGGGTTTCGAACAACGATTCGGTGAGTATCAGCGTACAAAGATTGAATCAAAGCACTTGGTCAATTGTCGAGTTTGCGAATGGTGACGAGGGTGAATTGGGTCTTGACCATGGATTACATGCCATCAGACTGGAGAGGATTGGGAGTTTCGAGGAGGAAATTTCATACCGATTCACTCTGGAAAATATCGGGTCTTTCGATGGAGATGAGAGATTTGTCAATCTAGCATGGATGTTTACTCCATTCTACGTCTTTGCAGGTATATTCTTGATTCTCCCTATCGTCATCGTTTTATGGTGGAATAGAAATGACCTTCTTCCCCCCGGAAAGAAGGATGGGGAATTATTAGAGAATGAAAGGTACATCTTGAATGCCCTTAGGGAGAGGTTTGTCACCAGCGATGGGGCAATGCGACGTGAGGAGTTAAATTTGGCGTTATCCGTACTTGGAGAGGGTTCATGGAATTCGATTTCAGAGGAGTTAGGGATTCCGGAGATTAGATATTTTACAGAAAACATAGATATCTGCGCTTGGAGATTTGAGGGTTCGAGAAGATCCTTTCTAATTGGGATTAGGACGGGAGCATCAAGTTGGGAAATGGCAGCGATCAGAATTTTCTCACCACTTGGAGAAGTAACGACAATCCGAAGTGTTGTTCCGGAAATGGTGTTTCAAGATGATGAAATATTCATTGGAAATCTTGAGGCGGGGACAACAACCTTTGTCCAAATTGAAACACTAGGAAACCCCCCATTAGTCAATATGCACATTTCAGGTCTTGTGGATGGAAAACCAGTAGCTGCCGTCCCAACTAACTCCATAGAATTGGGAGAAGAGTGAGTGATTTTCAACGGCCTCTTCGTAACCTAGCCTCGTCCTTAATCCGATCCTCTATAGGAGGGATCGAATCTTCTAATTCGGCTCTTATTTCGTCGATTTTCTTCTTCAACTTACGGGATGGTTTCTTTGGGGACTGGAGCCTCAGAACGACTGTTACTGAACCTCTGTTAGACCTATGGTGATTTCTCGGTAAACCTCTACCAGAAATCGAAATTGTTTCGCCGGGATTTGAACTGGGTGGAACCTTGATCAGAAGAGTTTCAGAGTCGATATGTGGGATCTCAACAGTGGTCCCCAGTGTCAGGTCTGCGAAGCTAAGTGGTAGTGCCATCAGTAAATCCGGCCCGTCTCTTTCGAACCATGGATGTGGTTCAACTTCAATTTCGATGTATAGGTCTCCAGGAGGCCCATTGAGTGATGACGATGCCTCTCCCTGTTCACGCATCCTAAGGCGATTTCCGGAGACGATTCCAGGGGTTACAAAGAATTTAACGCGGATTGATTGCAGAGCCCTACCATTGCCCCCACAATCATTGCATGGGTCAGAAACTAATCGTCCCGAACCCCTACATGACGCGCAGTCCTTTCTGACTCGTTGCCTGAAAGGGCCAATCATAGAAATCTCATCGATTCTCCCCCTTCCCTCGCATGAAGGGCATGGTCGCGAACCACCATCCTTGGCAGATCCCAGTCCTTTACAACCATCACAATCCTTCAGTGCTTCTATTTCTAATTCGTCTTCCAATCCATCCATAGCAGCCTGAAATGGTACTGAATGCCTCACCAGCAAGTCTGATCCACGTGATCCATCACTCTGCTGGCTGCCAAAGAATTGACTGAATATCGATTCAAAGCCACCCCCAAAAAGATCGTCAAAATTGATGTCTACTCCTTGGAAGCCTCGTGATCCAAATGGAGAGCCTCCTGGCCTTTCGTGCCCAAAGACATCATACTTTCTTCTTTCTTCGGGATTGGATAGAATCGCATATGCCTCTTGAATTTCCTTGAATTTGGACTCGGCTTCTGTGTCGTTTGGGTTCTTGTCAGGGTGATGCTTTCTTGCTAGAGAGCGGAATGACTGCTTTATTTGATCCTCTGTAGCATCTTTGTTAACTTCGAGAATATCGTAATAGTCTCGCTTACTTGCCATAACGTTCCCGAGTTAGGCTCCTAAAGGAGTCATATCAACCGTTCCCCACTCAATTAATCGAAGACCCACAGGATGAGCAATAATTCGACTCGGCTTCATTATATGTTGAACAATGCTCGCATAATCTTGTTTTCTTTTGCGAGCCTTTCGGAATAACCCATCTTGAACCGTCATCTTGCTCAGATGAAGAATATGACTCAATTTTCGAAATTTCTTCCTTCTTCCTTCTTTCGGCCCTCCTGATTGCAGTTCTCTCTATTGAATTGACGAAAAATCCTGAGAGTCTAGCCAATAGAGTTCGTTTGGGTTGTTTTGGCACTTCCGTTTTTTCCATCTTCTGTTCAATTCCGTCGACTGAAATAGAGTATTTCGAATGCCCTTCCATACTTTGTTCTAGTTCGGCGGATTCTCTATTTATTTGTCCGATGTTTCCCTGCATTCTCTGTCTGGATGCGGAGGCCTTTCGTCCTTTGAAATCGGAATATGCCCTTGCTTCAAGCTTCTGGATTGCGACTTCCCCCTTCTCCCATAATCCTCTATCCTCCAATTTGTAAGTTTTTGATAGGGCGCTGATAGCCTTAGAGCGACGATATTCGTGATCGTGAACTGCAGAGTATCGAAATGCCATTATCAGACCGATGAAAATGGCAGCCGAATGTACTGCTATTTGTCCGGAGTTATCATTTGAGAGAGCTTCGTTCAGTTCTGGCGAGAGAATCCGAAAGGCAACCAAGAGGATGTTAGGAATAACAACAAGGGCGAATGAGACTAAACCTGAGCGTTGAGTCACAACGAATCGTCAATAGTGGGTGTTTTGAATTTTCGTACAAACGGAGTTACTTCCGGTTAGCACTATTAGTTCACAATTACTCGGTGGGTCGTGGAACCGGAGATTCGAGTTTCGACCATGGTCAGGAGTCATGATGATCCGATCAAGGTGGTTGATTCGGTTCGCTCAGTTTTCCCGGGATGGGATCCAGAAGGAGTTCCTGACCAGTCTGATTTCCCCATTGGCAGAAAATCAGAGATAATTAGCGAGAGTGTTGACTCACTAGATAATCTTCTATCAATACTACGAGAAAATAGAATTCTCGACACTGCCCTTGATGCAATGGCGATGAAAGCAGACGATGAAGGGGCCGTTTTCAGAATTTCCCGGCAATCGGCTTCCATAGGCAAGGTCTCTTTTGTTTTGGGAGGGAGCCCACTTGGGGGGACGATGGAAGTGTCATTGAATGGGTCCGACATTGTTCTCTGGCTAGAGCAGAACACTTGGCATAGTGGGAGGGACGATGTCCCAAGAGAAGTGGGTGACGAACTAGCAATGGCAGTATCTGGAGAGGCATCTGAATGGATCGAATCGCCAAGGAGAGGAAGGTAGAATTAAACAATAATTTTGGCTGATTCCAAAGCATTGCAAACCTTACAAATTATCTCTGTCTGTTGATAAAATGGAATCTTGTTCTCACTTGGAAGATGAATGAATAGTACGATAGTGGATTTTCTAACAGAAGCAGCCAGCAAGGACCGAAAGTATGTCTCGTTGCAAACGAATCCACCAGCATCTTCGTTCCACCTGATTCCAGAAATTCCTTCCAAGTGCTCATCAATGATGTTAATTGGGGCGTTTGTCTGAAGGATGGAATGGCCAGGGGAAATCTCCCCGGAAGACTCCATCCTGCCAGCGTTATCTGATATTTTCATCTGAAAACGATTCCTAGCGAATTCCTCAAGTAGGATTTCGTCGGCATTTTCCGAGAATCCAAGATGAAGAACGGCACCAATCTCTTCACCGCTATGAATTCTATCGGAGATTTCTCTTGAGCCTTTTTCGTCGACCGTAAGTATTGACGTATTGATTTTGTAGTCGAACTCTCCTTCGGTGGAAATATACTCAACTACCTCCTGGGAGATATTTCTCTCATGGTGGGCAAATGGCACAAATCCAGTAACTAGAATACTGCCAACCATGAGTTTCGCAATTGATGTCAGTAGTTCTCATTTTCTATGATATATTGGTCGGCAAATTCATCCGCTCATAATCATCGCAAACAATATGGAAGAGGAGTATGTAGTCCAATTGGAGCCTTCAGAAGGCAGTGATTTCAGACCCCTTGGAGTAATTTCAGCTATTTGGGGCGAGTTGAGCGGCGGCATTGGCCCATGGGGTGCGATTAGGCCTCTTTTTGCTGTAGGATTTTCACTAGTTCCGTTTCTCTTCCTCGGCCAACATTTCAATCGCCAACATAGAAAGGCTGGTGAGTGGTTTCTAATTCAATTTCCATTGATTCCGGCATTTCTATGGCCGTTCCTTTTCGTCTGGTCAATAGCTGATGCTTGGTGGGTTTCCAGCGGAATTGTAGCATCATCAGAGTCAAACAATGACTAGAATTCATCATCTAGAGAGAGTGGGCTAAAGAGACCTCCGGGACTTGTCACCTCAGAAAGTTGGTTCCTGATTTCATATTCCCAATCCCTAAACTCACTCAGTGCAGAAACAAACTCAAGTTGACTCTCATTGAGTATGGTCCTGACAAGAGTATCCAATATATCGATCCTATCCTGATCGACCCTGTCAATTAGATTCTCCAACGGAAAAGAGTCGATCCCGGAACCCGTTTCTGTGTTCGATTCTGAGTCATTAGGAATCGGATTGAGGAGTATTTCGGGCAATTCTTCTCCTTCATCGATAGCTGCCTTCTGTAGAGAATCTAGTACTATTCTGATGTATTTGGAGATTACCAGAGCCACCTCGATTATTGGCATACTGAGTTGATTTGTCAAGTGGACCATATTCTCTCTGAGAAATAGTAGCTTCTCATTTACGGGGGCTTCGGGCCCCGGGACGGTTCGCGTACCCTCGGCCATGATAATCTGAAGTGGAGCTAGCAAATGAATTGTTGAGGTCATGATGTTCTGTCATCGTAACGGATTGGCGAACCGCTATTCCCCCTAATTCCGTCAAGCAAGTCATCATCAATCTCGAAGAAGTCGTTCAACCAGTCGCCATCTGTGTCCCAATTGGTTGGATCGGTACCATCTGCAATTAAATCTCCATCTATGTCTAAAATCCACCAACCATAAGCATACTCACCGAGGCCAGGGTTCGGGAGATGGTGACGATCTCCAGCGAACCTGTTGAATTCATCAGTCCATGCTCCATTGACGTGTGTTATGTCATCGCTAGTGTTTACATCCAAGTATGATACGTCATTATCTTGAACTATCAACGCATAGAGTTGATCCTCGTCATTTATCCTGTTAATCCGCAAATAGTTGGAAGAGAGGGAATTGGAACCGGAACATGTTCCAAGAAGGGTCTCGCGGAGTTGCCACCATTCTTCCACCTCCTCTCCTGAACAGTCAAACAAAGTCGATGCGCGGACAATCGATGGTGAAGACAAGGTTGCATTGACGACTGCGTAATACTCCTGGAAGTTGTTGTACGGGATGTACTCGCAAATGCTGCCGATACACTCCCACTCGCCATCATTGTCCGCATCTTGAGTTGCGTCCGAAGGGTCAGTAGGGTCATGAGTAAACCAATTCCACTCTAACTCTGGCCTTGTTATCTGGCCATCAGAGAATTGGATTGGTTTCCAGTTTTGAGGAGTTACTTCTATCCATTGGACCTGAATCTTGAGGAATGACGACCAGTTATCGTTGGTCTCGTTCCAACCTCTATGGAACTCATAGAAATCCGGCATCATATCTCCATCAGTATCATTGTCAAGTGGATTTGTCCCATACTTGAACATCTCCCTACCGTCTGATAGACTCATATCTTGGCGATAGTCAACTACTTCCCCATCGATTAGAATTGGGATCATCAAAACGGAGTCCGAGTCCGAGTCCGGATCCAAAGGCCCGGTCCCATTGTCATACTCCATTATGTTGGTAAAATAAAGTGAGTTGGCATCGTTCCCAAACTGCTGATCCACTGGGAGAGGCGTGAAAACACGTTCATCCCAATTTCCCTGAATTGCGGGAGTATCCAGAAGCTCCCTGTCCAACCACCCATCTGCGTCTGGATCATAATCCACATCTAGAGGATTTAGTGGATTGAGTGACCATCTGAATGAGTTGACTGGTAAAACTTCAGAGTATACCGAATAGCAGTACTCCCAACCATCGGGCATTCCGTCGCCATCCGAATCATCATCGGTGGGATCGCTGATTCCAATTAGGGACTTGTTGAAGTTATCTGGATCGACCTGATTGATGAGGCCAATCTTTTCAGAGGAGCGTAGGCTTTTTGAGGAGAACAATGTGAAAAGTTGACCCCAAGCTGATTGGTTCGAAAGCCCATTCTCTTCCATGAATGCATTGGCTGCATCCTCCCCGTATGAGACTGCAATCGTCCCATTGGGTACGTTACCCACCTCTAATCTCTTTCCATACCATCTGGAATCGTACTCTGCCAAGTTGTCAAAAGACTCAGAGTCGGTAATTTCCCCGTCTCCATTGCAATCAAAAGAGTCATCGTCAGAGTCGAAATCTACATCCGAATCGGTCAATGGATTCATTGTCCACTTGTTTTCTTCGAGATCCCATTCTGAGAACCAATACTCGTATCCATCACTCATCCCATCTCTATCGGTATCTTGGTCTTTAGGATCAGTAATTCCGAAGATTGCCTGGAGCATTGGCTTTGCAGGCAGCCCGGATTTCCATTCAATGTATTGCTCCATTCCAAGTTCAGCCCTCCCCTCCTTACTGAATAATATCCTAAACACTCTGTTCTCGAAAGCAGTCTCGTCTATTTCTCTCGCTTCATCCCCGAATGTTGGCGCCCCAAGTGGATAAGATTCCCCATTTATTGGGAGATTTGTTGTGAGGTTGAGTTCCACTAAATCGCCAATTCCATCTCCATCGGAGTCGAATCCGCCTTGATTGGGGATCAATGGGTTTAGCGTCCAAACTCCACCACTAGAGTTCCAGGTAGTAAAAATCACTTCTATTCCATCCAACAAACCATCGCCATCGGTATCGGGGTTGTTCGGATCGCCCGAAGTTCCTGTCAAATTTGATTGCTCTTCGGACAAAAAGTGCCCAAATGACAAGGCTGAGTTGGCACCTATCCAGGGGGTTTCTAGGAGAGCCCCGGCTGCGTTGGTCAGGTAGAACTGAGGTGATGAGATTGTGGGGTCTGATTCGCTAATTTCACTATCTATTGCATTGTACTCTTCCCAGTTTGACATCCCATCCAAGTCCGGATCTCCAAGACCGTCCCCCCCATTTACCGGATTTAGAGTCCAGTCACTCTCGAAAAGACTCCATCTGGCATGGAATACCTCCCATCCATCTGGCATGCCATCATTATCAGAATCAGAACTTAATGGATCCGAGGAGCCTATGTCTTCACCCGGTAAACCGTTCCACAAAGATAGGTAGTATTCGCCAGTTCGTTCTCCGAATGATTCGTCTGCCAATCCCTGCCATGAATGATGAGGCAATGAAGAAGTATGGTTATCTGGATAAATAATACCAGACTGAATTGAATTATAGAGCAGTATGTCTGATTTGATATGATACTCCATCCAATTAACAAATGCTTCTTCGGGTTCAATTTTACCATTCTTGTTGACGTCAAATCCATCGCCATCGGGATTATTTAGGGCGTCAGAACCATTCATTGGATTGATTCCTGAGTTTGAAGATGGCCAGCTGCAAGAGTATCGGGCTTCCCAGCCATCGGGAAGTGAATCGGAATCCGAATCCGCAGAATTTGGATCGGTTGGAGTCCAATTGAGGACGGAATCAGAAGATTCTCCATGTGATTGGATTCCGGTGGAAATTGTTCTCTCCCGCAACCTCTCCCATTCGTACTCGCACAAATTGGTTAGACCATCCCCATCGGCATCATCAAAAGCATCGTCGGGGTTATTGGGATCCAATGTCCATCCATTCCCACCGGTGTATATGTCACCAATCCATCGGCGATGTTTTATTTCCCATCCATCAGGCATGCCATCGCCATCGGAATCTGGGTTTGTGGGGTCTGTGGGGAGGTCGCTGCCACCACTAGATCCTGTGCCGGTCCACCCGCCAAGATGTACATCCTCAGCGGATTGACCGACATCTGAATCGCACAAGTAATGCTGATTCAGATAGTGGCATTCGAAGGTTGTGGGGCCTATGAACCAGCCCCAGTACTCCTCCCCATCGGTTAGGCCATCTCCATCAGAATCTGAAACTCGAGGGTCGGTTCCGTTTTGTCCGAAGTCAGAAGGTGCGACGAATCGATATTCTTCTAAATTGGTCCACAGTCTGTCGAATCCTAGACCATTTCCCCCTCCAATCGACACTCCATCGTTGTCATGGTCTCTTGATGCATCGAATGGATCGGTCGGATCGAGCCCATATGCATACTCCCAGCCATCAGGAATGCCATCAAGATCGGAATCAGGAGAATTTGGGTTCATCGGGGCAATGTTCATGAATCTGCCAGGTGAAATGCCAGCGAAAACCCAAACTTCACCTTCTCTTTCCAAGGTAGTCAGCGAAGTAACAAGTCCCGGAATCTCGGTCTGATTCTGACGGATATCGAGAATCCCATCAGAGTCGCCTTCTAAGCACCAAGTCCCATCTGCAGAACCGAGGACGATCATGCCATCTAATGGTAGGATAGAATGGACATCATTAGCACCGGTTAACAACCCCTCGAGATTAAGCATTCTTTCATTGTCAATTGCCTCTTTCGGTTGAGAAATAAATAGATCCATGGTGATAAGATGGAGTCCCCCTCCCATACCCAACCAAACGTCATCTGAACCTTGATCGGAAGCTTCCACCAAAATGGAATTGACGGTTGCGGTCTTAGTCGGATCCAATATATCGGGGCTGACAAAAGCATCAGCGTTGTTTCTAGTGAATACCCACCATGGAACTCCATTATTGTCGGAACCGTCTGTAGAGTTCCAACCGATTAGGCCATAGTCAGTACCAATCAGCAATATTGGAGTTCTGCCGAAGATCTTTGCATGGTCTGCAGAAGTAACAGTGGCGTTTGACTTCTGAAGTAATGTCGAAAGAGACTCAATGTACGTAATCTCGGAAATTGATAGGGATTGTTCGACCTCAGAAACTGTTGCCCTCCAAGCCCCATTATTGCCCATAATTAGAATCCCCGGTTCAAAGGATTCAGAGACCAACTGGAACAAAACGGATGATTCTCCGATTTCATAGGTGGTCATAGTGTCCATGTCTGGAAGGCCATTTTCCATGATTATCGTGTGGAATCCTATGTTTGTCCCTAACATTAGGAAGTCTGTGTTTCCTATGGAATTCCTCTCCATAGTATGCAATTCTACGCCTGCAGGAAGTTCGAATGTCGAAGAAATCCCTCTGAATGGATCCAATGATGTAATCGCATATTTGCTTCCAATAAGCAACCTTTCTCTTGGTTGATCAGAAATTAAGCTATGTACGGAGGAGTCGATAAGTCTGATTGCAGTGGAGTGATCGAAATTAATCGAATTGCCGCTATTGGAAGTGATATCGATCCCCCTGACTCCTGGAGTGACTCCGGAATTATCGTCTAAGTCTACCAAATATTCCTCGAAATTACTGAATGACTCGCCCCATTGTGATGTCCCTATTGTGACGTCCTCGGTGATGAAACCGTCCCTGTCTTTGTCCCATCCATCCAAATCGCTATCAATTGTGGAATCGCTGGAATTTAATGGATTCATCCCATATTGGGCCTCCCATCCATCAGGAATGCCATCTCCCAATACTTCTAATGGTGAATAGGATATTTCATCCCAGAAGAAATAGTCAGAATCAGAAAACCGGGGGTCGCTCCCCATCCAACCAGATTCTCCGGTTGGCCTCTCGTACTGAGTCTGGCAGGAGTCTTCGGCGAGTCCTTCTATCGAGCCCCAACACCAGAGTCCATCTCTCTCAGTGATCCAATCTTGTGGCGTACCCAGAAAGTATTCCTCCACATTCGTGAACCTTTCTCCTAAGTCGATTTCCCCATCACTATTGAAATCGAATCCATCGCCACACCCCCAACTGAAATCTGCCTCACACCTATCGAAGTCGATGTTGCCATCACTGGCATCGAGTGGGTCAAAATATCGGCATTCCCAGAATTTATTGTTATTGAGTGGATCGTTAGGATCCCTCTCGTATAGCCCCCCCAATGTGCACATGTGTACTTCATAACCATCGGGCAAACCATCGCCATCGGTATCCGACGTTCGAGGATCGAGGTATTCCCTCAATCCAGAGTCGGTTTCCTCGGGTGATTTGCCTGTGAGAGTGTTTCGGTCCTCGAAGCAACTATCCAAAGTGTAAGGCCAGCAATATTCCTGCAAAGCGGTCAATCCATCCCTGTCATAATCGGTTGAATTGTCAGTAGAGTCGGAAGGATCGAGACCTTGAATAGACTGCTGGAAAGTTGCGGTTTCAATATTCAATGATTCGCCGAAAATTACCTCGTAGAGATCTGGTATTAGATCGCCGTCTTGATCGGTTACCGGAGACTCAGTGCCCTCCGCCAGATTAGGATCTGTAGAGGAAACTGGAGACTGTGGGCGGGTCTGAGAGACTAATACGAGACCAGAAAAAATCAGAAGAGAAACTAGCAAAGCTGTCTGCTTCCTACGCATTCGCCCACCTCTATGCAAAATCCCGGGTTCAGAGATTTATCATGGTGATGGAGCGTAGTTCGGACATATGTCGTTAGAGGGGTCTTAGAATCTCCAACGAGGTAAGAAAATCACAGTTGTTCGACGAAAAGTATGGATTTGTTCAAAGGTCGCCTAGAACCGGGTCCGAATTGATGGGGATTGGTATCACTCACTTGGGATCGGGCAGCCGCGGAAATGCTACCATAATCAGTTCTGAAGAATGCAATGTTCTAGTCGATTGTGGCTTCAGCCTAAAACAGACCGAGAAAAGATTGGCGATAGCCGGATTTGAGCCTGAGTCAATTGATTCCATCATCGTCACACATCATCACAAGGACCATTCAGGTTCGGCTCTGAGGGCCTCTAAGAAATGGGATTCCTCTCTGCACTGTAATCTCGGAACTGCATCGAAGATGAGTTGGAATACAGTAGAAGAGTGTAGGACATTTGGCAGTCTAGAGAGAGTCCAATTCTCGTCAAAACTTAGCATGTTGCCAATTCCCGTACCACATGATGATGCCGACAATGTAGCCCTGATAGCTAGTGACGGAAATGGGGGCCGGGCTGCGATTGTAACAGACCTAGGCGAAGCCCCACATGATCTGATTAAGCATTTGTCTGGTTGCAATCACATCTCAATAGAGGCGAACTATGATCATCGAAGGTTACTAGGGAGCGCCTATCCAGACTCCTTGAAGAGAAGAATTTCCGGGAGAGGGGGTCACCTTTCCAACAGACAAGCGGGGGAAATACTGATGGAAGTATTGCACGACGATTTGGAAAGTATTGTCCTATGTCACCTTTCAGAGAAGAATAACGCCCCCCATATAGCCGAGAGTGAGGTTCTGATGGCAATTGGTGACGAGTTTGGGGGTAGTATCGCAATTTCTAAGCAACTGGGCCCTGAATTTAGTTACTGGACGGGGCAATTGGAGCCGCGAAGCATAGTTGCGGCATGATTACCTGCCCATCACCGCTCTGTGAACAGAGTTCTGAACTTCCTTCATCCTCCCTACTGCGCCTAGGTCTCTGAATAGAGATAGTGACCTCTGAAGGTAATCCATTCTCTGGGAACTATCAGTTTCTACCTCCCCTAGTCTAGCGAGCAATTCACCCTGAAGCATCCGAAAGTCATTTGACTCAGCAACTGCGAGACCATTGAGGTAGTGCTCTGCAGCCTCTTCCCTGCGGCCCGCATCAATTAGAACCTGCCCGAGAAGCATCTCAACTTCCACGGTGCTTTGAGGGTCGTTTTGGTCCGAAAGCGTATCTAGTGCTCCTGAGTAATGGATGAGGGCTAGGTCGTTGTCTGAGATCTTTGCATAGTACCTTCCAAGAACGGCTCGTGACCTAGCATGAAGGAAATCCTGATTCAAGTCTTTAGTATTCTCGTATGCAAACAGAGCGTGATCCCTAGCCCTATCCAACTCGCCCATTTCGATAAATGCTGATGCAAGTCTAATTCTGGCGTCATTCAACTCCGGGTCTTTCTCCTTTTCCAATAGATCCTCAACGTTCCCATAAACCTCTAGTGCTCTTCGGGAATCTCTCCTTCTACGGAAAATATGGCCCATGTTGTTGTAAGTTCTTGCCGCTCCAACAGCATCTCTAATCCCTATCTGAATCTTCAGAGCATTCCTGTGGAGTTCAAGGGCATCTTCCATTGCCCCTCTCTTTACTGCTATATCTGCCCTAGCGGACAGCAAACGGGCAAGTTCGTTACTTGGCTTGCTCCCACCAATATGCTTTGTTGCAGCATCATATTCTTCTTCGGCTTCATCCCATCTACCCTGGATGGTTAGAATATCGCCCTTTAGTTCACTAATTAGGCCTCTACTCTTAGAATCGAAGTCACTGCTTTCGAGAGAGTTGAGAATTGAGAGTAGCTCGGTGTGACCGGAACTAACCAATCCGTGCCCCTCGGTTAGCAGGATCTCGGCAAGACCATCCTCATCACCTGTCTGGCTTAAGTGGTGGATGAACTCAATCCTGTTTGCGGCATCACCCTTCTTACTCCTGTACCAATTTACTGCTGCGGAGTGAAGTCCGTTCTTCATTTCCTCGTCCATCGACCTCAACAGGAATTCCCGAACAAGATCGTGGACATCGAAATTTTCAGCATCTGACTGGCGTGCCAGGCCCTTCTCGACCAAATCATCGAGGAGGTCTATACTCCCCTCTACTTGGTGAATAGCTTGGACAGGTATTGGTTCACGGAAAACTGCAATAGCCCCCAATAGGCGTTTCTCGGAGCCAGAAAGTCTACTGAAAATCTCCTTTTCGACAAATGCCTCCAGAGTGGCATGGAAGGTCTCAGCGACGTTGCCTCTGTTGATTAGCTCAAGAATCAACGGGTGACCACGGGATAGTGAGTAAATGTGTGTAAATTGTTCTGAGTCCATTTTTGGCATGGCAGTTAGGATCTGTCTGCTTGACTCCGCATCCAACCCCTGTAGGGGCATAACAAGGGTAACGATATTTCCAGACTGATCAGATTCTGGAACGACCATTCTGAAGGAACGGGAGAACATGACCAGCCCAACTTCCTTCAGTGCATGAATTCTCAGAGTAAGCTCCCTAAGAATTGAGTAAAGGGTCTCATCTCCGACCTTGTGTAAGTCGTCAATCACTATCAAAGAAGGAGTCTCAGACAACCCCGAAGCAATTAGGCTGACTGCCATATTTGTTTGCGGCACTGGAGCTGAAGAAAGATAGTCGGAAAGGTCGTTGTTTCCCACTGCTGAGAGCCATTCCGCGCATGCTTCTAGGAAGGCACGAGAACCTTCCCAATCCTGGCATCGATGATATAGTAGATTCCTCCTGTGGGTGAATTTGTCTAGTATCTTTGTAGAAAGAGACGTTTTTCCGATCCCCGCAATACCGGGAACCAGAATTGAAGCAGACTTGGCTTCTAGGAGTTTTGCCATCACTTCTAGTTCCTTTTCTCGGCCATAGAATCTTCGTGTTCTGGGGAGGTCGTTGAGATAGGAAACTAGCTGCTTCTCAATGTGCTTAGATAAATCCCTCTCGACCAATTCAGAAGTCAGTCCAGAGAGATCAATAGTACCTGAATCGTCCATGTATCGAAGCATGTCCACATGTCTAAGGGGCAGTTCTGATTCCTCTATAGCTTCGGCCAAGGACGTTTGAACGGAACGTCCATCTGAGTGTATTATTCTTACAGAAATCTCGGAAATCCTTGTCCAAATCTCGTCTGCAAACTTGGCCCCTTCATCTGTTAGGAAGTATGCCTTCCTCTTCCTAGAAACCCCAGTAACGTGTGCCTGCCTTTCGATAAGATGTCCGTCCTCCTTCATCCCAGAAATCGCACGGGGGACATTTGATCGAGCAATTGACACCGCATTGGCAATGCCCATCTGGGACAGTGCGAAGGGGACTTCTACCTTGTCGCTATGATCGATGTAGTCGCTGAGGTGGAGGAAAATCCTCTCTTGGACCCCCGGACGTGATGAGGCCGTCGTTGTCATATATCTAACACTCAGACTCACTCAATATACAAATGTTAGTAGAACTTGGTACCTTGATTATCCCTATAAATCTGAATCTGGGACCCATTCCTCAGAAGCAGCATCCCAAAGCCAACCAGGGTGGTCGTCATACCTCTCTAGAGCTCCCTCTCCCTCTCTTTCCTCGTCACCATAGTCTTCTGGTATCTGTGCTGGGGTCTTGTATTCCTCTTCTTCATCATCGATCTCGATTCCTATGAAGCCGGTGAAGTATGCAAGAGCAGCCAATGACAATGTGGCCAATACTGACACCACTCCAACTAAAGCCCAGTTTATACTTTCAGTTGTTGGCTCCCCCTTACTAATTGGGTTTACTGCCATTGTTTGACCGGAATAGGAGAATTTCGGTATTGATGCTTCCCCCTTTATTCTCGAAGCAGGCACCCCTAGTTCCCATGTCCCGTCTTCGGAAACAATTGTGTTGTTGACTGGATTACCACCAATCAAAACAGAAACCTGTTTGCCGGGAAGACCGATGCCGGAATACATGGCCATTTCATTTTCGTCAACCCAAGACTGTTCTGGTTCCTGAATCTCGAATTGTAAGGGGATTACTTTGAAGGTTACAGGGGCTGAATTGACTCTGGAGTCCCAAGCATCGGTTGCGATGAAAATCACATTGTTCAGAGTCCAAGATTCCATGTCATCGTCGAAAAACAACATGTCTGCTGGATCGTATCGGGCGATTCCGTCTGTTCCCACCCCAACGACGAGGGGGTACCGGTCATCCGAGGTAATCGTTGAATCATTGTACACAGAAATGAATTGTATGTCGTTGTCGATGTCAGAGAAGTAGTCCTTCAGATCAATCTCGACAGTTGTGCACTTGTCGACGGAATTGGAATCTAAATCGCAATACAGGATGTATTCACTCTCCCACTCAGAAGAGTCGAATTCGGGCTGATTATTTCCGGCATTTGGAGGGTTGTCAGCTATGATTGTGACATCGGTCCAACTGCTGTAATCAATTCCGTCATATGAACGGAATCTGAGTAGGTATTCTGCATCATGACGCAGATCTGTAGTGTCCCACTCTATATCCCACACACCATCTTCCGAAAATTCACTAGTGCTCGTCTCGAAAACTGAGACGTAATCATTTGAAACGTCCTTCACTTCCAAGTCCACTCTTGTCACTCCACCATCGAAATCCCTAGCCACTCCGCTCAGGAGGGTATCAATAGAGGAAGAAATTCTGGTCCCCGAATATGGTTGATTAACACTAATTGTGGGTTGGCTATTCCTGTTATCAATAGTAAGAGTAAGGACCACTGGCTGACACTCGTCCACAACTCCGTTGCAGAAATCAGAATCGGATGCCCAAATTGTGAATGTGTAGGTTGTGAGTTCTCTGGGTCGGGAGCTGAAGTCCCATTCCCAACCCCATGTACCATCTGAATTGGTCTCAACTGGACTAGTGACTTGGTAGTTTGGACCTGAAATTTGCATATACACTAGGCCAATGTCGCTGTTGCATTCATCTGGGCACCCATATGGATCTTGAGAATAGCCATCAAAAATTACCGAACCGTCATCGTGCGACGAGAATGAACTTGGAGTAGTGACGAATATGTTTGGTGCTTGGGTATTGAGCTTTATTGTAAGTGAAACAACCGGGCTGTAGTCTATACCATCAAATGCTTTGAATTCGAATGTGTAATCTCCTTCCCCTGCCAGATTACTCATGTCAATATTGTAGTACCAAGAGCTGAAGGGCCTATTGAAACGTGTTACTTCGCCCACATCTGTACCGCTTGTATCGACGGCGTATTCAGCATCCTCCCAAGAACCAGTGAAGGGATTCCTAACCTGAACCTCATGCACGTATCCCCCTTGATCCCATTGGGCTCTCTCATCGGTGAGATAGCTATTCGCTAGTGTACCATCGTGGGCGCTACCTGTGATATTGACGACCCTGCGATATGAGTGCCCTTCATTCTCTGTGACAATCACTGTTGGAGCATCGTTCTCCAGGTGTGCGGTCTCTTCGAGTGAGTTCTCCTCAAGGGTAAATACTCCAGAGTAGTAGCCATAACCAAACCTATAGGCAGTATACCTGTAAAGTGACATTTCTCTTGTTCCTGCTGAGTAGTCGCAACTGGGATCAGCAGTGTCGATTGTCAGATCTCCGTCATTGTCAATCCCGTCGGAGCATGAGTCCTCGTACTCGTCATCAGCGAACCCATCCGGATTATCGCCCCCACCTAGACCTCTGAAATCAAGATGAAAGTTCGATGGAAGAGCAATCCAGGGGGTGAAACCATCGCCACCGGTATTGACTCTGTAGAGGTCGTTTCCAAGAGCATCCTCCACAATAAACAAGGTATCGGAGACCTTTTCTCCGCCAATTAGTGCCTGGAACCTAACCAGCTCGGCCCTGCTAACCTGTACTGCGAAGTGGGTGGGTTGTGTTGCTATCTTGACCTTGGATAGATCCAAGTTTGTTAGATCTGCGAATGTGAAAACGGTGGAGTTGTTATCCATGCTGACGCCCAGCGGGAAGTTTCTCGGAGTCATGTTCTGGCAGTTGTTGCAGTCCTTGACTGGGGTGGGTATAATGGCGCCTTGGAATTCATTGTCTGGCCATGCCTCCTGATCTGGCCAAGAAAGTCGGACTGGGTATTCGCCGCTAGGAGGAGATGGGATATACTCGGACTGGGCAGTTACTGAGCTCTTGGTGACGTTGTAGATAGTCTCAGCTTGGTTCCAATCGTTTTCTGAGAAGAATGCTAGTGACCCGTATTGTTGGGAATCGGCATATCCACTATCGTAATTCTTGATTATAGCACCTGTCTTTTGCACGTCGAAGGAATTCCTCTGAATGTCCAAAAGAGACCCAATTGCTCGAATTCCATCAGCAGTCCCCCCTGCGGTGATAATGTTGTCATACATCGTCACACCCGTCACGTAGGCATGCAATACTGGACATGTGAACTGCCCCCCCCAATTGGTTTCACTACTGCAAGTCCCGGTTCCATCGTATGAGATTGTGTTGTTTGCTAGGTACAGCCTAGAAGCTGCTTGGATTGAATATGAATACATTCCAGCGACAACAGGAGTCAGAGTGGTGTCGAAAATCGAGTTGTTCTCGGCAATGACGTCGTAAGAGCCGCCAAGCCAGAGTCCGAAATATCCGCCTATTGGCCCAATCTCGTTTCCGTGGATGTGTGCCTCGCTGTTGTAAACAGAAACCCCAGAGCCTTCTGCTGCCCCCCCAATGTCGTTGTCCCGGAGGAAAATTAGCGCTCCGGCAGATGCGAATACACCGGCTCCTTCGGCCGTAGCAATTTCATTGTCAGAAATATCGAAGCTGAATGAAGTTCCCCCCACTGCCTTTTTGCCGTTGAGATCGATACCATTGCAGTTCACGTTAATTTGTGTGTTAGTGACGCTTCCTGCAGAGGTCCAAAGCCCGATTCCAAAGTCTCCCGATGTTATATCGGCGTTATCAATCTCGATGAACGAGTCCTCAGCCCAGATTGTATGGCGTCCGCCGTCTCTATTTCCGCAGCCATTGTCAGTTCCCGTCAAGGAGATGTCAGAGAGGGTGAAGGGGCTGATTGATGAACCTGAGGAGTAAATCTGCAGTGCTGCTCCAACGATGCTTTTGCTCGCATCGGTACCGACGACGAAATCCCCCCCGTTGAATGACGGTTGGGCCAGGTTTGTTGTCAACACACTGGAGGTGTTGATCTGGTTGAACGAAAGTTCGGTAAGAGTTGGGCTAGCACCATCAAGAACTAGGGCGCCGTATCGGAACTCCCCTACTGCGGAGACGTACTGTGGAATTCCCCATGCGCTGTCGAATGTAACGTACCTTAGACCTGTCTCAGAAAGATCGATCGAGCTCCTCATGAGCACACCCTCGTTGCAGGAGGGGTCGTCTATCCAAATCTCCTGATTGCCGGAACTCATCCCATAGCATTCGCCTGTTGCACTGGAGTTTACTGGTTCACTCCATCTCAGAGTGATCCTCATGGCGGGGCCGGCATTGGAAGAGGCCCCGCAGGAAGAGGAACCGGCACACAGGCTTCCTCTGACGTCCAGATGTGTCCCATTGGGAAACTCTATTGTTGCTCCCGGATTGATGATGAGTTTTGCACCGGGGGCGATTGTTACATCGCCTGTCAGAGTGTGAACGCCGGCCCAAGTCTCGGTACCAGTGATCGTCCCTGCCGTTGTCTCGTTAGATGCGGAAACGGTACCTGCTGGTAAAGCCAAAGAAAGCAGTATACTGAACAAGAATAGCCCTGTTAATGAGATTGATCTCAATTTCTCATCCCGCGCCATAATGCATCGGACGTCATCTAGACAATTTAATCATAGGGCCAAGGAGTTTCATTGGTAATCAATAAATCATGTGTTTCCTTGGGTGATTCCGAATTCAATTTCCACTTGTCTGGACCATTCTGCAGCATCTAGAAGCCCATATCCTTTCTTGGGGTGATGAGTTTCCGATTGGCTTGGATCCGATTGGGCTGAGTTTGCCAGAGCCACCTTGACGAGATGCATCTCGTGTAGTTCGATTATCCCATTTTCACCGGCAATATGCTCACCGTGCAATGAGAGAATCAAAGCGAGTGCACCGGTAACCATCACCGTAGAGTCACTTGTCCCCGTGGAGAATGCGTAGGGAGGGTCTCGGTCACTGTCTCTGCAGGACCAGAGATCCACCCCGGGAGCAAGTATCTCTGGCTTCTGATTAGGGAATGTGCGCTCTTCGCTTGTTTCTGGGTCCACTTCTGCACCAACTGCGCTGTCCGCCCATGGATCCCCTCCTCTGTCATGGGCTCCGACTGCAATTACCCCTGTTAGGCTAGCCGGGGATGAAACGTCGGAGATATTCTGCTGAGGATCGCTGTTTCCAGCCGCAGCGATCACGAATATGCCATCTTCTAATGCTTCTCTGACTGCCTCCAGAGTATCGGAAGATGTAGAATAACTTGACCCTGGTGCCGTCCCTAGGCTTAGGGAGATAATGTCCGAATCCTGTGATATACGACACCACCTAATCGCTTGTGAGACCATTCCCTCGTTCGCAGATTTTCCGTCTGGTCCGAGGGAAATTGCGATTGACACAGAAACACCGGGAGCAGCTCCAAGAAAAGACCCGTTAGCGACGAGGAGCCCTGCCATTAGGGTCCCATGGCTATTTATCCCGATATCTCTGACCGGTGAGTCTTTTTCACTGTAGAAATCACGGAATCCCGCCAATGATATGTGAGTGAGATCGGGATGTGAAATGTCAATTCCCGTATCAACAATGCAGACTCTAACTCCTTCGCCCAGATTTCCAGATTCCTGCATTTCCCTGATGCCACTATCCTCAAAAGCCCACTCAGAATCTAGGACCTCACCGAGAATGGAGTATATTGAGGGATAGAGAAGGAGAATGGAAACGACCACTGCTGAGAATCCGACTGCCCCCCATGGCCATAAGAATCTCATTATTGGGTTCAAAGGCCACCTAAGTCTCCTTGCCTCTTCGTCACTGAGGCCATACGTCTCTCCGGGATAACCCGGTGAATCTCTGTCAACAGCCGTTAGCAGGCTAGAGTCCTCAGGTTCAGGCATCAATTCAAGATGCGGGATTCCACGCATGTTTGCCCCCTAATGCAGCGCTTAGGTAGTAGTATTAGAACGGGGCGCTGACTCGTCTACCTGGTCTTCTCGTGAAGTAGAGGAGTGCTGTAATTAGCATAATCAGGAATGCGTATGCCAGGTACTTCAGGTTGTCATTCTCAACAGAGCTGCTCCAAAGCTGAGCCTCCAAGACGCAAGAGGCCTTGCCTTCGGACTTAGGAGATGTGCAAGACTCGGACGTTTCATCGAGTAATTCACCGTCTATTGAGAAAACGAGCCAGTACGTCTTAGCCTCGGTAAACTGGGTGTAGTCCACCGTGATGTAGAAGGTCGATTCACTCATTGCTGAGACTGATCCACTGGATGTGGAGTTGACACCGACCACATTGTTGCACGTGATATCGTAGCAGAGTGTTGCCGACAGGGTGACGCCCTCGGCGTCCACATTTCCAATGTTGGAGATATTGACAGAATATTGCTCGATTTCGCCAAAACTCGCGAAACCTCCTGAGCCACCTATGAGTATTGCCGAATCCCCCACGATAGAAAGGACCGGGGAGTCTGTCTCAATCACTGTAGAGCCGGAGTAAGTGTTGTTGTCCTGATCTGAAACGGTGAATTTGATCTCCTCGGCATATGGGGAAGGCAATGCTGTTTCTGCGGAGCGGACTAGAGTGAAGGTGGCGGTTCCATCGGAGAATGGGGATGCTGGTTGAGTAGTTGGTCCGGCGAATTCCCACCATTCGGAGGAGTCAAATTGGAAGTAGAAGAACTCATCCGAGTTTCCAGTGTTCTTGAATGGAATCTCGATTGTCACAATGGTTTCCTCCATGTTGAAGAAGAGGTTTTCAGGCTCATAGATCTCCATTCCATTGTTTTCTGGGATATCGACTCTCAACTCTAATTGGGTGGAGTATCCCTGACTCGTGGATATCTTGACCAGTACCCTGTGTCCTTCTGAGAAGTGATGGGCGGTGCCGACGTTGGCTGGGACCACTCGGATGCTGAGATCTTCCGTTATGTCTGAATTGGTTAGCCCCATATCGAATGTGGCTGTTTCCAACCATTCCCCAGTTGAATTCTGGAATTGGACCTTCCAATCAGTTCCGTCGGCACCGGGGATGGTTCCAACCACTGTGTATTCATCGAATGAGTTGTGGCCTTCATACTCAATCGATATTGTGAACTCGGCATCCTGATACTTACAGCCGCCGACTGAGTTCGTTGGCAGCCCCGTGCCCAATGGGAAGTCATCTTCCCAGTCATTGTAACCGTCGTTGTCGTCATCTGGGTCGGCATTGTCCCCGATCAAGTCCCCATCGTTGTCTGAGGATTCGGTAGGGTCGTTCGGGAATGCGTCTTCGCCATTTATGACCCCATCTCCGTCATTGTCGCTAGTGCAGGAAATATCCACCTCTTGAACCTCGATCCTATCAGAGCCTAGGACTGTGGTGATGACGCTCTGCTTCGAGACCCTATCGATGCTGAGTGTGTTCAATGGGCTTACCTGTCCCGCTCTAATGGAGACTCCCTTGCCACCGGAGTAAGACACGTTCCTAACGCCCTCATCAATGTCAAAGCTACTGGAGGTTTGGACCGTCCCCGGCAAGATCAGGAGAGTCAGGATCCCGTCGCTTCCTAGTTCCTCGGACCATGAAATGGAGTCGTATTCTAAGACTAGGTCGTAATCCTCAACCTCGGTGAGGTCATGCAAACCTCCCTCGAAGTCCAACCAACTAGTATCAAGCATCAGAGTCCCGCCTTCGGTGAGTTTGGATTCGACTGAACCGCCCTCGACCCCGACTTCAAGAGACTCGATTGAGACTAGGCCAATGCACTCCGATGTAGAGCCATCCGAGGTTGTTGTTGCCATCGCCACCCAGCTTCCTGGTTGTATCGTGGCAGACCACTCCCCCAATGAGTTTCCAGATACCGACACTCGGTCTCTGACTATCCCGTGAGAGGGGATAAGCTCAATCTGCCATCCGCCGCTAGAGATGCAGTTTTGATCTGGATATGTGATAGTGCCTGAGACCTCGACCTCGCCGGCCGAAATCTCGATATCCTCGTTAACTGAGGTTTCTCCGATATCGACTTGTGATGTCTGTATCCCGAAGCCTTCCTTCTCGGCAGTGATATTCCATGAGCTTTGAGAGGGTAGGAATGTAGACCATGAACCGTCCTGGCCCGTGATTATCTCATGACTCTGTAAATCGCTGCTGGTGATGTTAATAGTTGCATTAGCAATTCCTTCAGAGAATCCTGGCAAGTCATCGTCATCTAGGTCCCAGAATACCTTGCCGCTAAGTCTGACTAGCATCTGAACTGTCAGGTATGCCTGGTGATCAGGGCCCACGATTACTCCTGATTCCACTAAAGATGTGTTCTCTAGGAACATTCTAACTCCATCTTGGTTGGTTTGGTTGATCTCGACATTCCACAGCCCTGGAACTAGTCTGATTTCGAGTGATTGCTCGAGTCCACCGACAGAAGTTACGAATGATCCGAGACCTTCCTGTGATGAAATCGTGAGGTCAAACGACTCCAAGGTAACTTCGTCTTCTGAAGGGGACTGAAGGGTCACAACCACTGTGGCAAGCTCGGCTGTTTGGAAGTTCAGCCTGGATCCTGCCGATGATTGTGAAACTGAAAGTGACCTTCGTAACCCCTCGAAGACGCCAGTGTTAGTCTCGAACTCTTCTACGATGACGAGCCAGTCTCCCTCGTTGATGTACTCTACCAACATTCCATCTTCATTGGTTGTGAATGTCTGGACCCACCCGCTCTCGGTGTTCTCAAGTTTGATCTCGTGATTGTTGAGAGTCTGTCCACTCTCGTTTCTGAAGGTGATGTTTGCCAGCCACCTTGGCTCGAATCCGACGGAACGCTTGACAGTGGATGGTTCAATCTCAACATCAAATATCTCATTTGTGTCATAGAGGGTATCGAAAGGCTCGTCTGCAGAAGAGTTCGCCCTCTCAACCACTATTCGGTACCTTCCTGGTTCGAGTGATATCTCTGCCATTCCCGTTTCTATCCACTCGGGTCCGTCAGCCGAAACTGAGTAGCCAGCCCCATTGGGTGATAATGGCTTGATCTCGAAGGGATAGGAAACAGGGGTCCCGTTTGATGCATTGTTGTCGCCGTCATGGTCGATGAAGAAGTCAATCTGGACGGTACTATTCTCTAGCGTCAGGACAAGTAGCTCGATTGTTGGGTCATCTAATGAGGAGTTGATTTCCTTGACTACTGAACTGCTTCCCATGTCATCTCCTGCGTCCAACGTGAAAGACCAGTTTCCGTAGGGGAGAAGCATGTCGAAACGTCCGAGATCATCCACCTCTTCCCTCCAAACGGCGTCTGTTGTTCCGTCCAAGTTGTTTGCTTGGGCGAAAATTGGTTGCCATCCCGAGAACCCTTGGTTGTATGTGTTTCCTTCCCGATTAAGGCTCACTTCTCCGAGAACCACTGTCGAATCTGTGAGTTCGATAGTGATATCTCCCACCTCATCCGTGACTTCGAAGCTAGTCCCATTGGAAAAGAGGCCGCCGGCGCCTACTATCCTTTCCACGGTTGCTTGGACAAATGCTCCTTGTGGCAGTATGACGCTGAATTCACCCAATGAGTCCGTTGTAGATTTGAGAGTGAAACCTTCCCATTGGAACAAAACCTCTTGATTACTGACTCTAGAGAGTTGGGAAATAGTACCTTCCTTGTCTGGTTTGTCGACCACCGTTCCATTTACTACCTGACTGACTAGGAATTCGAAAGATTCGTTGACATCAACAACCCCTATCGAGATACGCTGCCACAGTTGCTTCTCATCGCTAAGGGTGTAATTGAGTATCCAATCCCCCAGGAGCAGTTCAGCGTGGTATGTTTTTGTCACGTTGTCGAACATTGCTGATACAGGAGTTCTGGATAGGTCCTCCGGGATGAATTGCAATTGCAGGTCGTCTACGCTTGTACCATCGTCAGTAAGGGTGAATGTGATGTCGGATGTCTGGGGAACTTCTGAAGGGAATGCAACAAGCGATGTTTGGCCTGATTCGAATGTGAAGATCTGGGAAACCTCTGGGAATCCATCATCGTCGATGTCAACCTCTGCCAAGTAAGAACCGGGTACTATGGGGCCGACCTCGAAAGACCCGCTTTCGTCGGGGATTGCAAAGCACGGCTGAGTAACGACTCCCTGGCACTCATCCTGCGAATCATCACTAGAGCCGTTTATTGAGAATATTGCAATCTCATTGGATAATGGTTTTCCGGAGAAGAGCGAGACGGTGCCCTTGATGGCGCCACCGGAGATTGACACCGGGACCTGGTACTCAGAAGATTCAAGTGCGACTACAAAGGGTTGCGATAGCTCGACGGGCTCACCTACCCCGAAATCAACTGATACTACGTACTCCCCCGGAAGAACGTCGACAATATGGAATGAACCCGGACTGACCATTGGTCCGCTGAACGTCCCATGGCCTGAGAACATCCCAGTTCCGTTTACTGTGCCAAACGTGGTGAGATTCTGTGAAGAGTCTGTCACGAATATTCCCGAGCCGATAAATGTGGCCTGAGAGAGAACCCTAGTGAATTCGCTAACCCCATAGGAAGTGAACTTGCCTGAGCCGTTAACAGTGCCGTCTATGAGATAACTGCCAATCTCACTAATACATGCCTCAGAGCCGTTGGGGACTGAGTCTACAGAACAATTTGGGAAGTCTCCGAAAATTGACCCATCGACCATCCCCTTTCCAGAGAATTGCCCCTCTCCAGTAATGCTATGGTTGTCGAAGACAGCCTGAGCGTGGGTACCGGTGAAGTCGTGAACTGAGACTGCCCCCATGCTCTCTACCTTTCCACTCCCTAGGAATGTTACTTCACCGGTTCCAGTGAATTTCAGGCTCTCCCCATCCATGCTCCCATCGGAAGTCATGGAGGCATAGGGTTGGATGGAAACCTCATCTGAAGAAGGGGTTAGTACGACTTGGACCGAAAGAACGGGTTCTCCATCAAAGTCTAGTTCGCCCGACCATGAGAGGATTCCTGAGGCGGTTGATGGAGAGACGGAGATAGGGGCCTCAATTACCGATTTACCGTTGCTGTGCCCATCTGAACCCGATATGTTCACGATCGTCTCGGAGAGCCAAGTGGACCCGTAGACGTTTCCTAGAATTCCAGTAACTGGGTTTACATCCCGATTCTGAGAACTCTCGGTGAAAAGTTCTTCCATTGAGTTCCCCATTCCAGTCATCAGTGCAGTTCTGCCTGCTTCCAAGTCTGGTTGGCCGGAGAATGCGGAGACCCTAATCTTACCAGCAGGGACGGTGAATGAGAAGTGCCCATGCTCGTCTGCTTGGGTACTACCGATGGGAATCCAGTATGTCCTAGAGTCGTTGTCGACAACATTTCCATTTGCGTCTGCAGACTCCTCTCCGCTGAATGCGTCCCTCTCGATTAGAATCCTAGCGTTAGGTACAGGGCCGATGCCCTCCAAAGAGACAGTTCCCTCTAGGGTGGCACCACTGAAGTATTTCAGAATCTTCACGTTCCTGTTTGAGTCGTAAATCGAACCGCAGTACCTGTCTGCCTTTCCAGTTAGGGTGAAGTCTGTGACATTGGCAGTCGAAGAGGCTTGTGAACTGATGGAAAATGTCTGGTCATCGGCGTCGTAGGAGCCAGTATATGCACCCATTGGGATGGTTCCGTTTTCCACTTGGGTCATCTCCCAGGGGCCGCCCGATTGAATCTGCGACCACCCGGACGAAAGGCTGGAGGAAGACAGTGTGACATTTGACAACTGAGAATTGCCCGCTTTCGTTGATGCAGACCCAGTAATCTGGATTTCTTCGCACGAGGTCCCATTCGTAGGGTCGTACCAGTTGGACAGAACAAAGTGGTTCATCATTGCACCTGGGAGGGCCATTGCGCCCTGCAAGTAGCTCCCCGGAGTCCCGGTTAGGGAATTCGGAAGAATCCAAGTCGAGGGCGTGTCGGCATCTCCGACCTGTCCGCTCATCGATGGAAGCCCCAATGTGGAAGTCCCATAGCCGACATATGTCCTTGCGATCATGGTGTCGAAGAAGCTGTCCAGATGTTGGTAGTCCATGTCTGTCATCTGGATCATATCTTCCCCGGTCGATGCCCCTGATGCTTGAGCCTTCAGGTCGCTCATGTACTGGGTTTGGAAATCCTCGGGAGACTTAGGCCCCTGGTTTGTCTCGTAAGTTGTAGTGATGTAAGAGTCTATGTCAAGACCGGAAAGATGGGTAGGTGCATGAAAAATCCCAGTAGTCTGCCCTCTGTGGTACGATTTATAGTCCTGGTAATATTTTCCACCTAGAGGATAAAGACGGTTATCAACAGCAAAGTATCGTATCTCGTGGTTCCTCGAGGTCGTGCTGCCGTGAGACTCCTCGTAGTCTGAGACCTCGTATGAGTCGATTGAGGTGATGCCATCGTATATCTGTACCAAATCATCAAGGGAGAAGGCTGTTATTAGGAAAGCACGAGCCATCCCGAACCTAGCATTGGTCCTGTGGAGTGCGGTCGAGAGGTCATCGTAGTCGTCGATGATGTCACGAGTGTACCGGTATCCGGACATATCATAGTGACTTACGTCGTCAAAGTCGGACAATTCGAACGCGGATGAGGAACCGCGAGCCTCGTCGAATAGAGACATTGCCTCAGAAACATTGGTAGTAGGCTCACCGAATATCTCCCCATTTACTAGTACGATATAGGTATCCAAACAGGCGCCTGTGCAAGTCAGACCATCTTCATTGAGAGGATTTCCCATGAGTAGTTCGGCATCTCCGTATTCCGCTACAACTGCCATCAAACGGCCTTCAAGAAAGCTCTTCTCATTGTTGGAAATGATTGCCACAAATTCCTGAACCTGTGCCTCAGACATGTGCTCCCCAATGACACTGGTGAAAGGCTCGCCAAGTTGCCCATTGATGCTTCTATCGCCCATAGCCAAGGTAGTGATGAACAAAGACAAAGTGTCTTCCTGGCCACTTGAGAGGAGCATGGCCCCACTGTGTGGAATTCCAGACTGGAAGTTGTCGGCAACAGTTGGGTGCTGACCGGATGCTAGGGCCTGGAATCCATAGTCCCACCAAGAAACGAAGGCGGGACGGTCACTGAATGGCGTGTCGCTGTCCTGCTGAGCAAGCCAGTCGTATGCCTCGTTCCACCCCTGTTGATTGAAACTCGGACCGAAAGTGCCCATGTACCAAAGGCCTGATTCAGGATCACTTGGGTCGTATTGTTCGCTATTCATGACCGAGAACAGACCAAGCAAGTCCTGCCGCAGAATATCGGGAACTATGTCGTATAGGCTCTGGTCGATGTCGTCCGCTGACCGATCCCCTCGAGGAATTCCTGCGTCGATCCCGTAAGTCGCATGTTGGGATGTGATAAGGAGCAATACCATAATCATGGCAGGAACTCCGGGGCGTGCCTTAGTGGCGGGCCACAAGGACTTGAACCGCGTCCTTGGAGTTCCTATTCCAGAGTTCCTCCACACCTTGGCGAATGCTGGCAAGCTTGCGGAGCCCCAAAGCATGGAAATACCGATGCCCCCAACTGCTGCCATCACTGGCGTGGCGTTGATGATGAATCGACCGGCTGACCACGCCATGTATGACGCGATAATTGTCCAGAGTCCCAGAAGAGTTAGTTCTGACTTGTTCTTGCGGCTCCCTCTCCACAATAGCAAGAATGCACACCCTATTGCGATTATAGCCACAACTGGTCCATACGATGCGAACAGAACCCCTCTCTCGGGCGCTTGAGCCTCGCCGATCGTTCCGAATATTTTGTTCTTAGAGAAGTAGAACCCACCGGTGAAGAGAATGTCCCATCCATTGTAAAAGCCAGACTCCTGCAGAATGAATAGCAAAGAGAGGATAGACCCGAATAATGTGCTCCCGCCCAAAACCACTAGTAGCCAAGGTTTGTCCCTGAAGGAGCTTGATACCCATCCCACGGCGAAGGTGAAACCGATGATGTAGAACATAGGTTGCATGCCACTAGGGGCAAAGAGAAGATTCAAGCCTGGCCATGCATAGAATGGAGCCGGGACGAGAATGGAGACAAGCATCATTTGGAGTGCTGCAGAGGTAAATTGGATGCTATCCCTGCCCTTGAAGATGTTAATCGTTACCTGGAACGAGTAAGCGAGGAAGAGTATCCCTGGCCCGTAAACGAAGCCTTTCCAACCAAGGGCCATTATTGAGAATGCGATTCCTGACATGGTGGCATTTGCCATCAAAGACGGGTTCCTCTTCCAAGTCTCCCTCATCCCTGCGATTATGTATAGAGGATTTGGGCTAGTTGTCTTGAAGAGCTTCTTGTGATCAATTTTCTCTATGGCCCTGATCCAGAAGTAGAATGCGATGGCCAGGAAAAGCATTGCAAACGAGTCGTGATCAGACATCGCGAAAGTGGATCGGCTCATGTGACCGGGCATTAAGGCGATCAGCCAGGCAGCGATCATCCCGGCCCTTCTACTGTGTGCGCGTGAGGCTATTCCAGCAACGGGCAGAACGATGAGGGCTCCGTAGATTGCCGGTAGAGCGGCCATGGACCACCATACAGCCTGATCGGTTGGAATCTCGAGAACCCATGAGAGTGCTATACCGCCAAGAGCTAAGGACCACGAGAAGAGTGGTGGTCTCGGGTTTATTCCTCCCGATGGATACGCCCTATCATGATCAAAAATCAAGTGGCTTCTCTCAGCGATAATGTAATCGACTACTCGCTTCATGTACCAAGGATCCGAACCGCCAGTCATATCCCATAGGCCAGTTCCATTCGCATTCATTGCCGGAATTACGTTCCATGCAATTCTTACAATTAGTGCTATTAGGAAGGCAAGCGAAACCATCACGACGTAGGAGTTGTCGTCCCACCAAACTCTGAATCCGCTCCGGTCCCTTCGAGGGGCAACGTCACCGAAGACGCCTCTGGAGGCAAAGAAAAGAGCGAAGAAGTTCATCCAGAACCACAAGAAGAACCATGTGAAAGAACCGATGAAGCCATCGTCCGAGAATATGGAGGGAAGTTCGTTCCCAATTTCATGGATGTGGCCAATGGTGTACAAGACCCAATTAACTGCAAGCAATGCTCCTAATACGTGCCATCCTTCGGCCCTGAAGAAGGCATGGATGAAGATTACCAAGGCAGAGAAAGATCCCCATGCCACTCCGATATGACTTTCCTGCGAAAATTCCTGAAGAGTGTCTATCTGCCCTATCCAAATGAGGGGAACCATGAAACTTGCAAAAATAAGGGACGAGTAAACGACCACCTCTGGATTCTCTCTAAAGGTTGGCAGGACTGACATGAGTCGCCCCTTACCTCTCTGCTCAATTGACCCTCTAAGGCCGATCATTACTACTAATCCCAGTGATATTGAAGATAGCCAGAATGAGAAGAATGCACTGCCAAGTGATTCCCTGGCTGTGTCGATGGCGGCTAGAGAGTCATTTTGGGCGATCATTAGTCCGCCCGCGTAGTATGCCGCAAGCCTCATCCCCAGAACTACTGAGAGGAAGGATGCGGATTCCTCGAATCTATTGGATTCGTTGAGTACAGCTGAGACAAAACCGACGAGGACGAATGTTGCAAGGAACATGTGATTGAAGTCGACGGGGTCCACGAAATTAGCGATGATGCCGAGGATCGCCGTGACAAGAGTAAGTGTGACTACTCGCAATGATCCAGAATCAAGAGGAATCAACCACGAGGTTCTCCCAATGCACGCTGGAATCAGAACCGAGAGGGAAATCAGGATAGCCCCCGATAAGAAATCTCCACTGACGTCTCTGCCGTCGAGAGAAGATGCCCCGATGGTTAATCCGAGTAGGGCTAGAGTGATCGCAATGGGAGCGAATAGATTGTTGAATTGGGCGACTTGAGGGGTATCTTTCTCCACTTCCATCCCATCCACCGGACCTATTTGCCAATGACTCAGCATCGCGCCGACCTGAACGGTTGTTTTAACCGTTCGTAGAACGGTAGGGAATTAGAGGCCCCGGATTGGTCCTAAATTTCATCCCGGAAGGGCGCGAAAACCGATGTCTTCGCGGTAATGAGAGCCTTCCAAGGTGATTCCCTCGATAATCTGATATGAAGCCCCTAATGCCTCACTTAAGCTAGGTGCAATTCCCGTTGTCGACAGAACCCTGCCACCCTTCGAAATGAGTTTTCCGGATTCCCCCTTCATGGCCCCGGCTATATGGACAAAGCCAAGCACCTGCCCCTCGTCGATTTCTGCCTCCCATCCCTCAATGACTCTTCCAGAAGACACATTCCCGGGGTATCCCTCTGACGCTAGCACAACTGTGGCTGCGTGGAGTTGTTTGAATTCGACTTCGATCTCTGCAAGATTTCCCTCGGCAGCAGCAAGGAGGACCAAACCCAGATCTGACTGAAACAGAGGAATCGTGACCTGGGCCTCTGGGTCTCCGAGCCTCACGTTGAACTCAACCACGCTGGGGGCACCTTCTCCATCGATCATCAGACCGACGTACAGGCAACCACGGTAGGGAGTCTCAGAGTTGCGCAGGTAGTGGTGCATTGGTTCTACGATCTCTTCCTTGGTCCTAGCTAATACGGAAGGAGTGACAACGGGAGCGGGGGCATAGGCACCCATTCCACCAGTGTTTGGCCCCGCGTCATTATTTCCTACTCTCTTGTGATCTTGACTTGCTGGGAGCATGACATACCCGGACTCATCCATTATCACGAGTACGGAAGCCTCCTCTCCGGACAGATGTTCCTCAATAAGGACGAATCCGTCGAATTCTATTCCGATTTTGAGAGCCTCATGAGCCTCTTGTCGGGATGAGGTGACGGTTACTCCCTTGCCCCCTGCAAGGACGTCCCTCTTGACAACCCATGGGGGGTCAAAGGAGTCCAAGCTGTCATCTATGGATTCAATTTCGTCTATCTTCGCGAACCTCCCTGTTGGGACTCCCAATGATTCCATAATCGTCTTTGCATGAATCTTTGATCCTTCGAGGAGGGCGCCCTCGGAATGAGGTCCGAAGCTAGGTATTGATTCCTGCCTTAGTCGATCGGATAGCCCGGCCACAAGAGGAGCCTCTGGTCCCACCACAACCAATGAAACACCCAATTCATTTGCTAATTCGACTATCCCCTCGATATCAGTAACAGAAACTCCGTGATTAGTCGCAACCATGGATGTGCCAGCATTTCCAGGGGCGCAGTGAACGGTCGAAACAGAATTGCTCTGTGAAAGCCCCAGTGCCAATGCATGCTCTCGGCCGCCTCCTCCAATCACTAGGACTTCCATGCCGGTCATGCTTCGCGCTCGCTATTCTGGTGATTAATGGATTGCACGTTGGGGTTGACTAGTAGGGCACAGACTTGAGCCCGAGACGGAACCCTATGATGTTGAATGACCTGTGGAGGATTGGCGTAACCAGGAGCAGTATGGCCATCCCCAGAAGGAGTTCGGAACTCCCCACAATTGACGGTGCGAGCAGAAGTTGGCCGAAAAAGAATGCTGAGGCAGCGAATGGTATGGTATCGAGCAATGGGGCTTCGGAGCTGACGCTCCCCTCTCTCTTGTGCCCAAGTCTTCGCTTGACAAATGACCCAGCCGAGTCGCCGACCATGCAACCAAAACCAAGTACACAGCCGATTGTGAAAGCAGTCATCGAGGCCCCTCCGATGTAGAACCATGCATCTGAGATTTCTGAAGAATTCGTCCCATATGTCGAAAGAGGGTCTAGGAAGGGTGCAGAATCAACAGGGTTGTCATTCGCCATTATATGAGTGATGACTCCCAATAACCCCCCTCCCATGGTGCCCCCGATTAAGCCGTTCCACGTCTTACCATCCCCTAAAATCCGATTCCCATCGGACATCACCGCACCTCCATCGATGGTGAAGACGGGGATTCCAGTCAGATCAGGGATCCACTTCCCTCCGAGCATAGCTGCGGTATTGGAAAGATATCCGGGAAGGTATAGCCAGAGTACTAGAAGTGGTGCGATAACTGGATCATCCCAAGGAAGATTCTCAGACGACATTATCACCTGCAAGAAAATCAGGCGATTTAACCTTGGGTAAAACGTTGTACAATTGAGTCTGGGGCATTGCATGGAGGGGTGACCTTCATTTCCCGGCTGCTCGGCCGAATGACAATGAGCAAGAGGTTGACGTTTCTCGTATGCCTAACAATGGCGACTGCAAGCATCGCACTCCCGTCAAATGCAGTCGCTGATAGTGACGACATTATCGTGGAGTCTGAATTGACTTGGGACCAAAGCATGACCTTGTCCAATAACGTCAGAGTGGTAAACGGCGGTGTTCTGAACCTAGAATCTTCAGATGGTGTAAAGACCGATTTCTCCGTAGATTTCGGAGTTGAGATTTTTGTCGACAAGGACTCTCGAATTAATATTCGAGATTCCAAGATTGTTTCCTCGCAGCCGCCGAGTGGTTTGGTTGGATTTGGCTACTGTGACGAGGACAATCGCTCTGCAATCCACATCCCATGGAATCAACCTAACCGTGGATTCGAGGTGACCTTGTACCCGGTGGATGGTGCATCTCTAGATGGGGTGACAGCATACTTCGGGAATGGCTCCAAAGAAATTTCAGATGATGATAGCTCCATAGTTTTCCCATCAGGGACGGAGGGGGTTTGGATTGGTTTGGTCGGCCCGGTTTGCCATCCTGTTTCCCTCAGTCTGGTCAGTGTTTTGAGGGATGGCGGTGGCAATAATCAAAATGTGTATCTCGCGGCAGATTTGGAACACAGGAATATGATGGTCCATGGAAACCCGGGCTTCTCCATGGATATCAAAGGCAGTGGCAACTTCATTGACAGTTCGATTATGGGGGGTGAAATTACCACTTCAGGAAGCATCTCATTCGAAGGAACAAAACTGAACAGAGTTGGGCCTGTGATATTGACCAGTGACAACGCCTCAATCACCCTATCAGGAGTTGTTTTCTCAAACAGTACAGACGATCATGATATCAGAGCAAGAGCTCATTCCTCTATCGAATGGGGGGAGTTGGTTAGTGGCTCGGGGGGTCTGAAAGATAAGTGGGGGTGGC
>Ga0206683_10000113_pt1 | contig 55941 bp, 84 predicted proteins | sample M280m12015metaG_FD_155483 | JGI IMG/M metagenome (GOLD analysis project Ga0206683, IMG submission 155483) | Ammonia-oxidizing marine archaeal communities from Monterey Bay, California, United States - M2 80m 12015 | ecosystem: Environmental > Aquatic > Marine > Intertidal zone | place: USA...
ATGTTCTGCTTGCGTAATTGCATCAGTTCCAGTAAGAGTTACTAAATCTCGTACAAACGATCCCCCAAGAGTAGTAGTACCTGCAGTGACAGTAACCCCACCGGCAGTAACCGTTAAACCACCTGAAGTTACCGTCATGCCATCTTCAACAAAAACATCTTCAGGGACACGAGATACTCCTTGTGTCATTTTAAAACTAGCCATTTATATATTCCTTTCTTTAGCTAAGTTATGATACAGTAGCACTAAACATCGTGGCGATATTAGAACCTGCGGCACAAGTAACCATACCGCTTACTGCATATTGATTAGATGCTATATCAATAAGTTCAACATAATCACCTATCGCACCCCCACCAGTAGTCGTACCATTTAATGTAATGGTATCTGAAGCAGCAGCAGTTACAAAAGAAGTAGCCGCTGTTCCGTCAGCATCAGTAATAATAATCTGACCGTCTATAGTGTCTGTTGCATCTGCTACTTTAATTAAATAATTAGAAGTATTTACTACAGATACAACAAATTTAAATACACTACCCGTGCCTGTTGCAGCAGGAAGCGTAAAAGTTGCAGCGGCATCGCCACCGACTTCGCCCATAAGAAGTGTTCTACCTACATGGTCCGCCGTAGTTATAGAGGCAGTTGCAGTTAGAGTTACAATATCGGCAGTATGCCTATCAACATTTTCACTTATAAGTCCTTGTAATAGAGGCATAGGCTTTCTCCTTACGACAACACTAGTCGCATTGTTACATCCGTACCGCCTACACGCTGGTAATTTAAGTATTGAGCATCACCTGCTTGTTTAGGTACAGTAAGTGAATGTAGGCCAGCAGCTAATTTAATGTCATTAGCCGTACTAATAGCAGCAGTACTAGAAGCGCCAAAATTAACATAAATTTCACCATTTAAATGAACCGTTGCCAAATTATAATTTGTAACATTTGTTCCTGCTGCAGTTGAGGCAACGGTTACAGCCGACTGCACATCCCAGAACATGTTATTTCCTTGCGGTACTTGCGTCATAATCTTCTCCTATATTAAAAAGTTGCCGAAGAGGCATAAACAGAATGGCTTGATCTGGGGATATAAGTAGATCGTACATAATCATACCTGTTAATAAGTAAAGTTTGCATATGTTTTATGCCCTCATTAAATAAGGCAAAACTACGTTCATACAAAGGTACTTCACTTCTGTACAAATAAGCATAAGCAATAGCACCATCTGTAATAATATAACCGAACCTATCTGGAATTGAAGTCGTATCACCGTGAGCAGAAAGGTCTGTACTAGGATGTGTATAGTAATCAAATGTTAATGTATACGCCTTATCAGGAAAAGGCCATAGACCATACGTATTATCTGGGTGTCTGAATACATGAGTAGGTACACCCCCTGCATCAATTTGAGCTACAGTATCTGCACTTGAATGACTGGCAGCAGTTGTACTTTCTGCGCCTCTTGTAGCCCCTGTAAACGTAGTAGAGGTAGTCCCCGTATACGTAATACTTTCTGAATTAATAATTATAGTTCCTGTAGAATCAAAGGATGAAGTACTAGATACTGGAATTGTTGTATCGTCATCGTCAATACCACTAGTTAATGTAGTAGTTACTGTATCGTCTTCCTGCTTAATAAATAAATTTAAATATTCTTTATAATCTAAGTACGTTAAATGGCGGGCAGCATTACCAAAGGTTTCACTTTTTCTAATTCTAAATGTAGCATAATCTACGTGCTTTGTATTTGAAGGCAATGCATACTTAACTACTCCTGCTGTAAGCGTCTTACTAACTTCTGCAGCATTAAAAGGCCAACCAAATTCCCGTTGATTAATATAACGGATAGATTGATTGACCGCATTTTTTACTTGTATTTGAATACCACGAGCATCACTAAAGTCTGATGAGGTAAGTTGTACTTCATTCAGTTTAGCTAACGCCTCATTTGTATATGTTAGAAATGAATTTGCCATCTATTCTCTTTTCTATAAAGTTAGTGAGGAGGACTTTTATTGTCCCCCTCACCATACTCTAACTAACTACGCAAGCTGATCACGATCAACTTCCACAGTGTCTTCAGCCCAACCATTACAGTCAATAGCACAAGCGTAAACTCTTAGACGACCTTCCGTAACATCTGCAGAAGCCGCAATCAACTTAACGTCAATCGTATCTGCACTAGTTACAAAACATTCAAACAAAGAGTCAGCACCAGTAATAACATCATTAGATTGACCATTACTTCCTTCAGCAAGAATACCTGTTGAAGTAACGTCACCAGCATCAATGATGTCATCGCCAGCCGCAAAGTCAATATCTACCGTTGGTGAAGAGCCATCAAAAGCTTTCAAAACTTCCGCACCCGCAAATAAAACAAACGTATTTGCAGGAACTTCAAGAAGTTGAAAGATATCACCGTTAGTACAAGAGTAACCATCAGCGGTTAGCATATCCATGTCGAGGACAGCTTCAATCATCCTCATCTTCTGACCGCCACGATCACCCTGATTAATAGCACTGGAGCTGGAACTTACGCCAGTGGTAGCTTTAGCTGTCATATCAAAAGTTGCCATAGTGTATATCCCTCCCTTATGCTATGTTGTACTTGGCATTAGCAACTGCTTCTGGGCGAAGGATTTTCCGACCATAGAGATGCATACCACGCACGATATCCGCAAAACTATCAGGATCACGATAAGATTCAGTTTTCGTGATCTGACTTGCAGTGGCAATAGCAGAAGCATGACCCGCAACAATAACACCATAGTTAGAGTTCTGGTTAGCGGTACCACTTGTACCGGGACCAGTACCTACAGAAGGTAGATTGTTGGAGACATACACCTTAAAGCCGTAGTAGTTGTTTAGAACCAGCCCATTACGCAACGCACCAGATTCACCGAAGTCTGAATTTAGAAAACGTGAGTCTTCGTCCATTAGAACTTCCATAAAGTGAGGCGAAATAACAAGCCAGCGACCATCCTTGTCCACAAACTGCGTGTCCAACAGACGGCCCATACGAGCCACAACCATGTTTGGAGATGCCGTAGCAGTGGGAAGGGCACTAGCACCGGGAAGTCGGGGAGCAAGCGGAATAGAATGCGTACCCGCCGAAGTCGTAGTGATGCTACCGAAATCACCCTTCTTTAGCTGCATGGAAGATAGCAACTCATTTGAACCAGCAGTCGAAACAGCCTTAGTTCCAGATACCGTAGTATTAGCGGTACTGGATACAGCACTGAGAGAAGCTTGAGCAAAACCAGAAAGGTAACCCAAAACTTCCATGTCATACTGATCCTTCAGACGATAACCCGCCCGATCAGATGCCATCGACTGAAAATTCACATGCGAATGCGCCTCTTCAATGTCATCTACCTTGAAAGCAAAGTAGTTTGCCTTGTCTACGACAAGACTAAAATCTTCATCATCAAGGTCTTGTGGAGTAACCTGAGCACCACGGGCATATTCTTTGACCGTGATTTCAGGCTCTTTAATAATGCGGACAGTATCGCCCATACTGGCGATCTCACCAAAGTAATCATTATTGGTGATGTCCTCTGCGACAGACGACTTACGAAAAGCAAGCTGGGTCTGTTTGGAATAAATTACAGGGCTAAAATTACCGTTAGGTAAATTGTTATAACCTGCAGCACGAGTAAAAGCCATATTAGCTCTCCCTTTCTCGTATTTAACAGACGCTAACTTACGATTGTCTTGTAGAGGCTATTTTTTCAGGGTGCATTAATTAATATATTTGGCCTAACATATTAGTAATGGGCCTAAAGTAAAATAGGTAAATCATTAAGATAATAGTAGTTGCATATTTTAGTTCGACGTATGAGTAGTCCTGTAATAATAGGAGGTCATAAAATTATACTTATAGTTATATAGATATATTACGATTTGTCAAGGATTATCTTGCTGATCCTGAAATATCGTAAATAAATTTATCAGTACGAATAGCTTCCATAATAGCATCTTGATTCTCTTCGTACTCATCACTTGACATGTCTTGTACACTAGACTCTCTAAAGTAATCTGAAGTCTCATCTGATTGGGGGCGGCTTCGTTCAGTCTTTTCAGATACAGCAAAAGCAGCATCCTTATTACTTTTCTTTTTAGTAGCTTTAATACCCTTATCAGATTTATATAGATCAATTGCTCTGGCTGCAGCTAAGGCATCTACATCATTTTCGTATAAAACATCTTGAATCCACTTAGGTTGTTCTTCTGCCCATTCGTGAAATTCATCCTGATTTCGTATATCAGCAAAGTCTGGATGTAGTTTCATTAAATGTGCTTCTGCTTTATTACGCTCTACCTCTTCCTGCATTTCATCTATTTCTTGTATACGATCTTTTAATCCTTGTGATTGTTCTTGGGCTTTTCTTATTGCTATTGTCTCAATAATACCCGCTACGTCTGGGTATTGCTGTGCCCATGCTTCTATCTCTTCTTCTGTTTTAGGTAGCTTTATTGATTCTTTAGTTGAAGCATCTAGCTGTGTTTCTAATTGCTTAACCTTTGCTTGTAATTCATCTGTTTGTTTTTGACTATGCCTACGTAAATCACCGTATCTCTTTTTAAATGTTTTTTCTTCAGAAGACTTAGGGGTTTCTTCTACTTGTTGTTGCTCTTCTTCCTCTGAGTTACCTTGTTCAGAAAGTAATTCTTTTAGCTCTTCTTCTTCTCGCTCAATCTTTTCTTGATTAGAGTTAGGTTTCTGCATAAAAGTTTTCTTAGGTATTTCTTTAACTTCTTCTAATTCAGGCATCGTAAGTCTCCTTTACCGGGGCCACCGTAGCTGTATAAATAAATATAAATACAGGGGATGAGTAGCCAGCCTATGGGTTTATTACACTCGTCTGGCAAAACCCTTACCATTACTACGTAATCTTTTAGTTGGTTTCTTTAGTTTACGTCTAGCAGCTAAACCGCCTAAAGACCAACTTGGATCACCAAACTCACCGCCGTCATCGGATTCTCCGGGCGTACCTTCGCCTTCACTGTCTTCACCTTCCATACCACTATTGCTTGCTGCCTCTCCCGGTGCTGCGTCTGCATCCACACCCGGTGTATCGGGGTCTTCACCTTGTGATGGATTACCTATGTTTCCAAAGCCCTGACCTTGACCTGCACCTTGTGATGCAACACCTATGTTTCCAAAGCCCTGACCTTGACCTGCACCTTGCGACGATAATGATGGCGCATCAAAGCCAATGGTATCTTCATCAACATCAACTCCGGTAACACCGAAGCTAGGGGTACCCGGAGGGGTTGCGCCGGATAGATCAGCACCAAATAAGGCATCTACATCTACATCATCTGGAAGGCCCGGAGGGGTTGTATCCTCACCTTTAGAAGTAACATCTGTCCCATATAAAGCCTCATCTTCTGCTTCTGTTGTTCCAAGTGGTCCCCACATACCATAAGTAGTGCCCCGACCAATTGCATCAAATAATGCCTCAAGACTTGGTAAGTCACCAGCACCCATATTAGGATCACCTGTACCTTCTGGCCCGGATTCAGGGCCATCCGGCCCACCAACAGCACCGGGGCCTTCTGCTAGTGTCTCATCTGGTTTTTCTTCTTCTTCTGGTTCATCTTCTACTTCATCTGGTTCATCGGGCGTCCAAGGATTAGCACCGGGATTATCTGGATCAAACCTTTGATAACCATCTGGCTCATCATATATTTGCCTACCATTAAGAACAGGAATTTGTAAAATTACACCGTCTTCATTCCTAAAGAAATTAAAGGAAGTCACACCACCAGTAACATCACCAAAATTAGGTAGTGTAGGTAGTATTCCGGGCGGGGTAGTACCTGCAACTGGTGCTCCTGTACGAACCGGCCCCGGATTAATACCGGCCATTGTAGTATTAGTAAAAGTAGTTGGAGTAGTAATTTGTCCTACATTTGCTGGTGTAACTGTTGGTTGGGCAGTTACTTGGGGTTGTCCTGTAGCAGGGTTAATAGTATTAGTATACATAGTTTGTGCAGGTGGTAAATAAGAAGTATTAGGAATAGTTTGTTGAGTAGAAGGATTAACGTAACCACCTGTTTGAAAATTCCGATTATCCTGTTGCATAGGCATTCCACCATATCTAGCAGCAGGTTGTTCTTCTGGCATACCTTCTTCGTCTTCTACGTATTCCATATCAACTACAGAAAAGGGTAGCCCACCGGGATTAAACATAGCAGTATCAGGAATACTGGCTTCATCTGGATTCCCCATCTGGCCCATAGCTTCCATCTTTTTGTAGCCCATCTTAGCTTCATCACGCAGCTTCATAAAATGTTCTACCCCGTGATAGCGAACTACATCTTCTGGAATAACCATCTCTCCTTCGCTGACATTTGCTTCAATGTCATCGCGTACTCCCTCTTGAGTACCTCCGGGTGGAACTGCATTGCCAGAAACAGAATCAACCTCTCCACCTTCTTGCATCAATTCCATATTATTTTCTTCTTTAAACATTTCCATTTGATCATCTAAAGCCATTATTTATTCCCCATTACGTTTTGTCGTAAGCCCTTAATATGTTTCAATACTTCAATAGCACCTTGAGCTTTATATAAAGTTATGTGTTCTTGAGATTGCTCCAAAACTTTATGCTGCTGTTCAATTAAAAAATCTAAGTAGTTACTTAAATTAACCCATTGGCGGTTGTTGTTGAATAGGGGGTGGAGCTTGCCCCATAGTTCCTCCTGCTTGTTCATTACCTGTAAATCCTTGTTCTTGTGGTGCAGGTGCCTGACCAGTTCCTATAGCTCCACCACCTGTACCTGCTGTATCTTGCGGGTTCATTCCGGGGGGAACTTGCTGTGGTTGTTGGGGCTGTTGAGGTTGAGTAGCCTGAAATTGTTTAAGAAGCTCTGCTTGTATAGCTGCATCTTCCATACTATTTGTAACTTTTTCAGGATCAAGCCCCATAGATTTTGCAATCTCAGCAATGATGTAATGAAACTTAGCAAAAGGAGCTAGTGCTGGATTACTTGCGACACCTAAGAATTGCATTAATCTCTGGCTTCTAACCTCATTTGCCATTAGACTTTCAGTTCCACGCGCTTTAACTTCTAAGTCTCCTCTAAGTTCAGGATCAAAATCAAATTGCATATTAAACTGAAAGAAACCTTCACCCAATGGGTGTAACAAATAATCATCTACATTCTTAATAATATTTTTAATTGCACCAGAAGCAGCACCCATTAACATACTAATGCCACTTGCTGTTCTACCTGTTCCTGCTACACCAGTTTGACCATGTGCAAAAGAAGGAAAGCCTGTACTTTCATCTGCAAGCTGCCTAGCCTTATCAAACAACTGTAAATTTTCATTTGACACATTGGGGAACTTAGTTCCAAAGATAGCCTGTCCCGGTGCCCCACCCTGCCGTCTAAATATCTTACCGGGATATACAGACAAGTCTTGCCCCGGAACTAAATTAGTTTCGTCTACCTCTATAATTAAATTACCTGACAATACAGCGTTATCTACTGACATACGCATAAAGCCATTCATAAGAGATTGTGTATCCTCCATGTTTTCTGCTATACCTACACCAAAGAAACTATATGGATTTAACTCATAAGGAACAGCCATGTAAGGAATACGTACAGGCTTAAATGGATTTATTACAAGCCGGATTATTTTATCTTGACATAACCATATGTTAGCTTGTACTTGGTCCGCATCTTCAAACTCTTTAGGTAAATCTACTTCTTCTGAATCGAGGTAATCTCTATCTAAAATACCCCAATATTCTAATACTTCAAACCTATTTACATCGTGATGCATATCATAATCAGCTAGCGTATCTTCCCACGATTCTTTTAAGTAGGATTCACCCATCGCAACGCATTCTTCAATTACCTTTTCTCTAAAGAAGGGCCTACGTTTTAGTCCTCTTAATTGTGTCCTGCTTAGTTTATGTCGCTCGACTACATACTGGGCCTCATCCATATTATTTGCATCTGGATCGGGATAAAAATTCCACACACTTACATGGTTAAGCTGTGGGATTATCTTAATTCTAGGAGTGTACTCTCCTTCTTCTGACCAATCTGGGTATTCTTTATTAACCGCAAATGGGCCTTTAATAATACCTGTTCCAAATAAAGCCATTTCAAAAGCGGTACTGCGAAGATGCTTGGATGCATTGCTTTCCTCAAGCTGATCCATGATTTTCTTTTCCATCTTCTTAGCAGCTACCATAGCGGGGCTAAACGTAGCAGAAGTAGGAGTACGGCCTATACCTTCTTCAACATCAATACCTTCTAGTTTCTCTTCTAGCGCACCCAGTTCTAAGTTATTAAGTGTTGAGCCGGGAGGTAATTCTTTACCATCATCTTTATGACCATAGGGATTAGTCATCTCTTTTAATTGTTCTGGCTCCTTCGGATCAAAAGTTACATTTGCTGTAACACCTTCAGGAAGAGTAGTAGGCTCAATACTTAGGGGAAATTTCTGACCAGCAAAAAGTACATCTACAATTTGACCATACGCAGCTAGTGTTTTAGTTTTAGTTACTTTAATAAAAGTCCGACATTTTTCTGAATCTGTAAACTTAACATCTTGTCCATACAAACCTCTATAGTTACGATATGCACTTAACCAACGATCTTCATCGGAATCTCGATAATCTTTTGCACGAGAATACCTTTCCTGCACAAATCTGACAATAGGACTATTACCATAATCCTCCTCATCTGAAGAAGTTTTTACATCCTCCATAACCAGTGCACTGTCTTCAATTATTACATCTTCTTCTTCGGCCATTTAATTATCCTTAATACCCAAATGTTGCATCTGCAGGTGTGTATCCTTTAGTTAATAGGCTAGCATCAAAATCAAATATGTTAAATCTTGGTCTTGTCATTACACCATAGCGTAGTGCATCGTATAAATGATCTTCTGATTTTGTGTCTACATCTTCAGAATTATTCTTATCTAATGGAATGGACGGTAATTGTGATATAAGATTTACACAGTTACTAAAAAATACTAGCCTTGGTTCTTCTGTAAAATCATCTACCTGTAAACGTCTATGTATTTCGTTTTTACCAGATACTCGACTACCTTTACTTCTATCTGATGGACGCCATCTACAGCCTTTCATAATCATTTGTTCAGCTAGGCTAGGTCCGGTATCACCTCTTTTGTGCCACAAGGAACTATCTAATACTCCATACTTAATTGTACCATCGCCCTGTTCCATATCTAAAACCATGTCTGCTAAATCTGTAGCTAAAACTTTAGATACATACAACTCTCTATAAACAATTAATTGTTCATCTGGTGAAACCGTAAACCAGACTACTGCACTGTATGAGCCATACCCGTAATCACATGCTCTAAACTTAACCCAGTTAGAAGGAACATCAAAGGGTTCAATTACATGTATCTCTCTATTAAACTCTGTAAAGGCTGCACCTTCTTTTATATCCCAATCACCATTTAACAATTGCCGTCTTTGCTGTTCTGGCAGAGACAGAAGCATCGCTTCATAATCACCTGACTCTGATAAGTAAGGATTATCCGCTAAACTAGCAGGTATAAATTTACGTTTAAATAAAGCAACTCCCTCTTTACTGTGCCCTTCAGGATAAAGCATTGGATTACCTGTCTCAATATCTGTGGCATTAAATGCTTTATTTGGTACAGCAGGATCAATAAACATTTTTTTAACCCAGCCGTGCCCCCTACCTCCGGGGTTAGTAGTTGCCCTCATATAGATAGGCAAATCGGGAGCAGTGGATCGTAGACGAGAACGCATGTAATTCCAAGCAAATGGAGTAGACCATTGTGTCAACTCATCAAAGCCTATCCAGCTAAACGCTAGACCCTGATAACGCGCTACATCTTCGTCTCTATCTAAGTAAGACATCCATAGACGCGCACCAGATGGCGCGACCCACTGCATCTTTCTTTCTGACCACTTAATTCCCGGCCAGATTTGCGGATACAGTTCCTGCGACTTAAATATTAGCTCTCTTAGTTCTTCCGTTGTATGGCGTAATAGTAAGCCGCTAAAGCTAGGATGACCCATATAGCGTAATGGATCAGCTAACATCGCATATGATTTACCACCTCCTGCTGCGCCTCCGTATAGTACTTCTCTTTCACCTGCAGCTAAAAATTCGGTCTGTGGTCCCTCATTAGGTTTAAAGATAACAACATGTGTATCTTCTATTGAGTCTTTTTTATCTATATGTATCTTACTCTGCTGTGCTTCTTGCACCCGTTCTTTCTTCTTCGATGGCTTGCGCTTTGAGGATTGCCTTTTCCGCATAGTCTGCCCATCTGCGGAGGCTTGTAGCTTGATCTTTACGCTGTCGCTCATGGGCTAATCTTTTCCTTAATCCTACATGCGAAATATAGCGTCCTGTGCGGGTACTTAACCAGTTAGCTACTTCTCTATACGAGTATTGCTTTATATACTTTCTAGCTTGTTCTATTGCCTCTAATTCTATGGTTATAGGTAGCAATAAGTCCTTATCTTCTGCATCTAGCACGTATCCAAAGGGAATTGTTCTAGCAATTCGTGGTATCTTTAACCATTCGCCCTCTTTTTTTAAATCAGTAGGCTGTGGTAATTTCCAAACGCCTATTTCTCTAGTCATCGTCCGAAGTATTTTTAGCAGGTAGTAGCATTATACCACCAGAACTCTCTACTTGCAACTTTTCAGTTTTAACTAGCCCACTTCGATCCAATAATTCTTTTGCTGCAGACATTTTTTCCTTTATACCTAGTTCTGTTGGGTCTGTAATGCCACTAACCATAGCCATAGCTGCTCTAGGAGCGTTACGAGCCATGAATAACTGCGTAGCATCTAGTACTTCGTCCCGTAGTCCCCGAATAATCTCTGTAGTACTGGTACTTTCCGCATATCCAGCTAGTAATTTAGCTTTTACTACGTCACCACCGGCTTCATCAAAGAGTACAGAGAGGAAAGAGGACTGTTTTTCTGTTAAATTCTTGCTCATTTTATTCTACCTTTTTCTTAGGTTTATCTTCAATACTACCATATCTACTTATCATCCAAGAACAACAATCAAACTTAAATAATCCTTCTGTTGCATATATACGCATATTAATTAATATACCGTAGACACTAAAAATTAGTAAGACTGCTGCTATTATACTATATGAGGTTTTCTTACCCACTTTATTTCATCCTTGTAGCCGTGCCACCATTACGATAATCTTTGTGCCCATGTCGATACTTCGGACCTATGAGTGCACCCTTTGCTGCACCTTTACGCTTTTTAGGTGGCGTAGTTAATTCAGGCCCCGTAGCTTTTTTCATCCTAATTTGCTTTTCAGCCTTTGCTACACGAGCTAAATACTCCTCTTCTGACATATCTAGGCCGTATTTTTTCTTCATTGTAGTATTAAACCACTTCGTAAATTTTGGGCCAAGTTTTTGGTCTGACCCATATTGTTTACTACTCCGGGAGGTATAAAAAGTTTTTGCGCCCATGTAATCGCCAGTCTTCTTATCATAAAATTTTGCTGGAATAAGACCGGCATCTTTATATGCCTTTATATCAATAGTATCTTCCATATGTCTTGCTTCCGCAGTTTTGGCTCTCTTTTTCTTTACTGCCATTTTAACTATCCCTTTTCTTTAATATATATATGTACCATGCTGCATAGAATTAGCTAATTTAATTGCTCTTGTTTTTACTTGTCTTGCCCACCTAGAATCTAGCATCTCTTCTGCTGCTTTATAATAATCGTGTTGTTCTAATGCGGCCCACATATTAATAAACTTACACAGTCTAGGTACACCCATGTTAAATGCCATATCCATTAATACTAATTGTCTTATAACACCTATGTCATTAGTGATAGGCTTTACTTTAAATAATTCTTTTTCTACGATAGCAATATCATTTTTTAAAAGAAAGTGTGCATCTTTTTCTGTAATACCATTTTCATAAACTTCTTCTATGGTTTTATTCAATATACCTAATTCAAACTTTGATATACCTCTGTCTTTAAGATTTCTTCCAATTCCGATTGTATCAATACCTAAGCTATCTTTATATACATTTAGAATGATACCTTCATGTATTGTAAGCTGCTTAATTAAAATATCTTCATTGAACACTTATTTCTTTCTCCGCACCTTTGATACAGGAGAGGGAGCTTTCCCTACGTATAAACCAAAGAATGCTGCACCAGCACCTACTATAGTAGAAATAAAAGCTGCTTGTGCATTAGTAGGATCAGTCAAGGCCATGAACCATGTAGTAGATTGATAGAAAGCATAAATGTAAGCCAGCATAATAAGGCGAGGTACAGTGCGAAAGCTATCCAGTACCATAGCTACTTTACCATACCACGTAGAAACTTCATCCTCTGTATCGGGTACCAGATCAGAAACAGCAAGTTCATACTCTTTGGTAGTCTCGACTACTTTTACTTTATCTTTCGCCATTTATTTTCTTTCCTTATTTTTTAGCAAAGGCAGAACCAGTTAAGATAGCTCCGAATGCTAAGTGGAATAGGCCCCCTCCCATAAGAGTAAAGGGATTATGTTGACCTGTAAGTTTTTTCATTAGTTCCATTTGCACCATAGGTTCAGAAGTGCTATTGATAATATCCATAAATAAACTTATATCCGGGCGATTAATACCATACCATATAGGCACAAACATAAAATCATAAAAGCATATTAGTAGATATATTATAAGTGCTGTCCATCGCCATGTCATTGTGGCTTTTTCGTGTGCTGTTAATGTATCTTCCATTTAAATACAAGGAGCAACACATCGCATGTCATTTGTTAGCATTATTATAGCCACAACACTTATAACTATGATAGCTAATATACTTGCTACCTTTTTAAAACTCATTGCTATTTCTTTCCAAAAAACTTAGTAGCACCCCGTACACCGAATGAGGCAGCTATAATAACACCTAAACTATACTGATACCATTCCGGCATAGTTTCTAGTTGAGCAAAGCCACTCTGTACAATATGTTCTGCACCGGGAACAAAAGCTAGAATTAATGGTATAGAAAATAGAATTACTAGCCACTCATCTTTCCAGCTATTCTGTGATCCTTTGATTGCCTCTAAGTCCCAATCAATTTCACCAGTAGCTTGCTTCTCCATGATAGTTGCTTTAGCCTTAGCTTCGGCAACCTTGACTTCGTTGTTTGCTTTTGATGCAGCTACCCGTCCTTCTAAAAAGGTATTAGCTAAACTGGCAACTGGGCCTATTAGCGCACCTAACATTATTCATTAAACCTAAGTTCATCAGCATGTTGCTGCGCCATGTGTAGCGCCTTCTTATGTTTATTATGAAACATGATATTAACCCAACCAAAAGGTTTAGCCAAAGCTAGATACACTTTGGTTTTGCATTTATAGTACATGATTTTAATTTTAATATGCATATTCAATACCTTATAATTTAGAATCTTTTTTCTTGGGAGTAACGTGTGATGAAGATTCTCCTCCAGACACAACACATGTTATATTTCTTTCCATGTCATAAAAAGCAATTGTCCACCCTCCTGTTTCGGGGTTCTCATACAGGAAAGTAAGTTGTTGCGTTTTGTCAGTTTTATTAGTAATTCCTACCCATACTTTCTCTTCTTTAAAAGTAGTTGATAAATACTCATCTATTTCTTCAGGAGATGCACAAGGTGCAGAAACAGCGTAAGAAGCGGAAGCAATTACGCATAGTAGGATACTTAATATGAATGTTTTAAACATTTTAAATATTATCCAATTTTAATTGTTTTTCTACTCCTACGCTTTTCTTTTAGAAAGCTAATACTAATAGTATAATTGTAAATATAATATAGCATTTTATTACACGATTGTCAAGTCTTTTTTTTTTACCATTTAACTTTATTAGCCCAATATGCAGCACTGAGTTTTCCTCTTTTAATATTAGCTGCATGTCTGGCTTTGAATGATTTACGTCTAGCTTTATTCTTAGAAGTTGAGGGATTCTTACCTGCCCCACTTACTCCCTGCTGACCAAAGCGTATTGTCTTTACGGTACTTCCTACTTTAGCTACAACAACGTGAGATTTAGTAGGATGCTTAGGAGTGCGCTTTGGTTTATTATAACCCGACACTCCTATGCGTTTTAGTATACTGTCAGACACTCCAGCCTTCTTCAGCTTCTTCCATAGGTACTCTGACGCACTCACACATTTCAGGAGTACAGTTTTCACAAGAACAATCTTCTGGGCATTGATTGCAAGTACAGTTTTTACATGCCATATTAATTCTCCTTATTTCTTTTTTGACTTATTATTATTATTTTTATTATGGAATAAACCACCCTTACGATAGTCAGTATGACTCATTTTCTTTTTAGCTGTGGCAGCAGCTTTATAACCCGCCTTTGTATACGGGTAGTGTTTATCTCCTACTTGTGGCATTAGTAAAACATCCCTCCTTTACGGTAGTCTTTATGTCCAGTTTTAATTATTCCACCCCTATTATTTTTCCGGGGTCGTCTAGGATTTGGTGTAAATATTTCCGGTCCACCATGTCCTCTGGGTTGACCCATAGACCTTCTACGAGCCATCTTGGGTTGGCTAGCATCTTCCGCTATAGCCTGTCTTACAGCTTGTGTAGTAGGTCGCTTATTTAATGCTTGTCTTGCCTCAAAATTTCGTACCGCTGTTTCTATTTGATTAGGAGTCATACCCTCAGAAATCACTCCTGTTTCAAGCATTTCAGCATAATCATCTCTTTCATTTAACCTACGTCTTTTCTGGGCTTCTGATTTATTTTGTCTACTTTTTATACTCCTACCTGCTTGTGCTTCAGCAGATGCAGCATCTTCTGCATCATAACGTCTTAGCTGTGCCCAATCTCTTTTACTGAGGGTTCCAGCTTTTCTCTTTGCTTCAAGTTTAATAATATTATTTGCTCTTTTTCTTGTAGCTGCAGTTTGCTGTTCTTTAGTAAAACCTTGTGCACGAGAACCAGCACCAGTACTAACTCGCTCTCCTTTAGTACCAACTCCACGAGCTACGTCAAAAGAACCTTCTGTATCTGGATCAAGAGCAGCACCTTCTGCCTCTGCATTTTTACTAGGTACCCCTTTTTGAGCGGGCATATCACCCTCGTGTTCTTTTTTCCTAGCAGCTAATGCATCTACCCTAGCCTTTTCTTCAGCCTTAGCAGCCCTATTTTTATTTTTCCTTCTTGTCGCCCAGCCTTTTTTAGCTGCAGCCCTCCGCGACAAAGCTGTTATTATACCCATGTTTATTTACCTTTTATTTCTTAACTACTTACGAATGCTACGTTTTTTAGCTAGGCCACCCCTATTCATTACCATACCAGTTTTAGGATCATATTTACGCTGACCAGAATCCATAAGATACTTCATATTCTCCTCTGTACTTTTTTTCTCTTTAGAAGATTTAGAAGTAGCTTTCTTTTTTGGTGTACCATACACCGTTTTTTTAGCTGTTGGCGTTGCTTTAGCCTCAGCTTCTGCTCTCGCTGCCGCAGCTTTACCCCTAGGAGAATTTTTAAATTTCGTCGCATTGGCTTTTCTTTGTTTAGCCAACATAACTTTATTTTGTTTAGCCAACTTCTGATCCCGCAGTGCCTCCGCCGCATTTCTAGCTTCTGCTTTTTTTGCCGCAGCTTTGTATTCAGGAGATTTTTTATATTTAGCTGCTTTGGCTTTTTTATTTTTACCATTAGTAGGTGGTTTTTTACCGCCGCCAGCCGCTGCTGCTTTAACAGGTTTTTTCTTTTTCCTTGCCGCTGCACCGGCTATTTTAGCTAACCCTTTAAGTATACCCATCTTAAATCATTCCTTCTAATTTTAAGGCGCTCTCTACGTGCGCTAATGTATAACGAACACCTGTGTCCGCCTCTATAGCTGCTCTCACGTAGAATACATCACTCTGTGGTATGTGTAACTTATCAAAGGAGCCAGCATGAGCAGCCACATAGAAATCTTCTAATACAGTTTCTGTAGCTGTAGGGTATAGTTTTACTGATTTTTTCATAAATGTCAATCTTTTTTTCTACAAATATAAAAATAATTATATATTAAGTATACTCACTTAATATGTAATAAACGATTTTTATTTTAGGGGGGATTAGGTATCACTTAAAGTGATCACTTCAGTGTTTCTTTTCTAGTATTTTTTAATTTTTTGAAAACATCTAAGTGAATCACTTAAAGTGACTGTACTGTTATACCACCTTTTAGTTACCTTGTCAAGATAAAAATACATAATATATAAATTATTTTAATTAGAGGATATAAATTTATATTAATACATATCTCTCATTACTAGGACGTTTTCATCGCACACTAGTCATATACGCGAGAACAGTTATCTTCGTGGTTAACAGTCTCATTTTCCTGATCTGTGTACGTATGTGTATATAATAACGCACGGGTGCCGGGTGGCCCACGCCCCGCCCGTGACATGATGCGCGTGAGGGCTGCGCGCCGATCCCGCTACATTGTGAGCGTATGTGCCTCACGACCTGCCACATAATACGTGATAAGGCGTTGCATTATGAGCATATTATACCGATGGGCAAACTGAATGTGTAACAGTTACCCCGATAATCTGGCCTTGTGAAGTCAAGCATTTGCGGCGAGGTCAAACCAACGATGCCGATGCATAATTAGTTAACCCCAACATTGGGCTAAAATACCCTACCCCCCTCTCTTACCTGCTACCTCGTGCGAAGCTACGCTTTCCCGCGAAGTTCGCGCTAAGAGTGGAATAGCTAAATCAATCCCAATCAGCCCTTGACACCGAACTGCTAACCCCTTACGTTGTTCTTACGTGATTTCACTCTCAAACGTAGTGAGAGAGTTAAATCACTTAGAACAACTAGGAGAACGTACAATGACCACCGAAACCACCACCACCGAAATCATCGTCAGCCTTGACCTACAAGCCGAAGGCAAAGCCTTGGCAGACATCAACTCGAAACGTGAGAGCAAAGCTCGCCGTGATTTCCATAAGGACATCGCCGTTGGCACCGAAGATACCGTAGGTGGCTTTGATGTCCGGCTTGGCAATCTCATGGTTGAGCTTCGCTCTGATATGGCAGAGGGAGAACGCATCTCAACGAAGTTGATTAAGGCGGCAAACATCGCTTCGATCCCATCACAACGTAGAAGCGAAGCTTTGCGGTTAGTGACCCAACGGGATGCAATCGACACCTTCCTAAAGGAAACCGGCAGCAAGTTCACCTCGCTTACAGCGATGTTTGCAGCTATCGACAAACAAGCGAAGCTCGATGCAGCGGATGACACCGAAAGCGATGGCGACGGCGAAGAAGAAGCCGTTGATGCAGAAGCACCAGCCCCTACACTAGACGATATCGTTGCGGCTTTCGTTGCCAAGGTAACCGACAACGGCTTCTCAATGGAAGAAGCGATGGACATGGTGATGGCGAAGCTTTCCGGCGATGACGTAGCGGTCGCCGCCTAATGACCCACTTGGGGATACCACGTGAAGCAATTTGCGTGGTATCACCAAGTCGATCATTTAACCCCAACCTTGGGCCTAACTTAGGGAGTTACATCATGGCACACAAAAAGACCCGCATGTTCAAGCTTACGCCGCATATAGGCAATGCGTGGAACCGCATAGAGCAAGACCCGGATACGGACATGCAAGCGGTCATGGACATGACGCATAGGGCGGATATGCATAATGAACGGGCCATGCAGGATTGGGAGCGCCAGCAGATGGTGGCACGTATGCAAGCCAAGCTTGCTCAATTCAAACAAGCAATGAAATAACCCCAACATTGGGCTAAACTAGGGAGTTACATTATGTTCTATCTGTTGTCTCACTATTTCAATGTGTTAATCTCAAATGTAGTCGAGTACCTGCTACATCATCCAGAATTTGTTGTGTTTGCTACACTCAATCTGTTAGGCATATTCTTATGCCTCGTCGCGTATGTAGTTTATAGCTGCAATCGGTGATGCTAATCTGATTTATATAAAATAATTACTTGAACTCTTGTGAAAGTAATTATATTATATATATACACGAGGCAACTTAACCCCAACATTGGGCTTAACTTTAGGGAGTTACACGATGATTATCTACGAAGGTCCATCGCTACTCGACGGTCAACAGATCGTTGTGATTGCAACGGGCATCAAGCTCAAGTCATCCAATGGCAAGACGGGCAGCATGATCCAGACATGGATACTCTTGCGTGACATTGATCCACGCGAGGCCAATAAGACTGGCGCTGACTATGCCATCTGCGGTGAATGTCCACATCGTGGCAAAGCTACTACGGCATTGGACAAGGTGCTGGCCGTGGAGCGGACATGCTATGTCATCCTATTTCAAGCGCCATTGAACGTATGGAAAACATACCATCGTGGCAACTATGACCGTGCTGTTGATAGCGAAGCTATTGCCAGTGTAGGTGCTGGCCGCAAGGTGCGCTTGGGTTCCTATGGTGATCCTGCTGCCGTGCCAGCCTATGTGTGGCAAGCTCTGTTGTCCAAGTCTGCCGGTCGTACTGGATACAGTCACCAATCTGGCCTAGCCAATGCCGATTTTGTGGCTGACATTATGATGGTGTCGGCTGACAATCTGGCAATGGCACAATCTGCATGGGCCAAAGGCCAGCGCACGTTTCGTGTCATTGACAGCTTGGACGCCATCACAGATGATGAGGTGCTATGTCCTGCCAGTGAGGAAGCTGGTCGGCGGACTGACTGCGAGAATTGTGGCCTATGTGCTGGCAGCAGCATCAAGGCGAAGTCGATTGCAATAGTGGCTCACGGCAATGGTGCCAAGTACGCCACAACAACGTAGAAACAGCGTCAACATTGACGCTAATATGGGGAGAATATTGTTATGGCTTATTGCTCAAGGCCGGTAACTGACGAAGAGCTTCGTCGGGCCGCAGTACTTACAACTATTGAATTAAATAGTTGGCAAGATAGGATTGACGCCAGAACACAGGCTGTCTTTGATAAATACACAAAAGAACAGCTTGACATGGCTCTTGAAATACAGAGCGAAATGAACGGTATTAAATACGAGTATCGTAGCTGGAAAGCTGCCAAAGAAAAAATACTAAAAAGTTAATTGCTTTGGCCCTTGATTTATAAATATAAATTGGGGGCCTTAGCTATTTACTTTGAAACAGCGTCAATGTTGACGCTAATATGGGAGGAATAGAACGATGGGCGAGGAAAAGGGTGCTAATGGTTGGTCAATACTTGATCAACCTCGCCGGAGAGTTCGCAACAAATTGAGGGATAGAAAGATGACCCAAGTTATACTGACAGGCAAAACCAAGCACGGCAAGGACCGCATACGCCAGCACGGCAACGTCTGGAATGTGACATCCATGTCTATGCCGGTTGCTCCACATAAAATGATGCTGGAAAGTCTGCATGAAACGACCACCCTTCGTGTGTCGGGTGAAACCCTACGGTTTAAGGATGCCCGCAACATCGACAAGGTAGATGATAAGGACTTCGACTGGCAATTTATATAGATATAGGGTACTTGAACGAAGTGAAAGTACCTATATCATATATACATGAGTAAGATTAACCCCAATGTTGGGCTAAACTTTAGGAGTTACGTTATGAAAATTAAACCTCACATGTTTGCAGATCAAAATGCAGATGCAATTGCGGAATGCACGGAGGGCCTCAGCGATTTGGCCCGCCGTGAGTTGTGGAACGTAGTTGTTCCGCGAATGGAGAAGCTAAATGCAGAGAACTTTGGTAGCCCCGGCGAATATTACAGCGCCGACCCAGTGACTAAATACTGGGACTTACTTAGCGAACAAGCCCAGCGCGATATTAATGAAGCCCTCGAAAACCAAGCCAAAGAATGGCAATTAAACACTTAACAAACTGGAGAATATCAAATGTTGTATACATATGACGATCAAACATATAGCGATTTGCATAAGGATGCATATGGCTATAGGCCACGGGACGATGGCTGGGAATATCTCAGCCCTGTGGGGAAACAGATCAAGTGGGACAGCGTGATGGAGGATGTTGGCTTGCGCTGGGAGCAGGAAGCTGCCGACGAAGCCGCCGCTGTTGAGCGGTTTGAAGCTCGTGCTCACGATCTTGTGGCATACTATGGTGCCCATGATCATGCCGCAGCTATCCGCTGGATAGTTGAGGGGCTTATGCTATCTGCCGATGACCTCGCCCATTATGGCGGTACGTATGTGTGCCATAAGCTTGGCTTGCCCTTCTATATGCAGGACATCTTTACCCCTGCATGTGAGGACATTCTTCGCTACGAACTTGATGATGATTTTGCTGATGGAGACTATGATGAATAGAGATATTATGATACAAGCGGGCTTCTCTAAAGAGGTAGCTCGTGTAGATGCGGGTTTATGCCCAACGTGTGATGAAGAGGTTGGTCCCTTCAGGGATGACCTTAGCCGCAAGGAATACGGGATATTTGGTATGTGCCAGCCCTGTCAGGATATGCTGTTCGATTCCGAAATTGGGGAGGATTAGAAAGGCAATGGGCTATGAAAACAATTAACACCAACCTTGGGCTTAATTTTACCCCATTTGAACGGGATATAGATCAACGGGTAAGGGAATACTTTGATGACTACCTGCCGTGGGGCATTGAACATTACCGCCCAGAGGAGATGCAAGGTCTGTATGGGCAATGGTGGGCTAAACAACTGGAGGAGCAGACATGAAAAAGATTATTCATGTGAACCAGCATGTGATCAAGTCTAACCGTAAGCATGGCGAGGATAAGCCTGTGCTGACTTGCAAGACTTACAAGGATAACATATATGCACATGAAGTGTATGTCGAGGGGCCATGCCGCATAGTGTATCGACCTGACAAGCCTCTATCATGTGGCGCTCATGTCTGGATAGAGACTGATGCCACCATAACAGTGGAGAAATGATATGTATAAACACCATCGCTGGGTACCAGCATGTGGCGGCACAGAGCAGCCATTCAAGGCTATGTCTGGGCATGAACTACATTATATGTGGTGCCCATCTACGGGGGAACATGCCTACTATGACATGTCTGCCGACCTATTCCTATCAGACCGGGATGCCCATATACATATGTGGGGGGAGGTGGACAACGAAGAAAGTCTGTGTGTGTAAATTAGCTATTGACATAGTTATATGACTAGTGTATAACAGTTCTATTGAAACCAACCAAACCATTAGGAGAATATGATGTTACAGATTATTAAGATGATTAAGGTTAAGCTGGCCCTTCGCAAGTTCAAGCAAGCGGGTAGGCAAGATGCCTTTCGCCGGGTCACTGATAAGTATCAGGGCTACGGTGTCGAGGTGACACCAGTCCGTGCCTTCTTCAGTAAGAAGTCTGGCTGTATAAAATTTACAGGTGGACAGTTCATTAAGGTCCGTAACGGACATGAGGTTCGCTACTTTGAGCGGGATGCAAAGGGCCTGAAGCAAGCCTTTGCCAAGCGCAAGGCACTACGTGCCCGTAGTGTCGATCACACGGGGACGGGTACTGAGGTATCCAAGAACCCCATCTGGAATATGTACCGTATGGTAACAATTAACGGGACAAAGGATCATGTCACAAAACCGACAGGTAAAAAGAAGAAAGCGGCGTAGCCCTGTCGCTCATGCAATCGCAATCAATCGTCCTCGCAGACAAATCATACAGTCTGCGAGGGCGTATAAACGGAGAGACAAACATGCAGTCAGGAGACAAGGTTATGAAGAAACCTGATGATAATAAACGTCGGAAGCCCGCAAGCAACAAGCGATCTGACGATTGGAAACGGACTAGACGCGAACAACGTAAGCGTCGGAGACAGGAAAAGGAAAGTTATAATGCTGTATCATATAGCTCTTGACGTTAACTACGACTTTGGTTTTGTTGAGACTTCCCAGACAATCCAGACAGAGGTGAAGGGAGACATGCCTTGGCATGAGGCAGTGGAGCAGGAGATTAATAATCTCAAGTCCAATCTTGCTGGCCTCGACTACAGCATTGAACTGCGCTGGGTTAAGGAGTACGACTGATGACTAACGATTTGCTGACTATACCTGACTGGCTGCGCCGTCCTCACAAGAGGGGGCGTAAGCCAAAGGTGCTAGTCTTAGATGGCGATAGAAAATATATCATGCCCGATACACCTGAAGAGTTCAGCGGCTGGCCTAAGAACTGGTCGAAGGGCCAGACTTTCTACATGTATGTGCAGGGTAACATGTCCATCTGTGGCTATCGCCGTGTCCGTGCTGTCATAGGTAGGAAGTGGGTCCGTCTATGCACTGACAACAAGGACAGTCGTATGAGAGTGAAGTGGAAGATGTCCCGTAAGGCATGGGACAGGGTGGACGCTCATGCTTGTTGAAGCATCGTTGATCTGCCTTGCCCTCAACGTGTACCATGAGGCACGGGATCAGCCATTGGTTGGGCAGTATGCCGTAGCGGAGGTGGTGGTCAATAGAGTATACGATACTCGATTCCCTCACACAGTATGTGAGGTGGTCAAGCAAGGGCCAACGTATACATGGACGGATGACTTCCCTGTGCGGCATAGATGCCAGTTTAGCTGGTATTGTGATGGGCTTTCCGACAAGCCTAAAGACAAAGCGGCATGGGGCATAGCTCTGTCCGTTGCTCGTGATACCTTGACGGGTAGGCCAGCAAGTAATATAGGCTATGCCACGCACTACCACAGCATACACGTTAAGCCAAGCTGGGCTAGGTCGAAGGTGTTAATTGGTAAGATAGGTGACCATATCTTTTATCGCTGGTCACTTAAATAATAACTGAAAGGAAAATGAAATGAATAATGTAATCACACTACCCAATGTAATCCCGCAACGTGTGTTCGGAGACATTGACCCTCGCATTGATTTTGATGTGCAGTTTGAGCCTACCAAGGCCCCCTCAAAGAAGTATGTTATCAACGATACTACGGGTGAGTACCTTGACACCGTTGGTATGTCCTTCAAGTGTGCATCCCATCCCAATTACTTTCGGGGTGTACAAGGCTGCATGATTGAGGAGATGCCGGGGCATGATCTTGAAGATATTACCTGCAAGTATCGTACTGCCCGTAACAATGCATGGGCTATGATGGACTGCACTCTACCCAATGCCAAGGTGACTGTACGTACACCTGTGCATGAGTCGGAGATATCGCAGCGTATCATTGCACTGCATGGTATTGATGGGTCATGCAGCAATCAGGTATTCTTTGGAGGTATTGATTTCTTCTGCACCAATGGTCAGATCAGTGGCGATTGGGACACAGTACGCAGGAAGAATACCTCTGGCTTTGTTCTGGAACGTTTCATTGATGAGCTACGTGTAGCTAAGGTTGCGTTCTATGAGCATGGTGAACGTATGCAAGAGTGGGCTGACACGTTGACCCAGACGTTTGAAGTGAAGGAGATGCTTACTTCTTTGCTGGCATCAGAGCGTAAGGCAGAGAAGATGTTAAACCTGTACCATGCAGAGGTAGCTGTACGTGGCGCTAATAAGTACGCATTGTACAGTGCCTTCACAAACTATGCGACCTATGCAGATGAGCGTAACGGCTTTGAGCTTCGCAATACTGGCAATGATACCGCCAGTGTTTCCATGTGGAAGAGAGAACATGAGGTGAGCAAATGGATCAGCAGTCCACAGTTCCTGCAACTAGCAGCTTAGTCAGCGCCCGTACCTTCTGGGAGATGAAGGTGCAGCGTGTCATTCAGAAGCTAGAGTATGGTCAGATCAATGAGGCGCAAGCCAAACATGATCTGGCCCTACTTGGCTACGACGAAGAGGTTCTTGAGGATATATTTGAGGAGTGAAAAATGAATATCTTTAGATTACATGATGATCCAGAGATTGCTGCACAGATGCACTGTGATAAACATATACCCAAGATGATCTTGGAAACAGCACAGATGCTATCAACTGCATGGCGCATGTCAGACAATGACTATGCAGATAAACATGCTTTGTATAAGGCAGCATACAAGAACCATCCATCAACTGTGTGGGTACGGCATGGTATTCTAAACTACTTGTGGACACGCCGCTTGTTTAAATATCTGTGCAAAGAATATACGTTTCGATATAGCAAGCACCATGCAAGTGAGAGACTACTTGAAGCCTTTGCCGATGTTCCATATGAAACACGCCTTATAAAAAAACCGATGCCCTTTCCCCAATGTATGCCTGACCAGTACAAAGTAGACGCTGATCCCGTTACAGCATACCGCAATTATTACAAGGGAGAGAAAGCGTACTTTGCTAAGTGGAACAAGGGTACTGAAGCACCCGTATGGTGGCAGGAGGAATATGCAGCATGACCTTACCCCGGTACGTACAGATGTATCGGGCAGCAGATAACACTAAACTCTATCGCTTCAACCCTCCGCAAAATGCAATACTTGCGGGTGTGGTTGAGCGTGTGGGCTTAGGTAGTGTGCGGTCTGATGCCTATGCAAAAGCGCAGGAGTTGAATGCTAAGATAGATGCTTGGCGTCTAGCTCTAAACACAATCATAAGTAGTAAGAGTAGGTTGTCTGAATTGGCAGATGACTACTTTGAAAGCAACAACTTTAAGTTGTTAAGGGAGGGTACACAAAAGGACTACCGTTATTTTATTGGGATAGCTGTTGCTACGCTCAATGATTGTAGGTTCCACAGCGTTACCTCGCGTCAAGCTAAGGCTTCATATGAGGAGTGGGTAGATCAGGGTGTATCGTTTGCCAATCACGTATATTCTACAATTAATATGTTATATAACTATGCTATTGATAGAGAGTATTGTATAACTAATCCCTATGTTGGAGTGAAGCGTAAGCAAGCTGCCCAGAGGAAGGTTGTATGGGAGCATGAACATGTCATGCAATTCCTTGACACAGCCTACAGTGAGTGGAAGTGGCGCAACGTAGGGCTGATAGTACAGATGGGATACGAGTGGGTCCAGCGCATAGGTGACATGCGTAACCTGACATGGGAAAGCATCGACATGAACAACAAGATACTAAACCTTGAACAGTCCAAGCGTAGGGCATCTGTTAGTCTACCTATATCGGATGGTCTACATAGTATGTTGATTACACAGCAGGATGACTTTGGCTTTCAGCAATACGTTGTACCTATGCTGCAACCACGTGCCGGTAAGTACCTGCCTTACACTAAGACAAACATAAGTAAGATTGGCAGAAGGGTGATGACAGCAGCCAAGTTACCCAAAGAACTATGGCTCATGGACTTGCGTAGGACAGGCACTACCCAGATGAATGATGCTGGTGTACCTATGGGACAGATCATGTCTGTCACTGGTCATGCTAATCCGCAAAGCGTCAAGCCTTACATGAACCATACCTATACATCTGCTAATTCTGCATTGACACAACGACAACAGGATATAAAATAATGACTAGCTGGCATGACTTTATATTAGGCTTTTTATGGGGGGTTGTAACTGTATCATGTTTGATATCTTACACTACGTAGAAGACTTAGAACTAGCTAACGAGGCTACTGTACGTAGGGATTGTCCTATCTGCCGGGGCTTCAAGACTTTTACCGCATCAAATCGTGATGGGTTCTTGGTGTGGAATTGCTACAAGGCAGGGTGTAAAGTACACGGTGGAACACAGACTCACATGACAGTAGCAGACATCAGGGCTAGGCTCATGGGCAAACAAAAGGCTAACTCTGAACTGTTCACCAAGCCAGAGTACATTGTCTCAATTAGAAGTGCTAACACTGAAGTCCAACAGTGGATACAGCAATGGGACTTAGGGGTTGAGCTTATGTGGGATGTGAAAGAAGATCGTATCGTGTTCCCTATCTACGAAGGTAACGTCATGGTTGACGCTACAGGTCGAGCATTCGGTAGACGCTTACCTAAGTGGAAACGTTACGGTAGCTCCGCTATACCCTATGTGGTAGGTGATACTAACCAAGCTGTGATCGTTGAAGATTGCATAAGTGCAGCCGTAGTTGCACAAGAAATATCTCATGGATCAGGTGTAGCTATCATGGGTACATCATTATCGGATGGACAATATCGCTTCTTGTCTCGACAAAAGTATTCGTGTATAGTAGTAGCACTAGACCCAGATGCATTACCTAAAACGCTAGGCATGGCAAAAGAACTACATAATGTAGCAGAGACTATTAAGGTATTGAAACTAAACGACGATCTAAAGTATCGCAACCTTGAGGATATAAATAAATTGGAGAATATGTTATGGAACTAGCTCTGCTAAGGTCTTTACTAGATAAAGAATTTTATGACAATCACATTGGTGTGAAGTGTCCGCCAAGATTATTCACTAAGGACGCACAGAAAATTAAAAGCGTAGTTGACTATGCCATGAGTACCTACAAGCGTAACCTCACTGTTGATGAGGTGGAAGCTGTGTTCATGGTGAGCAACCCTACACTGACCACTGCACAGAAGGAAGGCTACACTAAGCTGTTCTCTCAAATTAAGATAGAGACACCTATGGGTAATGATGTAGCAGATGATGTGTTATCTAAGTTGTTTCAACAAGTCATAGGTGAGGATATAGCTAACTTAGGGTTCGAGTATGTCAATGGGACACAGACAAGTCTTGAACCCCTGCGTCAATTGCTTGAAAATTACAATGATAACTTTCTACCTGACTTAAATGTTGAGTGGGATGATATATCTATTGATGCAATCCTTGCAGCTAACACACTTGAATCCCGCTGGTCCTTCAACATCCCGGTGCTTAACTCACGTATCAAAGGCGTGAATGCTGGTCACCTGATTGAGGTGGGTGCGCGTCCCAATACAGGTAAGACTTCCTTCCATGCCAACGCTATAGCTGGACCGGATGGTTTTGCAAGGCAGGGTGCTAAGTGTGTGGTGCTTGTAAACGAAGAGGCATACTCTCGTGTCGGAGCAAGGTATTTAACAGCCTGTTCAGGTATGAGCCTTGAACAGATACATAGTAACAGAGACATGGCACACTCATCGTATAACGAAGTGCAGGGTAATATCTTTATGAAAGATTCCACGGGTAAGGACATGTCATACGTAGAGAGTGTATGTAAGAGCCAGTCACCCGACATTGTTGTGCTAGACATGGGAGATAAGTTTGCCCGCTCAAGTGCAACGGCCCGTATGGATGAAGTGTTAAAGGAGAATGCTATCCACGCTAGACAGATCGCAAAGATATATGGCTGTGCTATGTTTTATATGTCACAGTTAAGTGCAGATGCAGAGGGTAAGATACTATTGAACCAAGCTATGATGGAAGGCAGTCGTACAGGCAAGGCAGCGGAAGCTGACCTGATGATACTGATTGCTAAGAACCCACAGCTTGCGGTAGGCCCCGGAGATGCAGCAGAGGAAGACCCAATGCGTCATTTGAATATCGCTAAGAATAAATTAACTGGCTGGCATGGTACTGTTCACTGTAACTTTGACCATAAGACAGCTAGGTATACTGCATAGGAGAGGATACAATGAAACATTTAGTTGCTAAAGTTACTAAGCTTACTAATCAATTACAGAGTAATAAAAAAGTATTAGAGGTTTACCAAGCGAGGTGGGTGTGGTATCATACGATCCTTGCAGTGGAACTACTCATCTTGATTATTGTTCAACTATTAATATTGGCAAAGCTATGACAGAGGAAGAGGAGGAACCCCTGCCCTCTATTACCGGGGCTTCTGATGAGGCTATAGCTTTAGCAGAGCTATCGTTTATTATGCTAAGGCGTTTTAATAAACAGGAGAAACTTACTAAACAAGACTTCGATGCTGTGTGGTATGCTCATGTTAATTTAACTACGTTCTGGAAAGCTGCTCTGTCTACTGAAGGGGCACCCCGAAATGGAAAACTTAATTAGTAATAGGAGACAACTATGAAAGTTGTATTGGACATAGAGAATAGCGTAACTAAACGAGGAGGTAAGACACACTTCGATCCCTTTGAGCCTACCAATGAATTAGTTTTAGTTGGTACTCTTACAGAGATGGGAGAGGAAGAACACTTCTCCCCTGCTAAGAGTTCCGGTCTTCAAAGTATTCTGGATAAGACCACGCTACTTATAGGACATAACATAGCCTACGATCTGGTATGGTTGTGGGAGTGTGGCTTTGTGTACGACGGTGTAGTGTTTGATACAATGCTAGGTGAGTACCTACTACAGCGTGGACAGAAGCAACCCTTGTCATTAGAGGCTTGTGCTGAGAGGTATGAGTTAGAGACACAGAAAGAAAGTACCCTTAAAGATTACCTAAAGAAGGGTGTAAGCGTAGCAGACATACCTACAGAAGAACTATCCGCTTATCTTAGTGCAGACTTACATGCTACCCAGCAGCTATACAATAAAATACAGGAGCGTTTGCAAGGAGAGAAAGATTGTAAGCTATACAAAACAATTGAGATGACTAACAGGGTAGCGTGTGTACTGGCACATATCTTTCAGCGTGGGTTCACTGTCAATAGGGATGAGTTACTGCGAGTTAAAGATGAATTTGAAGCAGAGAAACTACAGCTACAGACTACCTTAGACCAACGGGTTAGTCAGCTAATGGGTGACACACCTATTAATCTTAATAGCCCTGAACAATTGTCATGGGTAATCTATTCTAGGAAGGTGTATAATAAACAGACATGGGTTAATGACACTAGCTTTGTTACAGGTACAGAGTTTCAACAAAAGATTAAAGAGAACTCAACCATTATGTATAAGACAGCAGCCACTAAATGTTCAGGCTGTTACGGGAATGGTAAGATAAAGAAGACACGTAAGGATGGTAAGCCCTTTACCAAAGCAACCAAGTGTGCCATGTGTGCTGGTGCTGGGTACACCCTGAAACCTACCAAAGAAGTAGCGGGCCTGAAGTTTAACGTGCCCAATAATAGTTGGGTAACTGCCGGGGGATTCACCACTAACAAAGGTTACCTCGAAACCCTTGAGGCTACTGCACGAGGCAGGAAGAAGATGATTGCAGTTAGTTTCCTACATGATGTTCGTAGGCTTAGTGCATTGGACACTTACCTGTCTTCCTTTGTGGACGGCATTGACCTGTACACCAAGCCAGATGGTAGGCTGCACGTACAGCTAACCCAGCACATGACAGCTACAGGCAGGTTCAGTGGTCGTAATCCTAACATGCAGAACATGCCTAGAGGTGGTACCTTTCCTATCAAACGTGTGTTTGTCAGCCGCTTTGAGGGAGGTAAGATACTTGAGGCAGACTTTGCCCAGCTAGAGTTCAGGACAGCAGCGTACCTATCACAAGATAAGCTAGCTATGCAGGAGGTTAGGGAGGGCTTTGATGTACACAGCTATACCGCTGATATTATCAGTAGGGCAGGTCAGCCTATAAGTAGACAGGAAGCTAAGGCCCACACCTTTGCTCCCTTATATGGGGCCACTGGCTTTGGGCGTAGCCCAGCAGAAGCTACCTACTACAAACACTTTATAAATAAGTATACTGGTATAGCTAGATGGCACAGTGCCTTGGCTACTGCCGTTCTATCTAGTGGGCTTGTAACTACACCGTCTGGCAGAGAGTTTTCCTTTCCAGATTGTGAGCGTAGGCGTAACGGTACACCTTCGCACTTCACACAGATAAAGAATTACCCCGTGCAATCCTTTGCCACAGCAGACATCGTACCTTTGGTACTACTGTATATTGAGGAGTTGCTTGAGGGTATGAAGACATGCATCGTTAATACGGTGCATGATAGTATAGTACTTGATGTTCATCCAGAAGAAGAGGAGTATGCCCTAAGTGTAATAGATGAGGTCAATGACAATCTTCACGACTTGATCCAGCAGCAGTGGGAAATAGATTTTAATGTACCACTACTGTTAGAAGCAAAAATAGGTGAGAATTGGCTTGACACTAAATAGAAAATGTGTTAAAACTAACAATCTTTCTAACCATAAAAGGAGAAACACAGAATGAATCAGGTAGCAACAATTGATACGACGAACTACGAAGCTATGGCTAAGGTAATGGGCATGGTAGGAGAACAGAACTCTGACAAGGCCAAGAGCACCTTAGCTAGGCTGCGTATTAATCACTCTGCTATCATGGGCACAGCCGAAATTAAAGGTAAGTCCATGAACTTAGAAGTAGTGGGTGGTGGAACGTATCGTCTTGAGGTTCCAGATACAGACGAAACCTACTATGCTTCTAGCATTAGCATTCGACCATACATGCAACGCTTTATGTATAAGCGTTTTGTAAAAGGTAGGGGTACTATCAAGAACATGTTTGTAAAAACCGTGATGGCTGACAGCCTGAACGTAGACTTAAAGGATAACACGGGTGGTCTTAATTGTGGTAAGCCCGCTGGATACATCGAAGACTTCAAGGCTCTCCCTGAAGACATGCAGAATTTAATCAGGCAGATTAAAAGAGTGCGTGTTATTTTTGGGACAGTAAATTTGACTAACCCTACCAATGCAAATGGTGATGCTTTAAACAGAGAGATGAATGAAATCCCATTCATCTGGGAAGTAGATCAGCGTGAAGCATTCAAGCACGTTGGAGAACCATTTCAGGCTCTACTGAAGCAGCGTCGGTTGCCTGTGCAGTACAGGATAGGCTGTGAAACTGATGAGCGTAAGCTGCCCAACGGTAACACATACTATGTACCTAATGTAAACCTAGACACAACGGAGGTACTCCCTATTGGAGAAGATGTACAAGATACCTTCCGTTCTTTCGTTGATTGGGTTACCAATTACAATGAGTATATAACTTCTGAATGGGAGGATAAGCATGTTAATAACCTTTCATCTGAAGATGCATCGTTAGTAGAAGAGTTCATCACAGTTGACACATCCGTAGAAAACTAAGGAGATTTAATATGCAACACCCTGCTGAACTGGCGGTGCATCAGTACCTTGATGACGCCACTAATAATAAAACAGAGATGTCTGAAGACACAATAGAGGCTGTGTGTACACAAATCGGGGATGCTCTGCGCCGTCAGTTTGGCAAGGACTCCAGTAACAGAAAGGATTTTAAACTACGTATGTCTAATGTTGGGCGTCCCTATTGTCAGCTTTGGTATAGCAAAAACAAACCGGAGGTAGCAAGACCAAAGGCAACAACATTCGTAATGAACATGATGATAGGTGACATAGTAGAAGCCGTGTTTAAAGCGGTACTTACCGAAGCAGGAGTAAAGTATGAAGATAGTGAACAGGTTACTCTTAAACTTACAGACGGCACCACTATATCTGGAACTACTGATCTTAGTATTGATGGTGCTGTTGACGACATCAAGTCTGCCTCGAATTGGTCATACCGTAATAAGTTTTCTTCTTATGCGGACCTAGAAAAGTCAGACTCGTTTGGTTACGTTGGTCAACTAGCTGGTTATGCTAAGGCTTCCAACAAAAAAGCCGGTGGCTGGTGGGTCATTAACAAGGCTACTGGTGAGTTTAAATATGTTCCTGCTTCAGGATTGAATACGGAGGAAGAGTTTGCTAAAATAGAAACAGTAAAGACTAAGCTGGATGATAACAAATTCAGCAGGTCGTTTGATAAAAAACCAGAGTTCTTTAGGGGTAGGTCTACAGGTAGGTATGTGTTAGGGATTACATGCGGGTTCTGCGATTATAAAACAGATTGTTGGCCCACATTAGAGGAGCTTCCTTCCATACCCTCCAAAGCTAAAGACCCTAAAGTAGTTAATTACATTACGGAATAGTCTTTCTGGTATGAATTACAAACAGTATAGTGCTGCCAGAAAGCATGGGTATAGGTCCGGGTTAGAAGTTAAAGTCTCACAATACCTCGACACTAAAAAGATAAGCTTTAAATACGAGGCTATTAAAATAGAGTGGGAAGACTTGGCTTACCGGACCTATACACCCGACTTCATATTGCCTAACAATATAATCATAGAAGTTAAGGGCAGGTTTGTTACACAGGATAGGAGAAAACATAGAGAGATACAACGTCAACATCCACACCTAGACATCAGGTTTATTTTTGAAAACAGTAACAGAAAGCTTTACAAGGGAGCCAAGTCCACGTATAAAGAGTGGTGCGAAAAGTATGGCTTCCTTTGTTATGATAGGATCATACCCGAAAGCTGGCTGAAGGAGAAGCGTCTTCCTAAGCTGAATAAATTTATAGCCTGTAAGGAGAAGAGGATATAAGGAATGACAACATATGAAGTAGACCCTAATGATTTCCTCATACAGATAAGTCCTAGCGTTGATGAGGAGCATAACTGGACAGGAGAAATATCTATTGACTTAATTATAAGTACCTCTGCATCTTTATGTGACGCTGATCATAATAGAATACTAACTCTAGCAAAAACTATATGTGCTGCTGTGCCTATGTATGAAGATGATCCAGATTTATATGACCGGGCAATGGAATACGTTGCTATATCAGAGGGTGTAGCTAATGATACAGCTAAGGATGACCCCTACTTTTTTAAACAGAACTACACATCAGAAGGTAACATAATAAGTGTTAACTTCAATAAAGAAGGAAAATAAGATGGATAACCTAGATGATATTGTACGTCCACCCCATTATAAAAAGGGCGTTATAGAAACGATTGAGCTAATTAAATCTAGTATGTCTATAGATGAATACAAAGGATATCTTATGGGTAACATCTTAAAATATATCTGTAGACATAAGCATAAAAATCCAGCGGAGCCGTGGAAGGATTTGAAGAAAGCCGAATGGTATCTAACGGCTCTAATAAAAGAGGAAGCTAATGATGGCGACTAATAGAAAGCAACGTAGAGCAAAGAATAAAAAAAAGGTGGAGGAAAAGGAATACGATCCCTTAGATAATTCCAATGACCAACCCTTTAAAGAACACATGCTGCATATGAAAGAGGCGCATGATGTGGGTCACCTTCTGTGGTTACTAAACACGGGTAAGTTAATTCTCCCCCACCATGAGCATCAAGAGGGTGCCCTTAATTTGAAGTTACCCTTTGATGAAATAGAGAACAACTATAACAATACAAATCCAAACATCGTAGTCATAGACGACTTTATGAACCCCGAAGCCCTACAAAAACTAAAGACGTATTGCTTAGAGTTTCCTTTTTGGAATACCATTTATGGTAGGGGGTACTTAGGTGCATTCAGAGAGAACGGTTTCTCACCGCAGACATTATCTACTCTGTCTCTGGAGATGGTAACTCACATGCCAAACATATTTGATGATGTGAATAAACGAAACCTATCACAGATGTGGGCATTTAAGTATGAGTCCAAGTGTCCCGGCATTGATATCCATGCGGACTTTGCAGCCGTCAATGTAAACTTTTGGATCACGCCTACAAAAGCAAACAGAGATTACGACGAAGAGAAAGACATAGGTAAGACAGGGGGCATGTGGATTTGGGATACAGGTGCTCCTCCTGACTGGGACTTTACTCGTTACAATGGGGATGATAAGACAGAGGTATTAAAATTCTTAGAAGAAAAGGATTCTAGTGCAGTATACGTACCATATAAATATAACAGGTGTGTTATGTTTGACTCTAATCTGTTTCATAAAACAGCAGACGTAAACTTTCTTCCCGGCTTTGACAACAAAAGAATAAACGTAACCATGTTGTTTGGTCAACGCGAACATACAGGAGTGGAACCACAAGACATGGTAGAAGCTGACGCATTGAGGAAGGCTACATCAACGCCTGTTTTAGATACGATTGATGAAGACTCGATCAAGGAGTACGTGGGAATTAGGGATGGAGGTTAAACTTAAAGTGACTTTAAGAATTGATATAGAGGAGTACCCTATACCAGCAGATGAACTTGTTATACCTGAATTAAAAGATTATATTGAGGATATGTTTACTGATGTAGATGGGGTTACTGTTCATAGGATAACAGCCACACAAAATTCTTTATAGGAGATCAACATGGAAATACCAATCAATCTCGTGAACGAAATTATAAACTACCTAGCCCGACAGCCCTATAAGGACGTTGCTAATATAATAGGGGCAGTAATACAACTACAGGCAAGGGAACAGTCCAGCACAGAACAGACAGAGCAGAAGGAGCTACCCTTAATATGATAACAGACTATCAGGCATTCATCCATCAGTCACGTTATAGTCGCTGGCTTGATAAGGAGGGGCGTAGAGAGACATGGGAAGAGACAGTGCGAAGGCTACTAGATTTTTACAAGTCTTTTCTTAAAACAAATCACGGCTATGACATGCCTAAAAAAACGTACACTGATCTATACGTAGCTATCGTAACTATGCAGATCATGCCCAGCATGAGAGCTATGATGACGGCTGGCCCTGCATTAGAGCGCAACCATATAGCTGCTTATAACTGCAGCTACCTGCCTGTGGACAGCCCTCGCTCCTTTGATGAGTGCCTCTACATCCTGATGCATGGCACAGGTGTAGGCTTTAGCGTGGAGCGTCAGTTCATCAACCAGCTTCCCACTATCCCTGATCAGTTTGACTCTAGCGAAACTTGTATCGTTGTACAGGACAGTAAGGAAGGTTGGTTCAGATCATTTAAAGAACTGATTAATCTGTTGTATGCTGGACAGGTTCCTCAATGGGATATGTCTAAGGTACGTCCGCAAGGTGCCAAGCTAAAGACCTTTGGGGGCAGGGCAAGTGGTCCTGAACCTTTGAATGAACTGTTCAAGTTCACCTGCAACCTATTCAGGAATGCCAGAGGCCGTAAGCTTAATAGCTTGGAGTGTCACGATCTGATGTGTAAGATTGCTGACGTTGTGGTTGTTGGAGGAGTACGTAGGTCTGCACTGATTAGCCTGTCTAACCTTAGTGATGATCGAATGCGTCATGCTAAGAGTGGGGATTGGTGGAACACAGAACCTCAACGATCCTTTGCCAATAACTCTGTATGCTATACAGATGGCTTAGATACAGGTTCCTTCCTGCGTGAGTGGAGTGCCTTGTATGACAGTAAGTCAGGTGAGCGAGGTATCTTCAACCGTCAGGCTGCACAGAAGCAAGCTGCTAAGTATGGACGCCGGGAGTCTGATGTTGACTACGGTACAAACCCATGCAGTGAGATCATCCTTAGACCTAAGCAGTTCTGTAACTTGAGTGAGGTTGTTGTAAGGGCAGACGATACGGCAGAATCCTTGCAGGATAAGATTGAACTTGCAACTATTCTGGGTACGATCCAGTCTTGCTTCACTGATTTTAAGGGACTAGGTAGGCAGTGGTCTAAGAACACAGAAGAGGAACGTCTCTTAGGTGTGTCTCTTACAGGCATACTTGACAACGCTATGCTGGCTAATAAGACAAGAGATAGCTTACCTGCGCTGTTAGGTAGTCTTAGGACAGGTGCAGTTAATACTAACCGTAAGTGGGCAACTATGCTAAACATAGAGCCGTCCGCTGCCATTACTTGTGTTAAGCCTAGTGGTACGGTTAGTCAATTGGTTGATGCTGCATCAGGTATACATCCTCGACACTCTGAGTACTACATCAGAACAGTACGTGCAGATAAGAAAGACCCACTGACTTTGTTTATGACGGATGCTGGGTTCCCTGTCGAGGATGAGAACAAGAAGCCTGAATCAACTGCTGTATTCTCCTTCCCTATTAAAGCACCGAAGGGTGCAATAACAAGGCACGATATGACAGCTATTGAGCATCTTGAGGTATGGAAAATTTATGCAGAGTATTGGTGTGAACACAAGCCATCCATCACAGTTAGTGTTAAGGAGGATGAGTGGCTAGAGGTTGGGGCATTTGTATATAAGAACTTTAATGATATGTCAGGTGTAAGTTTTCTACCTATGTCTGAACATATCTATGAGCAAGCGCCTTACCAAGATTGCACTAGACAAGAGTACGAAAATCTGTTAGAGTTAATGCCTAGTAAAATAGATTGGAAGAAACTTAGTGAGTATGAAGGTGATGATAATACAATCGCATCACAGACGTTTAACTGTGTTGGTGATTTTTGTGAAGTAGTTGACTTAGTTTAGGAGGGGACATGGCTTGGTCGAAAGAATTACAGGAGAGTTGGAAGGCACAACATGATATTAAAAGTCAACAGAAGGAGTGTGTAGTTTGTGGTTCACCTATTACAAAGGATGAATACAATGAATATAAGATGTGCTCTTGGTGCTATGCAGAGTCTGTTTTCAAACCGGAAGAACTTTAATGTTTTTAAACAGATACGGAAAAAGTTCAGACAGTGGCTCAACAAGAGTGATCAACCTAGATACCTATCCGGTAAGGGGAGACTTAAATGACAGCAGCAACAGATAAACTAAAACTTCTTAGGGAGAAGATCAAAAGGGAAAAGGATATATCACTTCCTATAGATAAACAGCACATCATAAACAATCTCAAGGAGGTGTATGATCCAGAGATGTCGGGAGTTAGTGTGTATGATTTGGGTCTGATCTATAAGATAGATACAGATGAGGAGGAAGGGGTAGTTGACATTACGCATACTCTCACCAGTGCATTTTGTCCTTATGCGGATGAGATTGTCCACGCTATTCACAAGGCGGGGGAGGTGGAGAATGTTGAATCAGTTAATGTCATTACAACATTTGATCCACCATTCAATATGGATAAGGTTCCGTATGAAACTAAACTAATGTTAGGGTGGTAAGATGGAAGTTAAATACATTAACCATATGGGTAGTGATTTGTCAGTAGTTAATGCTGCCCGTGTATCTTTTGGTAAGCGTTCTGTAGAAGAATGTTATGACCAGATAGATGTAGATGGCTACCAACTTACTATCCCACATATCAACAGCAAGGATAGGGGGTTGCTTAGGTACCTTGCTTTACATGAGCACTGGACACCCTTTGCACATACTGCTTTGACCTACTATATCAAGGCTCCTATTTTTGTAGCTAGACAATTGGGTAAACATCAGGTAGGGTTGGTATGGAATGAGGTAAGCCGAAGGTATGTTGACTATACACCAGAGCTTTATAGTCCTGAAGAATGGAGGTTAGCTTCTAAAGATAAGAAACAGGGTAGCTCTGATGAGACTACAGAGTACAGTGTACAGCCCGCTCATGTGTTCGCTCTTCAATGCTATCAGAATATGATAGAGACAGGTATAGCACCTGAACAAGCCCGTATGGTCCTTCCTCAATCCGCCTATACGGAATGGTACTGGACAGGAAGTCTGTCTGCATTTCATAGAGTGTATGCACAACGGATTGCAGAGGATGCACAGAAAGAAACTCGTTATGTTGCCCAGCAAATTGGAGAGGTGTGTGCTAAGTTGTTTCCTGTTAGCTGGAGAAATCTTATTGAAACCGGAGAGTATTTATAAGGAGTAATAAAATGAAACAGGTAGACATTACACTTGATATGATTGACAACGCCCGACAGAAGGCAGCAGAGATGGGCCGGTTAAATAATTCTATATTATATGGAGGAGGAAATATCGCAGGTTTTGTGGGAGAGCAGTTAGCTCTAGCCTGTCTAGGAGGTACGTGGGAAAATACCTATGAGTATGATCTCGTAATGTCTAACGGTACTAAGGTAGATGTCAAGACTAAACAGACATCAGTAGAGCCTCTGCTACACTACGACTGTAGCATTGCTAAGTATAATACTAAGCAGGACTGCGATGTCTATGCCTTTGTCCGGGTCAAAAAAGACTTGACAGAAGGCTGGTATTTAGGTATGCTAGGCAAGGATGAATATTTTAAGAAGGCTACTTTTTTAAAGAAGGGGGATGTTGATCCTAGTAATAACTACACAGTCAGGGCAGATTGCTATAACCTAAAGATTAACCAATTAAATGAGGAACTACATGGCTAGGAGTAAAATTTATTACGAGAAGTATTCTATGCCTCCCTTGAAGATACAGTACAAGGCAGGTTATGAAGCTTTTAAAAGCAGACGACAGTGGACTAGGAAGTCCCGTAGGGGTGCAACTATAATCATCACCGCTAATCCCTACCCTAAAGAAACTATGCAGTATAAGGAGTGGGAGAGGGGCTATAGCCGTGCCTACTTCGATAAGTTAAAAGAGTGGGAAACAATTAGATGAGAAGCCTAGAAGATGAAGCGGAGGAATTTATGAAAGAAAAAGGAAGCGCCTTTACGTTCGATGCCTATCAGGCAGAGGCTAAGGAGACAGCTATCTATCCTCACAATATGAAGATACTATATCCTGCACTTGGCCTGACAGGAGAGGCAGGAGAGGTAGCCAACAAGGTAAAGAAGATTGTGAGGGATGGACTAGATAACATGCCACCTGATTGGAGGGAACAAATAGCGGGAGAGTTAGGTGATGTACTGTGGTACTGTTCAGCCATAGCCACTGATCTTAATATGTCTCTAGGTCAGATAGCCATGAGCAACAGGAATAAACTAAGCTCACGTAAAGAAAGGGGAAAGATAGGTGGATTTGGAGACACTCGTTAAAAAGATAACACCCTATAAAGATAGAAGCTGGTACATCAAATGGTGCGCCAGCTTCATTCTTTTAGGGGCCATTGCTATTAGGTCAGCAGGTATCCATCACGAGTTAGATATCATACTTAGTTGTATAGGAACAGCTATGTGGGGTTACGTAGGTTTTATATGGCACGATAGAGCGTTGATAGTTGTTAACTCTGTGGCCTGTGCAATGCTTATAGTGGCCTTATTAAAAATGTTTTTGTTGTAGGAGAGTTACCTACTTCTACGGCCAAGTCCTGTCCCTATAGCGTAAGAAGCTAGGTCTGATAAATCCTCTGCCTTACTGAATGTAGGGTAACGGTTTTCCTCTTGATAAAATAGCTTAACTGCTGCTACTCTTTGATCTTTAGAAAGTCTACGATATGCTTTTTGTGCTTCAGCTATTTCTGCAGCCACATCGTCCCCCATATAAGCAGCTATACTAGTCTCTGCAATTATTGCTTTCTCTTCTCGTAACATATCATTGACCAAAGGTCTTTGTGCCGCACGGACATGCTGATCCTCTGTAGTATTTTCTTTATATGCGGGCCGTTGTACTTTATATTCAGCCCTTAACTCAATTTCGTTATCTCTTAAAAACTCTACAATGCTAGGCAACGCCTCTTGTATAAGTGTATTTTCAAATCTTTTTATGGTAGGATTTTTAGATTTACTACCTTGTGTCCATTCAGAATAGCCTAACTTATTTAGATACTCCATATCTTTTGAGTCTCGCTTCCTGAATGATAGTCCGGTTAATGCTTTTATTCCAGAGTAAAGTCTCTTATCATCTGGTTGTCCAATACGAACCCGTTCAGGTAATAGCCTCTCTTGCTCTGGGGTTAGGCCAAAACCCCTAGCCTGTATTGGACGCTTTACATTTTGGATAAGTTGATCTGAGAAAGATGCACCTAATTTAGGGTCTTTAGCAACATCCCCAAACGCGTCTGGTCGTACACCAAACCATTTCCCTGCTTCACCCTCATCTCCCAGAAGATCGGGGCTACCCAACCACCTCTGTGCCTCTTTAATTTGCACAAAGGGTGTCAACCATGATACCGCATAGCTACCTATAGCTCTACCTAATGTTCTAGCTGCCTTCTCTGTAGCTACCAAGTCTGTTTTATCTACATCTCCTAAGCCTAGACCCTCAATCGTCTCAACTAAATCTGTCATCAAGCCAGCACCAGTACCAGTCCTAATGTTTGTTCCTAAGAAGGTTTCAGCCAGTTCTTTTATATTATTTTTTCTGCTTAACCACTCCCCTAAATCTCCTTGCATTGCTTGCTTACCTAGTTCAGCAACCATAAGCATCTGCCTCATTGGAAACTGAGGCGTTGTATCTATTACTTCTCCTTCACTAGTCTTCATCATCTTGTAATCAGCGGGGGCGTCATCCATTGTACGGTACTTGTACATAGCATAAAAGGCTCCAAGCCCTGCTAGATTACGAGATATTCTCTGTCTATCCTTAGTTGTTAATTTCATTTTAGGCAAGTTGGCCCACTTGATAGGCTTGCCATCAAGCTTCATCGTTCCATAATCCATACCGGGTATGCCATCAAACTTAGTAGAAGGCTTACCTCCCTTCATTAAACTAATGACTTTTTTAGTAAGGGGTATAGATGCACCGGCCCCATATTGGCCCATTAATTCTAGGGCATTCATCATAAATCTTGGAAAGGGTATTACCCAAGTTGCACGAACCGGACCAAAGCTTGCGTTTGTTATCCAGTGAGCAACCGCTCTGCCCATCTTAGTATCTGGTTGTTTAGCGTATGTAATATCCGTTGCTAAACGTGTGCTGTCTTCAAGAAGCTCATAGAAAGACCGCTTACCTTCTGGTTTTAATGAATCATTTAACATACCAGTTAGTTTGCCCTCATTCAATGCTTCAATAAGATCAATGCCCCATTCACGCTTTGTTAAATTCTCTAGCTGACCAAAAAACACACCTCTTCTAACTGTAAATTCTTGTAGCCTATTAAATACATTTAAATCTCCAACAAAATCTTCACCAACCGATAGGACATTATCAACTACCTTACCTGCTCTAGTGGTAGATTGACCTCTGCCTGTTAGCATTTGAATTTCATTAAGATTACCAAACAAGCGATTAAAAGTAGGGGCCAATTCAGGTCTATTTAAAATTAAATCTACATATTCCTTGGCTTCTCTAGGATTTCTAAATGTATGATACATAGGTTTAAAGGCACCTCTCCATGCATCACTAGACTTAAATGTCCCTAACCCTTTTCTGAAACCACCATGTTGTAAATTATACATTGCAGTTTCAGCTACACTTTGAAGGGCCTCTAGTGGCATACGTCCACCAGCAGAGGTTAAGTTACGTGCAGCCGTTGCTATCTGAGAAACCATGCCACCCCTACGAATATTCTCTATTCGCTGAGATACATTTTTAAGTGCTGAATCCATTGCTGCTGCTGCAGCCTTGTTGGCTAAGTCTACTTCTGTTTCAGGTCTAGCTCTACGGATGTCTGATAGCTTCTTTAAAACCTTACCTGCTTCAGAACCAGTGCCTACTATAGTCAGGACGTAATCATCAAAAGAAAATCCATACTTATTCATAGTGTCCGCAATTTCTTGAGCGCCTTGACCTGTAAGTTTTTTCTGTACAGTTAGGTCAAATAGATTATCTATTACAGTCTTACTGTCATCCCAAAGATCAGGACTTGCCTTTCTTAAATCACTGGCTATACCCACAATGGCATTGAACTTATCTGGATTTAACATGGGGTTGGTTAAGGCATCTATTTGAGAATCAAATTTCCCTGCTGCTAAAGCCTCTTCAGTTTGTAGAATCGCCGCCTGAAGTTTAGTTGGCTTACCCTCATATTGTTTAGTTAATTCTTCAACACGTTCTGCATGGTATAATTGTCTGGCTCTTTCTTTACCCAGCCCACGAACCTTCTCAGGATCAATCTCCAATAAACCCGTTTGCTTATTAAGAGTAGATATTGAGGTAGTTGGATCGCCTTCTTTCCAACCTTCTGGCCTAAGAGAGATTTCAAATTCTTTAATTGTTTGCTGTGCTATATCTTGGTTAGCTGCCGCCGCCTCATCTGCTAATCTGCTAGCTTTTTCTGCTACTTCACTTCCTGCAGCAAGCATACGCATAGGACTAGGCCCTTCCATACGTGCCCTTGCCCGTGCTGTACGTGCGCCTTCTCTCTTTGCTATCTTAGCTTCTGATCGTGCTGCACCTGCTTTTGTTAGTCTGCCTGTTTCAGCAAGTCTCTCTGCTGTTTTTCTAGCACCTACCGTGGCTGCTAGGGTTGAAGCTATTGCTCTTGTAGGTGTAGTTGCTATTCTGGAAGCTAGAGTCAAACCCCCAAGCGGTGCAACATAATCACTTGCTTCTAATATTGACATTAGCATATCGCCAAACCTGTCAGTATCTATATCCGTATCACCAGTTAGTACTTCTTTACCCGCTATAAACTTACCTGCTGCATTAATTCTATCTCTAAGTTCTGGATTTTTATTTATGGCTTGTATAGCAGGTGCAGCCATATCCACTATATCGCCACCTGTTTCCATTAGTATTCCTAGCCCACCCAATATGCCACTAAATAAATTTGGGGAAACTTCGGCTATAGAAGTTAGTAGAGAGTCCTCTTTGCCCCATCCACCCGGACCATAGTACGCTGCTGCTGCTTCTGCAACAGTTAATTTACGGCCTGTCTCAGCATCAATTCTAAGATCAGAATTAGGATTATTAAAGTCAGCCCGCAGATTACGTATATCTTCACTATACTTTTTGCTCTTATCATCTCTTGCTATAGTCCTATCTGTATTTGCATCTATCTGAGTTGCTTTATATCTTTTGATAGCTGCTTCCTGCGTATCGTTATTCCCAACAGGTATCTTAGCTTCGGGAGGAAGCTTATCAAATTCTGCTTGAACGGATGGGGATGGGGGTGCAGGGGGTTCTACCTGTCTCAGCACTGGGGCTAGAACCTGTTTTCTTGGCGTAGGGGCCGACACTACTTTTGTTTCTGGTTGGCTATCCTCTCTAGTAACAGGTTCCTCTACTACAGTATCCTCACCACCCTCTCGTGGTGAACTATACTCATCTCGTGATGTCCTTCGGCTTCGAGAAGGCAGTTTAACTTCGGGTAAACCTGCTGCTCTTAGTTCCTTGTTTCTTTTTTCAAAACCTTGTCGAGAAGCATCTATTGATCGCTGCGCTCTAGCACTAACTCTATTAGCCTGTTCTACTTTTGGATCAAAGACAACTCTTGCACCATCATCTCGTGGTGAACTATACTCATCTACTTTAGCCATATGCCTTACCCCTTATTGAAAAAATTTATTTTGTGCGGGCCTTTGTCCAAAGTATGTTGGTCGATTTGTTTCATTAGACAATCTCTTTCGTTGAATAATTCCCTTCCCAGTCCATACCCCAAAATTACCAGTCTCTCTATAGCGTTCCCAGTTTTGATTAAGGGCATATCTACTATTCATTAATACAACAGTACCGGGTTTTAACTTTTGCAGGGTAGCGTAATCGGTTTTACCATCTTTCCATACACCATCTACTAGTTTTCCCGGTTTAAATGCTTTAGGTATTGTATCATGGGTAGTCTTTCCACGCCCAACTTCTTTAAAATGCTTATTAACATTGTTTGTTACATATGTACTTTGAGCATTATACATAGACTGTTTCATAGCCTCACGTTGTTGTAAAACTTGGGGTGCGTTTGAGTCTTCGAAAGCCTTCCGAAAGTTATTATATGCATTTCTACTTGCTTGGTAAATTTTATCTGCTGTACCACCTTTTAGTATCCTAAACCGTCCATCTCTATCTAGTTCATATTTAAGACCGGCATCTCGTATAGCATCGTTTTTAATAGAAGTAGCAAAACTTACTACATTAATTTTACTAAAACGATCAGTCGTTGCTGCAGCTATAGTTGGCATTAACTCTTCCTTTGAGACTTTAATATCTTTAATCTGGTCTTGCCATTCTTGTACTTTGCGTCCAGTTGGCATACTACCAGCATCAGTAGCCGCTTCTCTTATTTGCCGACGATAATCTCTTTCCTGTGAGTCTAATAAATTCCACTGTTCTTCAGCATCTGTACCTGATTCAGCCTTGATAGTCTTTGCTATTGTAAACCTACGATTAAGTTTAACCATTTCAGGTGTATTTTCTTGCTCAAAAATACGCAGCCTTTTACTCCTTTCTTCCATACTACTTCGTTTATCTTGCATACTTACTTGATGTGCTTCTATTATTCGATTATTAGCTTCTGATAAATTCTTAACTTTATCTTGAGTGATCTTTAGCTGTGATTCAGCCCCGCCGATCTGGGCCTCTTGTAGCCTAGCCGCTTGCTGCTCTTTTTTACCCAGTGCGCCCCATTGAATTTGTACTTGTCTATCACCTGCTCTGGCTTGCATAGCTTGTCCTGCTGCTTTACCACCAGCACGAGTTGGATTATACCCTCGCGCTTTCATTTCTTGCATAATCCGCTGTTGACTGTTCTGTCTAAATCCTTTAAACCCTAATGAAGATAAGAAGCCTTGATCTTGTTGTTTAGGATCAATAGCAGGAAGCTCATACGAAAATGGCGTTGCCATATTACTCATCGCTTGAGTCTGAGTCATGTTACCTTGCTGTTCGCCAGTATAATTAAGTACATCTTGTACCTTTAAATTAGGATTTTCTTTCAGTGCATTTTGATAATCCTGAATAAATGTAGTTATATTCCCACCATCTTTTGATACACCTCCAAGAGCTTCAATAGCTACTTGGGCATCATTCCAATCACCAGTAAGACCATACATAGCTTTAAGAGCTTTCCCTGCTTCTCGTTTATCCTTATCATAAATAGTACGTTTTGATGTAGCATCTTGCAATAGAAACTTCATTCTATCATCAAATCTATTGTTTTGTCTTTCTATATGTTCATCCAACTGCTTTTTAGTTGCAGTAGAAAAACCTTGAACAACGCCTAATCCAAAAGCCCCCATCTAACTTCTCCTTGCCATTAATCCAGTAGGTATAACTGGCTCTTCTACATCAGCCATTTCATTTTGTACTTCTTCTGGCTCTACCTCTTCCTCATTTTTACCAAGATTGTCTAGCGTTTTATCTTGAAGTTCTTTTTCTAATCTTAGTTTAGCACCCCGAACTACTGAATTATGAATCCTTTCTGGATCATCTTTCTCTGTACCCATACTGTAATCAATACCGGCAGTGTCTCCTATTAATGCAATTACCTCCATAAGTACAGGAAGTATAAGCATACTTACATCTAGTGTATGTTTACCTTCCATGATACCATGCGTCTGCATAATATTAGCTAGATCAGTTACAGGAACTCCCATATCTAACACACTAACTACTTGATTTGCCACTTCATCTGAAGATAGCCTAGTTACATAATAGTCTACAGCATCTTCAACAGAAGAATACTGAGGAGGATTTTTCCATGATCTACTTCCCGGCTCTGCTGTTAAGCCGCTACCGGGAACAGGAGCGTCGAAGACGGGTTCAGGTGCTGCCATTAAATTCTTCCCTCATCTTTCTTATCTTACCGAAATACTTTGCCATTGATTTTCTGGGATCATTTAAATCTTCTACAGCTACCTGTTTCTGTCGGCGTAGTAAACCTTTTCCACCTGAAGAATCAGTAGCACTTTGATAAAATTCATCTTCATAAGCTTTATGCAAATAAGGTGCGCGATTTGTAATCATGTCAAAAGTGCCTTCCATGTATTAACTTTATAGTAACCAGTATCCCTATCTTTCCATACTAAATCAGGGAGATACTTCATAACATCCTGTGCTATAACGCCTTTAACCCTTCTACTTTTTGCACCAAGTCTTTCAGCGATATCGTTCCATTCCCATGTAAATAGGCCAATGCCAGAATCTAATCTCTTTACTAATTTTATGTTTTCTTTTAATCTCATATCTGAAAAAAAGCCACCACTAATAAATGCTGATCCTAGTGTACCTATCAAACCACCAACAGCTTGACCAGCAGCACTATCCCTATTGGCTTCAGCGGTATCCGCTTTTGTTTGTGCAGTTAATTCAGCAATAGCCATTGCATTATTTCTATCTAACTCACTTTCTGCACTAGTGTGTGCCCACTCAATGACATCATCATAATATTGCCACACATTATTATATGCAGTATTGGATATATCTAACACCGCCTTTGCATTAAGTTCGTTGGCGCGATTTACCTGTGAAGTAGCAGCAGTGGCAACATTTCTTCGCCATACTGCATTACTTTGATCCACTACCAATTGGTTTCTTGCATTAAACTGATCTCTTTGATTAGCCACTTCCTGATTAAATCGGCTAATAGTATTCACTTGCCCTGAATTAAATTGCTGTTGAGCATTAGCCTGTGATGTATTAAACTGGTTAGTCTGCGTAGCTAGTTGAGAAAAGAATTGGTCTACTTGATTATCACTAGAAGCATTAAACTGTCTTGATGCATTCTCTGCTGCTGTATCAGTAAGAGTAGCCGCTGCCCTTTGCTGGGCTTTAAACATATCAGTTTGTTGCTGTATAGATGCATTCGTCATATCTACCTGTAGAAAGTTCTGAGCATTCTGTACTGCAGCTTGCTGCCTATTATTTAAACTACTAACTTCCAACTGAGCAAGTGAAGCAGCCTCTGCCATAACCGTAGCCTGATTATTACTAAGATTACTTAAATTCATCGTGTTCGCATTACGTGAATTTTCAAGCTGTATCTGTTGATCTGCTGTAAAATTCATGTTGGCAATGTCACCAATTCTAGCAGAGTTCTGGACACGAGATTGAAAGGCTTGATCAAACTCTTGCCCCATAAAAACTGCCCGCTGTTGAGCAGATAGCATAGCCCGCTGTTGTCTATTAGATAAATTCTGACTTTCAAACTGTGCTACCGTAGCTGCATCTGCTGCAGCTATAGGAGTGGCTGCTTCTAATGTAGCCTGTATAATAGCCTGTCCAGCCATACTAGAGGCTCCTAAACCTCGTTGAGCCATCTTAGCTGTAGCTGCACGTAATGCCCCTGCTGCCCATGCAGGAGGATTAGCAGCATCAAAATCGGCTGTTAATATTCCAAGTTGACCTTGAACAGTTGCCTTATCACTGGGGGTTGCCGTAGCTGCTTGTATCTGTTCCGTAAAGGCGGCTGCTTTTTCAGCATCTGCTACGCCGCTTATAAGTTCACCGTCTTGAATATCTCTTTGTATTTCATTCTGAGTAACAGTAGCTGTACCTTGAGCAGCTTGTATATCAGATACTGCTGTAGTATCCTGTTCTTGCCCTGTTATTCCTACCTGCTGCCCTACCTGTGCAGCGTCGAAGGGCTGTATAGCGCCCTCAATACCTGCTGCCGCTGTTTGAGCCGTTGTTTTAGCAGCCTCAAATTGGGGTGCCATACCAGCCTGTGATGTCTGAGCTAATACTGCTCCTGCCGCTCTATCCCCCACTACCTGACCAGAAGCCGGATCAACAAATTGTCCTTCCTGTAATTGTGTACCTACAGGAGTTACCGTTCCTCCAAAGGGAGTAGAAGGCTGGAAGATACGCCGTGTACTTTCATCCTGAATTGATCTACCTGCGGCTGTCTGTGGAGGTAGATACTGTGGAGTACCTACTCCTGTTACCTGTGGTGCTGCTAGCCCACCTGTCTGATAATTCTTTCTTGTCTTAACCATGCCACCCTTAGCCATCTGCATAGCTTGAGTTTTATAATGTTTCATTAACTGATCAGCTTCAGGATTATTCCGTAAAAATTCTCCATACTCTTTTATCGCTGCTGGTGATCCATCTATAGAACCAGTATATCCTACAGACTTAGCTAATCTTTTACTTGCTTCATCCGTAAACCTTAATGTTTTTTTCTTTGGCATTATTCACCTGCTCCTTTAGTACTTAACATTAAGTCAAGCTTATCTTCTAAACGTCTTAATGAGGTCATTATCCTATCTTGAGCATCGCGCATATCTTCTTTGGTAGTATACTCTTCTCGTGTTCTGGCTACTAGAATATCTATTCTTTTAACTTCCTGTTGTATTGCACGAAAAGCAAATAGTGCTGGGGCAATAACAAGAGTTAATAAAACGTTCCAAAAAAGCATTGCGGTTATTTCCATGATATAAATAATTTCCTATTACTAAAAATCTAAAACACTATTATTAATTAAACGTAATAACATTTTCTATAAATTTATATTCTGAAAACGTACTAGAAAAATCAACTCTGTGTATCCGTGCTTCTATGTTTTTACGCCAGAACTTAATAAATTTAGTTAGCTTAGGATACTCTGGCATTACATCGTATTGTTGAAATACAAACTCCTGAAGAATGCTATCATAATCAGGAAGGTAGTAAATCACTTTGACAGTAGTAAGGTCATTTCTTATTAAATAGCTCAAAGAGTACCTGCACTTTATCCTCTAGTACTTTTACACGCACTAGTATCTCTGCCCTGAAGGCTACTCCTACCGCTGCAACAGCGATTACCCCAGAGAGAATCGGCCATATATCTACTACTTGCTCCATTATGATTTTGGATTAGCGTCTTTAACTGCTTTTAATTTAGCAGCCATCTCATCGGAGAAGACACCTTTATGATATAAATCATCTAACTGGTCGCCTATTGATGGGTATGTCCTGCGTCTAATCTCATCATATGGGTGAGCAGATCGGCTGGCAGCAATAATTGCAATCTTAGTTTCAAGACCATCAATACCGGCACTAGCAACTACGTTTGTGACCCAATTATCTATAGTGTCTTCACGCATCTCTCGACCAAGAATTTCTCTTTGTTCGTCAGTTAAATCTTCTGGATATGCCATCTATACTCTCCTTTAACCCACCAAAAACCCAGTCATCCAAGTTGTTGGGTATGCTGCCCCGAAAACGTCTATAACTTTTGAACCGTTACTCACTTGAAGTTGCATAACAACTTCAGCAGCGGCAGCTAGTTTAATTGTTGCCGCTAGAGGTAAATATAGATTATTGCCGGCATTAAAAACATTTCCTGCATCTAGATTATATTGATACCAGTTATCTGTTCCATCAAAGAAGAAAGCATCTAATATAGTATGGTCTGTTGCTACTTGCAGCATCGCAATTCCACCTTGAAAGCAATAAGTTCCTGCAACAGGCGCAACAAACTTATTATTCGCAAGATCAAAATCGCTATTAACATCCCATTCAGCAGCGTCAAGCGCAATTGTGTACCGTGTGCCATCTCCCGTAACATTGGCTACGTTTGCACTTACCCTGACGCCAAAGGAACACGATAATGGTTTACGAACATGCCCAGCAGCGTCAAATGCCATATGAGTTGTAGTGCCTAAAGCTGATCCTAGACCAAGTACAAGTTCATCAGCAGTATCATCTAAGCCGATATGAAAATCTTGGGCATTACCATCAAATACAATCTTAGCATCCTCTGCACCAGCATCGCCAATCGTCAGTGTCGGCGTGGTGCCGGAAATAAGCGCACTATTTGTAACAGTTAGCGTACCCGGTGTAGTGAGATTGCCGCTAAGTTTAGCTGACGTAATAGTAGCATCTGAAGGCGTACCAATCTGAAGCTGTTCACCCATCGCTACGCCAAAGAAGTTATCACCAGCAGTAGGAGCAGTCGTAAAGGTAATGTTTGTACCGCTTACCGTGTAATCAGTTGTGGGTTCTTGAATAACACCATTGATGCTAATGATCAGAGCTTCTGGACGAACAGGCGTAATCGCAATGCCGTTACTGGCTATAGCATGAGTAGCATCGCTACCATCAAAGTCTCCTGAAAAGTCATCCAGCTTACTATAGTTTCCGTGCTGGGGTGATTTACCTAAATATGGCATATATTATTTCCTTCTTAATCTCTAGCACTTGCTTCGGCAATCCGAAAATCAGACATCTTTTTGATTATCTCGTCTGTCCAAACTGCATCAGCAACAACCTTCACATCGTCTGGTTCATTGCTATAATCATCGCCAGCATGAATAACCTTACGGTGAATATTATCTTTTGCTTTTATTTCGCCAGTTACATCATCAATAATCTGGTTGTCTGTCTGTATTTGGATATGTTTGAAATCAGACACAACTTCTACTTTTGTAACAACTGTTCTTTCAACTAATGCCATTGTTTTTTTCCTTTAAGATTCTGACCTATAAGTAATAGAGCCATAGATCAGACTTGTGTCTGTCCAATCGCTATCTACTAAACCGCTTGTTGCTGTAGCATCTGGATCAAGATTTAGCATCACTATGTTGGTGCCATTCTTCTCAGCGTAGCCGCCGGGATAATGATCAGCAGAAAAATTTCCACGGTAATTTGTTACAAGTGACGATCCGTATGCAGCATTAGATACATTAGAGACAGTGAAGGGCAATCCTGTTATATTGCAAGCGCCGGTGGAACTGCCATTGTCGCTTGTTCGTAGATAGAAATTGCAGTGAACCATCTTACCAATTTTAACGTAAGCACCAAGGGCACTCATATAGCTTATACCTACTGCATTGCCGCCGAATGATAGAGCGGGCGTCCATGTGCCTTCCTCATAGTCAGCTAACAGATTTGCAGCGGTAGCAGACGTTACACCTAGATAGATGCCTTTATCGGCAGTGCCGAAGAAGATGTTTCCACCAGTAATCTCAATATCACTCTGACCTGTAGCTACTTCTAAGACAGCGGTGTCGTCGTCCCGCTTGATTGTTATGTCGTTTGTGCTGCCTTGTCCGGTTAAAATAAGACCCTCTGCTGCGGTGTATCCAATGTTAGCGTCATCACCAGCAGCGGTATCAGACCGGTAAGTTACTTTTGTTACTGCCATTTAATGATCCTCTTTGTTAAGACTTACATAATCCGTATCTGTGAATTGTTCCAGAAGCTATATTCCCCGAACCAAAATAAAATTGAATTGCATCCATATCTGCTGCTGCGTTGTAGATGCCAACCAGTTCCGTACTAGTTAAAGCATCGCCAGTAGTAAAACCAAAAACATGCCCCTGAACCATTGGTTTTCGGGCAGAATCACCGGGAGAAAATAGATATATTGTCCCAGATAAGCCCTCTGATGATTGATTGCCAATTGTTGTAAAGCTAGAAAAAATTGTGGATTGGCCTGTTTCATCTAAATGTCCTTCAGTTCCCATCCGCTGACGTAAGATGCTGTAGCTGGAACTTGAGATAAAGGAAGAGCCGTTATCAGTAGAAATGCGAATATTGAAGTTTTGTCCATCAGTTGCTGGAATAATATTTTCAAGTGTAAACATATAACGATCATAAGTAGTATCAATATCGTCAAATTCCAGAGTGGCTGAACTTGAAGCCGTAGCTGATTCCAAATATATCCAACCAAAACCAGTAGCTGTACCGGAATTTGCTATGGTTGCACCTGAAGCAATGGCTACGGTACTACCTGATTTAGCTGTAAAGGTATTAGCAGTAAACTGAAAGTCGTCAGCACCAGCTATGGAAATATCAATAGTATCATCTGTATCCGCTGTTATATGCGTATCCGCATCAGCATCTAAGATTAGAGATTGACCATTCAAATCTGCGCCAGCAAGACCAGATGAAGGTGAAGTTCCAATATAAGGCATTAAGTTATCTCCATAATTGACAGAATCACATCTGTTGCACCAGTACCTGTGACAGATAGTGTATCCGTAGTCTCCATAACGACCTTATTTCCTGACAGCAATTCTAATGAACTATTACCGGGAATAGGTGTAGTAGTTAGTAATTCAACATCTTGGTTAGATTCATTATTAGCACCCGCTCTATTACTTGTATCTGTCCCTAAAGTAACCGTAGCATTAATAGAAGCACTGGTTGTGTTACCTAATATTAAACCTAATACAACTGTAGTAGTGCTACCGGCAACAGTGTATATTACATCTGCGGATGTCACTCCCGCCTTAGTTACAACTTTAAATGTGTTAGCCATGTTGTCCTTCCTTTATATCAGCCCAAAGCAATTGCTAAAGCAGTGGCATCTCCACTAGTGTATGTAACAATATCAGAAGCAGGAATTTGCTTTGTAGTAGTTCCATCAATTACAATAAAAGCATCAGCATCTGCTAGTGTAATTGAAGATGTAGACTTAGCAGAACCATCTAGTATATTTAATTCATCCGTTGTAACATTAGCACCATCAAGTATTTCTAGTTCCGCCTCTAGTATAGCAGCAGAACCAATCGTAATTCCTCCAGCAGTAATAACTCCTGTAGTTGTAATAGTAGATGACCCAGTATCAATAGTACCAAAGCCAGAAGTTATGGAACCACTATTCAGTGCTCCTACGGTAGTTGCTGCCGTGGTTACTAGATTTGGCATTGCTGTAATTTCATCATCAAAGTACGCAGCTAGATCAGTAACAGCCACTTGTTTCATTGTACCTGCGTCATTAAATACAACCCTATCTGCATCAGCAACCGTAGTGGCTGAAGCAGAAGTATCACCATCTATAATATTAAATTCAGTAGTAGTAACCGTAGCACCGTCCAGTATCTCTAGTTCTGTTTCAGAGATACCTGCACTACCGATTGTCACAGTTCCTGCAAAGGTTACATTAGCACCACTCATTGTCATAGCAGTAGTTGCAGAAGAACCGGACTTAATTAAAAGTTCACCACCAGATTGAGATAAAGCACCAAAGACAGTTCCATTATCCTTTAGAGTAACATCTGCTCCATTAGCATCCAGAATAATATCGTCTTCAGCATCTATAATAACATCTCCACCAGATGTCACAGTTAAATTTGTATCGTCGCCTTCAATCTTTTCCCCTGAACCAAACGTAATACCAACATCTGTAGGTACTACAATATCAGTAGTAGCTGTAAGATTGATAGCACCACCAGATGTTACTGTAAGATCAGTACTGTCACCCTCAATTTTCTCACCAGTACCGAAGGTTACTCCTACATTAGCTGGAACAACAATGTCAGTAGTAGCCGTAAGGTTAATGGCACCACCAGAGGTTACGGTAAGATCAGTACTATCTCCTTCGATCTTTTCGCCAGTACCAAAAGTAATACCTACATCAGCGGGAATAACCACATCAGCAGTAGCAGTAAGATTAATATTGTTACCTGAAATAGTAAGGTCAGTACCATTACCCTCAATCTTCTCACCGTCATTTCCGAAAGTAACCCCGATATCCGCTGGGATGTTAATGTCGCCACCACCCCCAACTGTGATTGAAAGGTCTGTGCCATCAGATTCGATTTTCTCTGTTGTAGCAAAAGTGATACCCACTCCACTAGGAATATTAACATCGGCAACAGCAGTGAGATTGATATTATTTCCCGAAATTGTAAGATCAGTTCCATCGCCCTCAATCTTTTCTCCGTCATTACCAAATGTAATACCAACATCCGCTGGAATATTAACATCACTTGTTGCTGTAAGATTAATGTCAGCACCAGATGTTACGGTTAAGTCTGTGCTATTACCTTCAATCTTCTCTCCTGTACCGAAAGTAATACCTACATCTGCAGGTACCACAATATCGGCTGTAGCAGTAAGTTTAATGTTGTTGCCGCTAATTGTTAGATCAGTGCCATCCCCTTCGATCTTCTCACCATCATTACCAAAAGTAAGCCCAATATCTGCTGGAATATTAATGTCCGCACCAGATACTAGATATAAATCTGTACCGTCACCGTAAATATATTCACCACCTTCGTCATACAGATATAATCTTTTTGAACTGTCTAGTACTACATCATCGCTAAACTTAAAGTGGTCTTCATCTTCCATCCATGTAAGCAGACCATCACTGGTTTCTCCATCGAAGGTTACAGCAATATCAGTACCAGAAGTACCATCACCAATAGTGATTGCAGTACCCAATAGTTTGGTAACATTGCCGCCTTCTGCTGCAGTACCATCATGTGAATGACCCGTAGATGCAGCAAATGCAGAAAGAAGTTGTGCAAACTCGTTATTAAAATCCGCAGCATTAATTACTTCGCCAGTTACAATTTCTGTACTGCTTTGTCTTGTATAGGTTGCCCCCATTAGCGTCTTCCTCCAACTGTAAATTCTAACTGATATGAATGTATGGTAAATGGATTATCTGAACTATCGTGATTAACTCTTACAGCAACAAGAAAACCTGATCCTTCAATTGCTCGTCTAAAAATAGGTGCTCCACTTGAATCATACACAGCATTTCCGTATGTAGAAGAAGAACTACCAAATATAGCTATACCACCGGGAGAAGAGATATCAAAAAATGTAGGCTGTGGAACATCCCTAGAATCAGAATCATATCTTACTCTTAACTGTGCCGATACTGTTCCTTCTACTTCATAATTTAAAATTACTCTTTGCATTAACTTACGAATACCTGTATCTCCAAGAGATAGATCAGGTGATCTATAAACCGCTACAACATTATCTCCATCAAACGTATCCCCACTTTCCTGCCTTCTAACATAACCATCATAGCCACCCTCAATAATATATTCTGTATTACCGATAAACCCAGAATCAGAAGCAGAAGGTTTTAGTCCTTTAATATCAGCAAACTCATAACCAACTCCTTGAGCAGTACGTTTAAGGGTAGCTAAAATTCCCCTACTATCTGCAGCAGCAGCAGTTGTTGTAGGATAAAATAATCTATACTGACTTTTATTTCTTACAATAACAGAAGAAATATTATCAAAGCCTATGTCTTGTATTCGTTTTTGTATAGGCTTAGATACTGAACCTAATTCTATATCACCAATTCTAGCTGTAGCTGCAATAGTTCTTAATCCATCGGGTGATAAAAATAACAAATCACCACCAATTTCTTGAACTGAAAATCCGTCTGCACAACCTAGTGTACGAGTTACAGGTGCTACTTGCCAGTCTGCTATACTTGTTCCTTGTAATTGATAAATTTTATCTTTACCAAAAATAAACAAAGCCTCACGAAAAACTTTTAATGCTACAATATTAGTATCTACTTTAATAGAACCTGCACCATTAGCTGCTGTAAAATCTGCTTCATTAAAAGGTGCAGAGAATACTATTTCTTGTGGATTTGTAGACATCCCTGCAAAGAAAGCATGATCTCTAAATATTTGTACAGAGGCAGGATCAGAAGGAGCGCCTGTAGCATTTAAAAGAGTATACGTCGATCCATCATAAGTAGCTGCATTATTAACATCATCAACCATAATAATTTTTAAGGCATTAGAAAAATTAAAATCATCAAACTTATAACGACCAGCAGAAGTTCGTGTAGCTATCGAAGAACCCCAGCCTGTACCAGTACTAAATTTTAATACATTTCCTGCTGCTGCCAATACACCACTATTAAAAATCTTGACACCAAGTATTTTATTACTACTATCTACTTGGGCACTATCAAACTTAGCAGAACCCGTAAGCCTTCTATACCCACCCTGAATACTTGGCTCAAAGTTTTGTAACTCTGTAGCCGCTCCCGGTGGCAGTGAGAAATCATCTTTATCAAGAATTAAACCACCACCTAAAGAAACTGTTACAGGAGATATTGCTGAAGTATCTGGCATTTATTATTCTTATCCTGCTGGTCTAATTTGTTCTTCAATAAAGATAGAAACAGTTAAGTCATTTGCTGCAGAAGCTTGCGCTTTAAATATATCGCCTGTTTCTAAGAATATATTAGCATCATTTATACGAAGATAATTATCTGCTGCTACACTAAATGTACTAACTAAATCGAAAGTAGCACTAGCAGAAGTATCAGTCCATTTAAGTGTTATATCTGCAGCACTTGAACCATCAATATTAGTAACCCATACTTCTTTTATAGTAGCTGAAAAATTAGCAGGGCAAGTATACACCGTTGTTAAGCCAGTGCTAGACAAAGCTGAAGCAGCATTTATAATTCTTACAGCCATGTGCTAGCCCCTTTTATTAAAGGCATAGAATACTTGCTCACCTAATATTAAAGATGAGCAAGTATTTATGCATACTTAGTTACTAGGAAACACTAGCACTAAACGGCGTAGCCTCTGTACCAGAAGCATTAAGCAAACCACTAACCGTGTACTGGTTAGTAGCAATATCCGTTAATAGGAGATAATCCCCAATTTGTACACCACCCTGCGTAGTACCATTAAGAGTAATAGTATCTGTAGCAGCAACGGTAGGCCAAGAGATAAGAGAGGCCGTTCCACCAGCCGTAGTATCATTTGTAACAACTACCGAACCATCAATCGTATCAGTCGCATCAGCAACCTTAATAACATAGTTAGAAGTGTTGACAACAGATACAATAAATTTATACTCATCACCTGAACCCGTAGCCGCTGGCAGCGTAAACGTAGCTGCCGCATCACCGCCGACTTCTCCCATAAGAAGAATACGACCGGCATGTTCTGCTTGCGTAATTGCATCAGTTCCAGTAAGAGTTACTAAATCTCGTACAAACGATCCCCCAAGAGTAGTAGTACCTGCAGTGACAGTAACCCCACCGGCAGTAACCGTTAAACCACCTGAAGTTACCGTCATGCCATCTTCAACAAAAACATCTTCAGGGACACGAGATACTCCTTGTGTCATTTTAAAACTAGCA
>Ga0206683_10000114_pt1 | contig 55758 bp, 53 predicted proteins | sample M280m12015metaG_FD_155483 | JGI IMG/M metagenome (GOLD analysis project Ga0206683, IMG submission 155483) | Ammonia-oxidizing marine archaeal communities from Monterey Bay, California, United States - M2 80m 12015 | ecosystem: Environmental > Aquatic > Marine > Intertidal zone | place: USA...
CATCTGACCGTAGACTAACGATACTTTATCTAATACGTTTGAATCTTTCATCTCATGGTAGAAGTCATTTCCTTCACGAGTTCGCTCACCTACACCAGCAAATACTGAGTAGCCTGAGTGCTCGATCGCGATGTTACGAATAAGCTCCATCATGTTAACTGTTTTACCTACTCCAGCACCACCAAATAATCCAACCTTACCACCTTTTGCAAAAGGGCAAACTAAATCAATCACTTTAATACCTGTTTCAAGTAATTCTGTTGCAGGTGCTAATTCATCATATGCAGGAGCCGAACGGTGAATTTCCCACTCTGCTTCTTGACCAATGTCGCCAGCATTATCAATGGGCTCTCCAAGAACATTCATAATTCGACCAAGAGTTTTTGTGCCGACAGGGACCGTAATAGCCTTACCAGTATTAGTCACCTCTAATCCACGCTGGAGTCCTTCAGAACCTCCCATTGCAATAGCTCTAACGACATTATCGCCAAGCTGTTGCTGAACCTCTAAAGTAAGGTTTGCTTTAGTAACATGAAGTGCGTTATATACCTTAGGTATTGCGTCAGATGGAAACTCGACATCGATAACAGCGCCAATAATTTGTGTAATTTTGCCTATACTCATTTGCTTTTCCTTATTTTAAATCTTTAAACAGCCGCAGCGCCCGCTACAATCTCAGAAATTTCCTGAGTAATAGCAGCCTGCCTTGCCTTGTTATAAATCAATTGAAGATCGTCAATCATATCTCCAGCATTTTCTGTAGCACTATGCATAGCTATCATTCTAGAAGACTGTTCGCAAGCAATATTTTCTACAATTCCTTGATAAACTAACGCTTCAATATAACGTACCAACAGAGCGCTAAGGGCACTCTCTGCATCTGGCTCATAAATATAATCCCAGTGGTGGTCCATACTTTCTTCTTCAGTAATCTCCATTGGGACAATCTGCTTAACAGTTGGGACTTGTGACATAGTACTCGCGAACCTATTGTACGCAATCATAATTTGGTCAATCTCACCAGCATCATAGCGATCTAACATCACCTTAATTGCTCCTAAAAGGTCATCAAAATGTGGTGTATCACCTAAATCAGTAAGCACAGAATTAATTGTCAGGCCAGTATTCTTAAAAAATGAGGTTGCCTTTTTACCAATTGTACAAAGCTCAACATCAACTTTATCAGATTGCCAGGTCGCAATATTCTTTAGAAGACTTCTAAATAGATTTGTATTTAAGCCTCCACAAAGACCTCTATCACTCGAAATAATAATAATTCCAACACGCTTAGTTTCTTCAGACGCAGTCATGTAGGGATGCTTAAACTCTGAATTAGCATGGGTTAAGTGCCCAATAACGTTAAGAATTTTTTCAGAGTATGGTCTTGATGCAAGCATTCTATCTTGTGCTTTTTTCATCTTAGATGCTGCAACCATTTCCATAGCCGAAGTAATCTTCTGAGTATTTTTAATACTCGCTATTTGGGTCCTAATTTCCTTGCCTACTGCCATCTCTTTCTACCAAGTATTATTAGCTTTAAAGTCATCAATAGCTGCTTGAAGTTTTGCCGCAATATCATCATTGTAATCGCCAGATTCATTAATAGAATCCATCAAATCTTTTTGACTTGTATTCATATATGCTAAGAGTGTCGCCTCAAATGCCACAACTTTGTTTGCCTCAACGTCATCAAGTGCGCCTGAGTTTGCAGCAAAAAGCGAAGTTGCAGTTTCGGCAACATTTAATGGTGAATATTGTGCTTGCTTCATTAACTCTGTTACGCGTATTCCTCGATCAATCTGTGCTTTAGTTTCAGCATCTAGATCAGATGCAAACTGAGCAAAGGCGGCCAATTCACGATACTGTGCAAGGTCAAGACGAATACTACCGCCTAATTTTTTAATGGCTTTAGTTTGAGCTGCACCACCAACCCTTGATACTGAAAGACCAGCATTAATCGCAGGACGAATTCCTGAATTAAATAAATCTGTTTCTAAGAAGATTTGACCATCAGTAATTGAAATTACATTTGTCGGAACAAAAGCTGATACATCACCAGCTTGAGTCTCAATGATAGGAAGAGCAGTCAAAGAACCCGTCTTACCTTTAACCTCTCCGTTTGTTACCTTTTCAACATAATCAGCGTTAACTCTTGAAGCTCTCTCTAATAAACGTGAGTGAAGATAAAATACATCACCTGGGTAAGCTTCACGTCCTGGTGGTCTCTTGAGGAGAAGTGAGACTTGGCGATAAGCCCAAGCTTGTTTTGTTAAATCGTCATAGACAATTAAAGCATCCTCACCACGCTCCATGAAATACTCGCCCATCGCACATCCGGCGTAAGGAGCAATATACTGGAGAGCTGCAGAGTCAGAAGCTGAAGCAGAGACAATAATTGTATGTGCCAAAGCACCATGCTCCTCAAGCTTACGAACAACAGCAGCAATTGATGATGCTTTTTGTCCAATCGCAACATAAATACATTTAACGCCTGTGTCTTTTTGATTGATAATGGCATCAATAGCAACCGCAGTTTTTCCAGTTTGACGATCACCGATAATAAGTTCACGCTGCCCACGACCAATTGGCACCATTGCATCAATAGCTTTAATACCTGTTTGGATCGGCTGATCAACTGACTGTCTGTCAATAACACCAGGAGCAACAACCTCAATTGGTCGGGTTGTAGTAGCTTTAATTTCACCCTTACCTTCTAGATCTTCTCCAAGTGGATTAACAACACGACCGAGAAGCTCATTTCCAACTGGAACTTCCATGATACGGTTTGTGCACTTTACAGTGTCACCTTCTGAAATATGAAGATAGTTACCTAGGACAACTGCACCAACTGAGTCTTGCTCCAAGTTAAGCGCTAAACCAAAAGTATTTCCAGGGAATTCTAGCATCTCTCCAAACTGAGCATCTGCTAAGCCATGGATACGAACAATTCCATCACTCACACTAATTACTGTGCCCTCTGTGCGAGCTTCTGCTGAAAAGTCAAAGCCCTCTATTTCTTTTTTAATTAAATCACTGATTTCAGAAGCGTTTAATTGCATACCAAACCTCTCTATATAAAATTAATTTACAGACAAAGAGACACTTAGCGCATCTACTTTAGCCTTAACTGATGTATCAATTACCTTGTCGCCTTCCTTGATAATGACGCCGCCTTTAAGTGTCAAATCAATTTCAGTTTCAACTGATACGGTTGTTTTGTGTTTATTTTTCAAATCCTCTACGATTGCATTTTTCTCTGCTTCACTTAACTCAAACGCGCTAATAACTTTAAAGTTCTTGCTCTTGTTAGCACTAGACACAGCAGATTCAAAAGCATTCGATATGCTGCTAATTGCTGCTGAACGGTCGTTATTTAGAATCAAATTAATGAAGGCAGTTTCTTGTTTACTAAGATCTCTCGAAGTTGCCCTTCCAATTAGAGTAGAAATCAAATCAAATTTTTGATCCTTACTTTTACTTGGAGATGCAATAAAAGCTTTTGTATTACTGTCAGCAATAACTAAAGTAGCAGCTGATAGAAACCCACTCCATCCTGAGACAGAATTATTTTGCTCAGCAATTTCAAAAATCGCTTGAGCGTATGGCTTTGCAATTGTTGATAATTCCATCGTATCGACCTATAGTGATTGAGAAAGCTTTGAAAGCATATCTTTATGAGTTTTAGAATCGACCTCTTTATCCAAGACTGAATTAACACCTTGCATAACCAAAGTTGACACTTGGTTTTTAAGCTCATTGCGTGCTTTTACAACTTCTTGATCAAGCTCAGATTTGGCATGTTCCTTAATCTTATCTGCTTCTTCAGATGCTGCACCCTTAGCATTATCAATCATCACACTAGCTTGCTTGTCAGCATTTGCAATAATTTCAGCTGCCTGAGTTTTTGAGCTTTCAATTAAATCATCTGCATTTTTCTTGGCTAACGCATGCTCTTCTTTTCCAAGCTCTGCTGCCTTAAGTCCGTCTTCGATAGCCTTTTTGCGAGCAGCCATAGCCTCAACTAGTGGAGGCCAGACAAACTTCATGCAAAACCAGACAAACATGGCAAACATGATTGTTTGCCCAATTATCGTAAGGTTAATGTTCATAACTTAATACCCTTGTTCATTGAAAAGAATACGATTATCCTGCAACCGCAAACAAGATATACATTGATATACCAACTGCAATCATTGGTACCGCGTCAACAAGTCCCATTACGATAAACATTTGAGTTCTTAGCATTGGAATTAACTCCGGCTGACGTGCAGCACCCTCGATAAATCTAGCACCAAGAATACCAATACCAACAGCAGCGCCAAGTGCGCCCAGACCCATTAAAATAGATCCTGCTAAAAATAATATACTTTGTTCCATTTTTTGCTCCTACTTATTAAAACTATTTAAAAAAAAATTAATGCTCTTTTTGGTGTGCCATATCCATATATACAATTACTAGAGTCATAAAAATAAACGCCTGAAGTAATACAATTAAGATATGAAAAATAGCCCACGGTAAAGACAGGCTCCACTGAATCCAGAATGGCAACAGTGCGATTAGAATAAAGATCATCTCACCTGCATACATGTTTCCAAATAAACGCAATGCAAGTGAAACTGGCTTGGCCAGCAAATTCACTCCTTCTAAAAATAAGTTAGCAGGCAACATCCACTTCCCAAAAGGATGGAGTGTTAGTTCGCCCAAAAATCCGCCTAATCCTTTCTCTTTAACACTGTAGTAAAGGATTAATATAAATATTCCAATTGACATTCCAAATGTAGCATTTGGATCTGTCGTTGGAACCACTTTCAAATACTCAACACCCATTGCTGCAAAAAGTGAAGGAAGCCAATCAACAGGAACTAAGTCCATTGTATTCATTAGAACAATCCATATAAATGTTGTTAGCGCAAGTGGCGCAACCATTGGATTTTTCCCACTAAATGAACCACGAACGTTTTCGTCAATAAAGTCGACAATACTTTCCACAAAATTTTGAAATCCGCTTGGTGCATCTATAGATGCTTTCTTCGCAGCTCTAGCAAAAAAGAATAAAAAAAGCGCACCTAAAACAAAAGAAAAGCCAAGAGTGTCGACATGAAAAGCCATGAAACCCATCTCTTTAGCTTCTGCAGCACTATGAGCAAACCCCCAATGACCATCAGGGAATTCTCCGTAAGTTAAATTTTGAAGATGGTGCTTAATATAAGCGCCAGATGTTAATTCACCACTTGCCATTATTTTTGCCTTAACCTATCTAATATAAAACCTACTTGACCCACTACCATACTCAAACAGAGAGCTGCAGGATCAAGTTCTAACAAACCAAGTCCAATCAAAGCTAATAGGATTAGGGAAAGTGTTCTAACAACACTACTATTTATCGCCATCCTAAAGCTTTTTTGTGCATCTGCATCAACTAATGCTTCTTGTTTATCTGTATACCAATTGAAAATTAAGGTATTGCTTAAACTAACTGCGGCCCCATACAAGGCTGCAAAAACAAAACCATTAATGGTATAAAAAATAACAACTAAAGCGAGGAGAAAGTATTGAATAAGTGAGCTTACTGATTTCACTTGCTTCTAACCACCCTGACTGTGCACAAACGCAATATTATACAATTTAATGTTTAATAGTCAAGCACTCCAAATGGAAAAAATCTAGCTTCAAGTTAAAAAAAAATTCAACTTAATAAAGAGTATATTTTGATGAGAGCGAATAATACGCTCAAGAACCTGAGTCAATCATTTCCTCTGCGGCTATTCTGGTTTTATGACTAATTTCAATTCCACCCAGTATTCGTGCAACCTCATCAGCCCTTTCTTTCTTGCTAAGGTTTGTTACACTTGTATAAGTTAGTCCATCTTTTTGAGTCTTTTCAACCTTTATATGATCTGTGCCTTGGGCTGCCACCTGTGCTAGATGAGTTACACAAATGATTTGATATTTTATTGAAAGTTTTTTTAACATTTGACCAACAATTTCAGCAACTGACCCACTAATTCCAACATCAACCTCATCAAAAACTACGCATGGTATCAGCACGGTATTAGTGCCTGAAACTGAGAGTGCCAAAGAAATCCTAGACAGTTCACCGCCTGAAGCAACCTTATTGAGTGGCTTAAAATCTTGTCCCACATTGGTTTTAACTTGAATACTAACATCCTCAACACCATTTAACTTAACCTCTGAACCTGGGGGCCCAACTTTAAAGATAATTTCGCTCCCCGGCATTCCAAGATTTTGCATTAGAAGAGTGACCTCTTTAGAAAGTATTTTGCTGGCCTTTTTTCTCTCTTGTGTAAGTATTTTCGATTTAGAAAAATATTCTTTTTCAAACTTTCCTAGCTCTTGATGCATTTTGTCTAAAGCTTTGCTAGATGAACCCATATCCCTAACTTTTTCTTCGAGTGATTTCTGAACATCAGCTAACTCAGTAATTTGGCAATTATGTTTTCTTCCCAGACCATGTAGCAGCGTAATTCTCTCACTTAGCTGAGTTAAATTATCCTCCTGATTATTAATCTTACTCAGATAATCAGTTAAGTCATAAACGCTCTCCTGAACTTGCAATTGCGCACTGGAGATTAGCTCTCTTATATCATCAAGACGAGAATCGAGCTCTATTGATTGATCCAATAAACTCTCACTTTCAATAAGAATATTATTAACGCCAAGATCATCATTCAATGAATTTAAAATCTTTGATATTTTTTCTATAAGTTGACTTGAATTAACAGATGCTTTGTAATCATCTTCAATATTATTTACCTCTTCTATGTTAATTTGAGCCTGGTTTAACTCATCAATTTGGTGCATTAGTAAGTCTTTTTGCGAAGAAAGAAGTGAGCTTTCAGCGCTGAAAGCCTCTATTTTATTTTTTACATCATGGTAGTTGCTATAAGCATCATTAACTTCATTACACAGACCTTGAGATCTTGCAAAGTCATCTAACAAAATTCGATGATGGTTGGTTCGCAATAAAAGTTGATGCTCATTTTGCCCATGCATATCAATTAGATAACTTCCTATATCACTAAGTATCGACAAAGGCACTTTTCTACCATTTACATATGAACGAGACTTTCCATCTAAAACAATGACTCTTCTGAGAATACATTCAGCACCATTTTCTAAATCTTGACTTTCAAGATAAGATTTTAGCTTTGTGTTTGACCGTACACTAAATGAGGCGGTAATTTCTGCTTTGGCCGCACCATTTCTAACTAAAGATGCGTCAGAACGGCCACCAGCAACAATCTTTAACGCTTGAATAAGTATTGACTTTCCAGCTCCTGTTTCACCTGTAATAACTGTCATGCCAAACTTAAACTCTATATTTAACTCTTCAACAACAACAAGGTTTTTAATATTCAGGTGCTCAAGCATGCTTTTAGTTTGTTAAACCTTTTGACCCCAGTGAAGTTTTGAACGAATAATCTCAAAATAATCATAGCCCTTAGGATGAATAAGGTGAACAAAATTACTGTGTCTTTTAATTCTCAACGAAACGCCTTCAGAGGCAGAAAGAGAAGATTGAGCGTCAAAACTTATTGTTGCTCTCTCGTCACAATCTAATAGGTTAATCAACACCTCACTTTCTCCATGAAGAATGAACGGTCTATGGCTCATCGTGTGCGGACTAATTGAAACCAGACAGACTGCATTTGTGCTTGGATGCATAATTGGTCCACCGCTTGATAGTGCATATGCAGTCGATCCTGTTGGGGTTGTTATGATAATTCCATCAGCTCTTTGGTTATTAACAAAGTCATCATCAACGTATAGCTCAAATTCTATCATTCTTGGAGTTGCATTCCGATGAATAACTGCCTCATTAAAGGCAAGATGACGAGATAAAACTTTCCCATTTTTCTCTACTTGACAACTTAGAAGAGCTCTTTGCTCTTTGATATACTCGCCATTTACGATTTCACTCACTACTGTAGACATAGAGTCAACTGAAACATCCGCTAAAAAGCCAAGTCGCCCCAAATTGACACCAAGAATAGGAATATTAAAATCCACGTAGGTTCTTGCAGTATTAAGAATAGTGCCATCACCGCCAACAACGATTATTAAATCAGCTTCACTTTCAAACTTCTCTTGATCCTGTAAAAAATTAACACCAAGGTCCTTAAGAAGAACTCCAAGCTCCAAAGCAGTTTTTTGACTGGTAAAATCACTTGGTTTACAGATAACGCCGATAGAATTAAACATAGGCCTTGAAATATTCTAAAGAGTAACTAAATATCACATTAAATATACATTAGTTTGGTAGGACAATGACAAAAAAGAAAGAACAAAAAACTCAAAAAAACACTTCTAATAAAGCTAAAGAAGAGATATCGGACATCTCAAAAACTGAAGACTTAGAGTCTCAACTAGAAGAAGCCCAGCAATCTGCAAAGGATAATTGGGATAAGCTACTACGCTCTCAAGCTGAAATGGAAAATCTTAAAAGAAGAACTTCTAAAGACTTGGAGAATGCCCACAAATTTGCGCTTGATGGCTTTGTTAAGGCACTTTTAGAGGTCAATGATTCACTTTCAATGGGGCTAAAGTCTGCACAAGATGAAAAAGCTACCTTAGAAAATACTATCGAAGGTCTTGAGCTTACCAACAAGGTGTTCAGCTCTACACTAGCAAAATTTGGCGTAGAAACAGTCAACCCTGTCGGTGAAAAATTTAATCCAGAGCTTCATGAAGCTGTAACAATGGTTCCAATGCCTGACAATAAATCCAACACTGTGCTAGAAGTTATTCAAACTGGATTTACCCTTAATGGCCGTTTAGTGCGTCCAGCATTAGTCATTGTTGTTCAATAAAAATACACTCCTAAGTCATTGATTTTAATATATTTTTTTTGACAAGTGAAACAAAAGTGAAACAAATCTAGATATCAAAATCCACTCTTTTTATAATTGAAAGAGTAGAATATAAATTATGAAAAAACTACTAATACCTCTATTCTCAATACTGATTTCATTTAACTCTTATGGTGAGAAAGTTGGTAGTGAGTCATATGACTGGAAGAAGTGGGATTGTTATGATTTCATTGATGGTGGGTACATATTAAGAGTTGGATATATCCCAGAAATTGGAGATTCTAAAGGCATATTATTTGTAAAAGATGTCGACTCACATATTGATACATTTCACTCTCTTAGTGGTGTTCGACACTTTTGGGAATGGGATTCTTATACTATAGTTATCGAATCTAATGGAACTGGAAGGTTTTACAATAATGGAATTCCTGAAGAAAGGTACGAATGTACATCTGCCCCTTTAGAGAAGTTGATGTATGATATTTGGTGATTTTTAAAGTAACATGTACTTATAGTTGTTCAGTAGAAATACACTAAAAAGTCCAATAAATTCATGTTAATTAGCTTTTTTGTATTAGAAACTGACTTTTTAATACAAAAAATAACAAAAAAAGTGTATTTAATCAATAAAAAGGCTTTTTTTACTACCTTTTATGCATTTTTTATTAAAAAATGATCATTTTATTCAAAAATACTTAAAAAAAACTATATTTATTAGTTTTTTATTAACAAAAGAACGAGCATATAGTTACTTGACATACAAGGTTTAATACACTATATTTCCTCATACTCAAGTCGGCAGGCAGTGAGACAAAAAGGTGTGTGCCCTGAAGGTTGATATACTATTACCAGCAAAAGCTACCTTATGAGTGACTTGAGAACGAACAATCTAAACAATTCAACCAGTCTTTTTGACAAAGATGGTACAGCCTATAATGTTTTTGGAGAGCGGGGCCCATACTTAATTTTTGTTCATGGGGTTGGCATGTCTGGTGAAATTTGGAAGCCCCAAGTAGAACATTTTTCTTCTAATTATAGAGTAGTCACATATGACTTTCTTGGACACGGCCAAAGCCAAACTCAAAAAACGCCTCCTTGTATAGAGGATTATGTTAAGCAGCTCAATACGCTCGTTAAAACAATTAATGTGTCTAATTTCTCTTTAGTTGGCCACTCTATGGGTGCACTGATAAGTGTCGCTTTTAGCCTTAAGTATCCAAAAAAAGTGAACGCCCTAATTCCATTAAATATGGTTTATAAGAGAAGCAAAGGTGCTCAAAATGATGTACTAAACCGTGCAAACATAATTTTAAAAACAGGTGAAATAAACAATATTGACCAAACCCTAGATAGATGGTTTAAGAACAAAACAGAAAATCATCAAATACAAAGGATAAAGAAAGTACGTCAGCTTTTGTCTGAAGCTTCACCACAAGGCTATGGAAATGCTTACCGATTATTTGCTGAATCTGATCGTCATTTTGAAAATAAACTTTCAGAACTTAGAGTGCCTGTTCTATATTTAACTGGGAGCGAAGATCCAAATTCAACCCCAGAAATGTCAAACAAAATGGCTAATGAGTCTCCTCAAGGCTGCTCTGTCAGTATTGATAATGAAGCACATATGATGGCATATATGGCACCAGAAAAAATCAACCCAGTAATAGAAAACTTTATAAAGAAAAGTGAATGAATAAACAAGACAAAACTAGAGAATTAAGGTTAGCATTAGGGTCTTTCCCTACAGGGGTAACTGTTGTAACCTGTCTTGACTCAAATAATAAGCCACTGGGCTTTACTGCTAATTCATTTACATCTGTCTCTCTAGACCCTCAACTAATCTCAATTTGTATTGATAAAGGTTCCTTTAATATCGACTCCTTTTCAAAAGTTAGGCACTTTGCAGTAAGTGTTCTCTCTGAAGAACAACAATCTATCTCGACAACATTTGCAACGCCAAATGAAGATCGTTTTAAAAATATTAATTGGGAATCGTCAAACACTGGAAGTCCAATAATAAGTGGTGCTGTAGCATGGTTTGATTGTAACACTGAACAAGTTATAAACGCCGGGGACCACTTAATTTTAATTGGGAAAGTGGTCGCCTTTGACAGCAGCCCAAAAACTCCTCTAATGTATCTTAGAGGAAATTATGTAAATCTTGGTCTAGAGCAAAAGATGTTGCTTGCGATGGAAAACAAAAATACAACAATCATTGTTGGAGCCATAATTGAGTGGCGTAAAAAAGTGCTCCTACTTCAAGATAAGTCAAATGGTTTGCTTTACTTTCCATCGGACTCAAGACTTGGCCATATGGATGACAAAAATAGTCTCCTTGGAAGGCTAAAAAATCTAAATATCTCAATCAATGAGCACTATCTTTTTTCAGTTTTTGAGAATACTGAAGAAAAAGCTAGCCTCATATATTACCGTGCCCAACTAAAAGAGGAGTCGAAAGCCTTAGAAGAAGATTTTTATGACTTTGACTCTATTCCGTTTGACAAACTTACTGATGAAGCGAGTAGAATAATGCTTAAACGTTATATTAAAGAGAGAGAATTAAATGCTTTTGGTATTTTTGTTGGCAAAGAGAGTGAAGGCAAGGTAGAAGCTTTAAGTAAAACTAATCAAAATTTATAGGAACTGTTGAAATGGATTTTTCTTTATTTGCGCACATGGAAAGAATAGACGAAGAACAGACTCAAAAGCGTTTGTATGAAGAGTTTGTCGAGCTATGTCAAATAGCTGACAAGTCAGGATTTAAAACAATATGGAATGGAGAACATCATGGTATGAACTTTACCATTGCCCCAAATCCATTTGTTAATCTTGCTGACTTGGCAAATAAAACTAAGAATGTTAGGCTTGGAACTGGCACAATTGTTGCCCCTTTTTGGCACCCTATCAAACTTGCTGAAGAAGCAGCAATGACAGACATTATTTCTGGCGGTCGACTTGAACTTGGTATCGCTAGAGGGGCATATTCTTTTGAATATGATCGACTAGCTGATGGAATTGATCCATTTTCTGCTGGTAACACATTAAGAGAAATTGTTCCGGCTATTAAAGCGCTCTGGAGAGGCGACTATTCCGGTGAAGGTGAACACTGGTCCTTTCCAAAAACCACTAGCTCACCCAAACCTCAGCAATCTCCTAGACCGCCAATTTGGATTGCAGCTAGAGATCAAAACTCACATGATTTTGCTTTAAAAGAAGGGTGCAACGTCCAAGTAACTCCTCTTTGGCTTGGTGATGAAGAGGTCATCTCGTTGATGGAAAAATTTAACTTAGCTTGCAAGAAATATGAAGATATTAAACGGCCAAAAATAATGGTTTTACGCCATACATTTGTTGCTGAAACCGAAGAAGAAATCTCTCAAGGTGCTATAGATATTTCACGATTTTATTGCTATTTTGGCGCTTGGTTCAAAAATGAAAGGCCTGTTGAGCAAGGTTTAATTGAGAAGCTTACAGAAGAAGAAATGTCAAAAATCGAAATGTATTCTCCAGAAAATATGCGTAAAAATAGCATTATAGGAACTCCTGAAGAAGTGATTAATCGCATCAAGCTTTGTGAAGATCTTGGTTATGATGAATATAGTTATTGGATTGACAGCAGCATGGACTTTGAAACAAAAAAGAAATCACTTCAGCTTTTTATTGACAAAGTTATGCCTGCATTTAACTAAATAGGACAAATGATGAAACATTTTAAACACTACATTAATGGCGAATTCAGTGATGGTTCAGAACAATTTGAAACTTTGAGCCCAGCAAATGGTAAGCCGTGGGCTTCATTTCCTGCTGCATCAGAGCAAGAGTCAAACTTAGCAATTGAGTCTGCACACGCTGCACTCTACAAAGGCCCCTGGTCGAAGCTGACTGCAACACAAAGAGGCAAGCTAATTCACAAGCTTGGAGATTTAATTGCTGAACATGCGCCAGAACTTGGTGATCTTGAAACACAAGATAGTGGCAAACTAGCCGTTGAAACTCGTGCTCAATCAAGTTATGTAGCAGACTATTATTATTATTATGCAGGCTTAGCAGACAAAATCCAAGGCGAGGTCCTTCCAATTGATAAGCCTGATATGCAAGTATTCACAACCCGTGAGCCTATTGGTGTAGTTGTTGCTATTGTTCCATGGAATGCTCAGCTTTTCCTTTCAGCTACGAAGATAGCACCTGCATTAGCTGCAGGTAATACTGTTGTAGTCAAAGCTTCTGAGCAAGCGCCTGCGGCACTATTTAAATTTGCCGAGTTGGTTGACAAAAGCGGATTTCCTCCAGGAGTAATTAATATAATCACTGGCTTTCCTGAGCCTTGTGGTAGAGTTTTAACTACGCATCCTAAGGTTGCAAGAATTGCGTTTACGGGGGGCACAGAAGTAGCTCGACACATTATAAGAAATAGTGCTGAAAATTTTGCTCATGTAAGCTTAGAGTTAGGCGGAAAGTCACCAATGATTATATTTGAAGACTGCAACATTGATGGAGCTGTTAATGGGATTATTGCCGGCAACTTTGGCGCATCTGGCCAAAGCTGTGTTGCCGGATCGCGTGTATTCATTCACAGATCAATTCACTCACAAATAATTGAATTAGTTAAAGAGCGCGCTAAGAGCATTGTTGTTGGAGATCCATTAGACAGCAAAACTCAGGTTGGACCGCTTGCAACCCAACATCAGGTTGAAAGAGCTTCTGAAGTTGTCCAAAGCTCAATTAAGCAGGGAGCCAATTTGGTTTTTGGTGGAAACAAGCCGAGTCAAAATAAAGAAGGCTGGTATTTTGAGCCTACTCTTCTAGACTGCCCTGATCAAGAATTTGATTGTGTTAAGACAGAGCTGTTTGCACCTGTTATTAGTGTTATTGCTTTTGATACTGAAGAGGAGGCTATAGCTATGGCTAATGACTCAGACTATGGCCTTGGATCAGGAGTTTTTACTGAAAATTTATCAAGAGCTCATCGTGTTAGTTCAAAAATTCATTCAGGGATTGTTTGGATAAATACTTATAGAGCAATCTCACCTATATCGCCTTTTGGTGGGTTCAAACAAAGTGGCGGAAGTCGTGAAGCTGGAATTGATGCGATTCATGAGTACACCCGCACTAAAACAACATGGATAAATACCTCGTCAGAACCTATGAGTAATCCCTTTATAATGAGGTAGAAATTTTTAAATTATTGGCGCAAGTGGAGTAAAAAATGGATAAAAAATTATTTGAATTAGGCTTATCTAAGAGAAAGGCAACCCTAGGGAAAGAATATGTTCAAAAAAACTTAGATGCTGCTGATGACTTTAACGAAGACTTTCAGAAACAAATGACCGAATGGTGCTGGGGCTTTGGCTGGGGAGATGATACCATTGATGAAAAAACAAGGTCAATGATGAACCTCACCATGCTTGCTGCACTTGGCAAAATGGATGAGTGGGAAATACATCTAAAAGGAGCACTAACAAACGGTGTAAGTAAAAATGAAATCAAATCAATTCTTCATGTCATTGCAATATACTGTGGCGTACCCCAAGGTGTAGAGTGTTTTAAAGTTGCAAGAGGAGTTTTAGAGCAAGCTGGTGAAATCTAACTTTAAGGATTAAACTCTAGTTTTTTAACTTTTTTGAGGAAGTTATAGCTACACCAAAAGAGATTAGAATAACGCCAGCTATTGAAATGAAACTAATTTCTTCCCCAAACAAAAACCAAGCCTGAATCGCCACCAGGGGCGCAATTAAATAAAAATAACTTCCAACACTTGCAGCTGCTCCCTGTTTGATCATTGTCATTAATAATAAAATCGCTCCAACTGAAAGAGCAAGCACCTGCCAAGCCAAAGTTAGTATAAAAGGCTTTGTCCAACTTACCTCTCCAGTTTCAAATATTAACACAATAAAAATACAGAGCACGAGCGCACTAAAATATTGAATCCATGTCCCGCTAATCAAGTCCATGTTATTGCAAAAACGCTTCTGATAAACTGCTCCAATAGAAATTCCAAATAGCGAAGCTACTACCGCAAATACAGCCCAAATTGGAAACCCATCAAAAGCCAATTCTCTAGTCAAATCCAGCCTTTCAAACAATACTAGATACAAACCCAGTAAACCAATAATGAGGCCAATCCATTGCCTTTTTGAAACATGTTCTTTTAAAATAGCGCCAGCCATGAGCGCCATACCAAGCGGCTGTAAACCAATAATCATAGCACTGAGACCGGCTGGCATTCCCCATTTAATAGCTTGAAAAACACCTCCCAAGTAGACACCGTGTATTAAAGCTCCTACTACCATCAAATGAAAAACCTCCATTTTAGAGCTTGGCCAGCGGCTTTTTTTGACCCTTATAACAATAAGTAATAATAAGAGCGTAAATATAAAACGATATAGCAACAGCGTAAAAGGCTCAGCATATGGTAATCCAAATTTGGCTGCTAAAAATCCAGTACTCCAAATCCACACAAAAATCCATGGAATAACTTTAGGGCTTAGAGTTAGAATACTCATTATTGATATTGAGGCGACATCTTTTATGTAGGTTTTATCTGTAATTTGTTTTACTATTTTTTAAGATAATTTTATACAGAAAAGATCCTAGCTATAAAGAAACCCAACTTGAGAGAAAACATGATTAGACTATAATTGACGCTAACAATTCTAATTTAAATTTTATGAAAAATTTTTGTCTTTTTTTTCTTTTATTATTATTGAATATTGTTTCTCAAACATCAGCAGAAACAAATACAGTTTTAAATAATCAAAGCCAATCTACTGATGCAAGCTCTTCCTCTTCAATTCTGGATAGTGGCAGTTTAAAAGAAGTAGATCGGCCTCTTCCAGTCAATGAGGCTTTTGAGTTAAGTGCTGTCTTAAACGATGCCAATTCACTTACTGTGAGATGGAACACTAAAGAAAACTACTATCTTTATAAAGACAAAATCTCTTTTGCTATTGAAGAAGCATCAATTAAAAATACCGTCTTTCCAGAGGCGACCATAAAGAATGATGAATTCTTCGGCGAAGTCAGTGTTTATAACGCTCCTTTAGAGATTCAAATTGAGCTTGATAATGTGCTCAAATCTTATGTAATATTAACCGTTGAACATCAAGGATGTTGGGAGGGTGGAGTATGCTACCCACCTCAAGTTGATAGGCTCAAAGTTAGTTCCAAGAGCGCAGAACGAATCCCTGTTTCCTTGAGTACTCCAGTAACAGACTCAGAAAAAATAACCTCTGAAAAATTCCAAAAAGGGGGCGTTGCTTTATTTTTAGCTGCCTTTTTAGCTGGCCTAGCCTTGTCTTGGACGCCATGTGTTTATCCAATGGTGCCAATTTTGTCAGGAATTATTATTGGTCAGAAAGAGACTCCTAGTAACCTTAATGCTATCTTAATGTCTATTACATTTGTTTTCTCAATGTCTCTAGCTTATGCACTAATTGGAGCTTCTGCAGGTTACTTTGGCGCTGGAATAAACCTTCAAGCAATAATGCAAACTCCCTGGGTTTTAGTTGTTTTCAGCTTAGTTTTTGTTTTTCTTGCGCTCTCAATGTTTGGTCTTTATGACATTCAACTTCCGTCAAAAATTCAAACTAAGCTCACAAATCTGAGTAATGCACAATCGGGTGGAAGCTTCATTGGAGTGAGCATAATGGGCTTTCTTTCTGCATTAATTGTAGGACCATGTGTCACTCCATTTCTTGCAACTGCATTAAGCTATGTTATAGCTGGCGGAAGCGCCGCCAAAGGTGGTGCGAGTCTATTTGCAATGGGCCTCGGAATGGGTGTTCCGCTGATTATCATTTGTGGTTGGGGCGTTAATGCACTTCCAAAAGCAGGGCCGTGGATGGAAAACGTCAAACGAGTTTTTGGGTTTACAATGATAGCTATTGCGCTATATCTTTTAGATCGAATTTTAAATCCTCTTTTATCGTTAATTCTTTGGGCTCTGTTATTTACGATAGCTCCGATCATGCTTGGGGTTTTCAAAAATCTAAATAAGTCAATTAACCTTCTAGGTATATTATTGAAGCTTCTGTCTCTAGGCTTTTTGGCATATGGGTTGATGCTATGGGTTCTAGTTTCAAAAGGAAGTGGTGATATTCAGCAACCTCTTGATTCGATTATTTATGGTGACAAAATCGATGCATCAAATAGTGTGAAATTTCAAATAATTGAAAACGAAGAACAGCTCAATAATTTAATTTTAGGTACTGGTGACAATAACAAAGTACTCATAGTGAAATTCTATGCCGAATGGTGTATAGCTTGCAACAAGCTAGAAAGAGTGGTTTTTACAAACACTCTTGTCAATGAGGCGCTTAAAGACTCCCTAACTTACACAGCTGACGTCACAAATAATAACAGTTTTAGTCAAACAGTTTTGTCAAGGTTCTCTCTTGTTGGTCCGCCAGCAATTTTATTTTTCAAGGGTGGAAAGGAGTTGAGAGCGCAAAGAATTATTGGCGAGATGAGTGCAACTGAACTAACAAAACATTTAAATGGCTTAGATTCACTATAAGCTAATTCCCTCTAAATGCCTCTAAATGTAGCTATTTTTTGCTATGTAGCTGGTAAAATACACAATCTTAATACTTAATAAATAATCATATCTACAGGCTTATTCGTAATATTTCTAAGCCAAAACATGTACTTACGACATTTATAGCTCATGGGCTAAATTTATACATTTAAGTTTTAAATAACCGTTAACAAAAAAATAGGAGCGTCAATGGATATTCGAAAAGTTAAAAAATTAATGGAGCTTCTGGAAGAATCTGGAATGTCAGAAATTGAAATTAAAGAGGGTGAAGAGTCAGTAAAAATCTCAAGATATGGTAACTCACCAGCTCCAGCTCAGCCGCCAGTTCAATCTTTTGTTCAGCAGCAAGCTCCCACAAGTCAACCGCCCTCCACAGAAACAACAAACACACCTGAACAATCTCAAGTAAAGGGCCAGTCTGTAACATCTCCGATGGTTGGAACGTTTTATTCTGCCCCATCTCCAACAGCAAAGGCATTTGTATCGATTGGGCAAAAAATAAATCAAGGCGACACTATTGGAATTATTGAGGCGATGAAAATAATGAACCAAATAGAAGCTGACCAATCTGGAACAGTGGTTGAAATTCTTGTTAAAGATGGTGAAGCAGTTGAATTTGGACAACCACTGATAATTGTAGAATGAGTTCTATAAAAAAAGTTTTAATAGCAAACCGTGGTGAAATTGCTTTACGGATTCTCAGGGCCTGTAAAGAACTTGGCATTCAAACGGTTGCCGTTTATTCGACCGCAGACAAAGATTTGAAGCATGTTAGGCTTGCAGATGAAGCTGTATGTATTGGTCCGCACCCATCAATCAAAAGCTACTTAAATATTCCAGCAATTATTAGTGCTGCTGAACTGACGCACTCTGATGCGATACATCCTGGCTATGGCTTTCTCTCAGAAAATGCTGATTTTGCAGATCAAGTTGAACAAAGTGGCTTTATTTTTATTGGCCCTAGAGCTGAAAACATAAGAGTCATGGGTGACAAAGTTGCTGCTATTGAAGCGATGAAAAGCTCGGGCGTTCCTTGTGTTCCTGGTTCTGATGGCGCACTCGATGATAATGAAAAAAGAAGCGTTAAAATTGCAAAAGAAATTGGCCTTCCAATAATTATCAAGGCTTCAGGCGGTGGCGGTGGTCGAGGCATGAGAGTTGTTGATGCAGAAAAAGATCTGGCTGATTCTATTCGACTTACACAATCTGAGGCATTAAGCTTTTTTGGAAATGGTGAAGTCTATATGGAAAAATTTCTCACAACGCCGCGCCATGTTGAAATACAAATCCTTGCCGACCAGCACGGCAATGCCATTCATCTTGGTGAGAGAGACTGCTCTATGCAAAGAAGACATCAAAAAGTTGTTGAAGAGGCTCCAGCACCAGGAATATCTCCAGAACTAAGAGATAAAATTGGAAATATTTGTGCCGAAGCATGTAAAAAAATTAATTACCGAGGCGCAGGAACTTTTGAGTTTCTTTTTGATGATGACCAGTTTTACTTTATTGAGATGAATACTAGGGTTCAAGTTGAACACCCAGTAACCGAAATGATTACTGGGATTGATATAGTGCGCGAACAAATCTTAATTGCTGGTGGTGATAAATTATCGTTACAGCAAGATGATGTAAAGATTCGTGGCCATGCAATTGAGTGCAGAATCAATGCAGAGGATCCAGAGAGCTTTATGCCTTCTCCTGGAAAAATTACGCAGTATCATGCTGCGGGTGGACTTGGCGTAAGAATAGACTCTCATATCTACAACGGATATAATGTTCCACCGCACTATGATTCAATGATTGGAAAAGTGATTACATACGGTGACAATAGAAATAACGCTATTATAAAAATGCAAAATGCGCTTGATGAGATGGTAATTGATGGCATCAAAACTAACATCCCTCTTCAAAGAAAAATTATGGTTGATAAGGTATTTAAAAAAGGCGGGATGAACATACACTATCTCGAGAAGATGCTCGGAGAAGAAGAATGAAAATCAAAGTTGGAATAATTGGTGGTTCAGGCTACACTGGAATTGAGCTTTTGAGAATATTACATCAACACCCCGATGCTGAAGTCCATGCAATTACATCAAGAGCGCTTGAAGGAAAAAAAATCTCTGAGGTTTTTCCCAATATGCATGGAATATCAGAACTGACTTATCTGCTTCCTGATGATAAAACTTTATTTAACTGCGACATTGTGTTCTTCGCAACACCTCATGGTGTTGCAATGAATAATGCAGCGCTTTTTTTAGAAAAAAATATTAAGGTTGTTGACCTCGGAGCCGACTTCAGGATTAACGATGCAAGTGTCTGGTCTGACTGGTACAAGATGGAACATACCCAGGAATCCCTTCTTAAAGAAGCAGTCTATGGCCAACCAGAAATTAATAGAGAGGCCATTAAAGAGGCTCGACTCGTTGCAAACCCAGGCTGCTACCCAACTGCAGTTCTTTTAGCATTAAAGCCGCTCCTTCAGAACAAACTAATAGAAACATCAAATATAATTGCAGACTGCAAGTCGGGTACAAGTGGGGCAGGGCGTATTGCAAACCAAGCCACTCTTTTCTGTGAAGTTACTGAAAGCTTTAAACCCTATGGAGTCAGTGGACACAGGCATTTTCCTGAAATCAAACAAGAACTAGAGTCTATTTCGGGATCACCAATTGGCCTTACATTTACCCCACATTTACTTCCAATGAGTCGTGGTATTGAAGCTACAATTTATGTTGACTTAATTGATTCGCAAGTGGATATATTAGCGTACTTCGAAAATGCCTATGAAAACGAAGAATTTGTTAAAATACTACCTGAAGGTGTCTACCCTGAAACCCGTTCAGTTAAATCTTCGAACTATTGTCAGATTTCAGTTCAGTACGTTGAACATAGTAACAAGCTTGTTATTATGTCTGTCATCGATAATTTAGGTAAGGGAGCAGCAGGACAAGCAATTCAGAATATGAATTTAATGTTTGGACTCAGCGAACAGGAAGGACTCAAAGAAATCGGACTTTTGCCGTAATTTTTATTAGACTGATAGATATACTCGGAGATAACCAATGGTTGCCACTGAAATTCAAGACGAAGCAGATGTAGTTTTTAGTGATAGTGCTGCTAGTCGAGTTGCACAACTTATCAAAGAAGAGAAAAATTCTTCTTTGCGACTGCGTGTCTATATTACTGGTGGAGGCTGCTCTGGTTTCTCTTATGGATTTACCTTTGATGAAAACCTGAAAGAGGGAGATAGTGGGGTCAACAAACAAGGCGTTGAGCTGGTAATTGACCCAATGAGCTATCAATACCTCATGGGCTCAACGGTAGATTATTTAGAGGACCTTCAAGGTGCAAGATTTATTGTAAGTAACCCTAACGCCAAAACCACGTGTGGTTGTGGCTCTTCTTTTTCAATTTAAAAATAAACATATGACTGAATACATCCCGGGCCTAGCAGGCGTTCCAGCAACCAAATCATCAATTTCATCAATCGATGGGGAAAAAGGAATACTTGCCTATAGAGGCTACTCCATACAAGATCTCGTTGAGCATTCCTCATTCGAAGAAACTGCACTTTTGTTAATGAACGGTGAACTTCCGTCCTCAAAAGAGCTGACGAACTTTAAAAACATCCTAAAAAAACGTAATGAGGTAAAACGTAAAATCCGTCATTTGCTCTGGTCCCTTCCTTCAACTGGACACTCTATGGATGTGCTTCAAACTGCAATAGCATCCATGGCCACTTTCTACCCTGATGCTGGTGCTTCTCAGCCAGATTCATCTTACACTCAAAATGCTCTGGTCAAAATAATATCAAATATGAGCACTTTGGTTGCAATGTGGACTCGGATCAGTAGAGGATATGATCCAATTCCGCCAAGCAAAACGATGTCTTATGCTGAAAACTTTATGTACATGTGTTTTGGAGAGGAGTCTGACCCAGAAATTGTTAGTCTTTTAGATGCCTCCTTGATTTTGCATGCTGAGCATACAATCAACGCTTCAACCTTTTCCACTATGGTAACAGCATCGTCACTCGCAAACCCTTTTGCCTCAATTGCTGCAGGAGTAGGAACGCTAGCTGGTCCTTTGCATGGAAACGCAAATGAAAATGTACTTATTATGCTCGACGAAATTGGGTCTCCAAAAAATGCCCGTAAATGGATTGAAGATAGACTCAAAAATAAACAAGTTATCTGGGGAATGGGTCATCGCGAATATAAAACTAAAGATCCTAGAGCAACAATTCTTGAAAAAATGATTAAGGCTTATATTAAGAAAAATGGTCTCAATCTATCTAACCGCTTCGAAACAGCACTTGAGGTTGAGAGTATCTGTAACGAACTGTTAGCCCAAAAAGGAGTTTATCCCAACGTAGACTTTTACTCAGGCATACTTTACTCAGAGATATTTAACTTTACTAAAGAACACTTTACTTCTATCTTTGCTATGGCGCGCTCAGCAGGATGGGTTGCGCATTGGCACGAGCAAGTAAGCGATAACAGAATATTTAGACCCACACAGATATATATTGGTGCTGATTTTAGGGACTACCCTGCTAAATAGCAATGGAAAAGACCACTCACTTTGGCTATAAACAGGTCGATGTTGAAAAAAAACAAGGCCTTGTAAAGGGAGTATTTGACTCAGTTGCGGGTAAATATGACCTCATGAATGACGTAATGTCAATGGGCACGCATCGACTCTGGAAAAACTATACTATAGCAAGTAGCAATGTTAAAGAGGGTGATCATGTTCTTGATATTGCTGGGGGCACTGGCGATCTTGCCATTAAGTTTAGAAAAAAAGTTGGACCCTCAGGCAAAGTAATTCTCTCAGATATTAATGACTCTATGCTTCATGAGGGAAGAAAAAACCTCATTAATCATGGTGTCATTGATGTAGATTTCGTCCAAGCTAATGCCGAATCTCTTCCTTTTGAAGACAATACTTTTGATTGCGTAAGCATTGCATTTGGACTAAGAAACGTCACTCATAAAGACGCCGCTTTGAAACAAATGTACCGTGTTTTAAAAAAAGGTGGCACCCTTTTAATCCTTGAGTTCTCTAAAGTAGAAAATCAAATGTTAGAAAAAGTTTATGATCTCTATTCATTCAATCTTATTCCCAAGTTTGGAGAGTATTTTGCCAATGATGAAGATAGTTATCAATACCTTGCAGAGTCGATTCGAAAACACCCAGACCAAGAGACTTTAAAAACTATGGTTCTAGATGCTGGCTTTGAGTTTTGTGAATATCACAACCTAACTGGCGGAATCGTTGCACTTCATAAAGCAATAAAGATCTAGACAAAATGTTTCGTCTTGCCATTGAAAAAGCGCTCAATCATATGGTTAATGTTAATAACATTGATATAGCGCATATTGATAATAAGATTGTCAGTTTCAGGGTTGAAGATATTGATTTGAGTTTGTTTTTTTTGTGTCTGAATTCTCGCATCTTTGTAATAGACAACAACCAGAATAAAAAAACAGATGTAGAAATAAAGATGAATAAAGCGTCATTCCTGTCATTATTCAAAGGCGCCTCTTTAGAAGATTTAATCGAAAAAGAAGATATAGAAATTAATGGGAGCATTAAAACTGCACAACAACTTGCAGACCTATTGGCTTCGTCTTCAATCGACATAGAGGAGCTGATTTCACAATATACGGGTGACATTATTGCACATCAGATTGGTCGCTCCTTTAAACAGATTAAAAACTTATCCCTAAGCAGTGATGGCTCAATCATTGATAATTTAAAAGATGAGCTAACAACAATTTTAATAGCCCCCGGTCGATCAAAAATTTTTAAAGGAAGGGCGTCATAAATGAAGAGCTTTGTTCGCTTTGTAGGAATCTTAAGAACGCTTATTCGGTATAGATTAGACCATTTAATTCTGTCTACTTCTTTTCTTAAAAGCCTGAAACCACTAATTTATTTAACGCCTTGGCACTATTTTCCGAGCAAAAAGCTTTCTAGGGGTGAGAGGATTCGATTGGCACTTGAAGAGCTAGGTCCGATATTTATTAAATTTGGCCAAACTTTATCTACGCGGAGAGATCTTTTGCCTGATGACATTGGTATTGAACTGGCCAAACTTCAAGATACGTGCCCTCCCTTCCCAGCTGATGAATCAAAGTCAATTATTGAAACAGCACTTGGCGATGAAGTTTCAAAACTTTTTTCTTCTTTTGACGATATACCCCTTGCTTCAGCCTCTATCGCACAGGTTCATACTGCCATAACTCAAAAAGGTGAAGAGATTATTATTAAGGTAGTTCGCCCAGGAATTGAAAAACAAATTAAAAGAGATATTCGACTTTTATACACTTTAGCCGGCCTAGCAGAAAAGCACCAAGATGGTAAAAGGCTTAGACCAAAAGAAGCTGTTGCTGAGTTTGAGAGCATTATTTACAATGAATTAAACATGATGGTTGAGGCAGCTAATGCCTCACTTTTAGGAAAAAACTTCAATAACTCTAGCCTCTTGTATGTTCCAAAAGTTCACTGGGATCTTTGTCGTTCGAACGTGTTAGTAACTGAGCGAATCTACGGAACCCCAGTTAATGACATTGAGGCTTTAAAGAAGAAAAATGTAAACTTTAAGTCTCTTGCAGAAGACGGAGTAATCATATTTTTTACTCAGGTCTTCGATCATAACTTTTTCCATGCAGATATGCATCCTGGCAATATTTTTGTAGGGGAGAACAACCAGTATACTGGCGTAGATTTTGGAATCATGGGGACGCTTACAGAAGCCGACCAGTATTATTTAGCTCAAAACTTTTTAGCTTTTTTCAACCAAGATTACAAAAAAGTATCCCAGGTTCACCTTGAGTCTGGATGGATTCCTGAAGGGACTAATGTAATGGACTTTGAAAACGCCATTAGAAGTGTTTGTGAGCCAATTTTTGAAAAGCCCCTCAGTGAGATTTCTTTTGGCCAAGTTTTGTTAAGTCTTTTAAAGGAAGCTAAGCGTTTTGATATGGAGGTTCAACCCCAACTTCTTCTGCTATATAAAACACTGCTTAATATCGAAGGCTTAGGACGGTCGCTTTATCCAGACCTTGACCTTTGGGCTACAGCAAAACCCTATTTAGAAAAGCTTGCTAAAGAAAAATATAGCTTTAAAAGCACTCTTAAGAAAATCTCCGATCAGATGCCTCAGCTAGTTTCAGAATTACCAGAAATCCCAATGCTAGTAATTAACGCGCTCAAACAAATTGAAAGCGGGTCTTTTAAGAGAGAAAACTCAAAAATACAAACTGAGGCCATTGTATCTCAGCTTAAGGAGAATGCTGCTAAACAGCGTGCAACTATTTTTTCTCTAGCATTTCTTGTAGGTGCAGGATTTTTGGCCACTCAGTCAGCCTGGGTTTTGACCATTGCCAGCTCAGCCTTTAGTATTATTTTTTGGCTAAAGTCTCGATAGAGAAATTTAGTTATTGGAAAAAGATTTCAGGTAAAATACTCCTCCAGTCTATCTGGTCGCAAGATAGACAAATTAGTTGCACCGCTTGATGCGGTGTTTTTTCATTTAATGGAGAACTCAAAATGAGCATTACAGTAAACGCAATAGAGCGTCAAGACCAGGGGAAAGGTGCGAGCCGCCGCCTGAGAAAAGAAGAGAAAGTTCCTAGCATTGTCTATGGTGGTAAAGCAGATCCGATAATGATAGCACTTAGCATTCACGAAATCACTCACCTATTAGAGGATGAAAACACTTTTACCTCTGTATTAGACCTGACGGTGGGAAAAACAACAGAGTCGGTTGTTCTAAAAGACATACAGCGTCATCCAGCCAAAAATGTTGTTACTCATGTAGATTTTTTACGAGTAGATGCTAAACAAACACTTGTTACAACCACACCACTGCACTTTATTGGCGTGGAAGAGAACGAAGCATTAAGACTGGGCAATATGCTTAATCAGTTTGTTGTTTCTATTGAAATATCTTGTCTGCCAAAGGATCTTCCTCATGGTATTGACGTAGATGTGACTAGCCTTGAAATTGGTGATCATCTTTCATTAACTGATCTAGTTTTACCTGAGGGCGTTGTTATAGTCTCACTTCAGCATGAAGATATTGAGGCGCACGACCAAACGGTATGTTCTGTCTCAGAACCTAAGATTATTGAAGAGGAAGAGGAAGAAATTATTGAGGGTGAGGAAGGCTCTGAAGAAGGCGGTGAAGATCAAGCTGGTGAATCTGAAGACTCAAAAGAAGATGGTGACGACGAAGAATAAAGTATCGTCAGTCTTGTTGACTCAACAAGCGTAAAATGAAGCGCTGTAATGATTAAACTAATTGTTGGACTGGGAAATCCCGGAAAAGATTATCAGGAACATCGTCACAACGCTGGCTTTTGGTTTGTTGAGTCTCTAGCATCTATCAAGGATTCTAAATTTACACACCAATCCAAGTTTTTAGGGGAAACCTCGAGCATTAGCTTTGCCTTAAACAAGGTTTTTCTCCTTAAGCCGCAAACCTTTATGAACAACTCTGGCGGCTCTATCAAAAGCCTCTTAAGTTACTATAATATTTCTCCAGAAGAGACTTTGGTGGTTCATGACGAGCTCGACTTACCTGTTGGTACAGTCAAAATAAAGCTTGCTGGTGGTCATGGTGGCCATAATGGCCTAAGGGATACAATAAAGGCGCTTGGTTCAAGCAACTTCTACCGCCTTAGAATTGGAATCGATCATCCTGGCTCTAAGGATGATGTTGTTGACTATGTGCTTAATGCTCCTGGTAAATCAGAATTAATAGGCATAGAGCAGGGCATGACAAATGCAATGACTGTTATTGAGATGGTAGTCAATGGAAATTTTGAAGACGCTATGAAGGCTCTTCATACATAGTATTGGAGAAAGATAATGGGTTTTAAGTGTGGAATTGTAGGCCTCCCAAATGTTGGAAAGTCAACTCTCTTTAATGCCCTCACTAAGGCTGGGATAGACTCAGAAAACTATCCTTTTTGTACAATCGAGCCCAATATTGGAATTGTTCCTGTAAATGACTCTCGATTGCAAAGTCTTGCAACCATCGTAAGTCCTGAAAAAATCCTACCAACAACTATGGAGTTTGTTGACATTGCTGGACTCGTGGAAGGCGCTTCAAAAGGTGAAGGTTTGGGAAATCAATTTCTCTCAAATATACGTGAAACTGATGCCATTCTTCATGTTGTAAGATGTTTTGAGAATGATGATATTATTCATGTTTCAGGAAAAGTCAATCCGCTGGACGACATAGAAACCATTAATACAGAGCTTGCCTTAGCTGACCTTTTTAGTGCTGAAAAGGCTTATCAAAAATCCATAAAAAATACAAAAGCAGGCCAAAAAGAGGGGTTGCCTTTAAAAAACCTTCTGGAAAAAATTCTTCCAATACTTGAAGAAGGCTTAGCTATAAGATCTTTAGATCTTAACGAAGAGGAAGAAAAACTCATTAAGGGGCTTCAACTGCTCACGTCCAAGCCCGTCCTGTATGTTGCTAATGTCAACGAAGATGGCTTTGAAAATAACCCCCATCTAACAGATTTAACAACTTATGCGAGCGAAGAGAGAGACCAAGTAGTCTCAGTGTGTGCAGATATTGAAGCTGAAATTGCAGAGCTTGATGACGAGGACAAGCAAGGCTTTTTAGATGAAATGGGACAGGTTGAATCTGGACTAGACCGCTTAATTAAAGCGGGCTATGGGCTCCTTGGGCTACACACATACTTTACTGCTGGCCCTAAAGAAGTTAGGGCATGGACAATTAATATTGGAGATTCAGCTCCCATAGCCGCAGGTAAAATACATGGTGACTTTGAAAAGGGCTTTATTCGCGCCGAAACAATCTCATACAATGACTTTATAGAACATAAAGGTGAAAAAGGCGCGAAAGATGCTGGAAAGTTGCGCTCTGAAGGAAAAGAATATGTTGTCAAGGATGGAGATGTTGTTCATTTCTTATTTAATGTTTAAGTGTCGTCACTAATGCAAAATACAAAATTACTTTTAATTTTAGATGGATGGGGCTATTCAAGTAATGCAGCGAACAATGCTATTGCTCTTGCCAATACCCCAAACTGGGAGCTCTTATTAAAGAACTACCCTAACACGCTTATAGGAACCTCAGGAGAGAGCGTTGGTCTTCCGGATGGTCAAATGGGAAACTCTGAAGTGGGGCATTTAACAATTGGATCTGGAAGAATTATTGAACAAGACTTTACTAGAATTGATAATGACATCAAGTCTGGCGAGTTTTTTAAAAATGAAACTCTTTGTAATGCGCTTGATTTAGCTGCTCAAAACAATAAAGCTGTTCATATTCTTGGCTTATTGTCAGATGGAGGTGTTCACTCACATCAAAATCATATTTTTGCAGCACTTGAGCTAGCCAAACAGAAAAAATGTGACAAAGTTTTTCTTCATGTTTTTACAGATGGTCGTGACACGCCTCCAAACAGTGCATCAAAATACATCGAACAGTTAGAGTCTAAAATTTCAGAAATGAGTGTTGGAAGAATTGCCTCCGTTGTTGGTCGCTTTTATGCGATGGATAGAGATAATCGATGGGAGAGGGTTTCTAAAGCTTATGAATTAATCACTGAAGGTAAGGCTGATCGCTTTTCAAAGAGTGCAAGAGAGGCTGTTCAAGAGGCCTATAACTTAGGAGAAAATGATGAGTTTATTGCCCCAACTTCAATTGGTGAGTCAGTTAAAATCAGCCCAGATGACCTCATAATCTTTATGAATTATCGTGCAGATCGGGCTAGAGAAATAATGCTTGCTCTTTCGTCTACAGCATTTAGTGAGTTTAATCGAAATCACTTTGTGCCATGTAATTTCATTTGTCTAACAGAGTATAAAAAAGACCTTAACCTTGACTGTGCATATCCACCAATTTCAGTCAAAAACACCCTCGGTGACTGCGTCTCAGATCGTGGCTATAATCAACTAAGGATTGCTGAAACTGAAAAATATGCTCATGTTACTTTTTTCTTCAATGGGGGTGAAGAAGACAGCCTTCCTGGAGAAGACAGAAAGCTGATTCAATCCCCCAAAGTCAAAACATATGATCTTCAACCAGAAATGAGCGCATATGAACTGACTGATAATCTTATTTCTGCACTAAGCTCCAATAAATATAAGCTGATTGTTTGCAACTTTGCTAACACCGACATGGTTGGTCATACTGGCAAGCTGGATGCCGCTATTTTCGCTGTAGAAGCAGTAGATAGGTGTCTTGGCAAAATCCATCAAGCTGCATTAGAAACTGATACAGAGATTTTGATCACCGCTGACCATGGAAATGCAGAACAAATGCTTGACCCTAAAACTCAAAAAAGCCATACTGCACACACCACAAATCCGGTTCCATTAATTTATGTAGGTGACAAGAAAGTCTCCCTACTAGGCCCACATGTTGGTACACTTGCAGACCTAGCGCCAACACTTTTAGCACTCATGGGTATCGAACAGCCAATGGAGATGTCTGGCCAAAACCTATTAATAGATTAACGGAGATAATCATGAAACAAGATAATTTTATTGCGCCCTCTATTCTCTCTGCAGATTTTGCCAAGCTCGGTGAAGATGTTGACAACGTGCTAGTTGCTGGTGCTGATATAGTACATTTTGACGTGATGGACAACCATTATGTACCTAACTTAACAATTGGTCCTTTAGTATGTGAAGCCCTTAGAAACCATGGTGTCACCGCTCCGATTGATGTTCACCTTATGGTCAAACCTGTAGACAGAATCATTCCAGACTTTGCTAGTGCGGGCGCCTCTTTTATCACCTTTCACCCTGAAGCCTCAGAACATATAGACCGCACGATTAACCTCATTAAAGAAAGTGGCTGTAAAGCCGGGCTTGTTTTTAATCCTGCAACGCCACTTCATCATCTGGACCATGTTATCGACCAATTGGATATGGTTTTACTAATGTCTGTTAACCCAGGATTTGGAGGACAATCATTTATCCCTCATACTTTGGAAAAATTAAGGGCCGTTAGAAATCTAATTGACTCAAAAGGCCTTCAAACAAGACTTGAAATTGATGGCGGCGTAAAAATCGACAACATTAGAGAAATCGCTGCTGCTGGTGCTGACACTTTTGTGGCTGGATCTGCTATTTTTAATACTGAAAATTATAAGAATACAATAGATCAAATGCGATCAGAGCTAGTGCAAGCAAAATAAAAGTAGCCCCGGCTTTAAGTGTAAATTTTTAAACCCTAAGTCGGAACAATTTCAAAACAACTCTGCAATTAGTTATGAGAAAATATTGTTTTTGATATAGATGCTTGGTGCTTATGGGAAAGTCCTCATTTTTTGATCCTGAAACAATATCGCTTCACACTGGCTATCAGCCAGACCCTTCGTTTGGAAGTCGAGCTGTTCCTGTTTACCAGACAACATCATATGTATTTGAGACTGTTGACGATGCGGCTGCTCTTTTTAATATAGAAAAAGGCGGCCATATTTATAGCAGAATGACTAATCCTACAGTTGCCGTTTTAGAACAAAGGATTGCCGCCCTAGAAGGTGGCGTAGGTGCTATCTGTACAGCCTCAGGAATGAGCGCTCTTTTTGTTACATTTGTTAGCCTGTGTTCTGCTGGCGACCACATTGTAAGTGCTTCACAAATCTATGGCTCTACTGCAACCCTTCTTAAACACACACTTAAAAGATTTAATATTGACTGTACTTTTATATCAATTAATGACGATCAAGCTCTTAAAGCAGCGATACAAGAAAATACAAAGCTTATCTTTTGTGAGTCGATTGGAAATCCTGGACTTGAGGTGTCAGACCTTCCAAAGATCTCAAAAATAGCTCACCAAAACAACCTGCCCTTGGTTGTTGATGCAACGTTTTCCACTCCTGCACTCTCAAAGCCGTTCGAGTATGGGGCTGATGTTGTGGTTCACTCCGTTACAAAATGGATGGGCGGCCATGGTGTTGCTATAGGCGGGGTTATTGTTGATGGCGGTGCTTTTGACTGGGGCGCTTCTAATAAACATCCTACACTTACAACGCCTTATGAGCCATTTCATGGAATAAACTTTTGGGAAGAGTTTGGGCCCTCAGCACTTTCAATGAAAATTAGAGCTGAGTCGATGCGTGACTTTGGTCCGGCTATGAGTCCTCATAATGCATTTCTGCTTCTTCAAGGCATTGAAACGCTTAGCCTTCGAATGAATCAGCATGTAAAAAATGCACTTAAGCTTGCAAAATGGCTACTTGAACAATCTGCAGTCATGTGGGTTAACCACCCTGACCTGCCAGAAAACCCTACCTATGAAATTGCAAGAGAACTATTCCCAAATGGTGCTGGCTCAATGTTATGTTTTGGTGTAAAGGGAGGAAGAGAGGGAGGAGCAGCATTTATCAACGCCCTGAAATTATCATCAAATTTAGCCAATGTTGGAGATTCAAGAACCTTGGTTTTACACCCTGCAAGCACAACTCACTCACGCCTTGATGATGAGGCAATGAAGGCTTCAGGCACTAGTCCTGATCTCATTCGAGTTTCTGTAGGAATAGAATCTATTAAAGACATCATTAATGATTTTAAAGCCGGCCTAAAAGCAGCAGAAAAGGCAACTTCATAATGAATATAGTTATTGATGGCGAAAATATATTTGCGGCTACTGGAGGCTGTGCTTTTGACCCAAAAAAACAAACAGTAGTTTTCGTACATGGCAGTGGCCTGGATCATAGAACATGGGCACTTCAGTCAAGATGGTTTGCTTTTCATGGATATTCAGTTTTTGCGCCTGATTTCCCAGGCCATAGTCTATCAGAGGGAGAGCCTCTAAAATCAATCGAGAGTATGGGTAAATGGCTTGTTAAGGCCATCAAGCACTCGGGTGCTGAGTCGGTTCATCTTGTAGGTCACTCCCAGGGATTTCTGGTTGCTTTAGAGGCAGCAACACTGCTAGGTGAGAAACTAATGTCCCTAACAGCAGTTGCTAGTGCGACGGCAATCCCTGTCAATGAATCTCTTGTTGAGACCGCCAAAAAAAATACTGGAGATGCTGCTGAAATGCTTTTAAAATGGGGATTTGGGTCTCAATCTCATTCCGGCAGTAGTGCTGTTCCTGGTATGCAGCCCATAGGAATTGGTCGCCAAATTATGTCACAAAACCCTTTAGCTGAAGACCTTTCGGCTTGCAATGAATACAAAAACGGAATAAATTGTGCGAAGTCTATTAAAGTGCCTTCAAGCGTTATTGTGGCAACCGAGGATAAAAACACTCCCTACAAGTTTGGGCTGGAACTTGCAGAATTGCTAGGCGCAGAAACAACAACCATTTCAGGCGCGGGGCATATGCTTCCGATAGAGTCTCCAAAGAGCACTTTAGACGCTATTAAATCGTTTATTTTAAAAACAAATGAATGAATAATATTAAAAAGGTCGGCGTCATAGGCGCTGGAACGATGGGGGCTGGCATTGCCGGCCAGGTAGCAAATGCGGGCTTTGAGGTTTGGCTTCTAGACCTTCCCTCTGATGGTGAAAATGTAAACAGCCTAGCTGAAAGAGGCCTGGAAAGACTCAAAGACCCTGACATGCCAGGCATTATGAGCAAAGAAGCCGAACAGCTTATAAATCTTGGAAACACCAGAGATCATTTTAATGAGCTAAAAGATTGTGACTGGATTGCTGAAGCTGTTGTGGAGAGACTTGACATCAAGCAAGGGCTCTACAAAAAACTTAATGAAAACTGCAAAGACTCTACCATAATTACCTCTAATACCTCTACTATTCCAATTAGTCTTTTGACCGAAGGCATGCCACAAAGCTTTTGTGAGCGCTTTGCCATAACTCATTTTTTTAATCCTGTTCGCTTTATGAGGCTTCTAGAGCTTGTTCGAGGTGATGTAACCAGACAAGATGTTATGGATACGCTTGATGTGTTTTGTGAAACGATGCTCGGAAAGGGGGTTGTTCCTTGCGCAGACACACCTGGCTTTCTTGCAAACAGAGTTGGCGTTTTTGCAATTCAGTGCGCCCTTCACAAAGCCTTTGAATACAGGCTTTCTCCAACAGAAGCGGATGCTTTTTTTGGAAGGCCGCTTGGCCTACCTAAAACTGGAGTATTCGGACTTTACGACTTAATTGGCATCGATCTTATGGCTGATGTGGCAAAGAGTCTTGAAAATATCTTGCCAGAAAATGATGCATTTCATAAATATGCGTCTCCAATAGAATTTGTCTCTAACATGATTGCCAATGATCAAACCGGAAATAAAAACGATCAGGGTTTTTATAAGCAGGTTGGTGCTAACAAAATGGTAATCGACTTGTCCAGTGGAAACTATGTTAATCATGAGCGATTAAAAACTCCACTACTAGATGAAGCTGAGAAATGTGGAGTAGCTGCAATTATCAGCGATGAAAGCGCCTATGGCCTCTTCATTTGGGATGTGCTCTCTGAGACTTTATGCTACGCTGCTTCATTAGTACCAGAGGTCACTGAAGACCTGACTCAAATTGATGACGCGATGAAGCTCGGCTATAACTGGGCCAAAGGGCCATTTGAGCTAATTGATGAAATTGGTATCGAGTATTTTGTCAGCAGACTTAAAAATAGTGATAAAAATGTGCCTGAATTCCTTCTAAATAGTACAAACAATAAATTTTATAACATCTCTAATTCAACCTTAAGTGCCTTGTCTGCCTCTGGTGGATTTAACCCAATTATCAGACCAAAAGGTGTGCTTAGATTTTCTGAGGCAAGGCAAACTTTAGTGCCAGTCAATTCAAATGAGTCTGCTAGTTGGTTTGAATATGAAGGTGCGGCCATAGTGGAATTCCACTCGAAAGTAAACGCACTTGACAGTCAAAGCTTAGACATGATTTCTGACGCCGTTGCTTCTTCTGAAAATAAAGGGCTGAGAGGTGTAATAGTTCACAATGACTTTCAACATTTTTCTTGTGGAGTTAGCCTGTGGAGTGTGAGAAACTGCTTTGAAAAAAATGATTTTGATGGACTTGATGTGTTTCTTGCCTACTTTCAAAACACGATGCTTCAAATGAGAGACTCGAAGCTTCCTGTTATTGCTGCGCCTGTTGGTATGTCTATCGGTGGTGGCTTTGAGGTTGTGTTACATGCAGATCATGTTGTAAGTCATGCGAATTCTGTGATGGGCCTTGTTGAGTCATTTGTTGGCGTTGTGCCGGCTGGTGGAGGCTGCAAAGAAATGCTTTATCGGTGGATAGAAAAATTAGATGACATTCAGAAAGGGTCCTGGAAGTCATTTATGAATATCGGTCTAGGCAGAAAAGCTAACTCGCCTCAAGAGGCCGGTACACTATCAATGCGAAGATCAAGTGACGTGTTTCAGATGAATCGTGATCGAATTTTAAATGTTGCTCTTTCATCACTTGATGACACAAAAAAAGCTAGTCAACGGAAGCCACTTGCCCTGTCAGGCGCTGAACACTTTCAAGAAATGCTAGAATGGTTAGAAGTTAACCACAAGAAAGAAATGCTCACACCACATGACGTCACTGTTGGAACCGAAATCGGACGGATAATGTCGGGCGGCGACTGTCCAGCTGGAACTATTTTTTCCGAACAGGAAATTTTAGATGCTGAGCGCTCTTCTTTTATCAAGCTTGCTCAAACTCAAGAAACTCAAGCAAGAATTATATCCATGTTAGATAATGGCATTACTCTGAGAAATTAACAGTTAAGACTATGAATAAAAATCCTGCTAATTTTGTACCCCTAACGCCTATCTCGTTTTTACATAGAACTGCAGATATCTATGGAGACCATCAGTCAGTCATATATGAAAAAAGGGCTTATACCTGGAGGGAGACTAGAGAAAGATGTGTGAGAATTGCCTCAAGTCTTAAGAACTTTGGTGTTAAACCAGGTGACACAGTTTCAGTGCTGGCATTTAATACTCCAGAAATGTTTGAATCACATTTTTCAATTCCAATGACGGGCGCCATTCTAAACACGATAAATATCAGGCTTGATGCTCAAACTATCGCTTATATTTTTGATGACAGTAATGCAAAAATACTCTTTGTTGATAGGGAGCTTTTTAGTGTTGCCTCAGAGGCACTATCTATAGCCTCAGTTAGTCCAAAAATAATTGTAATCAATGACTCTTATGCTTTTTCACAACCAGACATCTCTAGTGATACAATAGACTACGAATCTCTTGTTGACAATGGAGATCCTCTTTATAACTGGAAAATGCCCGGTGATGAGTGGAGCCCCCTTTCGCTTAGCTACACTTCTGGAACAACAGGAAAACCTAAAGGTGTCGTTTATCATCATCGTGGCTCATATTTAATGAGCATGGGCACTGTCGTTGGCTGGAATCTTCCTAGTCATCCCGTTTACTTATATTCCGTTCCATTATTTCACTGCAATGGCTGGGGACATGCTTGGACAATGGCCGCCCTCGCTGGAACTATTATTTGCCTTAGGTCTTTTGACCCTGAAAAAGTATTTAGTTTGCTAAACGAACACCGCGTAACTCATTTTGGCGGAGCTCCGATAATGCTCAATATGCTTGCCAATGCGCCTAAAGAGGTACAAAAATCATTTGAAAGAGAAATCCAAGTAATGACCGCAGGAGCCCCTCCGCCTGCGAAAGTTTTAGAAAGCATGATGGCGCTAGGATTTAATGTTATGCATGTATACGGCCTGACAGAAACGTATGGACACATCCTTCAGGCTGCGCCTCAGGCGTCTTGGCTTAATGAAAGCCCGGCGGAGCTTGCCAGGCTGAACTCAAGGCAAGGAGTTAGATTTCCGATGACTGAAGATGTTAGCGTCATCGATCAAGAGACTGGGGGGCGTGTTCCCCATGACGGGGAGGCAATTGGTGAAATTGTTATTCGCTGCAATACCTGCATGATGGGCTATTGGAACAACCCTAAAGCAACAGAGGAAGCATTTGCCGACGGCTGGTTTCATAGTGGCGACCTCGCAGTGATTCATAATGATGGCTACATACAAATTAAGGACAGATCAAAAGATATTATCATATCGGGCGGCGAGAACATTTCTTCTGTGGAGGTCGAAAATGTCCTTTACCAGCATTCGTCAGTTGGGGAGGCTGCAGTTGTTGCAATGCCAGACGAAACCTGGGGAGAGGTGCCCTGTGCATTTGTCGAGCTTAAAACCAATCAATATGCGTCTGAAGCTGAACTTATCACTTTTTGCAAGGATAATATGGCCAAATTTAAAAGACCAAAAAAGGTTATTTTTGGTCCGCTTCCAAAAACTGCAACGGGAAAAATTCAGAAACACGAACTAAGGGCGGTCATTAAAACACTGGGAGAAGTGTAATGTCAAACTATACTGCTCCCATCGAGGACATGAGCTTTGTATTGAAAGAAGTTGTAGAGATTGAAAAGCTTTGCAGTGAAACTGGGCTTGATAGCTCCACAGTTGACATCCTTGATGCTGTTTTAGATGCTGCTGGTAAGCTTGCCAAAGAAGAAATAGAGCCAATCAATAAGTCTGGCGACTCAGAAGGTCTAAAGATAGATGACTCAGGAAAAGTCACAACTGCAGCCGGCTTTAAGAAAGCCTACCGACACTTTGTTGAAGGAGGCTGGGGATCATTGCAATTCTCCCCTAACTACGGAGGCCAAGGCGTCCCATTTGTTGTCGCTGCAAGTGTTCAAGAAATGTGGCATTCTGCCAATATGTCATGGGGCCTATGTCCTCTTCTTACACAAGGAGCAGTTGAGGCAATCACACTCAATGCAACTGAAGACCTCAAACAGCGCTACCTTCCAAAACTGATCTCTGGAGAATGGAGTGGCACAATGAACCTTACGGAGGGAGATGCTGGAACAGATGTTGGCTCACTTAAAACACGCGCAACTCCCAATGGAGACCACTATTTAATTCGTGGTCAGAAAATTTATATCACCTGGGGTGAGCACGACATGGCAGAGAATATCATACACTTGGTATTGGCTCGCCTGCCAGATGCCCCAGCGGGAATTAAGGGTATTTCATTATTTTTGGTGCCAAAGATACTTGTCAATGATGATGACACTCTTGGAAAGCCAAATGACTTAAAAGCGCTATCAATCGAACACAAAATTGGCATTCATGCCTGCCCAACATGTGTCATGAGCTATGGGGAAGAAAGAGGCGCGACTGGTTATCTGGTTGGTGAAGAAAATCGAGGCATTCAGTGCATGTTCACAATGATGAACAACGCAAGGCTTACTGTTGGACTCCAAGGTGTGTCAGTTTCTGAACGTGCATACCAGCAAGCACTTAGTTTTTGTAACGAGCGTGTTCAAGGCGTTGCCCCCGGCTTCAAAGAGCCTGGCCCAATTATTAGGCATCCAGATGTTCAAAGAATGTTGGCCAACATGAAGTCAATCACACAGGCCTCACGTGTCTTAACATATGCTGCTTGTGCAGAAGTTGACTACTCTTTAAGCAGCCTTCCACTCAAGAGCCTAGAAAAACACAAAAGGAGGCTTGGACTATTGACTCCGATTGTGAAGGGCTGGTGCACAGAGACCGCACAGGAGGTAGCCTCTGTAAGCCTACAGTGCCACGGAGGAATGGGCTATGTTGAGGAAACCGGCATTGCTCAAATCCTCAGAGACGCGCGAATTTTGCCAATTTATGAGGGGACAAATGGCGTTCAAGCGATGGACCTTGTGGGCAGAAAGATTATTAGTGATGGTGGGCTTGGCGCCAGAGAGTTAATTACTGAGATGCATGAATGTGCTAAAAATTCAGCAATATCAGAGTTAGTTTCTGCCTCTCAGTTAAAACGCTTTTCAAGCTCTGTTTACGACCTTGACAACACTATTTCAATTATTCAAAATCACTCAGACAATAAAGAGCTTGTTGGAAAAATTGCCTTTGATACGCTCATGATGGCAGGAACCATTTCGGCATCTTGGCAGATGCTATTAAGCCTTGAGAGAGCATCAAATGCACTTAATAATAATACATCTTCAGTTGGCTTTTTAAAAGAAAAGACTGACACTGTAAAGCATTTTATAGACTTTATCTTGCCCCGATATCTCTCGAACTTTACAACAATAGCTGCAAGCACCGAGTAATTATTAATAGCAAGACTATTGCAATACTATTGCATTTACGTTATATTATTCTGTTTTAATCAAACAGGGTCTCATATGTTTAAACTCAGCCTCCTATCTTTACTATTAGTGTCTTCATTCGCAAGCGCAGAAGAGACACGACGTGCTGACGCACATGCCCACGGACTCAACAATTTATCAATGGTAATCAGTCAAAATCAAGTTGCTATTACTTATGAAATGCCTATAGTTCAATTGTTTGATGAGCATGACGAGCTAACCGTATCAGATGAATTACTAGCTGAATTTCAAAATTATTCGCAATTATTTGCACTTCCTAAAGGCGCCAATTGTGACTTAGTTTCATTTGAATCTGGTCTTCACGCCGTCTCAACAGAAGGAGGCCACAAAGATGTCGAATTATCATATGAGTTTTCTTGCAATGAGCCAAGCCAATTAAAGAGCATTACAGTTAATGCATTTAATCGCTTCAGCGAACTAGAATCATTAAACTTTGAAGCCGTAATAAACAATAAAGCGCTAACAAAAAGCCTAAAATCAGGTGTCGATAAAGTAATATTTTAAATGAGGATCTGATGTTAGAAGCGCTAGGTCTGGAATACCATTATCAGCACGGTAAAAAAATTGTATTTCCAGAAATAGAGATTGAAAGGGGACAGCGATTATTGATTAGTGGCTTTTCAGGTTGTGGCAAGACTACCCTCCTCAGCCTGATTGCTGGAGCCTTAAAACTTCAAGCTGGCGATATTAAGTTTGATGGCATTAATTACTCTACAATGTCCTCCCTGCTTTTGGATAAATTTAGGGCAGATCACATTGGCTATATTTTTCAAACACTTAACCTTATTCCATTTTTAAGTGTTTCGGAAAATATAGCTTTGGGCATTAGATTCTCTCAATCTAGAAAATCTAGGGTTGACAACTTAAATCAAGAAATTGAAAGACTTGTTGATTCATTGGGACTTGAGAAAGAAGCATTAAACACACCAGTAAGCCGCTTAAGTGTTGGACAGCAACAAAGAGTTGCTGTTGCTAGAGCTCTTCTTGGCAAACCAGATTTAATTCTTGCTGATGAGCCAACATCTGCCCTTGACTCTGATACAACTAAAAAATTTTTACACGAAGTCATGGAAACTTTTGACTCGACCAAACAGGCAATAATTATGGTAAGTCATGACGCCTCAATTGCACCCTACTTTGACACTGTCGTAGATTTGAATAAATACTATGCTTAGTCTTTTGCTTAAATCAATGCGTTCAAGAATTATTCCGACATCACTTGTGACGATATGTTTGATGGCTTCAATGGTTCTGCTATTAAGCATAGAGCGAATTCAACAGGGCACAGAAGAAGGCTTTAATCAAAGCATTTCAGGTGTTGATGCAATTATCGGACCTAGGTCTAGTTCGCTTGAATTAGTTTTATATACAGTTTTTCATCTTGGGCGGCCAACAAACAACATCACAACAAAGACTATAAATGATATCAAGCTGAGAAATGATATAAGTTGGCTAGTTCCAATTGCGCTAGGCGATAGTCATAGAGGGTTTAGGGTTGTGGCAACTCAACCAAACTACTTTGAACACATTAAATACGGAAACAGCCAATCATTGACTTTTTTGAATGGGGCAGCATTTACTGAACTATCAGAAGCAGTCTTGGGGTCTGATATTGCTGAAAGACTTAATTATAATGTCGGATCAGAAATTCAAATCACCCATGGCTCAGTTGAGTCAATAGGCAGCAAACATGATGACTTTTCATTCAAAGTTACTGGAGTTCTAAATAAAACAGGAGCCCCAATTGACCAAGCTATTTTCCTGGATCTAAGGGGCTATGAGCTGCTTCACCTTGGGTGGATGAGCGGAAAAAAAGTATTCAGCCTTAATGATATTGACTTGTCGTCTCTTCCAGCTGATGCTTTAGACCCAAAAACAGTTACAGCTGCCTTTGTTGGCCTCAAATCAAAGATAACTTTATTTAACTTTAGCAAGAGTATCAGAGAATACCCAAAGGAGGCCATATCTGCTGTAATCCCCGGAATAGCGTTGTCAGAACTTTGGTCAATTGTTGGGTTAGTTGATAAAGGGTTTCAGCTTCTAAGCTGGATTATTATTGCAATCAGCCTCATTGCAATGGTCACTTTAATTATTGCCAGTTTGGATAACCGCAAACAGGAAATGACAATTTATAGGGCCAATGGGGCTTCACCAAAATTTTTAGCCATAATGGTAATATGTGAATCCCTTGTAATTGGACTGATAGCAATTATTGGTGCAATTATTCTTGTAACAATTGTCACTTATTTTGCAACTGCCCAATTAAACCTTGCTTTGGGTATTTCGCCTTCTTTTATGTGGATTAGCATAGATGAAATTAAAGTTTTTAGCTTTATTTTATTGGCCGGAGCATTAAGCAGCCTGATTCCAGCGATCATGGTTTTTAGAAAAAATTTACATCAAACATTAAGCTAAATGACAAAAAAAATAATAACTACCGCTTTACTTTTTTTCTCAATAAGCTCTTTTGCCATAGTTGTTAGTGATGAGTACTTATCTACAATAGAAGAAAACTGGTTGAGCCTTGAGCCAGCAGATGCTTATGACTTTATTCCTGAAGACTTATCCTATGAAACATATAGCAGCCCTGAATTTCAAGCCAAATTAGAAGAGGCCGGAACAAAACTTAAAGACTCTTTAGAGGGCGCAGATATTGTCCTTGCTGGCTTCATGGTTCCAATTGAATATGATGGGTCTGACGTCAGCAGGTTTTTACTTGTTCCTGAATCTGGCCAATGTATTCATGTGCCTCCGCCGCCCTTAAATCAAACCCTGCTTGTTGATATGACAATTAACCCAACAAAGTTTCGTGATTTATACATGCCAATAATCGTTTATGGGAGAATATCTGTAGGATCGAAAAGCTTTGATATTGCTGATAGTGGATATACCATTATTGATGCAACTGTTGAAACGCTTCATTTTAATGGTGAGGAATATAGCTATACCACAGAGGACCCTCATGATAAGTAAGGCACAATTAATATCTAAATGTTTAGAGTCAAGAAAAAGTGCTACGCCCCAAAGAATGTCAATAATTGATGAACTATGTTCAGCTAGAAAAAATCTTTCTGCATATGACCTAAGGGACTCTTTAAATGATAAAGGTAGTTCATTTAATATTAGTACAATTTATAGAGTACTAGACTTTTGGATTGATGTGGGTGTTGTTCATAAGCTGGACTCAAGCAATACTTTTCTGGTTTGCAATGATAGCCACACCAATCACTTTCACGTCTTGCTTCACTGCACAAGTTGCAAGTCTGTAGAAGAATCTTGCAAGGTTTCAGCAATGCTTTCATTGCCCAAAAGCAATAAGTTCAAAGTTAGTGATGGTCAGGCCGTTGAGCTTAATGGTCTTTGCAAAAACTGCAAGTAGCTCTACTTTATTCTCACCATTAGTTCGTTTTTTCGGAACATTGGCAGCACATAAGGCGCATTAAATTGTGCCACCATAAAACCACCCTGTATTTCAATATTGTTAAGTTGTAGCAGTTTTACAAATTTTTTTTGAAAGGTCTTGCTTCTCGCTTCGGTTGCCCACCCCCCAAAAGCCATAACGGCAACCTTACCTAAGGCTTCTTTTTTGATAGATACATTGTTTGTATTGGCCTTAGGAAGGTCTTTCAAAGAATGCTCTCTAGGCATCACAAAAGAAACATTATAAGTTTCTAGGCCCTCTGAAGGGCAATCAGAAATGACTGGCGCGGTCATTGCAATTTTCATCTCTTTATCGTTGCCGCCAAAAATATAACTAGCCACCCTTCTGAAGCCAGAAGATGTTGAGCTTTTGTAGTCAGCCTGAACTGACGTTGTGGCGATTATCATTTCACTATATTGACGAGTTTCAAAACCGTCGTGCATAGTGACTACTTCATATTGTGGGGTTTCAAGAGCCATATTTTTATCAACTATTTATTGTTTTTTTCCAAAAAAAGGAATCAGTATGGGGGTTTTGTTTTTGTATTCAACATAGCCTTTGTCGTGACCCCATTTTTTTTCAGCTTTATCCTCTAAAAAAGGAAGGCCGCTTATTTTTGTTAACAAAAGAAACACAAAAACTGGGGAAATAAGGGTTACAAACTGCCAGCCAGAGAGAAGCGGCAACGAGATAATTGCAATGCCCGTCCACAGAACAATTTCTCCAAAATAGTTTGGATGGCGAGAGATCGACCAAAGGCCTTGAGTAATAAATTTATCCCTATTTTCAGGCAACTCACTAAAGGCCTTTTTTTGTCTATCCGCAACTGCCTCAAAAGCAAAGCCTAGAACCCAAAGAATGGCGCCTAACAAGAAAAACACGCCAAGCGGCTCCTGAGGATTCAATGCTATAATAGTAATCGCATTTACCGTTGTTAAGAAAACCCATAGGGCTGAGAGGGTCCAGGTCATTAGAAACTTTGGCAATGACTTTTTGATCTCTCTAAACCTTTTATCTTCTCCGCTTTTAACTATTCTTTTATAGAGAAATACTCCAAGCCTTAGCGTCCAAATTGATACAAAAATAGCCACAATAGTCGAGCGAACTGATGCCTGGTAGCCTGAACTCAAAAGCGCAAACATTGCAGCAGAGGTGATAAGAAGTGTTGCAATCATACCTGTAAAGTCAAAATATTTTTCCGAGCTAGTAACCAGAGAAGGCGCTGCAACTATCCAGTGGACAGTGAAACTCACGCTCGCACACAAAAGAATGACAGGCACTCCATAAAGAAATACTCCTTCCACTGTAGCTGAGATTGCAACAAAGCAGGCAGTTAAAATACAGGCGATAATGGTGGTCAAGTCTTTTATCATTATGGCTTCTCAAAAAGGTAGTGAGAAACGCCCCATTCAGCGCCTCGGTTAAAACCAAAAAGAACTTCGCATGACATGAAAAAGATGCGCCATCTTTGTAGCCATAAGCCAGCGTCTTTCTCTCCATATGTTTTTTTAAACAATTCTAAAACTTCGGCCTTGTTTTGGTCCATCTTTTGAAGCCAAGACAATGAAGTTCTTTCATAGTGAACACCGCTAACCCTCCAATCTTCTTCTATTTTCATTTGTTCAGGAAAACTCATAAGGAGCCTATGAGAGGGCATTTGACCCCCGCTAAAAAATTCCCTCGCCATCCAGTCTCCATCATCATTATCTTCAAATGGATAGGCAGCCTTTTGATGGGAGAATATATGCACAAACAACTTGCCATCACTTTTAAGCCAAGTATTAACCCTTCCAAGCAATTTTTCATAGTTACGCATGTGCTCAAACATTTCGATAGAGACGACTCTATTAAATATTTTTTTCGTTTCAAAGTCATTCATGTCGGCAGTAATAACCTCAACATTTTTTAAATTAAGCTTGCCACATCTTGCCTCGATAAATTGCCTCTGGTCAGTCGAGTTACTCACCGCAGTAATCTTGCTTGTTGGAAAATGCTCTGCCATAAAAAGAGTTAAAGAGCCCCAGCCACAGCCGAGCTCTAAAATATCGTGGCCATCAACTAAGTCCGCCCTTTCACAGGTCAAATTAAGCATCGCATTTTCAGATTGGTCTAAAGTTGAAACACCTTCCGGCCAAAAACCTGAGCTATACTTTAACTTTTTTCCCAGTACTAGCTCAAATAATCTTGGTGGAACTTCATAGTGTTGTTCGTTTGCTTTTTCTGGAACAAGTGCAATTGGACTCTCTTTTAAAACGTCAATCCACGTTGCGTGTTTTTTTTCCATTTCATCTTCGCTAGAGCTTGTAGCTTCAGCCAAGCGCTGACTACAGAGGCGCTTAATTCCAAACCTAATTAATGTATCTGGCAATAGCCCTTTTTCTGCAAGTTTTATTAATAAAGTAATCATAAACTAGTAATTAATTTGAGTATTTTTTGAGTCTGGCTTGGCAAATACAAGCTGAAAATCACCAATTAAATTTTCAAGAAACCCCGCCTCACAGTAGACCAGATAAAAGTTCCATATCCTTGTGAATGATTCTGAAAACCCAAGCTCTTTAACTTGAGGAAGGGCTTTTTGAAAATCTTCTCGCCAAATTTCAAGCGTTTTGGCATAGTGTTGTGTTATGTCTTCAGAGTCTATCATGACCATATCTGTTTTTTCTTTAATGGCATTAAGTATTTGTGGCATCGCGACAAGACATGACCCTGGAAATATATATTTTCTTATAAAGTCTACAGAGTTTTTGTAGTCGTCAAAATTAGGGTCGTTGTAGGTAATTCCTTGAAGCACCATGAGTCCATTTTTTTTCAACAACGAAGAGGCTTTTTCAAAAAAACCAGGAACATACTCTGCACCAACAGCCTCAATCATTTCGATAGAGACTACCTTATCAAAAGCACCTTCAAGTTCACGATAGTCCTTACTAAGAAGTGTTATCTTGTCGCTCAACCCCTCATTGGAAATCAGCTCAGAAGCATATTGAAACTGGTTATCAGAAATGGTTGTGGTTGTGACTTTGCAACCATAGTTTTTCGCGGCATGTACTGCGAAGCTGCCCCAGCCCGTTCCAATTTCAAGAACATTATCTTTGTTTGAAAGATTGAGCTTTCTGCAAATTCTGTCTATTTTTTCAACTGAAGCGTCCTGCATGCTTGACTCTTTTCTTGAAAATATCCCGCTTGAATAAGTCATTGTAGGGTCAAGCCATAGTTTATAGAAATCATTGCTCAAATCATAATGTGCCAAGATATTATTCTTGCTTCCTTGCAGGGTGTTTTGTCTTTGCTTATGAATAAATTTTGTAATTGGGTTGGTCAATCTTGCTAGTCCTGACTCCAAACCAAGCAAGGTATTTTTGTTTTTTATGATAAGCTGAATGAGGGTCACAAGGTTCTTTGAGCTCCAGTATCCGGCAGTGTAGGCCTCCGCTGCACCGTTCGTGCCTCCGCTTCCCAAAAACACGTAAAACTCTTGGGAGTAGACCTCAAGCTCGGCTTTAAATGCAGAGCCAGCGATGCCAAAAATATGTTTTTTGGCCCCATCAATAATGGTTAGCTCTCCGTTATTAATGCCTTTTAGTTTTCTAAATAAGATGCTTTTAAAAAAAGACGTCATTCGAGTGCCCTTTTGCATTTTTTGAATACTGTTGGCCAGGCTGTCAACAGAAATCTGATCTTTAGTTTGTTTTTCTTTAGTCATAATTTATCTGGATGTGTGAAAAATGGCGCCCTTCTAATCAAAAGCATCAGAGCCTGCCAATGTATTCTATAAACCACTAACAATGTTGCAAGTGGGAACCTAAGAATGGCTTTGAGCAAACCCTTGTTACTAAAGGTGCGCCTTGTTAGATTGAGCGCAACATTAAATACTTTTTCTCCATCTATATAATTTTTCATTACTACATTTAGGGTTTCTTCTGGATTAGAAAAAAACCACTCATAATCGTGATCCATCCCCCAAAAAGGGCTTACGTGGAACTGTTTTTTTGGGGTTGCAGTAAAGCTCATCTGCCTGTCCGCTTCTAATTGCTCATGTATCACGTAAGAATGTCTTTCTTTCCATGGAGTGTTTGTAACCTCGGCCATTATAGCCTCAACTTTTTTGTCTTTCTCGTCGAAACAATAGTAGAAGCTGACTGGATTAAAGCAATGACCAAAGTATCTTAAATGTGTGAGCAGTCTTATTGGGCCTTTAAACTGTTTTCCCGTTTTTTTAAAAAGGGTTTTTCTAACTGCGCTTTCAAGCTCTATTGAAGGGTTCCCATGATAATCTTTCCTTCTAAATGAGACAATTGCCGGCTTGTTGATATTCCACAATAAAGACGGCCTCATAGTTGAGGCCAAGGTAGATATATCAATATATGCCATGAAAATAGGGTACTTAAAAAAACGATTGAACGGGGTGTGTCGATGATGACTAATGGTACCCCAGTATAGGTGGTGCTTTTTAGAAAGACTCATAACGACACCCCGAAGGCATTGCAAACGTCTAGGGCGCTATTAACTCCGTCTTCATGAAACCCGTTGCCCCAGTATGCGCCACAATAAAATGTATTATTAGCCCCGCTAATCTGCTTTTTTTTCTTCTGCGCATGGACTCCATCGACTGTAAAAAGAGGGTGGCGGTATTCAATCTTTTTAATTATTTTAGAGGGGTCAATCTCACCACTACTATTAAGCGTTACCAAGAAGTCTGGCTTAGTGTTTAGTGACTGTAATATATTCATATTATAGGTGAGTGTTACTGGCTTGCTTTGATCTCCACTTAACAAGTAATTCCAGCTCGACCAGGTTGTTTTATTTTTTGGCATTAGCGAGGTGTCGGTATGTAATATGGCTGTGTTTTTTTGATAATGCAGCGCGCCTAAGATTGATGACTCATTTTCACTTGGGTCTATCAGCAAAGCCAAAGCCTGGTCACTGTGCGTAGCAAATATAACTTTATCGAACTGCTGAGGCTCTTGGTCATTGTCGCAATAAACCTTAATGCCGGCAGAATCTCGCAAGACTTTTTTAACGGGCGAAGAGAGTAATATTTTCTCATTAAAGCCCTCAACCATCTTTTGGACGTAGGACTTTGAACCACCCTTAATTACAAACCACTGGGGTCGCTTGAAAATTTGGAGCAGCCCATGGTTTTTAAAAAAACGAATATAAAAAACAGCGGGTATTTCTGTTGTTTTTTTGGCAGATGTGGACCAAATTGCCGCTCCCATCGGAATAATATAGTTCTCAACAAAGTGGTTGCTAAAGTTGTGCGTCTTTAAGAAATCACTAATAGTTATTGACTCATCAACTACTGCAAGCTCTTTAACTGCCAGTCGATTAAAGCGGAGAACGTCTCTGAGCATTATCAGAAATGAAGCCTTAAATAAATTTTGTCTTTGGGCAAAAACCGTATTCAAAGAGCCGCCTGAGTACTCAAGATTTTTAGCTGGTGCTTTTACACTGAAGCCCATTGAGGTTTTTCGAACCTCAACTTTTAGTTTCTGCAAAAGCCTTATAAAGTTTGGATAGGTTTTTTCATTATAAACAATAAAGCCTGAATCCACATTCCAGCTCTTGTCATTCAGTTTAATTTCATGTGTATGGGTATGCCCGCCAACGTAATCGTTTGCTTCAAAAACAGTTATATCGTGTTCCTTGTGTAACAGATAAGCCGCGGTCAAGCCGGATATTCCGCTTCCAATAATAGCAACCTTCATAGCATAAAATCAAATATGTAATATAAAGCCTCCCCTTATTTAGGCCTGCCAACTATCATAACCAATAATTAGCAATAGTGTTTTGTAAAAGACACAATTATATAGTGTGTTTTTTTACAGTGTTCTGTTTATGGGTATAAGCTTAGGGCTTGTTTCTGACAGTCGAACATTGCCAAATAGTCTTTGCTTATTTCAAAAAAATATGGGATAATTGTCGCCTTTCAGCAATTTGGCTGGAAATGGTCTGGTTTTGTAATAACAAGACTAGTAATTTAACGTATCACACAGAGCCCCAATATCAGTCAGGGTGCCCTTTAAAAGGGGTTGGCTGATAGGCAATGTGGAAGTCTTAACCCAGGAGAAATGTATGGCGAAAGCGTCAATGAAAAAAATGTTAGAGGCCGGTGTTCACTTCGGCCATAGGTCTCGTTTTTGGCACCCAAAAATGGAACCTTATATCTACGGAACACGAAATGGTGTTCACATAATCAATTTAGAAAAAACACTACCGCAATTTAATGATGTCCTAAACTTTGCAAGCAAAACTGCAGCACAAGGTGGGTCTATCCTCTTTGTTGGAACAAAGAGAGCGGCAAGCAATATTATCAAAGAAGAGGCAATCCGATGTGGAATGCCTTACGTTAATCATCGCTGGTTAGGCGGAATGATGACAAACTATAAAACTATTAAGGCCTCAATAAAGCGTCTTAAAGACCTGGAGTTTCTTGCAGAAGAAAGCTTCGCACAATTTACAAAAAAAGAAGCCCTAGTAATGACAAGAGAAATGGAGAAGCTAGAAAGAAGCCTGGGTGGAATTAAAGATCTTGGAAGCATCCCCGATGTTGTCTTTGTTGTCGACATTGGTCATGAAAAAAATGCCGTTAGAGAAGCTCGCACTTTACGCTTACCTATCATCGGTGTTGTAGACTCTAATCATAACCCAGAAGGAATCGATTATGTCATAGCAGGAAATGATGACTCAATAAGGGCGATTGGTTATTACGCAAGGAAAATTGCAGACGCAGTCCTTGAAGCCAAAGCGTCAATTGTTGAAACTAAGTCTGCCGCTAAGAAGGCTGAGCCAGCTGCTAAAAAAGAGGCTGTCGAGGCTGCCCCTGAAACAGAAACTGCTGCTAAAGAAAAGAAGCCAGCTGCTAAAAAAGAGGCTGTCGAGGCTGCCCCTGAAACAGAAACTGCTGCTAAAGAAAAGAAGCCAGCTGCTAAAAAAACTACAGCAAAGAAGCCAGCTGCTAAAAAAACTACAGCAAAGAAGCCAGCTGCTAAAAAAACTGAAACAGATTAACAATTAAATACAGTATACATAGGAGACGAATTATGGCGATTACAGCCGCTTTAGTTAAGGAGTTAAGAGAGAGAACAGGCGCAGGAATGATGGACTGTAAAAAAGCATTGGTTGAAACCAATGCTGACCTTGAAGCAGCAATTGATTTAATGCGTGCATCAGGCGCAGCAAAAGCTGCCAAAAAAGCAGGTCGCGTTGCATCTGAAGGCCTTGTTAACGTTACAATTAGCGACGATAACAAACAAGCTGCAATTCTTGAAGTTAACTCAGAAACAGACTTTGTCACTAAAGGCTCTGCATTTATTGATTTTGTTGAGGCACTAGGCTCCCTAGCTCTCAAGAATAAGCCTGAATCAGTGGAGAGTTTTTTAAGTCAAAAACTTGACTCTGGAGAAACAGTTGACGAGGCAAGAGAAGGTATTATTGCAAAAATAGGTGAAAATATTTCTGTGAGAAGGGTTCAAATTATTAGCACTGATACAGGCATTTTAGGTGCTTATAAGCACGGTGATCGTATTGCCGTCCTTACAGTGTTAGCGTCCCAAGATTCGGCTTTGGCAAAAGATGTAGCAATGCACATCGCTGCTTCACGACCGGAATGTGTCAGCGAAAACCAGCTTTCGGACGACATCCTTGAAAGAGAAAAAGCAATCTTTATTGAACAAGCTAGAGAAAGTGGAAAGCCCGACAACATTATTGAAAAAATGATTGTAGGCAGAATGAAAAAATTTGTTAATGAGGTTACGCTTTATGGCCAATCTTTTGTAAAGGACCCAGATATTACTGTTGGAGATCTTGTTAAATCTAACAACTCCGAAGTTGAATCGTTTGTCCGATATGAGGTTGGAGAAGGAATAGAGAAGAAAGAAGACAACTTTGTTGAAGAGGTAATGGCTCAAGCGCAAGGCTAGAGTCTGGTCTCATAAACTGAAAGGGCGCGTTGGCGTCCTTTTTTATTTCTCAAATATTAAATTGTTTATAGGCCGGCCCTGTCTTTAACGATTAGCTTCATTATTGCCGGCATTAAGAAAAAATCAGCCAAAAGTGCCACTAAAATCGCGCTTGCTGTAAGCACGCCAAAATCAAACATGTTGTTCATTTGTGAAAAGGTAAGAACAAGAAACCCAAGAGCCAGAACGATGGATGTCAAGGTTATAGCTCTACCAGTTCCCATCAAGGTTAATCGAACAGCCTTGTCTACATCATTGTATTGAAGCTCATACCTTCTAAAGTTGTGCATAAAATGCACAGTATCGTCTACAGCCAGTCCCAGCGCAATTGCACCAATCAACAAGGTGAACATGTCCAACGGCATTTTAAAAATCACCATAATAGTTGATAGAAAGACGATAGGCAACAGGTTTGGTATCATGCTAATTAGCCCAATTTTCAGGTTACCTATCAGTAGCACCATGAGGATTGTGATAAGCGAAAAGGCCAGAACATAGCTCACCGCACTACTATAAATTGCCTCTTCAAAAGTAACCGTCATCAATGTTCCAATGCCGGTAAAAGTCACTTTGGCCAATGAGCCAAATTTTTGGTCTAAATAGAGTTGAGCATTGTCAATAAAAATGTTTGCCTCAAGGGAGTCAATGAAGGGAGTTTTTAATGTTAGTCTCGCCTTAGAATAGTTTGCATCGACAAGACTTGTAAGATCGTTATTGCCGCTGCTTTCAAAAAGCAAAAACTCCTGGGCTATAAGATCCGAATCATCGGGAATAGTATAATATTCGTCCCTATTTTCATGAAGCGCTCTATTGGTTTCTTTAATGACATCAACATAGCTTATAACCTTTCCCACAAACATGTTTCCAGTGGATATAGAGTTTATATTTTGAGATACATCATCAATAACTCTTAACACTTCGGGGTTGTAAAGGCCGTTTGTTTTTTCAGTGTCAATAATTACTTCAAGTGTTAGTGAGCCATTTAAGTTCTCATCGACAGCCTCTGTTGCTACTCGCGCAAAATTATCCTCAGGAAGCCACTGAAGAGGAAAATGAGAAAACCTTAATTGAGCTGCAATGATAGCTGCACATATTATTAACACGGTGCTAAATGAAATAATTAGCTTAGGCCTGCCAGTTGCAAAAACGCTAATTCCAATCAGAGCTCTATCTAATAGAGACTGGCCATCTTCGTCTGATTTTTGTCTGAGAACCTTAAAGTTAGTTACTGACACCAAGGCGGGCAAAAAGACGAGAGTAAAAACTAATCCAACCATAACACCGCTGCTTGCAAAAACCCCAAGGTCTGCGACAGGCGCAACGCCAGAGAAAGAAAAAGACCAGAGCCCAGCTGCGGTAGTAATAGAGGTCATGATAATTGCCAGCCCTGAATGTCCCATCGCGTACCTAAGAGACTTCTTTTTATCGTTTGTTGTAGCAAAGTCTTTATAGAATACAGCTAAAAGATGAATTGATGCACTAGTAACAACCGCCAACAAGAAGGTGGGCATTATTTGGGTCGCCATAGTAAAAGGTGCTGAAAAAATAGACATCAATGAAACAGTCATTATCAGCGTTAAAGAGACACATGCAAGTGGAAGAATGACTCCTGAAATTCGCCTAAATAACGCAAAAAGAACAACCATAATGACAATCATCATTAGGCTTATAAAAACTGCTGAATCATTCATTAATGCTTGTTTAAATATGCCTGCAATTGCGGCTGAGCCGGACAAGTATATTTCAAAGTTATCGTCATTAAAGCGCTGCATTATTTGTTGCGTTTGCGCAATAATTTCATCGTTTTCTGCATCCGTTAAATATAACTTTTGCTCTGCAGTGTTGTCGTCAAACTCAAGGCTATCGTCAAACTCAAGGCTATCGTCAAACTCAAGGCTATCGTCAAACTCAAGGCCGATAGAGTCTTCAGAAGCACCGGCATTGGAGTAGGTTTCTGTATCAATTGTCACGGTAGTCATTGTAAAGTCTTCACTGTAAAGTGAATTTTCATAAAGACTGTTGCTAGTAACCGTTGCTTTGAGTTTAACAAGGTCTTTTTTATTTTGAGGAAGGTTATCAATCAAGGGCTCTACAATCAGCTCTCCTTCAATGCCATAAGTGTTTCTAGCATTGATCAAGGAGTCTACCCCCTTAATATTTGGTAACTCATTCTCTAGAGCATGATGAAAACTATCTAGCTTATTCAGAAAGTCTAAATCAAAAATATTTCGAGTTTTAACTGCTATCATCAGCTTTTCATCACGACCGAACTGATCTCTAAAAATATCGTACTCGACTCGCATCGGGTCTGTTTTATGCAAAAAGCCCTCTGTGGTTGTATCAATTTTTAACGATGGAAGCTGAGAGCCGAGCGCCACAACAAAAACAAAAATAACTGCGATTGTTATCTTCGCATTTTCAAAAAGCCAGTCAGAAAAAAGCTCAATTTTTGATTCTGTTTTTGTTCGCCAGTTCATAAATATATTTGTTTATTTGTGTTGTGAGATATAAAGGGAGAATATAATAAAATTAAAGCTGAAACATTATATTGGACAGAACAAATCTTGTGTCTAGAATAAGAGCAATAAGTTTTTAATAGAAAACTTAACCTCTAATCGCTATAGTGGCTCTATGAGTTTTTCTTTGTCTTGATCGCCTCCTTGATTGTTTTTCATTACGCGCCAGGAAACGTAAAGTCCGCTTCCTATGATTACAAACAACCCAAGCATCGCTTGCATATTTGGAACATAGCCAAATACAATGTAGCTAAGCGTAATAGCACCGACAATTTCAAAATAATTGAATGGACTTAGTTCAGAGGCGCTTGCAAACTCAAACGCCTTAATAATCATAAAGTGTGAGGCGGCTGCAAAGAAACCCATGGCGGCTCCTAGCAATAATCCTTTTAGATCCGGAGCAGACCATGCAGCAAAAGCCAGAGGGGACATTATTAGAATTCCTACGATTGCAGAATAAAAAAGGGTGAGTACTGGTGGCGCCCTAAATGAGAGTTTTTTTGTAAAAATAATATAAAGCGCATAACAAACACCTGCAACAACGGCCAACAAAAGGCTTGGCTTAAAGTCATCGCCTGTTGGCTGCAACACTATGACAACTCCAACAAATCCAATTAAAACTCCAACTCCAATGAATAGGTCAAAGCGCTCGCCCAAAAGCATTGGAGACAAGATCGCAACAATCAAAGGCGAAATAAAAAGAAGGGTGAGCGCATTAGGAATAGGGTTTGATTTTATTGCCGCAAAAAAGAAAAGGGTTGCTAGGGTCAGCATTAAACCTCTTAAAAATTGAAGCCCAAGACTTTCAGGAACTCTTTTCCATTTAACTTTTTTCCAAAAAATAATTGGAATAAGCCAAAACGCATGAAAAAAGAATCGGGTCCATGTAACCTGCATCACAGAATAATCTTCACTTAGTAGCTTAGCAAAAATGTCTAAAAAGGGAACCGTGCTCATGCCCATTAGCATAAGTCCTATCCCTTTTAGAACAGTTTTATCAAAAAAGCTCATAAGTCCTCCAATAAGAAACTATGCTGATTGTACAATGCCAAGCGTGCTGGCTAAGCTTTAATTAAGTATGGTGCCGTCGGACGGAGTCGAACCGTCACAGCTTGCGCTACAGCCCCCTCAAGGCTGCGTGTCTACCAATTTCACCACGACGGCAAGGGTTGTTAGTTGCTAGGTATTTCGCTTGTGTCTTCGTCAAAAGCATCATCACTCATAACGGTTTGCGACATAATGCTTTGATCTGAATCCGCAACACTTCTTTCATTAGAGGCAAAGTACGCAAGGCTTATACTTGTTACAAAAAAACAAATCGCTAAAATTGCCGTTAGCTTATAAAGGAAAGAGTGTGCGCCTCTTGCACCAAAAACTGATCCCGCTGCTCCAGAACCAAACGCAGCCCCAGCATCAGCGCCCTTTCCGTGTTGAATTAAAATTAGTCCTACTAGGCCTAGGGCCAACAATACATGAACCACTAAAATAATTTGAAATGTCATATTAACCTGCCTTACAAATTTGTAAAAAATCTTCTGCTTTTAGCGCTGCACCGCCAATTAAACCGCCATCTATATCTGGACAAGAGATAAGCTCTAATGCATTGCCAGCATTCATACTTCCGCCATACAGTATAGGTGTTTTTTCAGCTATATCTTGATTGCTACTCGCAAGAAGATTACGAATAAACATGTGAACTGCTTGTGCTTGTTCTGGGGTAGCTGTCATGCCTGTTCCAATTGCCCAAACAGGCTCATATGCAATAATAATGTTTTTGAATGCCTCTATTCCAATCAGCCTAACAACTGTAGTAAGCTGCTCTGAAATAACTGCCTCTGTATTTCCAGACTCTCTTTGATCAAGAGACTCTCCAATACAAAGAAGTGGCGTCAAGCCAGAATCAATCGCAGCTTTTGTTTTTTTGGCAACAATTTCACTAGTTTCACCATATAAACTTCTTCTTTCAGAGTGTCCAACAATAACGTGCTTAGCGCCAAAATCTTTAATCATTTCTGCGCTTACCTCTCCAGTAAAGGCTCCTGAGACATTCACATTTAGATTTTGTGCACCAAGCATTAAACTGGACCCACTAATTAAAGTTTCAACCTGTGATAAGTATGGAAATGGAGCACAAACTAAAACCTTTGCGCTAACGTCACCCATTCCAGACAATATGCCGTTGACAAGACTTTTAACTGCGTCTTTGCTGGCATTCATTTTCCAGTTTCCAGCAACTATCGTATTGCGCATCTTTTTTGGCCTATATAAAAAGAGGGCAATGTTACTCTAAAACACATAGAAAATCAATTAGGAACAAGCCTTAAGAGCTAACTTAATGTTAATTATTTAAGGCTTGGCATCTCACGCATAAACAATGCTTTTTGAATGTCTGTCTCAGCTGTCTCAAAGTTTTGAGCCGCCAAATGACCTGCAAACACGGCATCAGCAATTAGACCAGGGGCCTCTGCATCTCCAATCAGCTGAATATTTATAGCGGCAGGCTGTGTTTTCTTGTTTGGTTTTTGATTAATTAGCTGCTCATAAAGAGAGGTATTTGGTATTCGTTCAGTTACCATAACTATTGATTGGCAGGATATTTGTGTGCTGGCCCCAGTGAAAACACACTCAAGGTAGGCTATTTGGTTCTCAATTTTTTCGATTAAGTTGTTACAAACAATCTTAACACCACTACTTATAAGGGACTTCTGAACTCTTTTCTGCTCTAGGGTTGACTCTGTCCATGGAGAGACAACGCTAGCAGGCGTAATAAAGATTACATCGACACCCTTTTCACTTAGATGGTCTGCCAGTACTCCAGCCAGGTACCCCTGCTCATCATCATAAACAATGATTGAGTCTTTGATATTTTGCTCTTCCTGAATAATCTCTTCTGGGGTAAAAACCTCGACGCTTTCAATTCCTATTATTGGGCTTCTTCTACTTCTTCCAATTCCATCTTTTCGCCATTTTGAGCCTGTCGCTAAAAAAATGTTTTTAATTCCAAGCTCATTAATATGAAGCGAGGTAAGCTGGCTTTCTTTATATATTTCAATATTGTTTTTTTGGAGAATTTCATGAACCCTGTTGTCAACAACCCGCCTCCAGGCCTCCAGGCCTTTCAAGCTTGACTCAAACAAAACCCTTCCGCCCAGCTGATTTTCTGATTCAGCTAAAATTACCTCGTATCCTCTCCTTGCGAGCTGAAGACTACACTCAAGTCCCGCTGGTCCAGAGCCAACAACGAGTGCTTTTTGGTCTGATACTTTTGGCTTAATAAACTCTGGATCCCAGCCCCTTCTCCATTCTTCGCCCATAGTTGGATTTTGTGTACATCGAATTGGAACTGCAAAATTATCGCTCGAGACGCAAATATTACAACCAATGCATTCTTTTATTTGATCAGTCTTTCCAACTTTTATTTTGTTAGGAAGATAAGGATCTGCTATTGACGGTCTCGCTGCACCAATAAGATCTAAGGCCCCTCGCTCAATTAGGCTAACCATTAGGTCTGGAGATGTAAGCCGACCAACCCCAACTACTGGCTTTGTTGTTATGCTTTTCACAAATTCAACATATGGAATTTGATAGCCCTCATTTGGCTCAAAGCGAGAAGTTTGTGAGTCATTAGCCCAGTCAGAAACATTTACATCCCAAAGGTCAGGAATTTCTGCCAGCATTTCAACTACCGCTCTTCCTTCCTCAAAGAATTGCATTCCATCTGAACCCTTAAGCTCGTCAACAGCAAACCTAAAAGCTACTGCACAGGTGTCCCCAACAGCGTCTTTAGTTTCCTCAAGCAACTCCCGTGTTAAACGAACTCGATTTTCAATACTGCCACCATACTCGTCAGTACGATCGTTAATTTCTGGAAGCAGAAACTCCTGGGTAAGCGTCATGCCATGGCCCGCATAGACGTAAATAATATCAAAACCAGCGGCTTTTGCGTTTAAAGCGGCGTTACGATGCCAGCGCCTAAACTCAGCAATATCTTTCTTATTCATGCGCCTAGTTTGTTTGGGATAAACAAGATCTATAGATTGACTTACAGGCGAAATAACAGGTAGCCTTGAATATAAGTTAGCAGCATGGTTTCCATTGTGGGCTAATTCTATTGCCGCAAGAGCCCCATGCTCATGAACAGCTTCTGTCATAAGACTTAGAGCTGGAATATCTCTTTTGTCCCATATTCTTTGTTCAACATATGGCGACAAATCGGAGCTTGGATGTATCTCTGCCTCTTCTGTGCTTACAACCCCCCAACCCCCTTTTGCTTTTAAAGCTCTCATAGCGGCATGTGCTTTTGGTTTTAGGTGTCCCATTCCACAACAATGTGGCACTTGGTAGAATCGGTTTTTTGTTACA
>Ga0206683_10000117_pt1 | contig 55111 bp, 49 predicted proteins | sample M280m12015metaG_FD_155483 | JGI IMG/M metagenome (GOLD analysis project Ga0206683, IMG submission 155483) | Ammonia-oxidizing marine archaeal communities from Monterey Bay, California, United States - M2 80m 12015 | ecosystem: Environmental > Aquatic > Marine > Intertidal zone | place: USA...
TGACTCACCGCGTCCCGAGTAGCTTCATCGCGGTGTCTTCTGTTGATAGCCGCGATCGGGTTGCCATTGTCACAGGCTCATCGTCCGGTATTGGCCACGCCGTTTGCGCTCGTTTGTCGAGAAAAGGAATTGCAGTCATCAGCGTTGATCAAAACGAGGCGCCCGAGGGCGTCGATGTCATTGCACATTTCGGTTGCGATCTCAGCGACGCTGACGCCGTTAAAAACCTGATGCAAGATTTAGACGCTCAATTTGATCCCACCACTTTCGTTTCTTTGATCAACGTAGCCGGGGTGCCCGGTACTCGACCTGCCTCGACAGTCTTGGAGGTAAATCTTCTTGCGGTGCGTTCCCTCTGCCGGGCTTTGTCGTCACGCTTTTCCCCCGGCGCGAGCATCGTAAACATTGGTTCCATCTCCGGTAATGCCTGGCAGCAGCGTTTAGACGTTCACCAATTTCTTCTACGGCTGGACGACGACCAAGCTCGAGAGTGGTGGCGTGACCGAAGTAAATCGGTTGGCGTTGACCCGTACACCTTTTCCAAAGAGGCAGTCATCGTGTGGAGCATGCTTCAAGCTGGGGAGCTTTTAGGAACCGGCATTCGGTGCAACGTGGTGAGCCCTGGACCCGTTGATACACCACTGCTACCAACGTTTCGTGAGCAAATAGGCGACGACCGAATCGACTGGGTTCTGACTCACTCGGGGCGCGCTGCGACACCCGACGAGATCGCTGAAGCAATCGAGTGGCTCGCTGTTGGTGAATCTCGTTGGGTCAACGGCCACCATCTCGTTGTTGATGGTGGGTATACCGCAGGTTTGCTTTCCGGTTGGGTCGATGTAGCTAATGCCCCGGCTCCAAAAGTGACGCACGTGGAATGAGAGTCGCACAAACCGAAAGTTCTTAGTCGAATTCCGAACGTAGCTCGGCCTCATGTTCGTTGAAACGAGGAGCTCGCTCTGGGTGTGGACCCGCACCTTTGATCAGTTGTCCGACCTGGTTCAGTGGACCCCATCCTGGTGATTCAAGGTGCCGACAGACTAAACCGTTCGCTATAGCGACCTCACTGCCAACGAAGCCCTTTGTCTCAACTGGTACCTGACCGAGCGGGTCAGACCAAACCCAGGCACCCTCCTGCTCTATAAAACAATGATCTTGGTCGGGACCTTTGTGATCAAAGCCGCCTTGTCTCACCTTTGGTCGGGCCTCATAATCGACAAACTCAGCTACTTGAGCAGCAGCGGTAGTTTGTGCCAATGAGGTATGAACAGTCTGCGTTTGTCCGGTGCGCAACCGGTGATACATCGCCGTTACAACGCCAAAGGCGGCGATGATAGGTGTCGCAGCATCGTGAACCGGAACAGTCAAAAACACGGGTTCATCGTCTCCGCCCTGCGCCGCCATCATCCCACCAAGCGCCTGTAACAGGGGATCGAACGCCGGCTGGTTAGCTCGCGATTGATCAGCGCCATAGCCCGGGCTCTTCACCAACACGACGTCCGCCCGAATTTGTCGAAGCTCAGCGCTGGAACATCCCAATCGTTCGGCGACACCTGGGCGGAAATTCTCTACAACAACGTCTGAGTCGGAGACCATACGATAAAGAAAGTCACGGTCAGTTTGGGTTTTCAGATCAAGTGTTACTCCTCGTTTGCCTTGATTCCAACCGTTAAACATCGGACTGAAAGTGCGAAATGGGTCACCTTCAGCGGGTTCAACCTTGATGACGTCAGCACCCAACATCGCCAAGTGGCGAGAGATAACAGGGCCAGCAATGAACGAAGCCAAATCAATTGCTCGGGTCCCCGCGAGTGGCGGTCCTCCTTGACCCGACCCGCTAGCGGGAACATGCGTTTCGAGAAGCACCTCGCGAGTGTGTTCCCCAACTTTTGGGGCTGCGCGTATCGGCTCAGCTGGGCAAGCATCCAAAATCAAAGGCTGGGTGGGCATTGACAGGGCACCCAGTTCAGGATGCTGAATAGTTGCAATAATCTCGTTCGACCGCGCTAGATCAGACGCCAAAAACTCTTCCCTAGTTTGGATTGGTTGACATGGGACGTCGTGGGCACGAAGAAGGTCAATCCAATCCTTTCGGCTCCGTTTCGAAAAGATGTTCTCGAAAATTGGGGTAATTTTAGCCAATGGGTCTGGCTCGATGAGACCCCAAGGCGGATTACTGAGTACCGGATCTTCCAGTAGATCGACGCGATCCACTGCGCGTAAGAGCGACTCGTAAAAACGTCGAGTGCCGCATGCAACAAAGAACCAGCGATCATCCGACGCGCGAAATGGACGGTACGCAGGCGCTCGGCCGGCTGGGCCGAGGGGACTCGCTCCATCTCTTTCCTGAGTTGTATCCGGCGACCAAAAATCACCTACCTGCATCACTCCTGCACCTGCTACGTCGGAAACTTCATACGTTGGTGCGGAACCGTGAGCTTCACGCGCATATAAACCTGCGGCTATAGCTAACGCTCCAAGCATTCCAGCTCCATAGGAAGCCAACGGGAGAACAACGTCGACGGGACCTTCCGACCAACTCACTTGATTCCAGGCGATTCCCGTCATAGCGGCGACCTGCGCAGCTGAACCTCGTCTGTTCACCATCGGACCATGTGATCCCCAAGTGGGAAAGGAAACAATCACAGACCCTGGGGCAAGGCGACGAATTCGGTCTGCCTCAAGTTGATCGGGGACGACCACGACATCGGCAGTAGCGATCAGATCCTCGTCATCAATCACCACGACAGAACGTTTATTCCGATTTATGGCCTGGAACCCGGGGTCCTGTCGGTAGTAATCCCCTTGCCTCTGTTCGATTTTTATTACATCGGAACCTTGATCGGCAAAAAACCTGGTGGCGTAAGGACCGGCTATTCCCTCCACCAGTTCCAGCACGCGAATCCCTGTGTAGGCACCAATTTCGGTCACCAGCTCCCCCATTACCATCAAGGTTCTCGAGTCATCACGATACTCAACCCTCCGTCTAAGAACCTCCAGCTTGGGCACGTCGCTTGCCAGAGTTCTAAGCTTGGATACATGACTGATACCGCCGATCCCATCAACACGATTGAGCAGATGCTCCCGGCAGCTCCCACCTTCGATTCAGTTGATCAGGAGCGTCAACACCGAAAAGAGCGCCTAGCTTCAGTTTTTCGAGTTTTCTCGAAGTTTGGATTCGAAGAAGGATTGGCGGGCCACGTAACCGCACGGGACCCGGAACTGCTAGATCACTTTTGGGTCAACCCTTTTGGCGTCCCTTTCGGACACATCACAGCATCGGATCTACTGCTGGTTGATCACGACGGAAACATCATCGAGGGAAAATACCCCTTGAACCAAGCAGCATTTGCCATTCACAGCCGGGTACATAAGGCCCGACCTGATGTCATTGCGGCAGCTCATACTCACTCTCTTTACGGCAAGACCTGGTCGAGTCTTGGGCGGTTGCTGGATCCTTTAACCCAGGATTCTTGTGCCTTTTTCGAAAATCACTCCCTTTTTAATGACTTCACAGGAGTGGTTCTTGACACGGATGAAGGTGATCGCATTGGTGATGCGTTGGGTGACAACAAAGCGGTAATCCTGCAGAACCACGGGCTCTTAACAGTCGGACATAGTGTTGATGAAGCTGCTTGGTGGTTTATCACCATGGAAAGAACCTGTCAGAGCCAGCTATTGGCCGAAGCAGCGGGGACGCCCATCCACATTCGTGAAGACATAGCTCGCCATACCGCCGAGCAGGTGGGCGGTCATGTCGCGGGTTGGTACAGCTATCAACCGATTTACGACAAAATCTTGGCAGAAAATTCTGACTTTTTGAATTAAGGGAGGCGGCCACATTTAGGCCACCTCCCAGAACGTCTCTGCGGCAATTCACGCGAGTAGTTCTGATGCTCTTTCGCGAAGCTCGGTCTTGAGCACCTTGTTCGATGGGTTCAGTGGCAGTTCGTCTACGGTCCAGCAATGTCGAGGCACTTTGTAATTCGCCATTTGTTCGCGGCACCATGCAATTACCTCCGCTGAATCAGGCGGGCCTAGCGGGCTTGGAACCACAAACGCTGCGCCGACTTCGCCAAGACGTTCGTCGGGTATACCGATGACAGCAACCTGCCCGATTTGGGGGTGTTCAAGCATGATTCGTTCGATCTCGGCCGGGTACGCGTTAAATCCGCCGTTGATGAACATGTCTTTTTTTCGGTCGGTGATATCGATATACCCGTCTTCGTTCATTACACAGATATCGCCGGTCCTCATCCATCCATCGTCGTCGATAGTTTCGGCGGTCTGCTCCGGGTCATCTAGATAACCACGCATAACTCCGTAGCCCCTGACTAGTAGTTCGCCTGGCTTCCCTAAAAGCACTTCGTTTCCTGACTCATCTACCAGTTTCATCTCCATACCAGGCAGCGCTTTACCACTCGTGCTAGCGACAACGTCGGGTGGGTCGTCTGCATCGCAGGCCGTAACCAAACCATGAGTCTCGGTCATTCCATAGGCGGTAATCACCGTCTCGAAACCAAGTCGTTGCCTCATATCGACGACAGTTTCTACTGGGATGCTTGCAGCTCCGGTCATGGCCGCGCGGAGGCTAGAAGTGTCGTACTGGTCCATCTCGGGATAGTTAAGTAAACCTTGGAATAAGGCTGGAGGGCCTGGAAAAACCGTTACACGTTCGTCTTGAATGCGTTGCAATACACGGGGAACGTCAAATATTGGGTGCGGAAGGATCGTCGCCCCGTGCATGAAACATGGAACAATCGCTCCGTTGAACCCAAAGGCGTGGAAAAACGGATTAATCACAAGCATCCGGTCACCGGTTCTCATGCCCAGTTCTCGAGCTGTGTGCCCAAAACTGCGAATGATCGGAGCGTGTTCCACCATCACTCCCTTGGGTAAGCCTGTCGTGCCTGACGTGAACATGACCAAGCCGAGATCTGAACCCGTGATTTGGGACCGCCGCCGATCTAGTTCTTCAGTTTCATCACCGGTACTTCTTCCCAAGAAATCTGCAAATGACACCGTTCCGGTTGGTGTGTCTCCTCGCAAAACTACGATCTCGTCTAATCCGTCGACCACCGCGCCTGAATCTCGTAAATCACTGACGTAGTCGTTGCCCAAAAAACCAACAACTGTGAAGAGCAACTTCACTTTCGCTTTTTCCAGGATGTAGGCGGCCTCGCGCCCTTTGAATCTGGTGTTAACTGGCACCAAAATGGCGCCGACCTCGAAAACCGACATTCCTGCGACGACCCATTCCCATGAGTTGGGTGCCCACACCCCTACCGCATCACCCGGCTCTATCCCTGATGCCACTAGTGCCGCTGCGCAATCATCGATGCGTCTCCCCATCTCGGCATAATCGCAACTGAAGTCACCATCAGATATGGCTTCTGTCCCCGCGAACTCGACAGCCGCTCGTTTGACGAGCCCTGGAAAATTATCCGGCATCAACGTGCCCATGGTCCCCCCGTAGCCGATGGTGTAACGACTTGTTTACTCCACGTGCGCGAGTGCTTCACCATTGATGAAGTGAAAATACCCGCTCGGATTCGTGGCCCACGCGCGCCAACCTTCCGCTATCTCTTCAAGTTCTGCCCTTGTTGCATAGCCATACTCCACAGCTTGCTCGGCGAAGCTGGTGGTCAGGCACCTTTCGGCCCACGAGAACCCCCAATTTTCTCGATCATCTTCGGTCCAGTAAGACCAAGCAGACGTCGAAATCGCTACATCTTGAAGCCCGGCGGTGTGACACCAACTCAACAAATGCCGGCCGGCATCCGGATCGGCTCCGTTATGTCGCGCCACCAGTCGATAAATTGTCCTCCACTTTTCAATTGCCTCTGATTCGGGGCTAGAAGACATTGTGTAATAGTCGGCATCGCGCACAGCCACATAGCCTCCGGGGCGTGTTACCCGAGCCATTTCTCGAAGCGCCAAAATCGGGTCAGTCAAATGCTGAAGGACCTGGTGTGCGTATGTGAGGTCGAAGACATCATCTTCGTAGGGCAACTCATATACAGAACCTTCGTCAACTTTTACGTTGCCGAGGCCTGACTCGGCAACCGTTGAGCGGGCTGTATCAAGAATCGCACCACCAAGTTCAATTGCACTTACCAAACCTTTCGGTACCCATTTTGCCAATCCAACGGTGATCGACGCGGGACCGCACCCAACATCCAGCAGCCGAGAGTCGTCGGAAATTACATGGCGGGCGAAGGCTGCGCAACGCTCGGCGGTTCGTCGAGCATGCTGATTGACAACGGCTGGCTGATGGCCATGGGTGTAGACATCGCGTTTGGGCATCACCGCAAACCTAGGAGATCCAAAGCTTCTCGTCACTTGGGACGATTGATCTGAATGCCCTTTCGCGTTGACTACGGTTTCCTCAGTAGACGCCTTCGCCGCGAGCTGAAAGCTGCAACATTGACTGATGCCGACAACATGCCCAGCCCCCCATACGTCAACGGCACAAACCGCGTTGCGGTGACCAACCTACCCACGCCCGATTATTACCACTATCCATGGGTCGCCCTTGAGTCCGTTACGAGAACCCACCCAGGAGGAGTCCTCGTTGTATGGCCTGATGGTCAACATCTCGAATGTCACCCTTTGTGGCTCCGGGAAAATTGTCCGGGTCCTGATGGTATTAACCCACTGTCAAAGGAAAATGATCTCGACGTAACAGATTTAGATATCGCTAGCAGGGTCAGCAATGCATTTCTCGAAGCTGGTGCCTTAGTTGTCGAGTTCACTCCTGAAGCTCGACGGGCGACTTTTCATCCAGGGTGGCTACGACATGTGGCGGACGGCGTACATCATCCTTTCTCTTTGTTGCCCAACCCCAAACCGTGGACTACCCGTGATTTGCAAATACCACCTACCCATAACGGGTCGTCGGTTCTTGAAGACGATGAAGCCCTGGCTAATTGGTTGCATGATCTTTTGGAAACAGGGCTAGCGAGACTGACTTGCTTGCCGCGCGACAGCCATGTCGTGGAGCTCGTCGGCCGTCGTATCGGAGCATTACGTGATTCAAATTTTGGTGTCACCTGGCACGTCAGCGTCGATCTTGATCCGAACTCGACGGCAAACACCAATGCAAGATTGCCGGCCCACAGCGACTTACCTTCCAGGGAAACTCCGCCCGGATTTCAACTTCTCCATTGTCTTGAGAACACCGTGAACGGAGGTCAGTCAACGATGACTGACGGTCTCGCGGTCATAAAGCATCTCCAAGTTGAAGAACCAGATGTATTTCGCTGCTTGACCAATCTTAAGTGGACATTCTTCAACCGCGACGCTAATCACGACCATCGATGGACTGGTCCGGTCATTGACAAGGGGGATGGTCGAATTCCGTGGACATTTCGGGCCTTTCACCCGGTTCGCGGCTTTCCGGCCATGAGCCAGCATGAAATCGGAGACTCCTATTACTCAATGCAGCGACTGGGAGAAATTGCTAACAGCTCCGAATTTCAGATTCGTTACGAGTTGGAACCCGGGGACCTAGTTGCTTTCGACAACCGCCGAATCCTGCACGGCAGAGAATCATTCAATAGCCAAGAAGGCACCCGCCAGCTCCGGGGCACCTACCTTGATGCCGACGAGGTCTATTCGAGGATGCGAGTTCTCCGACGAGCGATCATGGCACGGGAACAATCTCTAGGATTGAGCAACACTATGGAGGACGAGGATGACTGAAGTGTTCATCACATGCGCAGTCACCGGCGCTGGCGACACCGTCGGGAAATCCGACCAAGTCCCTTTCACCCCTGAGGCGATCGCACGAAATGTAGTCGCGGCGGCTCAGGCGGGTGCTGCAATCGCCCACATTCATGTACGGGACCCCATCACTGGCGACCCAGACCGCCAAGTCGCGTATTACCAGGAGGTAGTAGAGCGAGTCAGAGCGTCGTCAACAGACGTCATAATTAATTTGACTGCCGGTATGGGTGGCGATCTGGTCATTGGTTCAGTGGAAAACCCACTACCGCTCGATTCTCAGCAGACGGATCTGGCTGGTGCGACGGAACGGCTCGACCATGTTCGTCTTCTACGACCCGAAATCTGCACCCTCGATTGCGGAACGATGAATTTCGGCGAAGGGAATTATGTTGCAACAAACACTCACGACACACTCGCCGAGATGGCACGCCAGATACAACAACTCGATGTTCGACCTGAAATCGAAATCTTCGACACGGGACAACTATGGGAGGCCAAATCACTCGTAGACGAAGGTCTCATCGACTCTCCCGTCATGGTGCAACTATGTATGGGCGTTAAATGGGGAGCCCCAAACGACCTCAATACCTTTATGGCTATGGTGAACAACGTCCCAGACGAATGGACATTTTCAGCGTTTTCATTAGGAAGAGACCAGTTGCCGTACGTCGCTTTAGCAGCCGTTGCTGGAGGAAACGTGCGGGTAGGTTTAGAAGACAACTTGTATCTGGATCGAGGAAATCTCGCTACAAATGAGAACCTCACAGCACGTGCGAAACTGATTCTGGAGTCCATGAACTTTGAGGTCATCGGACCGAAGAGAGTTCGCGAAATGTTGCAACTCACTGCACACAATCCGTGACCGCAAATATTGAACCGCCCGAACGCGTAGCGATCGTCGGAGCTGGGGTTATCGGTGCCGCTTGGGCTGCACGTTGGCTTCTTCGCGGTGTGGATGTCGCGGTGAGTGACCCATCACCTGATGCTCCGAGGGTTGTTACTCGAGTCCTAGACAACGCTCGAAATGCCTGGGAACGGATGGGCACCACTCCAGAACGCGAAGGAAAACTAGATTTTTGTGACTCGATTGGCCCTGCTGTCTTAGGGGCCGACGTCGTACAAGAAAGCGTTCCCGAGAACTTGGAGTTAAAAAAAGCGACGCTGAAGCAAATCGAAGGGTCCGCTGAATTAACGACTTTGATCGCTTCTTCGACCTCAGGGCTGAAGCCAAGTTTGCTCCAGCAAGATATGAAGTGTCCAGAACGACTCGTCGTGGGACACCCATTCAACCCGGTCTATTTGCTTCCTATGGTGGAGGTCGTGGGAGGTGATTTAACTTCTTCCGATTCAATTTCGCGTGCGATGTCGGTGTACGGCGCTGCTGGTATGCGTCCGCTTCATGTTCGCGTTGAGATCGACGCATTTATCGCTGACCGTCTCCTTGAGGCAGTTTGGAGAGAAGCTCTTTGGTTAATAAATGATGGTGTAGCGACAACTCAAGAAATCGATGATGTCATCCGTTTTGGCTTCGGATTGCGTTGGGCCCAAATGGGACTGTTTGAGAATTACCGAATAGCGGGAGGTGAATCCGGTATGGCTCACTTCATAAGTCAATTCGGCCCTACCCTTTCCTGGCCGTGGTCAAGGCTCACTGACACTCCAGAGTTGACCGAGGCGCTGACGCTACTAATCAGCGAGCAGTCCGATAATCAGTCTGGCCATCACACCATTACCGAACTCGAAAGAATTAGAGACGAAAACCTCGTTGACATAATGTTGGCTTTGGAGAAAAACCAATGGGGGGCAGGTCAATCAGTTAGTGACCTACGTCGCTAGGCGTCCATCTAACATCAGAATTTGCGAGGTCCTCGTGGGTTCGCTTAAGGGTCTGCAATTAACAGTTCTTGTCGGTGGAACGTGGACTTCCGGCAATCGAATTCTCATTCCTCTATGGAGATGGCAAATTCTGGACAGTTAGCTGCTGCTAACCGCGCCTTATCTTCTAGTCCGCTTGGTACTTCTCCATCACCGAGTTCTGTGGCATAGCCGTAGTCATCTACGTCAAACAATTCAGCTGCGAGCGAGAAGCAGCGATTATGTCCCTGACATTTTTCGGTATCGACCTGAACGCGCATACCGGTCCTCCCTTAAATCACGGATTCCGACCCGCGATGGAAATCAATTTATCGGTAATCGAAGCATCGGAGTCAATCGGAATCGCTGCTCCAAATCGTTCGCCTCGAATCATTTCTCCAGCTTTTTTGAGTTGGATATATCCGGCTTCAGCCAAGCCTTCGTCAAGTAAGACCATCTGGCCGGAAGCTTTGGCCAAATCAAAAGTGTGGACTAACGGGTCAACAACGACGATGCCCACAAAACGGTCAACGACTAAATGACCCCATGGGGTTCCGACTTCACGCTTAAGCGCCTGTTGATCGTCAAGAGCTTCTAGTACATCGTCACGGGCATCAGCCCAGTCAGTTTGCGGGTGAGTAACGGTCGGGTGAGTCGCGCTGTCAGCGGGGATCCCTCTGGCTATTCCAGCGATCATCCTGCACATGCCGATGTTGTGGGCGAGCACATCACGGGCTGACCAACCCTCACACGGTGATGTTGCTTCCCACCGCGATTGATCAACTCGCCGCACCACAGCGTCAAAGCCAAATAAGGATTTTGTGTACTTGCGGGTGTTTTCACTCACGGGCCGTACGTTAGCCATCTCCGGACCGGCACCGCATACGAGGAGGAGAAGATCGACTTGTCGCATTCGATGGATCTAGCATGGTTTTGTCGGAGGGACGGAACTAGATGCAAGAGCTTGACGGTCAGGAAATAACGAAAAACGTTGACACTGAGACTGACCCAACGAAGGAATGGCACAAAACGGCTTGCATGCTTTGTTCCGCCAACTGCGGTATCGAGGTTCGCATCGACGGCCGTGAAATCACTCGCGTGCGCGGTGATAAGGACCATCCGGCAAGCAGGGGGTACACCTGCGAGAAAGGTTTACGAGTCAACCATTATCAGAACGGTCGGGATCGTTTGACCTCGCCGATGAAGCGAATGGAAGACGGAACCTTTATCGAAATCAGCTGGGATCAAGCGATTAGAGAGGTCGCCGATGAACTGGTCGGAATTCGCGACACTTACGGTGGCGATAAAATCATGTATTACGGCGGTGGCGGACAGGGCAATCACTTTCCCGGAGCGTACGCCCGCAGTGTTTTACAGACCCTAGGTGTCCAGTACAGAAGCAACGCCTTAGCCCAAGAAAAGACCGGCATGTATTGGGTGCAGGGAAAGTTCTTCGGGCGCCAAGATATCGGAGCTACCCCAGACTTTCATCACACGGACTGCGCTGTCTTTATCGGCAAGAATCCATGGCATAGCCACGGATTTCCAGAGGCTCGCAACGTTCTCAACGCAATTAAAAACGATGAGAATCGTCATCTCGTGGTGTTTGACCCTCGAGTTTCCGAAACCGCAAATATCTCAGACCATCATCTCCGGGTGAAGCCGGGTACTGACGCCTGGGCGCTCGCTGCGATTTTGGGGATCATGGTGGAAGAAAACCTGGTCGATGGTCGATTCTTGGCGGAGCAATGCGTCGGTTGGGATGAACTTCGCCCCTTGCTCGAAGAAATAGATCTGGAAGATTACGCGCGTAAATGCGGCATCGCTGAGGAGGACCTTCGAGCGGCGGCGCGAACCATGGCGAACGCTAGGTCAATGGCAACAGAAGAAGATCTCGGTATTGAAATGGCGCCGCATTCGACATTGAACAGCTGGTTGCAACGCTTGCTATTTCTTCTCACCGGAAATTTCGGCGTCGAGGGAGGCATGAACATCCCGGTGCGACTCGCTCCTATTTGCGGGCACAGTCCTGATGGCGCGACAGAACCGATAACAGGCACTCCGCTGTTGTGTGGGATGGTGGCCTGTGCAGCGATCCCCGATGCGATCGACACAGACCACCCTGACCGTTTTCGGGGAATGATTGTTGAGTCTGCTAATCCGGTGCACTCGCTGCCCGACTCCAAACGCTTTCGGGAAGCCTTCAAAAAACTCGACTGTTTGGTAGTCATTGACGTAGCGATGACTGAGACAGCGCGTCAGGCTCATTACGTGCTCCCAGCTTGTTCTCAGTACGAAAAACCCGAGGCAACTTTTTTCGCTGGTGAAATGCCCTCCAATTTTTTTCATATTCGTCAACCGATCTTCGAACCTCTGGGGGACACTCTGCCTGAAGCGGAAATCCATGCGCGTTTGGTGGAAGCTATGGATGGTGCACCCGACGGAGTTGATGAACTCGCTGAGGCCGCGAACACTGGCCGCGAAGAGTTCATTGAGACTTTTACGCGCTTGTCAGCTAACAACCCTGACTTGGGTTCGAAGCTTCCGACGGCGCTCTACAGAAGCCTCGGGCAAAGTTTGGGGCGGATGGGTCCAGCCGCCGTGATGTTCGGCTCGGCGATGCAAGCATCTATGCGATTCCCAGATTCGCTGCGTGCGGCAGGGCTAAAAGGCGATGGTCTCGAACTTGCGAACAACCTCTTTGATTCATTATTGGAAGCTAAATCTGGCATGGTCTTCAGCACCAGCGATTACGCATCCAGTTTTGATCGAATTAAAACACCCGACGGGAAAATTCATATTCACATCCCTGAGCTGGTCGAAGAACTACGCGGCCTGGCCCAAGAAGAACCCTCTTCTCCGTCGGATGCTTACCCGTTTATTTTGACGGCGGGTGAGCATCGCTCGTCAACTGTCAACGATGTCATCAGAGACCCGGCCTGGCGCAAGAAAGACAAAGATGGAGCGTTGCGGATCCATCCCTCTGATGCCGATCGGGTAGGAGTGAGTGAGGGTCAGAGAATCCTTATCATTACCAAGCGCGGCGAAGCCGAGGCTCCTGTTGACATCACCGACACGATGATGGAAGGCCAAGTAAGTCTTCCGCACGGATTCGGAATGGAGTATCCGGATGAGACAGGGGAGCATCATATTCATGGTGTGGCTGTGAACGAGCTAACTGATATTGAAGACCGGGACTGGCTTGCTCTGACACCTCACCACAAACACGTGCGGGCCCGACTTGAGGCACTCCCCGGCTAAACCGTCACTCGTACCCTGGCCACAAATCCGAGGTGGGTAGTGGCATTCCATCGCGTACCGCTGCATGACGTTGACGTATCTGACGCGGAATGTGGGCTCTCACATACTCCACTTCTTGAGCCAGGACTATGTCGACCAACTCGAGTCTGTCCGGTGTCTGCTTCCACGCGATGGGCACATAAAGCGGCAATTCAAATACGCGCAATCGATCCAGGCCACTATAAATAGCTTTTTGGTACCGAAAACGGTCTTCCCACTCCCAATGAGGCGGCGCAAAGCCTGTTCCGGGATCAAGCATCAATCGTTCGCGAATTCCCCATCGTGCGGCACGTTCCAGTTGAAGGTCGAACCAGTCAACCATGACCTGCACGGGGTCACCTTCGACGTGTTTCAGGTGACGGGGATCTGGTCCCATCATGAAAGGTAAGACGACCTGGATCTCCCGCTCAGCTGCTAGTTCGATCATTTCATCAGCTTGCAGCGCATCAGCGGCGTTAAGCACATGGGCACCCGCATCCAACGCACGACGTGCTGTTTCTACCTGCCATGTGTCAATTGCTACCTCTACTCCTAACGAAAGAAGTCCTTGTAACGGACCTTCGACAATTTGCCACTCTTCATCGGCGCTGACGAATGCCGCGTTGCCATGTGATGCCTGTGCCCCGACGTCAAGGTGGTCAGCTCCTTCCGCAACCAGATCGGCCCCGTACTCCTCGGCCTCTGTTTCATCGGAAACCACCGAGAAGCCAGCTAAGGAATCAGGGGAAGCGTTGACGACCCCAAAAATCTCCATACTCGGAAACTACCCCCGACTTTGATGTCGCACTCCGTTGATGTCGATATTGGCATTGCACACTGCGATCGACGCTGCTCCAACCAAAGTCACCACTCACGCCATCCGCATCCCATTGCTGATAGCCATCGTTTGACCCGTCATGCCCGATGATTCATCGCTGCCCAAATAGATCGCGAGATCGGCAATTTCGCTCGGGTCGAGGATTCGACCCATAGGGGTTCGCTGGGCCAGCCGGCGTCGCAATTCTTCGGATTCGGCTCCTACTAACCCCGCGAATCCGTCAAGCATTGGAGTATCGACGAAACCTGGGCATATGGCGTTGCAGGTAACACCCGTAGCCGCGAGTTCTAGCGCCATGCACCGAGTTAGTCCTACTGCCCCATGTTTGGAAGCGTTATAGGGGGCCTGCCCAGGAGATTCGAAAAGGCCAGCTGTCGACGCCATGTTGACGATGCTGCCTCTACCCCGCTCAATCATTCCCCCTAAAAATGCCTGGCTAATGCGTACTATGCCGACAACATTTACCTCGTAGAGCCGAGAATACGTAGCGGCATCTATTTCTAGAAAACTCCCTGCCGCGTGAACACCTGCGTTGTTTACGACGATGTCGGCACCGCCGAACTTGTCCAGAACTAACTCTGACATTGCGGCTACGGATGCATCATCGGAGACGTCGCACGCTATTGGTTCGATAGCACCAGCCGGCGCCAGTTCAGCGGTCGCCTCAAGATCTTCGATCTGTCGGCTGGTCACCACGCATCGCGCGCCCTCTTTGACATAAGCCAGCGCTATGGCCCTACCTATACCTCGCCCACCACCTGTGATAACTGCTCGCTTGCCTTCTAGTCGCTGGCTCATGGCTATATTCTGCGCGCGTTAGCCCAGCTGAGTGCGCCATCCCGGGACAGACATCACCTGGCCAACTTGTTGCGGTGCCTTTAGCTTTCCATGGGTATCCCATACTTCCGACAATCGCTCGTAGACCTCATCATGCATCTCTGATACTCGACGCGTCTCTTCTGACACGTGCAATGACATCACTTCGCAAGTCGCAGCGACGAAAGATTCGTCGGTATTCCACATGACCTGCATGGCATGAATGCGTTTGCGATCAAATCCAAGCAATTGTGTGGTGACCGCCAAATTCGCGCCTTCGCTCACTTCGCGAAGATAAGTAACATGATTCTGCGCTGAGAAGGTTGTCACCGAATGTAGATCTCGATGCGACCTCCCCACTCCGATGAAGTCCATCCAAGACTCGATCGCGTCATCAAAGCAGACCAGGTAATACCCAGCGTTGAAATGACCATTGAAGTCAATCCACTCTTTTCGCACGACGTCGTTATGCCCATCAAAGGGTCTTGCTTTGTCATCCACTCTTTGATCCTGCCTCACCGTTGGGGCGTCGCGTCGAATACCATCACATATTGCTCGCCGCACGGCAGTCTTAAGTAACATCCGCTACCCGAGCCTCTCATCTCGACCACGCATTTAATTTGCGCAAAAGAAAACTACTCACATGCGTTTCACCCCAACAGAACTCACAGCCGAAGAGCTTGACCTCCAGCAGCAAGTGCGGGATTTCCTTCTAGAAGAACTACCACCTGGATCTCACGAACCGTGCCTTGGCATGGCAGCAAATAAGGACAAAGCGTTTTCTCTCAAAATGGCTGAACGTGGCTGGGTGGGCATGGCGCTCCCCAAGGAATGGGGCGGGTCAGATAGAACCGCTGTCGATCGGTTCATCGTGGTCGAAGAGATGCTTCGTTGGGGTGCTCCAGTCGGACACCATTGGGTCGCGGATCGCCAAACTGGCAATGTGATTTTGAAATTCGGCACGGAAGAACAACGGGAAAGGTTTCTTCCTGCTATCTGTCGCGGAGAGCTCGGATTCTCTATCGGAATGAGTGAGCCCGACAGCGGATCTGATTTGGCCTCGGTGAGCACCAAGGCAGAACAAACGACTGACGGATGGATCATTAACGGCACCAAGATTTGGACCTCTGGGGCACATGAGAATGACTGGTTCGTGTGTCTACTGCGAACCTCTCCTATAGAGGACGGAAACAAACACGCAGGGTTATCGCAACTACTGATCGATCTTAAATCCCCCGGTTTGGAAATCAGCCCTATCCCCTTTCTCGATGGCTCTCACCACTTCAACGAAGTCACGTTCAACGAAGTTTTTGTACCCGACACCAATGTTGTGGGTGATTTGGGAATGGGTTGGCACCAGAACACAACCGAGATGGCCTATGAACGCGGGGGACCTGATCGTTGGCTTTCCCCTTTCTCCACAGTCGAACAACTCCTGCGGGAAGCAAAAGGAACTGAGTTAGAAGAGACGGTGTCTGATCTTTTCGGCGAGTTGGTCGCCCGCTGGTGGGGTATCCGAAACCTTTCTCTCTCTGTGGCACGGCTTATCGACACCGGCGAAGCTCCTTCCATTGAATCGTCACTCGTTAAAGAGATGGGCACTCGTTATGAACAGGAAGTAGTGGAAAAGCTTGTCCATCTAATTGATATTGAATACTCACCCGATTCAGATTCATTGTTTGAGCGGTTGTTAGCTCAATGTGTCGTGACATTCCCGGGGAACACCATCCGAGGTGGCACGATCGAGATCCTTCGTTCTGTTGCGTCAAAGGGTTTGAAGGGGTTGCCGGCATGACCGAGGCAACTGGTGTTGATCAACTAATCACTGAAACTGCTGATCGTCTATTCACTCAGATCTGTGATCATGAGGCGGTACAGAATGCTGAAGCGGTCGGCGCCGCACCAGAAATCTGGTCCGCGTTTGCTGAAACGGGATTCCCTTGGATCTCTATCGATGAGGATCTTGGTGGGTCGGGTGGCACCCTTCTCGATGCGTTAGAGGTTCTCAGGCTGGTCGGATATCACGCCGCACCGATTCCAGCCGCGGAAACGGGAGTCTTGGGTGGGTGGTTGCTCGCTAATTCGGGGCACGAAATTCCCGCTGGCCCGATAACGGTCCTACCCAATGGCACCAGCAACATCGAGGCATCACTTTCAGGTGATCAGATGACGCTGACAGGAACTTGTGTCCGTGTTCCTTGGGCGCGAATAGCGGAACGAATCGCCGTTCTGGTCGAAGTTGACGGACAGAGCATGGTCGCGTCTGTCGATCCGACAGATTGTGTCATTCAACCAATGTCCAATATGGCAGGCGAACCTCGTGACACAGTTTGTTTCGAAGGCACGAAAGCTCCTGCTGCTCCCTGTGTCGCTGGTGTAAACCCGGAAGCGTTTCGTTTTCGTGGAGCTCTCTCTCGCGCAGCGTTAATGGCCGGAGCTATCGAGAAGATGAGCCAATTAACGGTGACGTACACCAATGACAGAATCCAATTTGGCCGCCCGGTCGCCAGATTCCAAGCAGTGCAGCAACACCTGGTTTGGGGTGCTCAAGAAGCAGCAATAGCTCGGATGGCCGCTGAAACAGCTGGGCGAGAGGCAAATCGCGGTTCAGCATTCTTCGAAATCGCCGCCGCGAAGCTCATTACCAATCAAGCTGCCGCAAGGGCTACAAAGGCATGCCATCAAGCCCACGGCGCTATGGGAATGACTCAGGAGTACCCACTTCACCACTACAGCCGACGACTGTGGTCGTGGCGAAAAGAATATGGTGGCGATGCCGAGTGGAGTAAATGGCTCGGAAATGCAGCCATTTCTCAAGGCGCAGACGGACTATACGCGCTCGTCACCGGCGGATCCTCTGTCCTTAGTTAGGACATCAACAGTTCTTACGGCAATGGATGCTGATCAGACCTAGCATCAGGATATGAACGATTTTGGTGTCTACGGTGACCTTCACGTAACTGTTGACGAATTTGTCGCGACGGCAGAGATTCGCCGTCCACCTAACAACTTTTTCGACCTAGATTTAATTGATGGATTGGTGTCCGCGTTCAGAGATTTAGATGCAGACGACAGTTGCCGGGCGATAGTGCTGTGTGCAGAAGGAAAGAATTTCTGCGCTGGGGCGCAGTTCCACAACGACGGCACCCGCGGCGGTGAAATAATCGCGAGGAATCCGGATGGCTCGGCCAGACACCTTTACGACGCCGCCTTTGACCTCTTCAGCTGCAAGACGCCTGTTGTAGCGGCGATTCAAGGCGCGGCAGTCGGAGGAGGACTCGGAGTCGCTTGTTTCGCTGATTTTAGAATCGCCGCGCCGGAGGCACGTTTTACGGCGAACTTCTCTCGACTGGGCTTCCATCACGGTTTCGGTTTAACAGCAACTCTCCCTTCGCTAGTTGGGCAGCAAAAAGCGTTAGAACTGCTTTACACCGGCGCCCGAATCAAAGGAGAGGAAGCAGTCGCTATCGGCTTAGCGGACCGCCTCGTCCCTCTCGCTGACCTTCGCTCAGCCGCTCACGCAATGGCGAGTGAAATCGCTACTTCCGCGCCACTTGCCGTCGAATCAATACGCGAAACAATGCGAGGGCACCTACCGGCGGCAATTCAGGCGGCGACAGATCGTGAAAAAATCGAACAAGACCGGCTCCGAAGTACGGAAGACTGGAAAGAGGGCGTCGCTGCCATGAACGAACGCCGTACCCCAAACTTTTCTCGGAAATAGCTTCCATCATGTTCAACTTCCACACAAAACCGTGAGTGACCTCACCGAAGAGCAGATCCGCTCCGAGCTCGATTCGATTTTGGAGCGCCGGAGTGCCGCTACGCGACTCACCACAATGGGTGCCGGATCTGATGACCTCGACGATGGTCGGGGATATCTCGCCACGACGGTCGAGGGCGGCTGGCATGTTCCGACTTGGCCAACACAACATGGCGGTCGAGGGGCATCTCCCAGTCAAAACGCGCTCATCGGTCGTTTGCTGCGAGAATTCGTTGTTCCCGATCTTTACCCATTCGCCATCGGACTTGGCATGGTCGGCCCTGCGCTGCTGGCTCACGGTACTGAATCCCAGCAGGATGAATGGTTGCGTCCCATCGCTTCAGGAGCCTCTATTTGGTGCCAAATGTTCTCAGAACCGGAAGCCGGTTCTGACCTTGCCAATGTCGCGTTGAAAGCCGACCAGGATGGTGAAGAGTGGGTTCTTAGCGGCCAAAAAACCTGGACCAGTAGGGCTATGTGGGCTGATTGGGCTATTTGTTTGGCTCGAACTGACCCTGACCAACCCAAGCACAAGGGTTTAACGATGTTCTCGTTACCTATCGATACTCCCGGTGTAGAGGTTCGGCCCCTTACACAAATGAATCGAGACGCTCACTTCAGTGAGGTATTTGTCAGCGACGCACGGGTTCTTGATTCCTGGCGAATTGGTGAGCGAGGCGAAGGCTGGCGGGTTGCGATGACCGTCCTAGCCCACGAACGCGCGGGCGGGGGAAGTCGAGGGGGTGGTGATGGCAACGCTCGCGGTGTGAGAGTTCCCGGTTGGATTTCAGACCTGCAAACGTTAGGTGTTGCTGAAGGTCAAGTTTGGCGCGACGAGGTTTCTGAGATTTACGCACACGACAGTGTGAGCCGGTGGACGTCACAGCGCGCGGCGGATGAAGCTCGCGCTACTGGTGTTCCTGGTCCCGCCGGGAGCGGAGCCAAGTTGCGAACGGTTAGGTCCTACAAGGACCGGGCGTATCTAGCGAATCGATCGGGCGGGTCCTACGGAATGCTCATCGAAGGGCCCGGATATATCGAGACGATGACGGCTCCTTCAATGTCGATTCGCGGCGGCACCGATGAAATTCAACGAAACATCCTCGGTGAACGCGTCTTGGGGCTTCCAGGAGAGCCTCGACTTGATCGCGATGCTCCTTGGCGTGAAAGTCGTCGCGGTCTGCTCTGATTTATCTAACTTGCCTCTCCCGTAGAAGAACCTCTTGAGCGATCGTCGCAACGTGACTTCCGTCGGGGGCGAACAAGTTCCCCACCGTCATACCTCGAGCTCCGCTAAGCCCGTGGCAGTCCCATTCATAGAGATGCCACTGGTCAGCTCTCGTCGGCCGATGAAACCACATCGCGTGATCTAGCGAGGCACCCATAAACCGTTCTTGGTAGTCCTCTCTTGACGCCTGTATTGGGTGAATGGAGCGGGCTGCATCGAATTGAATTGAATCGGATGTGAACGCAAGACCACATATTTGAAGTCTCGGGTCGTCAGGTAGTTCTTCAAGAAGTCGCACCCAACCCATCGACCGACCTGCTCCAGGGGGGCTGGTTAATGCTCGACGGTCCATTATCGAACTCATGTGGTCATCTTCGCGCTGCCGGCAGTCCTGTGGATCTGGGGCCAATGGCATTCGCGCCGTCTGAACCTCAGCATCGTTCTCAACGATATGGAACGAACAAGAAAGATTAAGTATCGCCCCTCCGCTCTGACGAGCGACAACGGAGCGTGTGCAGAAAGACCGCCCATTTCGAAGGCGATCAACTTCATAACGAACAGGTTCGTTCAAATTTCCACCACGGATAAAATACGCGTGTATCGAGTGTGGGACGTAGTCATTAGTGACTGTCTTAAACGCGGCTCCTAAGCCTTGAGCGATCACTTGGCCGCCGTAGATCCGTCCCCATTGATATTCAGGACTGAGTCCGAGCCAGGTATCAGGGCCATGCTGCTCTAGATGCATCACCTCGCTGAAGGTCACTGGATGACTTGTCATTCTGCGAGGGTAACGGACCCAAACCTTCTTGGATTCTTTCGGTTGCGACGATCCAAGCAGGTCCACTGATGACTGACGGATCTATTTGGTCAGTGGTCGGAGCGCTTAACCTGCGCGAGAACGACGGGCACAATCGATAAAGCCCAGCTACGGTCGGTCGAGTGAATTCTCTCAACGCTGCCCAATCTCGCGCGACTGATGCTCTTTGGGAGCATTATCAGCAAGGAACCGACCTGCCACATCAAGCATTCGAGAATCTCGATTTCAGTGATGGGTTAGCAATTCAGGCAGATATTCGTCGACGCCGGATCGAAAATGGCGCTATTCAGATTGGTTGGAAGGTGGGGCTCACCTCCGACCGGGCTCGGAAACAAGTGGGCATAGACGATCGTCCTTTTGGGCACCTTATGCAAAAGTTCGATTCTGGTGTTTCGCTTCTCGCTTCGGCAGTCAACGGAGCGACTATTGAACCTGAGATGTGTTTCACGATTGGTGAACCAATCTCGGGCGCTGATGTTGATCCTGCAAGCGTGCCAAGTCGGATCGTAAAAGTTTCGGCCGGCTACGAGTTAAACGAACGGCGAGCCGTCGTGGGAGGCAACCTAGCGATGCTGATTGCGGACAATTTGACTAATTGGGCGATCGTTGAGGGCAGCGGCGTACCTCTCGATGAGGTTCCTGATATTGATGAAACCGAGATCGTTCAGTATTGCAACGGTGAAGAGCGATTTCGGTGCCTCCATCGCCAGGAGGTCGATAATCCGTTCGTCTCAATTGCCCGGCTCGCTGCGACGCTGCATCGTTTCGATCTTGGTCTAGAAGTTGGACAGAAGGTCATTACCGGCGCATATACCCGGTACCAGGTCTCTCCGGGAGAGAACTGGGTTGCCGAGTACTCAGGTATCGGACGTGTAGAAGCGAGCTACGAATGAGCCAGACAATCTCAATGCCCGACAAACCCCTGAACATCCTGGTCACCAAGACTCTGACGTTGCCTGAAGTAAGCGTTGAAGACGAAACAATGATCAGGGAAGCTGCCGGTCCAGGGGCGAACGTCACGATCGTTGACAGCCCGAGGGAAGGTATCGAACACGCTGCTGTCGCAGACGTGATATTGGGCATCACGCCTAAATCTCTCTTTCGCGCCGCCCCCAATCTTAAGTGGGTGCATGCGACCGCCTCTGGGGTGGACATGTTCATGTACGAAGAATTCGTCCAGAGCGCTGTGGTGCTTACCGGCGAGAAGGGTCTGGTGGGAGGCCATCTAGCTGATACCGCGTTTGGGTTATTACTTGCGTTGACACGAAGAATAAAGACCGCGATTGAGTTGGGACCTGAGGGCTGGATTCTTGAGAATCGAGAAGAGATGCGGTTCTCTGAAATCGAGCTCGAGGGTCTCACTATGGGCATTGTTGGCTTTGGTGGCACTGGACGTCATCTTGCAAGGCGAGCGTTGGCATTTGGAATGAACGTGAGAGCCGTGGATGCTTTTCCTGTTGAGCCTAGTGATGGCGTCGAAGTCGTTGAAGGCATGGATGTTCTTGGTGAAGTCATACGCATTAGCGACGTGCTGGCAGTCGGTCTGCCATTAACCGACGAAACACGTGGGATGTGTAACGACGAGTTTTTCGGCGCCATGAAGTCAACTGCGATATTTCTCAACGTGACTCGTGGTGAAATCATTGACGGCCCATCGCTTGAACGAGCTCTGCAAAATGGCGTTATCGGAGGAGCGGCACTGGATGTCGCTCCGGTAGAGCCCCTGCCCGCTGACAGCCCTCTATGGGGTTTTAAAAATTGTGTAATGACGCCACACACCGCTGGTGCTAGCCAACACCGAGGTCGTCGAAATTTGGAGCGATTCTGCCGAAATTTGGTAGCGCTTCGCGAAGGGGGCGCGTTGGAGGGTGTCGTCGACAAGCAGGCCGGGTTTTAAAAGTCCCTAGTTCGTTACTGCCCCCGCTGTACCTCTCGACTAGTCAGGCGATTCTGTTTCCTCGGATGGCGTTAAGAGAACAACAAGGTCTTGAAGATCTGTCGGAGAGGGTCGTTTACTGTGGTGCTCTGCGGTTGGTCAATGAGAAACCCGCGGCACTACGCCACTATGGGCCAGGGAGTCTATTTCCTCGTCGCTGAACCCGAATTGCGTTAGAAGTTCCTCTGAGTGTTGACCTTTCAGAGGGCTAGCCGACCGAATATCGTTTGATACGCCCTCCAAGTTGGTCGCGTTTCTCAGGATTTTGATTTCACCTGCAGTTGGGTGAGATATGGGGGCCGCTAGGCCAAGGTGTTGTACTTGTGGGTCGGAAAAGGTTTCGGCAACGGTGTTTACCGGACCACAAGGAACCCCTGCCTCGTTAAGACGCAGAACCCAATGCTCAGTCGTGTCCTGTGAAAGGTGTTCCTCAATGAGCATGTTGAGTTCAGTTTTGTTTTCTTTTCGTGCTGACACGGAAGAAAAGCGTTCGTCTTCGAGCCACTCCTCTGAGTCGAGTTCAGAACAAAGAGCCTCCCAAAGACGTCCGCCCGAAGCAGCGAGGTTCAAATAACCATCCATAGTTTTGTACATGCCCATCGGGCCAAGGGTTGGATGGTCATTTCCCGCTTGGGGGGGATCATCATTTGCGACGGTCCATCGGGCGGCCTGAAAATCAAGCATCCCAATCATGGATTCAAGGAGCGATGTGTGAACCCATCGGCCTTTTCCAGTTGAATGTCGCTCGTGTAACGCTGTCAAAATGCCGACGGCGAGTTGAAGCCCGGAAGTTACATCACTGATTGCTACCCCAGCCCGCACGGGTCCCTGGCCGGGCAGTCCCGTAATAGCCATCATTCCGCCCATCCCCTGTGCGATCTGATCCACACCTCCCCGTCGACTGTAGGGCCCATCTTGACCGAAGCCCGATATGGAACCGAGAATGATTCGAGGATTGATGTTGGCGAGCGTTTCGTAATCGAACCCAAGTTTGTGCTTTACCGGAGTCCTCATATTCTCAACCACAACGTCGGCTGACTTCACCATTCGATGAAGGACTGCTTGTCCATCTGGGTTCTTGAGGTCAATCACAATTGAGCGTTTGTTTCGGTGCAGGTTGAGATAGTCAGGTGAGGTCCGCCCGCCGGCTTGAAAGCCTCCTTCGGGGGACTCCACACGCACGACGTCGGCACCCCAGTCCGCCAGTTGTCTTACTGCGGTGGGTCCTGCGCGCGCGATGGTCAAGTCGATGACGGTGATATCGGACAGCGGCATCGTTTCACCCATCAGCGCGTTCCCTTTTCATATTCTGCGGTCTCCGTGGTCCGGCGTTCCAGGTCAAGGAGCTCAGATAATCCGGTGGTTTCGACTAATTCGCGATGGAGCTTCATGCCGTCAATATTTGTTCCCGTGGAACCATTCTCGGTGAAGTTGCGGTATGCATCTCGGGTGACTGTTAGTGAAAGTGCTTGAGAGGTAAACGCGTCAATGATCAACGACCAGCCGTAGTCTTTCCATTCTTGCGGAGAGTGGTGGTCTAGCGAAGTAATCGTGGCCATGGGTGCTGAAATGTTGCTTGCTACTTTTTGTAGATCTTGATCCCGACAAAATGCCATTGCGATGTCCGCTCCGGCATCGACATATGAATTAAGACGTGCGATACCGCTTTCAACGCCTTCGTGACGCATTGCACCTGTTCGCGCGATGATCAGGAAGTTTTCATCAGAGCGCGCTTCCGCCGCAGCCGTGACCTTTGCGCACATATCGTCGGTGGAGATCAGGTGCTCGACTCCTATGTGGTGATGGACGCGTTTGGGTGCGATCTGGTCTTCAAATTCAACGGCTGCGGCGCCTGCTCGTTCGAATTCCCATACCGCTCTGACTACGTGGACCGGGTCACCGAAGCCGACACCTCCATCCACGATCAGCGGCAGTTCACACCGAGAGGTGATGCGACGGGCAACGTCGGCTATTTCTGTCGTGGTCAAAAGAGCTTCGGAAACTGCATATTGGAAACCAAGTGCTCCTCCACTCAGGTAGCCGGCTTTAAAACCGAATTCTTGCGCCAAAAGCCCTGCTAAGGGATCAAGTATTAGCGGTGCAAAGATGGTCTCGTCACCGAGCGTTGCTTCACGAAGACGGCTTCGAGCGTCATTCATTACTCAGTCACCCGGGGTCACTTTGTGCACCTCTGACAAGGCGCCCGGGTCGCTGACCCGTAACCTCACCTTCGCACGACACCTCCGTACCGGAAACAAATGTGTGGCTGTAACCCGTAGGGCGCTGCACAAGCCGTTTGCCGCCAGCCGGAAGATCGTGAATCAGTTCTGGTTGGCCCACGGAAAGGCGTTCAAAATCGACGATGTTGAAGTCTGCTTTGTAGCCGGGACGCAGTAACCCGCGATCTAGTAATCCGTACGCTTCTGCAGTTCGGCGGGTTTGTTTGTTGACGAGAAACTCCAACGGAATCTTTTCTCCGCGTGTCCGATCGCGTCCCCAGTGGGTGAGGAGATAGGTGGGATAGGACGCATCGCAAATTGTTCCGACATGGGCGCCCGCATCTCCCACACCACAAATAGTGTGAGGATCCGTAAGCATCTCGTGGATCTCATCGAGGGAGCCAGAGGTGTAATTCTCGAAGGGATAGAGCAACAACGTTTCACCGTTCCCGGTTGCCAACAGATCAAGCACGACCTCCCATGGGCTGCGGCCTATGAGTTCAGCTCTGGCGGAAACGGACGTCGACGGTTCGGGCTCATAGTTGAGTTCTGGACCTAATTCGTAAGCCCGTGTAAGTGCATAGTTCATCCACTTGCTGAAAGCATCAGCGGGTCGCTCGTTAATCAGTTGTTCTCGTAAGGCGTTGTCCGTTCGAAGCCGCACGGCACGTTCAGAGGTCGAAAGATCAGCGATTGCTTTATAGGCAGGATGGTTTCCAAATGGATTAACAGTGGCATCTAAACCAAGTAAAACGCCGATAGGTCGACATCCGACCTGCCCGTTAGCCATCACACCTTGGGTATTCGCTTCGCGAATTTGATCAAGAGTTTGACGCCAAAGGTCAGGAGAGTGGTCGACCTGGATAATGAGCGCTGACAGCGGTCTTTGCGAAATGCGAGCTGCTTCTAGAAGAATTTCGAACTCGCCGGGTCCAAAATCGCTGTTAACTTGCAGCACTCCGGTTCCCGAAGATCGCATCGCTTTTGCGATTGCTGCTAGTTCCGGGTCTCCGGCTGACAACGATGGCGTGAGCCTGCCGTCAGCCGCTTTGTGTTTCGTTGTGCGGCTGGTGCTGAATCCGAGTGCTCCCGCGTGGAAGCCCTCGGCAATCAGTTGTTCAAATCGAGACAACTCATCAACGGTAGGTATTTCCTCGTGGTTGGCTCCGCGCTCCCCCATTACGAAAAATCGAAGCGCTCCGTGCGGAATTTGGCTGCCGATGTCCATCACGCGCGGCATGCTCTCTAATACGTCCAAATACTCCGGATAGCTCTGCCAGGTGAAATCGATGCCTTCGGCAAGGACAGTGCCGGGAATGTCTTCTACGCCTTCCATCAGGTTGATTAGGAATTCCTCGCTGCCCCGACGCACTGGTGCAAATCCCACGCCGCAGTTCCCGAACACCGCAGTAGTCACTCCGTGCCACGAAGAGGGAGACATCTCGGGATCCCACGTAGCTTGCCCGTCATAATGGGTGTGGACATCTACCCACCCGGGGAGAATGAGTTGACCGTCAGCATTAATTTCACGGTGACCGCTCCCATCAATTTCACCGACGGCAGTTACAAGGCCTCCGTTTATGGCAAGGTCCCCGGTTAGCTGTGCGGAGCCGCTGCCATCAATAATGACACCGTCTCGGACGACAAGATCGTGCATGCTTCGAAAGCGTACCCATGATTGGCCCGGTGATTCCCATGATGCGCGGCCAACTTCACTTCTGGAAGCAAGATTCCGTTTTTTAAGGAGACATACCGATGCCGCTGAAAGCGAATGGCAAAGTAGTGCCATGGCTCAACAGGTGCTGATCGTTTATCAAAGCCGTAGCGGCACAACTCTTCAGTTGGTCGAATCACTTGTGGCGGGAATCGAGAGCGCATCGGATTTAGTCGACATCGAGATAACGACAGTGACGAGGTCCGCGTTGCTGGCTACGTCGGAAGACGTCAGAAACGCTGATGCGCTCGTTATCGCTACTCCAGAGCACTTCGGCTCGATGGCCGGCGCTACAAAGGTTTTCTTCGAAGAGATCTGGGACGAATGCTTAGACCAGACTCGAGGGCTGCCTTGGCAGCTACTAGTAAAAGCCGGAACCGACGGAGCTCAAACCGCTGAAGGAGTACAAAAGTTGGCGAAAGCTCAGGGGTGGAAGCAATTTCGGCCTCCTCTCCTCGTAGTTGGCGGCGTTACAGAAACGGCTCTGGATGGTGCTTTTGAGCTCGGCGGGCTCCTTGCCGTGAGTCTCGACAACGAACTGATCTGAGATAACCCCGTGCGAATCTCTACGATGTCACTGTGATCGCTAGGGATTCAGAGTTAATGGGTTACCGGGCTGCGCCCACTCCCAAAACAGTTCCGCGTTTAGTTCAACCTGACCGATTGGTGGAAATCGCAGTCGCTACTTCGGGGGCATGAAGCTAAGTGCCTTGGTACGACCAGGTCCCCGCGGTTTCCTTCGAGGTAGATTGCGAGGAAAATCGGCACACAATTACTTGGTTTCGTGGCCAGGTAATTCTCGAACAGCATCCACAGATAGAGGCAGAAAAGGCGCTCGTTGCCTTAGGCGGTGCAAAGCCAGACTGCCTCAATGTTTTTGAGTTGTGGGAGTTCGCGTTAAGGGACGCTGGTTTTATCGAGGAATGGGCGCCATGGCAAACAGCCGACCGGCAACGTCGATGGTGGTTAAGAACAGCACTCGAACGATTACGGTCGGAGGGCGTGCAAGATTTTTTGTACGACTTACCTAGAGAACGAGCAGTCAAAATGGGTGAAGCATCAGTTGCTTTGCCCCACGAATTTCTCGATCGCGCTATGGCAACGGTAGTTGACCTCCGAGATCAGGGCGACTGGGATTTTGGCCCTGCTCTCGGTCGGCATCTAGCGGAAGCCACGAGACTGAGAGCTCGTCGCGCATTTGTGAAAGCACTCACAAATCAGCGACCTGCCGTACCAAGTCCGGCATTGATTCCATTCAAATGCGAAATTGAACTACACGGAGAACCCTGGATTCATGGATGCTTGTCCGGCCGCGACAGCAGCATAGAAATTTCTCTACATCCCCGTTGGCTAAGCCGGGTTTGGGCTCGAGGCGTGTCTGTTCACAACGACCGCTTTACCGTTGATGCAACTGAGCAAAAAGATTCGGTTCTATTAACCCAGGTCGAGTGGGTTCCCAATAACGGCAAGCTGGACCCGAGTCTCACGACATGTCAACTATGAGAGATGCTCCAGTCAATGGGTTCCCTTCCCCCCTCAGTTAATGCTGAATTGGTGCGCGTGAATGGCCGACTGCCGAAAAACCCCCTGTGAGCGCTGAGAGGAGACGGGTGGGGTGATTCGATGATGACGTGTCGCTCGACGTCGATAAGTGATCTCTTTTTCTGAGCAAATGCTCCCCACAGCACAAAGACAACCCGCTCTTTCTTCTCGTTGACGATCCGAATAATCTGATCGGTGAAGGTCTCCCAGCCACGATTGCGATGCGAACCGGCGTTGTGTGCGCGCACTGTAAGGACTGCGTTTAGTAACAACACTCCCTGTCGAGCCCACGGCTCTAGGTTCCCATGTGGTGGTGGGAGAAGACCGAGGTCGGACTGCATTTCCTTATAGATGTTCTGCAGAGAAGGTGGAATATCTACGTCTCGGCGAACTGAGAAGCATAAGCCGTGCGCTTGTTTTGCGCCGTGGTAGGGGTCTTGCCCCAAGATCAGCACCTTTACGTCCTTGTAGGCAGTCAGATGGAGTGCCGAGAAGACATCTTCTTCGGGGGGGAAGACCTGAGAGGCCCCCCGCTCCTGTTGAACGAATCCTTGGAGTTCGATCCAGTAAGGCTCGGTGAATTGGTCCCGCAGCAGAGGATTCCAGTCGGTAGTCACTCGCGAATCCTCAGTCCAGCTCGTCAGCTGCTTGCCTGCTTAATTCAATGCAAATACCAATTCGAGAGCGGTAATAATCCAGATCCACTCCGTCCGTAGATTTTTGGCCTTGCATATAACGGGCATACACGCCGTGAATGATGCAGGCGCTTTTGAAGTGGTTGAAGCTGATGTAATAAGGAAGATCTGTTAAATCACATCCTGTCTGTGATGCATAACGGTCGATCAGTTCGGCCCGGCCTAAGAATCCTTCGGCGAGAGTGGGCGAATTCTCTTTGTTCACTAATTCGTCACCTGGTTCCGCCCAGGTGTTCAACGCATAGGCAAAGTCCGCCATTGGATCGCCCAGAGTTGAGATTTCCCAATCCAGAACTGCAGTCAGTTCGCCATGGGGATTAACGAGACAGTTGTGTAAGCCGTAGTCTCCGTGCACCACTCGAGCCGGGCCTTGCTCCGGTCGCCTCGCCTCGAGAAAGTCGTGAAGTTCATGCAGATCTTGGTCGTCGTATGACGCTCCCTCGGCAGATGCCAACCAACTTCGGTACCAGGTACGAATCTGACGACCGACGTAATCCTCTTTCTTTCCGAGGTTCCCAAGTCCCACTTCGTCAGGATCTACAGAGTGAAGCGCGGCCAGCACATCCATGAACGAGAGGCCAACTTTGGCCCTGGCATCCACGGTCAAATAATCCAATGCCTCTTCCAATTCGAACAAAGCTTTACCCTCAACTTGACTCATCACGTAGAAGTGAGCGCCGGTCACGTCGGGGCTTTCGCAATAACCGTAGGCGTCGGGTACGGGGACTGGAGTTGAGCCAAGCCCACTAATGATTGAATACTCGCGGCCCATGTCGTGAGCCTTAGGTAACAGCTCACCCATGGGAGGTCGTCGAACCACAGCGCTCTTCCCATTTTGATCTACTAATGCATACGTCAAGTTGCTATGGCCGCCTTCAAGACGGGTCCATTCGAATGGAGGTTCTAGACCTTCAGTGTTTTGACTGATCCACTCTTCTACGGCCGCGACGTCGTAGCCAACAATCTCAATACTCTCGCTCATGTCATCCCTGCTCACTTTGACCCTGACACAAGACACTAAGCGAGATCGCGTATCGGCTTTCAGCACAACTCTTGTCTGGGCCACTCTTCTTTAAGTAAATGAGACTCGAAGCTGCTATTCGGCGATGGGAGTGTTCTGCCAGGTAAGAAACTTCCAGCCGTCGATGGTGTTTAACCAGACACAGGTATAACGGCTTCGAAGTAAGAACTCCCTCTCGCGCGCGACAACGGTTATTTCCGCAGTCCCGTTGACCAGAGCGACGTTGTCGAAAATTCTGATCTCCACATCGCTGTTATCGACGGCTCGATAGTCGAAAGTACCAAGTTCAATCGCAGCGAGGTACGACTCTTTTGAATCGACCGCGGCGGTGGAGTGGGTGTATCGGAGGTCCTGGTGAAGTAACTCATCCAGCACATGTAAGTCGACGTCAATCATGGCCTGCCAACGCCGCTGCTCCAATTCATGAATAGCTGCTTCCATCCCTGAAAGCTAGCTATGTTTTGGCTTGCAATCATCTGGAAACGCGAGCGAGGGCGCTACATGGGACGAAATCGCTGGATAACAGAGATGGGCCTAGGGGTTGATGTGCACGGCGCCGATTACAACAAGGCAGCTCGACGTGCCGTCTCCGATGCTCTTCGTCATAGCAGCCTTCATTTTTTCGATGTCACCGACAAGTCTGCGCAGGATATGAAGGTTGAGGTGGTTATAGGTGCAGCTGAACCGGCGAATATTGATCCGGCGGTGATTGCACAAGAGATTCCGTATGGAACAGTCACCGTCACCGTCACCAACGGAGGACTCGACGTCACCTCCGACAACGGAAACGACAGGATCACTATGGTAAACGCAGCGATTTTAGTGAGTTTTGACGACTAATTACGATGGTTTCGTTGCCACCACAAATTCGATAAGCACCTGAGTGCGCACTCCAATGCCAGGCTCTTCGAGATCGGCGAGCTCTTCGCGGATTGATCGTTCTACCTCGTCAGCACCGCGTTCTTGGATAGCCATCCATGCAGGGCCAGCAGCCATCCAGGCACGTACCTCGTGGTCAAGATCAGCTCCTTCCAGGTCGAACTGCACTCCCTGGCGTTCGGCCGGTTCCAAACCGGCAACTCGACACATTTCCTCGGCTCTTCCCTCCCGTCCGATGTCTCCAAGTTGTTGTGACCATTCGATCTCATGGTCAGATATGCGTCTAATCGCCTGAAACGGTTTCCCAATTTGGCTACGGTCACGGCCAGCAGCAAAGAAACTCAACCCAAGGCGGCCACCCGGTCGTAGAACTCGGGCCGCTTCATGAACTGCTTGCTGGTTGGGTCCCCAGATTCCACGACAACTTGTGGCTACATCGAAACTTTGGTCACCCCAAGGAAGCGCGTTCATGTCTCCATGTCGAATATCAGCTTCAGGGGTACGTCGTTTCGCGAGGTTCAGTAGTCGGTCTGATGCATCAAGTCCATGTGCCAGAGCACCCCGGCGAGATGCCATGTTCACCATAAGGCCAGAGCCACAGGCGATATCTAGGTAGTCAGTCCCATCTTCCACCTGGGTAGCGCGCAAGAGCGCGTCAAATTCTGGCCACCAGCGCGGCTCCATTACCGATGCCCACACCTTCGCTTGATCGCCCCAACCTTGATCGACTTCTTTCCAACTCATAAAGACTCATCCACATCAATCGAGGAGCGCCGCTGCATAGGGCGCCCGTTTGTGTTGAACTTTATGGTGCAGAGAGGGAAGAGACGACAATAATGAACAATCCACCTGAGTTGCGTTCGCTCTATGTAGACCCCGACGACATGAAATGGTGTGCGTCAGAGTTCCCCGGGATACAGCACAAAGTGCTGTGGTCAGACCCTGAATCTGGACGCTCAACCATTCTTTTTAAACTTGAGCCGGGTGCAGTGGTTCCTCACCATGAACATGCAGATATCGAACAAACCTGGGTGATTTCGGGGACTTTCGAAGACCAAGAAGGGAAAGCGCTACCTGGTCATTACATTTGGCGACCTGCTGGCAATCGCCACGAAGCTCGAAGCGTTGACGGTGCAGTCATTTTGGGGTTTTTTCTACAGCCCAACAAATTTGATCAAGGCTCCAAGTTCTACACAGAGAGCTAAACAAGTTGGCTTAATAACGCCCTTAGGGCCGTGGCAACGCGAATACTGGCATCTCGTGCTGACGCCAGTTGGTGCTTAACCACCTATCCAGCCTCCATCGACTCTTAACTCAGTTCCCGTGGTGAAACTGGACTCATCTGAAGCTAGGAATAAAGCAGCTTCGGCGACTTCTTCCGGGCGTCCGAACCTGCCCAAAGGGTGACGAGACAATGCGCGTTCGATGTAGGGAGTCGGGTCGTCGAAACGCGCGAAGGACCGATCAAGCAACGGCGTTTCGGTAGCTCCAGGCAAGATGCAGTTAATACGTATTCCATCCGATGCATGATCGTTCGCTGCGGTGCGACAAAGACTCACTATCGCCCCCTTTGAAGCTACGTAGGCGGCGTTGAGATTTCCGCCCGAAACTGCAAGTTGCGAAGCCACAGCGACTATTGAACCGCCGTTAGCTGACATTAAGGGGATGCAGGCACGCATCCAAAGAAACGTACCTTTGACATTTACTTCGAAAACTCTGTCCCACTCTTCTGGGAGAGTGTCGGGCACCGTTTTACCAACAGAAACAGCAGCAGCCGTCATCAACACACTGGGGGCCCCGAAGCGGCCTTCAACTTCCTCGACTATGTCAGTTGCCGCACGGTCTTTAGTCACATCGGCCTCAAACCAGCAAGCAGTTCCTCCTTCGCCCTCAATAAGTGCAGTGGTTTCGGCCGCGCCTTCGGCATCGATGTCGACGACAACTACTGTCGCACCCTCCTCGGCGAATCGACACGCTGTCGATCTTCCAATGCCTGAACCGCCGCCCGTTACCAGAGCTACCCGCCCCTCAAGTCTTTCCATACCGAGATCGTAGATCTTGAAAGGCTCGCTTGATCGTTACGATTGAGCCCGGCGCTGCCCCGTGGCCGCAGAGCAACAAGTTTTCATCCAGATTTCCCTTGGCAAGGCTCCTCATGTCGTTGTGGGTACTCCAAGGACGCGATCAGCCAAGAAAGATCCGGTGGGTCACCTTTGACCAGTCCAACGAACGGAGATTCGCTCGTTATTAGTTCCGCCTTGGGGTTATGTTGAATGCCGTGACCGAACACAGTCCCCCTCAGCCTCCTCAACATCTCTCAACAGAAGAGTTTCGCGAACACGGACACGCCTTGATCGATTGGATCGCCGATTACTGGCAACGTGTCGAAGATCTTCCTCCGATGTCTGCAGTACGGCCAGGAGCCATCCGTGAAAAGTTGCCTTCTCAAGCCCCAGAGACCGGTGAGCCGTTTGCGGACTTGATCAAGGACTTAGATTCCATCGTGCTGCCGGGCATCACCCACTGGCAGCACCCATCATGGTTCGCTTACTTCCCGGCGAATGCTTCACCACCTTCGGTTCTAGCGGAGTTAGCTTCCGCTGGTCTGGGAGTTCAGGGGATGCTTTGGTCCACTTCTCCCGCGGTAACGGAAATCGAAAGTCACGTCTTGGATTGGTTAGTTGAGATGCTGGACTTACCGAACTCCTGGCGCACTACCGAAAAAGGCGGCGGGGTACTGCAGATGAGTGCGTCGGACTCAACTCATACTGCCCTCGTCGTGGCAAGACACGAGGCGGCCAAGCTCGGAGTTCGAGTTGAGTCCATGGTTGCTTACGCGTCAGCACAAGCTCACAGTTCCATTCAAAAAGGGGCAACAGTTGCCGGATACGGCCACGTGCGACTGATTGAAGTTGATGACCAACAAGCGATGCGCACGGATGCATTGCAGCGAGCCATCGAAGACGATCGCTCTAACGGTCTGACTCCGATATTTGTCGGAGCAACGGTGGGTACCACCGGAACTACCGGCGTCGACCCAGTCAGGTCTATCGGGGAAATCTGTGCCGCGGAAATGCTTTGGCTTCATGTCGATGCCGCCTACGCGGGCAACGCAATGATTTGCCCGGAGTTTCGCCATCACCAAGACGGTTTGGAACTAGCTAATAGCTACACGTTTAACCCCCATAAATGGATGATGGTCAATTTCGACTGTTCTGTTTTTTACGTCGCTGATCGAGCATCATTAATCGACTGTTTAAGTATTCTCCCGCCATACCTCAAAAATGAAGCCAGCTCATCGGGTGCCGTAATTGATTACCGAGATTGGCATGTGCCTTTAGGTCGCCGCTTTCGAGCACTCAAGCTGTGGTGGGTGATTCGAAGCTATGGAACCGATGGCCTTACCTCGATGATCCGTTATCACGTAGAACTCGCTGCACAGTTCGCCGCTCGGATCGAGACTGATCCCCGCTTCGAACTCGTCGCTCCTCACCCTTTCGCTCTCGTCTGCTTTCGCTGCAGCGCGGGAGATGAGGCCACGGAGCGGCTCATTGAGCGGGTCAATGAGACCGGGACTGTGGCGTGGACTGGTTCGGAACTGAATGGACGTCCGATGATCCGAGTGTCAATTGGTCAAAGTCGGACAGAACAGCGCCATGTAGACGCGTTATGGGATCTCATGGACCAGCTTGGATGAGTACGAGAACATGGACGTATATCTCGTTCAGATCGCGAAGCCACCTGTCTTCGTCTCAAGGTATTCGCCGATCCCCTCGTGACCACCTTCACGCCCTAAACCAGAGTCGCCCATCCCTCCAAATGGAACCGATGCGGAGGTTGGGTTTACGTCGTTCACGCCAATGATTCCGAAGCGCAAACCTTCAAAAGCGCGCATCGCAACCGCTATATCTCGCGTGTATATGTATGCAGCTAGCCCATAGTTCGTATCGTTGGCTAGTTCGATAACTTCATCTGGGTCGTCGTACGCAATGACTGGGGCTACGGGCCCAAATGTCTCTTCGCGATAAATCGTCATTTCCTCGCTGACGCCGGTGAGGACAGTCGGAGCAAAGAAATGACCAGAGGCATACCCGTTTTCGGTTAAGCGAGTCCCACCTACGGGCACTCCTGCGCCTTTTTCTCTTGCATCTTCGACTTGTCTTTCAACTTTCGTCACGGCGACATCGTTGATTAAAGGACCGACTCCCACGCCTTCGTCCATTCCGTTCCCTGTCCGCAGTTTTTCCACTCGACCACACAGGGTCTCTTCGAAAGCGGTCCGTAACGAGGTGGGAACGTAGAGGCGATTTGGGCTGATACAAGCCTGTCCAGCGTTGAGAAATTTGAGAGCCGCTGCACCTTTAGCAGCGTGCACTGGATCTGCGTCCGGGAAAACGATGAAGGGAGCGTGGCCTCCTAATTCGACCGAAATTCTTTTCAAGTTCGCCGCGGACTTTGCTGCCAAAATTCGGCCTACAGCAGTGCTACCTGTAAAGGTCAACTTTGCGACTCTTGGGTCCGAAGTGAATACGTCACCAATGGGAGCAGGTTCAACAGCGGTGACAAGATTGATTACTCCTTCAGGAATACCGGCATCCACAAAAACCTCGTAGGTGGCCTTAGCGCACAGGGGTGTCGCTTCGGCAGGCTTGAGAACCAAGGTGCAACCGGCGGCGAGGGCGGGACCCATTTTTCTGGTCAACATCGAAATCGGGTAATTCCATGGAGTTATGGCCGCCACAACTCCGACAGGCGCCTTCACGGAAAGAAAACGTTGGTCGGAGCGCTGCGAGGGCAACCACTCGCCAGTGACACGCTTAGCTTCCTCTGCGAACCAGATCAGGAAATCCGCAGCGTATTTCACTTCAGCGCGAGATGCCCTCAAGGGTTTGCCCTGCTCAGCGGTCATAAGTTCAGCTAAAGCCTCACTTCGTTCAGTCATCAACTCCCACGCCTGGTACAGCAATCGCGACCGTTCATAAGCCGTGGTGTTCGACCATTCCGAAAATGAGCCGTGAGCTGCGTCGATCGCTGCTACGGCATCTTCAGACCCTCCCGCAGGAACAGATCCGAGGACCTCCCCAGTAGCGGGGTTAGTGACATCGAAGGTTTTACCAGATCGGGCGTCAACCCATTTGCCATCAATGAACACTCCAACCTCCGCATAATTGATCCGACTCGCTCTGCACTTGGCGAAGCCTAGAAGATGTTCTACTGAGAGCCGATTACATCTAAAAATCGATCGTTCTCGGCAGGCGTTCCCATAGTGACTCGTAGCCCCTCATTCTCGAAAGGACGCGTCACTACCCCCATGCTTTCCAGACGCTGGAAGAGTGGGCCCGCTTCTTCTCCCACAGGCAACCAGACGAAGTTTGCCTGACTAGGGGTTACGGGCCATCCTCTCGCTTCAAGCTCAGTTGATACGCGAGACCGTTCACTGATCACTTCTTCGACCCGTGCCTTCAACTCGTTTTCTGCTTGAGGCTGCAATGACGCCAAAACAGCTGTCTGAGCTAATCCGTTGACGAGGAAAGGCAGCGCTACCTTGTCGATAGCCCCAATGACCTGATGATGACCTATCGCGTAGCCCACTCTCAAATTTGCCAGACCGTACGCCTTGGAGAAGGTTCTGAAAACCACCGCATTGTCATGGTGCGGGAGAATTTCAGTCACTGCATTAGCCACTGAGTCGTCAGTAACGAATTCGAGATAGGCCTCGTCAATTATCACCAATACGTCGTTATTGACTGATTCGAGCAAATGCTTGAGAGCCTTAGTCGAACAAACTGTGCCGGTTGGATTGTTCGGAGTTGAAAGAATTACGAGCTTCGTGCGGTCGGTGACAGCGGCTCCGACCGCATCCAGGTCGAAAGCCTGGCCTTCCAAAGGCACCGTCACGGCTTTGGCTTCGGAAATGGCGCAGAAGACTGGATGGACTTCAAACGACCGCCACGGATAGACCACCTCGTCGCCGGCATCGACATAAGCCATAAAAGCTTGCTGTAACAAGCCAACCGAACCACAACCAACGGTTACTTCGCCACCTTCGACCCCATGCTTGGCCGCCAACGCGTCTCGTACGGCTTGACCTCGGTGATCGGGATAGCGATTCAACAAGTTTGCTTCGCCGGTAATTGCAGACAACACAGACGGAAGTGGACCATAGGAGCTTTCGTTCGAAGCAAGCTTTATAGCCTCGTCTAATTGATGGTCGGCAGCCGCTTGAGCCGCTGACTTCCCTGGCTTGTACTGAGGGAGGCTGTCCACCACGGCACGGGGTCGTCCACTCACAAAAACTCCTCAAAGATGTGGGCTTTCGTCAGCCTACGCGCTTATTGAGCTAACCCTTCGAGAAGAGGCAGGTGAGGCTCAGCTCCGCCAGTTGGATTCAACGGAATGATGACTAGTTCTGTTGCCCCTGCTTCTCCATGCTGAGCCAAACGTTCCGATATGGAATCAAGCGTTCCCCAGGCGACCAAGGCATCTACGAGTCGGTCGCTTCCTCCCCCTGTGAAATCTGCATCGTCGAATCCTAGGATCCGCCACGCTCTGTGGTAGTACTCAAGTCCCATGTAGAAGCCAAGGGCGCGACGAGCCAATCTCCTCGCCTCAACAGGCTCATCGCACAGCAAGCACATTTGACTCACATTTAACGACGACTTTTCAGGGATACGTTGACGCACGACCGCAGTGTGCTCAGGGGTTTGCAAAAATGTGCTGACCCCATCCACTAGTTGATGCATCGCCTCCAACATTTTTGGTCCATGGGCCGCGACATGAATTTTTACTTCCTGTGAGCCCGGAACGGAGATTTGGGCGGCTCGAACAGCTTTCACATACGAAACCAATTTTGCAACGGGCGGGTCCCACGCGTGACCTCTGGCGTTAGCAAGTCCGGCGTTGGATACCCCCAAACCAAGCACAAACCTTTCGCCCGAAAACTCGCTGAGTGTTTGAGCGGCCGCCGCAGCCGCAACGGCATCTCTTGCATAAACATTGGCTATTCCTGTGGCGATCCGCAGACGTTCAGTTTTTGCCAGCAAATGTCCCGAGGTGGCGAAAGGTTCGCGGCCAAACAACTCAGTTACCCACAGTGTGTCGATAGATATCGATTCAAGATGTTGGGCGAACTGGACCAAAGACGGCCCTGACATTCGATCGGTGTTGAACATCACACCAATTGAGGTTCGTGATCTATTCACCGCGGCACCCTCCTAAGACACAGCATCGTTAGCTTCACCACCTTGTCAGACCTAAGCACAGGGTCGCTCTGTAGTAGGTCTAGCTCAGTTGACATTTTTTTTTGGGGCGAAAATTGTGCCCCACGCGGCAGTTGGACGCTGATTCGTTACGGTAGTCCTCTGAAACTCCGAAGGAGCCGCCGTGCGAAATCGACCCATAGAGCCAGCGTGGTTCATAGCCGTGGGCGTAGCAATTTCGTGGCTGGGGATTTTCCTGAAAAGCGTCCCTGTAATTTTTACAGGTTTTGGCATGTTCGTAGGGTTCGCCCTGTCGACGGTCCTTAATGTTTGGAACGAAACACGATTTGGTCCTCCACAAACTTGGGCTGACAACGATGATGAAGCTAGCGACGGCTCCGAAGCCGACTGAACCCACGCTGAGTTTGGTGACTGAAAGTTATTCGCCCTGCAAAACGGTGGGAAAGATTGGTCCCCCGAGTTGATCACCAGGGTCTAACCCGTGGTTGGCTGGCAGCGGCATCGTATGGGGCTTCGGGTCGTACACCACATCAGCTCCAACCCAGCGGCTGGCGAGCGCGCGACGCGTATTATTTTTTGATGAATTCCCCGGAGATCCATGAACAATGAGGGGGTGAAACATCAACACATCACCTGGTTCTAAGTCCCATGACAGAAGCTCGTACTTGTCGCGATTGGCATCTATGTCCGGCATATCTTCGAGTTCTGGATTGACCATAAAAGAGTTGTAGTCGGGGGTGATCGCTTTGAAGCGATTTGACCACATGTGAGACCCTTTGATGAATTCCAACCCGGCTGATTCAGAAGTAACCCTGTCGATGGGTATCCAAATACTCACGATTTGGTCACCGCTAATAGGCCAGAAAGTCAGATCGTGATGCCAGGGCGTTGGGACGTCAGAACCGGGCTCTTTTAAGAACAGCTGGTCATACCAGTGGGTCACCGTCGGCGAATCGAGCACCTGTTGAGCTAAGCGCGCAAGGGGTGAATCAAACACAATGCGTTTGAACTCATCGTTGTAAAGCCACATAAAAAGGTCAGCGCTGAAACCTCGATTCCTCATAGAAAGAATTTCTCCGAGGGCACTAGGGGCAGTTTGCGCCGCTTCTATGCCTGTAGCGATCTGATCGACCCACGATTGGGACAAAACTTCAGGGGCGCAAATCACCCCATCTTCTCGGAGAGCCTTCAGTTCAGAGCCAGAAAGAATGCGGGATGGGGCCTCAGGTTGCGCTGTCGCCATGACGAACATTACCTCTGGACTACTCATCGTGTTCACCTCGGCCAATCGCGATTCGAACGTGGATGCATTGATGACTTCGTACAGGAAAGAAAAGACATTTCCGGACCCTGGGAACTTCCACACACGAGGGAACCAGTTCTTCAAGTTCATCACTCGACATAGCGAGATGACTCTTCAACGCTTGTGCGCCCCGTGTTCTTCAGCTCGGCTCCACCAGTCGGTCGGGACCGCCACGAACACAAATAAATTTGAACCAGAGCTACCCGCTATGTTCTGACCATGACATCAACTGAAAAATTGGCACCGATCGGCCGGATCGCTTAATGGCTCTGCGCTTTGGGGCGTTTCTTGCGCCGCATCACCCAGTCGGTGAAAACCCAATGCTCCAATTTCGCCGGGATTTGGACCTCGTTGTTCAGCTAGAGCAGCTTGGCTACAACGAATTCTGGTGTGGAGAACACCACTCGTCCGGTTGGGAAATGATAGCGAGTCCCGAAATGTTCCTCGCCGCAGCAGGTGAGCGAACATCAAGAATCAAACTCGGAACCGGAGTCATTTCGCTTCCGTACCATCACCCCTATAACGTCGCTCAGCGCATCGTCCAACTGGATCATATGACTGCTGGACGGGTGATCTTTGGAACCGGTCCCGGAGCGCTTCCCTCCGACGCCCACACATTTGACATCGACCCAATGCTCTTACGCGACCGCCAAGACGAGGCACTCGGCGTGATCTTGCGTCTTCTTCGTGGAGAGCCTCGTTTCTCCTACGACTGTGACTGGTTCACTATGAAAGACGCTCAACTGCAGCTACTCCCCGTTCAAGAGAACATGCCCACCGCAACTGCGTCGATGGTGTCTCCCTCTGGAATGACTCTGGCCGGGAAATACGGAACCGGGGTGATCTCAATCGGGTCCATGGCTTCCGAAGGAATTACCGCACTAGCCACTCAGTGGGAATTTGCCGAAGACGCCGCACTCGAATCAGGGACCACGGTAGACAGGTCCGACTGGCGAGTACTCATGAACTGGCACTTAGCGGAAACCCGAGATTTGGCACGTGCGCAGGCCCGCGATGGACTCCAACGTTGGCACAACGAATACATCGCCGGCACTCTGCAACGACCAGGGGCCGTCGCCTACAACGACCCCGACGAGGCTCTGGAGGCGGTTTGTGGTGGCGCGTCTCAGGGCGTCGTGCAGTCAGCCGTGGTGGGTACGCCAGATGATTTGGTTGAGTTCATCCGCAAGATGTATGAGATCACGGGAGGTTTCGGAACAGCGATTGGCTTCGTCCACGATTGGGCCAACCCTCGCAACACAGCCAACAGTTGGGATCTTGTGGCGCGGTACGTCATCCCCGAAATTAACGGCTACACCACAAAATTAAGGGAATCCCAAGAATTTGTCTCAACTAAACGCGACGCATTCAACCGTGCAGGCGAAGCCATCCTCGACAAAATCATGGGCAATGAGAAAGCAGCGGAAGCCATGCAGGTGACCGCTGCCCAAAACAAGGCCAAATCCAACAAAAATTAGGACCTGGCGGGCGTCGCCCAGATCCGCGCGACATGCTGTACAGATGGCGACACCTCCTCTAAATGGTCTTCGAGTCATCGAAACAGCCACGGGTGTGTCAGGACCCTACGCAGGACGCCTTTTGGCCTCCTTGGGTGCCCATGTAATAAAGGTTGAGCCCAGCGGTGGTGACCCGGCAAGAGTTCAACAAGTCGATGACATACCACTAAAAGGTGACGAACTCAGTCCATTGTTTATTCACCTGAACGCTGGCAAATACAACACGGCACTTGAAAAGATCGATCCAACTTGGGCTGATGTGGTCTTGTCCAGCGATGTTCTCGCCGATCTTCGCAATACTCAGTGGGATCCGAACCGTCTCCGCGAGCACAACACTCGGTTAGTCACAACAACGGCTTGGGGAGCGGATGCTGCAAACCCAGGGTGCATCGCCGACGAGTTATTAGTGCAAACAGCAACTGGATTTTTAGGATTTAACGGAGATGAGGGATTAGCGCCGTTAAGGCTTCCGGGATGGCAAAGCCAATATGTGGCAGGTGGGCTCGCTGCGGCCATGGCGCAAACGATCCTCAGAACCGATGTTTCGCATATAGACGTTTCGTGGTTAGGAGCTCTTCTAACGGCAACCGAACTTTGCTACGGCGATGCTTTACATTGTCAACGCGTCCGTCCATTGGTCGGCGCCCATCCCCCGACCGCCTTTCCGTCAGGGGCGATCAAATGCAAAGACGGGCATGTCGCACCGGGCTCAATTCGCCCCATCGACTGGGAAATGCAATGTCTTTTTTATGGCATACCAGAGTGGATCGACGATCCCGAACTGCGCAATAGGCTCCGAAGGCCACCTCACATCCCAATGATCTGGGAAAAGATCGCTCCTTGGTATTCAGCGAGAACTAAACGAGAAATCTTCGACCTAGCGTTGGAGTCGCCCTGGGCCGCAGGGATGGTTATGACGCCTCTCGATGCTCTAACGGACCCCCATCTCGACGCACGGGGCTACCTAGGAGAAATTTCGACGCCTCAAGCAACGGCAACCGGACCCGTTCGACCATTTAAGGCCACGGGTCTCCCGGTTCTCGATCAAAGAGTACGGCCGACTGGGAACGATGAGGCTCCTCTTGTCGGGAAGAAGACGCCGCTCAAGTTACGGCCCTTCAACGAATTAAGAATCATTGAGATGACGATTTCTTGGGCAGGGCCCTACGTCGGCAACATACTTTCGCCTCTCGGAATCGACGTAATAAAGATTGAGTCCACTGCACCTTTTGATGGCTTTCGCACCCAACGACCCTATGACCACGGAATGCGCCCAGGGCAACAAGAATTGGTGCACGACAACCGGTTCTATGAGGCCGGTGGCCTGTTCAACGCCGTCAATAAAGGGAAGAAGGACTGCGTAATTAATTTAGCCAGCGATGAAGGAAGGGCAGCATTTCTTGAGCTCGTCAGACACAGCGACGGACTCATCGCCAACTTTTCTGCACACGTCTTACCTCAACTCGGCCTCGACTTCGAAACGCTTACAGATATCAACCCTCGTTTTGTTGTCGTACGCATGCCTGCTTTCGGGGTTGATGGCCCCTACCGCAACGCAGTTGGATACGGCTCAATCATCGAAGCCATGGGAGGGGTAGCTCATCGGCAAGGGTACGAACATGAAGATGCACGCATATCGAACATTTATTTTCCCGACCCGACCGCCGGCATACATGCAGCGAACGCTCTACTCACCGGTTTATTTCATGCGGACACATCAGGCCACGGTCTTGAAATCGATCTCAGCCAACATGAAGCGATGTGGCAACACTCTGGCGAAGCGCTAGTCCTAGCGTCGCTCCACAATAGAAACATCGGCCGAATGGGTAATCGCGAGCCAGGCGTCGAAGTAGCGACATTTGCGTCAACCAGCGACCGCTGGGTGGCAGTCGTAGCTACTGGACACGCAACCGAGCCGGTCACTCAACTCCTCGAACGCTCGAGCGAAATGTCGGCCAGCGACTTCGTAAGTCACGTCCAAGCAAGTGGAGGAAAAGCGCAGGTCTGTTGGGATCCTTGGACCGCTCCCGACGAAGAACCCGTCGCGTCGCTTCTCGATCTCGTGGACCACCCTATAACCGGACCTATGCGGCACCTCGGATCACCATTTACGCTCGATGGCTTCCGGCCAAAGCCCACCAAGCATGCTCCCTTATTTGATCAAGACACCGACGATGTACTCGCCGCTATCGCTGGCCTTGATGAGGAAACGATCGCTGGTCTACGTCGCGACGGTCACATAGGTGGGAAACTACCCCCACCTTCGGAACTCGGTTTCGTGTACGACTGAGCACCTCAAACCATACGTTTCCTGGCACACTGAGACAGTCGCCGCGTCCCCCAATTGCGACCTCGGAACCATTGACTACTACCGAACCTTCAGTCGCGCGCGATGATCTTCGTAACGTCGCGATCATCGCTCATGTCGATCACGGAAAAACGACGCTCGTCGACGCTATGTTGTGGCAGTCCGGAGCCTTTCGCGAGAACGCTGAAGTTACCGAACGGGTCCTGGACTCTATGGACCTTGAGCGGGAAAAAGGCATAACTATTCTCGCAAAGAACGCCGCCGTTAGGTGGCAGAACGAGTCTCAGCAGCAATACAAAATTAATATCGTTGACACTCCTGGCCACGCAGACTTCGGTGGTGAAGTCGAACGCGCGCTCACAATGGTCGATGGCGTCGTCCTGTTAGTTGATGCTTCGGAGGGCCCGCTGCCGCAAACACGGTTTGTGTTGCGAAAAGCTCTAGCTCTCAACCTTCCTGTAGTTCTGGTTATTAACAAAATCGATCGTCACGATGCTCGTATTGCCGCAGTCGTGGACGAAACCTACGAGCTGTTCCTTGATTTAGACGCAAAAGATGAACAAATCGATTTTCCGATCGTCTACACAGACGCCCGAAAGGGAACCGCCACAATTGACCTGGATTCTCCAGGACATGACCTTGACCCGTTATTCGACGTGCTAATTCGAACGATTCCCGCCCCCCGTCATGACCCCGAACATCCTCTACAGGCATGGGTCACGAACCTTGACGCAAATCCCTACGTCGGAAGACTTGCTCTCTGCAGGATCTTGCACGGTAATTTAAAAAAAGGGCAGATGGTTTCCTGGTGTCGAACCGATGGGACTATAAGTAGCACGCGAGTCGCTGAACTCTATGTAACCGAGGGTTTGGAACGTGTTGACGCACCGGAAGCGGGGCCAGGCGAAATTGTCGCCGTCGCGGGTATCCCTGAAATAACTATCGGCGAAACCCTTAGTGACCTTGACGCGCCGCGCGCTCTTCCCGTGATCAAAGTCGACGAGCCAAGTCTGTCGATGACCGTGGGAATCAATACCTCACCTCTCGCAGGTAGCGACGGCACAAAGCTGACAGCCCGCCAAATTAAAAGCCGTTTGGATGCAGAACTCGTTGGCAACGTCTCACTACGCCTTTCCCCAACCGAACGGCCCGATGCGTGGGAGATTCAAGGGCGCGGCGAACTTCAACTCGCCGTCCTGGTTGAAATCATGCGCCGCGAAGGCTTCGAACTCACTGTTGGGAAGCCTGAAGTGCTCACCAAAATCATTGATGGGACTACACACGAGCCGACCGAACGAGTGACGATTGACGTTCCCGACGAACATGTGGGGTCCGTCACTCAACTTCTCGGGGAACGGCGTGGCCGTTTGGAACAAATGAGTAACCACGGCACAGGCTGGGTTCGCCTCGACTATGTCGTTCCCGCCCGCGGTCTAATCGGCTTTAGGACTGAATTTCTTACTGAGACTCGCGGCACCGGACTTCTTCATCATGTTTTTGAGGGCTACGTGAAATGGACTGGTGATTTTCGGACCCGCCATTCTGGTTCGATCGTGGCTGATCGCTCAGGCCTTACGAGTGCATACGCTGCATCCACTCTTCAGGACCGCGGCACACTCTTCGTTGGTCCCGGGGAAACCGTGTACGAGGGAATGGTCATCGGTGAAAATCCAAGATCCGATGACATAGACGTGAACATCTGCAAAGAGAAGAAACAGACCAACGTCAGAGCCGCATCAGCTGACGAAGCCATCCGTCTGAGTCCGCCTAGAGACCTTTCTTTAGAACATGCTCTCGAGTTCATTTCAGATGACGAATGCGTCGAAGTGACACCCGGCGACCTTCGCCTCCGAAAAGTCGAACTCAATGCTGGCAAACGGCTTCGTCTCAAGAAGCGGGGGCGTCAGTGACGCATGATCTACAGTCCAATTTTTTGTGGATAGCTTTAGGCTGTCCTCAAGCACCAAAGAGTCACTGACGCCCGCCCCAGTTGCAGCCGATTTCACTTAGCATTAAGGGCCGCGCAAACTGCACCCCCAAGACACTGACGGGGCCTTGACTTCACCTCAACGCTAGGTTGTCCGCATGGAAATACGTCCGTACGTGATAGCCGTCGGTGACGAGGTTCTAGACGACCTGCGTGATCGCCTGACGAGAACACGTTGGCCCGAAGAAGAGCTAGTAGAAGATTGGTCTCAGGGTATTCCCCTCAGCTATGTCCAAGAAATGTGTGACTACTGGGCGAAATCCTACGAATGGCGTGAACGGGAGGCGGCACTCAACAGATTCGACCATTTCACCTCTGTTATCGAGGACTGCGAAATTCATTACGTCCACCAACGTTCACCCCATCAGGACGCGACCCCATTACTTCTTTCCCATGGGTGGCCGGGCTCAATCGTTGAATTCAACAAGGTCATTGAGCCGTTAACAAACCCGACCGCTTTTGGTGGACGCGCTGAAGATGCATTCCACGTGATTTGTCCTTCGCTGCCTGGCTACGGGTTTAGCGCGAACCCTCCCACCACAGGGTGGGGTGTCGAAAAAATTGCCGACGTATTCACCGAACTAGCTACAGGTCTTGGGTATGAAGAATTCGGGGCTCAAGGGGGTGATTGGGGATCTGCTATCACCACCGCGATCGGGGGACGTCACCCAGAGCACTGTCTAGGAATCCATCTCAACATGGTCATGCGAGGTAAACGGCCGAAAGATCGCGAACCGAATGAGGAAGAACAGGCGGCACTCAAGGCGGCGGCCCATTACACGGAGTGGGATTCGGGTTATTCAACCCAACAAGGAACGCGGCCGCAAACCTTAGGGTACGGATTGACGGATTCTCCGGCCGGTCAACTCGCCTGGATTTTAGAAAAATTCTGGGCATGGACCGATAACGAAGGTCACCCAGAAGATGCCCTCTCCAGAGACGAAATGCTCGACAACGTCATGTTGTACTGGGTCACGAAGTCAGCCACATCATCCGCACGTCTTTACTGGGAAAGCTTCAGAGGTTTGAGGCCAGCACAGGTGAACGTTCCCACGGGCGTCGCATGCTTCCCTCACGAAATTATTCCTCCTGTGAGAGCCTGGAGCGACGGAATTTACACTGATATCCGCAGATGGACCAAGATGCCAAAGGGTGGGCATTTCGCGGCTTTTGAACAACCTGAACTTTTCATCGATGATGTTCGCTCCTTCTTCGCTGAGATTCGCTGAGGGCAAAATGCTTCGTGGTTTAAATATGGACCGCCAATTGCTGGTCTCGAGCCTCATCGATTACGCGGGTAGGAACCACTCCTCCACTGACGTCATCGCCACCGATTCCTCAGGAACTGTGCATCGCACCAACTGGTCAGAAATTCGTTCTCGCGCCCAACGCGTGTCGACAGCTTTAAAGGACGAAGGGATTTCTCAAGGCGACAGGATCGCCACCATCGCATGGAACGACCACCGACACTTAGAGGTCTATTACGGAATTACCGGTCTTGGGTCTGTCTTACACACGGTCAACCCCCGTCTTCGCGATCAACAAATTGCTTGGATCATCCGTCACGCTGAGGACCAATTAGTTTTCGTCGATCCAGACTTTCTCCAGTTAGCAGAAGCGATTGCTCTTGAAACACCTTCAGTGCGTAAATGGGTGGTACTCGCCGACGAGTTGCAAGAGACCTCGTTGCCCAATGCTGTCGCATACGAGCAGTGGATAAATGAACGTGGATCCATGGTTGACTGGCCAATGCTCGACGAGTGGGGCGCCGCGACTCTCTGCTATACCTCGGGCACTACCGGAGACCCTAAAGGGGTCATGCAAAGTCACCGCTCTATCGTCCTGCAGACTTGGGCTACGTGCACCGGCGACGGCCACAACGTCAACTCAAGCGAGTCAATATTGCTCGCCGTACCAATGTTTCACGTCAACGGATGGGCCATCCCATTTGCCGCTGCAATGTCTGGCGCCAAGCTGGTCCTACCTGGCCCAGACCTTTCTGCCGAGGCACTGGTCAGGCAAATCCAAGACGAACAAATCACGTTTTCAGCTGGCGTTCCAACTATTTGGCTGTCGGTCGTCCAGGAACTCAAGGACACTGGTTCCGATATCCCTTCGCTGCAACGTATAGCGGTTGGTGGCTCAGCTGCCCCGCGTTCACTTATGGACACGTTGGAAGACGACTACGGGGTTTTCGTTTCTCATGTCTGGGGAATGACGGAGATGACTCAAGGGTCCGCTGGGCGGTTCACCCATCGGGTGAGCGGACTAAACCGCGAGGAACAACGCCGCCGGCAGGCCATGGCAGGGCGTGAGCTATATGGAGTGGAGCTTCGACTCGTCGACGCGAACGGAGAGGACGTTCCTCGCGATGGTTCCAGCCCCGGAGAGCTCTTAGCCCGTGGCCCATGGGTCGCAGGTGCCTATTTCGAACTTGCCGACGATACAACGCACCTTGAAGATGCCAATGGGAACTGGCTCCGGACCGGAGATGTCGCGACCATGGACGCGGAGGGTTATATAACGATCGTCGACCGGGCTAAAGATGTCATCAAAAGCGGCGGCGAGTGGATCAGCTCTATTGAGCTCGAGAATGCGGCGGTTGGCGCTTCTGGGGTTGCGGAGGCAGCAGCAGTGGGATTACCTCACCACCGTTGGGGAGAACGCCCGTTGCTCCTCGTCGTTCTCGAACCCAACGCTGAGTTCGAACGCGATGAGATCATGGAGGCCATCAAACCCCATGTCGCGTCGTGGTGGCTCCCCGATGCCATAGTCGCTATAGACGAAATCCCTCATACCGGCACTGGAAAAATCGATAAAAAGGTTTTACGCGATCGATTTTCCGAATTTGATTGGCCGGAGGACACGTAGCCCATACGCGGTTTCCGCTTTGCTCTATCGGTAAACGTAAACTCCGCTCTCAGGTTGTGGTTACTTTGGATCGTTCTATAGAGCCACCAATTTGGGGCGATGAGGCTGTACGCTCATCTGTTGGCCGTGCCGCTGTTCTCGAGCTCATTTAGAGCACCTTCGGCGGTCGAATATGCGGTCCACAGGTGATTGATCTCTTTTTCGCGCCGCTACTAAGGAGTCGCTATGGCAGGCAGCCGCACAACCTTCGAAAAACTCCAGCGGGACAGGGCCAAGAAAGCCAAAGCCGACGCGAAACGCGCTAAACGCTTAGGTCAGACGCCTGAAAGTGGCCCGCTGGTTTATGGAGACGATGAGCCGGTCGTTGATGAAGACGCTGCTCAACTTGACGGGAACCTCAATCAGGAAATCTCCGCGGGAGATCTGCTTCGTCTTGTAGAAGAGCTCCAAAAAAAATTCGACAACGAAGAAATTGACTTTGACGAGTACGAAGAGCGCAAGATTGAACTTTTAGCTCGTCTTCCGATGGACTAACCCGACGATCAAACTCGACGATGTGCCGTCACGGCATAGCGCTGCCCTTGGTAAGGGTCCCGCTGCCACGTACTCCATCGACCCGCCGGTTCCATCCCCATTTCGGACATAGCGAGGTCATATTCCTCCAACGAGATGGTGTCGGGTTTTATTTCGAAACCCGCGACAAGTACGCCGTTTGTCGTCAGGTGATTTGCGACGCTGTTCAGGACCGCTCTTTCCGAACCGGGAAGAACAAAAATCATCACGTTGCCAGCTAGCACGGCAGCATCGAAGGTTCGCCCCAACTCGAGTGTTGCCAGGTCGCCGCTCACCCAACTCCGGTTCGGAGCTCTCCGTCGCGCCGTTCCCAGCATCCTCTCGTCAAGGTCAACTCCCACGACATCAATTCCGCGCCGGTAGAGCTCCATTGCAACGCGGCCAGTTCCGCAACCAGCGTCAAGCACAGACAGTGGGTTGTATGCCTCTACGAAGTCGGCTTCGCCATGAATGTTCTGACCAGACTCAGCGAGTTGTTCCCAGCGCGCGTCATAACGGTCTCCTCGAACAAGGTCTCTCCGCCCACTCCATCGGCTGCTCGTCAATGGCTTCGGGTTATTTGTCTTGCCAATTTGGTTCGCGCTTTTCAGCGAAGGCTGTCGCTCCTTCGAAGGCATCCTGCGAGGCAAACACTGCTTCAAGTTCCGGTCGTTGGAAATTCCAAAACTCGTCTTCGGAGACGCCCAAAACATCTTTTATCAGCTTCTTCGACGCTCGAACTCCCTTGGGGGCGTTCTTCGAAATCCTTTCAGCCAAGGCAATCGCCGCTTCAAGCGTCTCGCCTTTGGGAACAACGCGATTTACCATGCCGTGCTGGTGAGCTACCTCGGCGGTGATTGGATCGGCAGTAAGTGCCATCTCCATCGCCAAACTGTATGGAAGTTGTCGAGGTAGACGGAGTAAGGCGCCTGCACCAGCAAAAAGACCAACCCCTGCCTCTGGAATGCCAAGCTTCGCACCTTCCGATGCAACGATGAGATCACAAGAAAGAGCCACTTCGAGTCCACCAGCCAGAGCAAAGCCCTCCACTGCAGCGATGAGAGGCTTGGCGCAACTTTTTTCTGTAATACCCGCAAAGCCTCGATCGCCCACGTTTGGCATCGCGTCGATTCCCCCATCAGCGAACTGTTTCAGGTCCATTCCAGCGCTAAAGCCACGACCAGAGCCGGTCAGCACACCGACGCGAATGTCAGGATCTGCATCCATTGCTTCAAGAGCATCGCCAAGCGCAGACGCTAAAGCGGTATTGAAGGCGTTCATATCGCTGGGACGGTTAAGGGTAAGAATCTGAATATGGCCCCGCTTATCAATAAGGACGAGTTCTTCCGACACATCATCTCCTTTGCCGCTCAGCGGCCTTGTTCAATTCCGTTGCTGACGCTACAACCGATCGCGTCTCGGGTCTTATTTCCAATCGGTCTGACTGCCAATCTCCATGACGGCTAGCCTAAAGAATCGTTGAGGAGGCTGTGTGAGCGCCATCGGCGATCTGTTAATTCAGCTTGAGGGCGCAGATCATGAAACCGCTCCCTTTTTGGTGAGGGAGTTGTTACAACACGCAGAACTTCCGAAGTTGCCGGGGGGAGAATCGCTTCGCGCAGCTCGAGCAATCGCCGTTCATGCCGGACCGCAACAACTTCCAATAGCCGGTGAATTAGCAGGGCGTGCCCATCAGGCAGGCATTCCTGGGGCCGGCGCGTTGTTCGCGGAATGTGCTGACAAGATCGCTCTGATGAGTGGTCGGCCACAAAGATTCGGCACCGTAGTTCTTGAACATCAAGGGGATCTGGTCATGGGTCCCATCGACGGAATCGCCGACGACGAAATGAGAAACAGTTTCGGTTTGCCTCCTCTGCTTGAAATGCGTCAGCGAATAGAGAAGCAAAACCGGTCGAGGGCACGAGAGCGCTATCAAGCCGTCGGACTTCCCTTAAGTCAGAAGTTTTGTCGTGTGTGGTCGGATCCGACGATCGCAGAGCTGCGCTCTGGCCTCGCGAGTAATCCGGAAGGCGCTTGGGTAAACGGCAACGATCTGACGATGGTTTGCCAATCAACTGGAAATGGCATCATCCCGGGACCGGTTTTTGAGCTCCCCATGTGGAATGTCACCGAGGATGATGGCAGCCCTTCTGATCTTTGGTGCTCACAGATCCGTGTTGACAGGCTCTCTGAGGCGGTATTCGGGTACGGATTCTGGCCTCTTAACGAAGACGGAATGCCAATTGGAGGAAGGGGCCCGGTAGACCATCGATTTAGAGGTACCGCCGCTCCGGAAGAACTACCGAGTCATGAAGACGACGCCCTCATAGGGTCCTTAGAAACTCACGAATTCACTAGCGCTGCGTTGCGCGAAAATCGGAGGGTAAAGGTTTATTTACCACCCGGGCACGCTGCCGGTATGTCACTTCCGGTTATCTATTCGACAGACGGGAACATGATTCAGCCTTACATTCGAAGGCTTGATGCAGCGATCGCTGAATCAAGTATCCCTCCGGTCATTCTCATCGGCGCGCACGCTGCACCCATGGACAGGACTGGAAACGAACGAGCGCTCGAGTACCTCCCGGGTTTCGATGATCAACGTTTCGATCGCCATCAAAGGTTTTTTGTTGATGAGTTAAGTAGCTGGGCCGAGGCCGAATTCGGCGCTTCCAATCGGAGAGAGTTCCGCGCGATATTCGGGTGTTCAGACGGTGCTGGTCATGCTCTTGCCACTGCATCCATGCACAGGCAACGATTCGGCCACTGCATTGCCTATTCGACAGGGATGCCCCCTGATGAGCAAACCCGCTGGGATGCGGATGGCGCTCCTTTTGTCCACCTCTGTGCCGGCACTTTGGAGCAAGGGTTTCACCAAGCCACAGAAGCGTGGGCGGCATGGCTTCATTTCCATAAGTCGCCACACCACTTCACCGAACGAGTTTGTGGCCACGACCTCATCCAATGGATAGAAGAGCTTCCTCGCGCTATCGCACGAGCATGGAGCTCCGATAATTCTGATTGAGCTAAGAGCGCAGTAAATAGCGTTTAATTTTTCCGGTCGCTGTCTGTGGGAGCGCCTCAACTATTTCAACCCATCTCGGATATTTGAAGGGAGCTAAACGCGATCGCACGTGGTCCTGAACTGCAGCTTCTATATTTGCGTTCTCGTGGGAGCTTGCTGGAACGACATAGGCCTTTGGTTTAACTAACCCTTCCTCGTCTTCTGCACCGACCACCGCCACCTGCGAAATTTGTTCGAGTTCTAATATGCACGACTCAACTTCTGCAGGACTCACCCAAATGCCGCCCACCTTCAACATGTCGTCGGTGCGTCCGAGACAGGTATATGTTCCGTCAGCATTTCGGACGTAGGTATCCCCCGTCGCTAGGAACTCCCCAATGAGCGCCTGCCGAGTCCGATCTGTTCTGTTCCAATAGCCGGTCATCACAGATTCCCCTTTTATGTGAAGAGTTCCAGATTCTCCGTCTGGCACTTCAACTCCGCTTTCGTCGCGGATCGAGACCTCATAACCATCAACGACAGTGCCGCTCGAATTAGGTACTGACTGCCCGGGCCTGTTTGATATTGCAATGTGGGCCAGTTCAGTGGTACCTAAACCATCGAGGATTTCGACACCGAATCGCTCCTTAAATCGCCTGTGGATTTCGCCAGGCAACGGTTCACCGGCGGACACTGCGACCCTGACTGACTCAAAGGTGTCATCGGGGATTTCAGAGCTTAATAGCTGCCCATAAGAGGTCGGAACACCAAAGAAGAGTGATGGACGGTGCGTAGTTACATGCGCAGCAATATCTTCGGGCACAGGTCGGCCTGGATTCAGAATCACCCTCGCGCCGGTACCGGCGGGAAAATACCCAGCGTTACCCAGTCCGTACGCGAAGAACAGCTTTGCTACTGAGTACACCACGTCGTCGGCGTTCATTTCGAGGATCGCCGCCGCATACACGTCAGTACAGAAACCTAGATCTGCATGTCGATGCATCGCTCCCTTCGGAAAACCTGTAGTACCCGAGGTGTAAAGCCAGAAAGCGACGTCGTCTTCAACCGCGGGATAGGGCCCCGGAGTTTCAATGCCCTCCCCACTAATTTCAAAATCGTTGTCCATTTGTGACCATCGAAGGAAAGGCTGTTCCTTAGCTGCGGATGTCACAACCTTCTGAAAATCCGGCGAAAACACCGCACCCACCGCTCTGGAGTCTTCAAGTAAGAAGTTGTAGTCCTTTTCCGTCAGCATTGTGGACACCGGTACAGGTACGGCACCAATCCACATCGCACCCCAAAACCACATGAGAAAGGCAGAAGTGTCAGCGCAGCACATGAAGATTCGTTGTTCCGCCACCACACCGCGTGAAAGTAGGATCCGTGCGGCTAGTTGCGACCCTTCCAACAGCTCATTTCTGCTCGTCGTGGCACCACTCAAGGCATCAGTCACGGCGACTGCATCAGGAGCGCTAAGAGCGGGATCGATAACAAACCGATGTACTGCATTTCCTTTCACCAAGATCACCTCTGATTCGCTTCAGCTTTCAGCTTCTCACGTGTTTGAGGCTGACACGACTTCATAGCAAATTCTCACTTATTGCGTCAGATGACGTATTTGGTGCAAACTATTATGGTGGGAGTTATCCAACACCGCCTACAACCCCAGGAATTCCTGTTGACGTTGTTGGGAAATGAGCTTTTACGCTGCGCGGACAGACAAGTTCGTTCAACGGGGCTTGTATCAGCCCTTAGCGAACACGACTTCTCACCAGCGGCAACCCGTTCCGCTCTCAGCCGCCTCGTTAAACGAGGCATGCTGTATCCCACCAAGAACGGTCGAGAAGTTCATTACGAACTAACGCTGCGGGCGACGACGCTGTTAAGCGACGGAGAACAAAGGATTCTTTCCTTTAGCGAGTTAAACCCGGGTGACGAGTGGACCCTTCTCAGCTATTCACTCCCCGCTGATCAGCGCGCTCGACGCGATCGCCTCCGCAGAAGACTCTCCTTTCTTGGCTTTGGAGGATTGAGAGACGGCCAGTGGATAGCCCCAGGAAACAGAGTCGTCGACACGACGCCCACGCTCGTGGAACTAAATCTTCAAGACCAAGTCGAGATGTTCGTCGGACAACCCGCTTCCGTAACTGACGTCCCCCGACTCATTAGGTCGGTTTGGGGATCCTTCACCGAACTCGCCAACGCATACGAAACCTTTTCTCGACGTTGGAGAAACAGCAGCTGGGTCGACTCCCTAGGCCCCCTAAAAGCACGAACACTCGTAATGCACGAATGGAGGCGTTTCCCTCACCTTGACCCTGGGCTAGCGCGAAAACATTTGAGCTGGGGCGAAGTTCGAGCTCAGGCGAGAGATGACTTCTTTGCGGTGTGGAGCGAAAATGCGATGGCAGCAAACATCGAATTTGTCGCTTTGTGTGGAAAACACGTTTCGGGAACGGCAAAGGCAACGACATGACGGAGTTTGACCAACCACCGAACAGTTTCCGTCATTGGAACATCGAGTTAGAAGGGGCTATAGCGACGTTTCATCTACAGGTTGATTCCAACGCGCCTGCGTTCGGGAAGTACGAGTTGAAGCTCAACAGTTACGACATTGGTGTGGACATCGAGCTCGCAAACGCGATCAGGTACATCCGATTCTCTAACCCTGAAATAAAATGCGTGGTGATTACCAGTGCCCTTGACGGAACATTTTGTGCAGGAGCGAATATTCGAATGCTCGCTGCCGCGGACCACTCTCACAAGATCAACTTCTGCAAGTTCACCAACGAGACCAGACTCGAAATGGAAGAAGCTAGCCAACACAGCGGTATTCGGTTTCTCGCTGCCATCAACGGGGCATGCTCAGGCGGTGGCTATGAACTGGCTCTCGCTTGTGATCACATTCTCCTCATTGATGACAGGCAAACGGCGGTGTCTCTGCCTGAAGTGCCGCTATTGGGAGTACTCCCAGGCACGGGAGGCCTAACGCGACTCATCGATAAGCGCCATGTGCGGCGAGATCGAGCCGATGTTTTCGCCACCAAGGCTGAAGGCGTGCTGGGTGAAGAAGCTTTGGAATGGGGTCTCGTGGATGAATTAGCTAAGCCGAGCAACTTTGCTGATGCCGTATCCGCCAGAGCGCACTCACTAGTTGCCGACACCAACCGAATCGAAGGAACACCGGTTGATCTGTCTCCCCTCAACGTTGAAGTATCTGATCAACAGATTTCCTACCGCTGGGTGGATCTGAAGCTTTTTGACCGGTATGCGGAATTAAAGATCAGTGTCGATCAAAGCAGTGCCTGGAGGCTTCAGACTGCTCGCGAACTCGACGACGCGCTCTGTCGGCTGAGGTTTGACTTCCCACAAATTGGGACCTTGATACTTCAAACTGAGGGGCGGGTAGAAGACGTTCTTGTGCACGACGCTCAGCTTCACTCCCCCGCGGACCACGAACAGCATGAGACTGCGCTTTTGTGGAAAAGATGCTTATCTCGACTCGATTTAACGTCAAAAACCTTGGTTGCAGCTATTGAACCGGGTTCTTGTTTCACCGGAATTCTCTTCGAACTGGCACTCGCAGCGGATAGGACCTACATGCTTGATGGTTGTTTCGAGGATGAAGAGCAGCCGCTGCCCCCAGCGGTCATCCGGCTCACCGCAACCAATTTTGGGGCAATGCCTATGGCTAATGATCTAACCCGTCTCGCTTCTCGGCTTTGGGGTAACGAAGGTACCCTCGCCCAAGCCGCCGAACTTAAAAATTCTGACCTCATTGCCGCGCAGGCCCTAGCGGCGGGTTTAGTCACGATCACGCCGGACGATTTGGACTGGGCAGACGAACTCAGGCTTTTCGTTGAAGAGCGTTGCAGCTTCTCCCCCGACGCCCTTACTGCAATGGAAACCAACCATCGATTTTGCGGACCAGAGACAATGGCGACGAAAATCTTCGGCAGACTGTCAGCGTGGCAAAATTGGATATTCACCAGGCCGAACGCAAGTGGGCCAGATGGGGCG
>Ga0206683_10000119_pt1 | contig 54561 bp, 51 predicted proteins | sample M280m12015metaG_FD_155483 | JGI IMG/M metagenome (GOLD analysis project Ga0206683, IMG submission 155483) | Ammonia-oxidizing marine archaeal communities from Monterey Bay, California, United States - M2 80m 12015 | ecosystem: Environmental > Aquatic > Marine > Intertidal zone | place: USA...
ATTTACATATAAATAATACATATATTATTTCATGTAACTCATTTTTAGAGCACACCCTGTAGAAATGAATTTTTTTTTATTTTTTTTCTATATTTGATGAAAAAATAGAAAAAAGGTGTTCTCCCAGAAGGGTGCTCTATTTTTCCACCCGCACTCTAACGCTACTCCCACTATTGCCTGTAAATGTGGAAAATGTGTAGTAGTGCTGTGTCGGGTAGTTTTTGGCATGGGCAATAGCATTCTATGTTTTTAGGAGTAGTTTTTTCCATGGGCAATAGCAGCCTATGTTTTTACCTGTAGTTTTTTGCGACCCTCATTTAGTGAGTAATAGCAGGGTCGCTGTGTCTATATATGGTCGTGTTAGCGCACGGGTTTTTTCAATTTTAGCATAGTAACGAAAATATCAAAAATTTTAATTACAAAGTGGGGTATTCTTGAGAGTTCATATATAGGACTACCCGGTGTAAAAATCTCATAAAAAGTGTACGATAACTTTTTTTACAAATCACTGGTATCTCTATTGTTCCTCAACTGGTTTCGATATTCTGAGGATGAGGTCGCTGAATTTTCATTATCCCTGAATCGTAACAGTATATTGAGATATAGGGACTTGAAGGTATGTTTAATGTCTTGTACATTCCGTGCCCCGGTTATGACAACCTTTCCACTTCGAAATATCAGGAACACCAACTTTGGATTAATACTGCGAAATATTAATCCCGGGAACAAGTCCGGGGTGAAGGTCACATAAGGTCCATATGCGTTTGCAATGTCTTGTAGTTTGATAGGAAACCCTGACGCTGCCGATGCTACAATGTTCTGTATTTTAAACTTTCTGAACATGACCGGTATACCTAGTGTTTGGTATATTCGAGTGTACTTCCTGGCGGCAAGTCTACTCTCCGCGGTCGATTTGCACCCTGTGACTACCATGTTGCCGGACGCAAAGACTAACGCTGTGCTCCTAGGGTTTAGTATTCGTATGGTTGCTGCTGCAAAGGTTTGTGGATTGTATTCGCATAGTTTGTGGCGGAGGGCAATGTCCCGTAGGTCCATTTTCGCCGCTCCCAACGAATTGGTGCTTACAACATTCTGAACAATGTATGGTGGTACTTGTTGTGCCTGTGCGGGTGTTTTGAACGAGTTAAAGTCAAACTTTTGCTTTTTAGGTTTCGGCATTTAAAAAAAAATATAATTTATTTATACGATAAACTATTTCGATATTTATAGTTAGGTTTTACCTCGACCTAGAAACTTACCCCGACCTAAAAACTTCCCAGGAGCTTTGGTGGTATAAATAATATAATTTTTTAAAATAAAAAAATGATTTCGGATGTTCAGTTCAGTATATGGACCGCGGATGAGATAAAAGAGGAGTCTGTGGTACAAGTCACCGAAAAAAAGACTTTTGATGATGGTAAAGTCGTCGAGAATGGTCTACGAGACGAGCGCCTGGGTCCTTTGAAGGGCAGGTGTAAGACCTGTGGCGAAAATCGTCATAAATGCAATGGACATTTCGGTCATATCGTGTTGTATCGTCCAGTGTATCACATATCGTGGGTGAATAATCTCATTTACTGGTTGCGGTGCGTTTGTTACAAATGCGACTCGTTTATCATAAAGGATTTAACACCTCCAAGGTTACAGAAAAACAAATACTTGCAATATTACAGCAAGAATGTTCACAGCAAATGTCCTACGTGTGAAACAAAGCAACCAAAATATTCGTGGAACAAAGAGCACGGGTACATCGACGTGAACAAACTCGAGTATCCCATCCACGATGTATTAAAGCACCTGAACAACATCGATGTCGAGGTGGTTAAAACCCTAGATTTGTCTCACCCAAAGGACATGATATTGACGGTATTACCGGTTCCTCCTCCGAATGTTCGTCCAGCGATCATGCAGGGAACCACAGTTCGCGGGGAAGACGATTTGACCTACCGTTTGATTCAAATTATGAGAGCGAACAGCAAATTGGAGAAATCGGTGAATGACAAGCGTCCAAAGCATATTATTAAAAACAATTGCGAGAATCTCCAGAACGCGGTAACCGGGTACATCAATCATACCAAACTGGGCAACTCCAAGGGAGGCAACTCGAAGCGTGAGTATACCTCCCTGGAAGCGCGATTAAAGAGCAAAGAGGGACGTGTCCGTGGCAACTTGATGGGCAAACGTTGCGACTTTACTGCACGAACCGTTATCAGCGGTGACGATACTCTGGGAATGCATGAGGTTGGTATTCCTATTAGTGTAGCGGAAAAGTTAACGGTACCTCTAAAAGTAACGGCGTACAACAAATCGTTGGTCCAGGAGATGTTGACTAAGAAGAAATCTCCTGTCAAGTTTGTGATACGACCAAATGGTTCCAGGGTAGACCTCACCTTTGTAAACCGTCACAATATTAATCTCGACGTTGGTTGGTCAGTGGAACGTTCTCTGATAGACGGTGATATTGTACTGTTCAACCGTCAACCATCCCTACACAAAATGTCGATCATGGCACACGAGGTCCGGGTTCTACCATACAGCACCTTTCGAATGAATCTGAGTTGTACAACACCGTACAATGCGGACTGTAAGTAAACTTCTTCTCAGATATATATATAATCCTTGAGCTAACATATTTTTTCAAAACAGTTGACGGCGACGAGATGAATATTCACGTTCCACAGACGGTAGAGTCTCAGGCAGAGGCAAGAAACATCATGGCGGTGAAATACCAGATCGTATCCCCCCAAAGTAACAAACCTGTGATGTCCGTTATCCAGGATACTATGGTGGGTTCGTACCTTTTGTCAGCGGACACGGTACGTTTATCAAAGTACGAGATGATGCATTGTATCTACCAGATGCCCGGGTGGGACGGCGTTTTCCCAGAGCAGGAGGTATATACTGGCAAGGATTTGATATCCTGTGCGTTACCTATGGTGAATTGGTCCAAAGGAGACACGGTAATCTTCAAGGGTAAGATGGTATCCGGGCGTTTGACAAAGAAAGTATTGGGACGATCCGATGGTTCCCTGGTACATGTCATTTACAACGACTGTGGTCCGGACGAGACTATACTGTTTATCAATCGTTTGCAACGTATTGTCCACTGTTTCCTTCAACTGAAAGGGTTCTCGGTAGGCATCGACGATATGTTACCCTCGGTCAGTGTTCAGGAGGAGATTATCACCGCATTCCAAGATATCGAACAAAAATGCAACTCTGAAAACGATATAAACCAGCGGTTGAACATATGTCGCGATACCATGGGTACGATGGTTCAAAAACCCCTGGATGATTCCAATCGATTGTACACCATGGTCCATAGTGGTAGCAAAGGTTCTAACATCAATATCTCTCAGATTATGGCAGTCGTCGGTCAACAGAATCTGGCGGGTTCCCGTATTCCCGACACCTGGACAGACCGTACCCTGCCCCACTTCAAGAAAGGCAGTAACGGACCTCGAGAACGGGGGTTTATTACCCACTCCTATGTCGAAGGGTTATCTCCTCACGAAGTATGGATGCATGCGATATCGGGTCGAGAAGGTTTAATCGATACCGCAATTAAAACGAGTCAGACCGGGTACATACAACGTAGGTTTATGAAGGCGTTGGAGAACATTAAGATAGAGTACGATGGTAGTGCACGGAATGCGAACGGTTCTGTGATCCAATTTCTGTATGGTGACGACGGTTACGACCCTATGCGTATTGAAAATCAATACTTGGAGGTTTGGGATGAACCCGGCGATTATCCCGAAGGAAAAGAAGATCACGAATTCCTCCATGGCATTAATAAATGGAGGGACAATGGTTCTAAAGATACAGCGTGGTTCCAATTACCAATACCAATGGACCGTATTATACTGAACGCAAGGACTCTCTTTTCGTTTCCATCGAGTAAGATCAGTGCATCGGTGGCGACAAAGATGGTAAATGAATTGGTAGACGAATTTGACAATCGCATGATAAAAATTTTAGTACGTAGTAAATTAACACCGAAGAAAATGGAAGGGTTCACTATCGACGAGATGGAGAACATAACCCATAAGATTCGTCAAGAGTATATACGAATCAAGGCAATCCCGGGTGAATCCGTCGGTGCAATAGCAGCACAGAGTATTGGAGAACCGGCAACACAGATGACCCTCAATACCTTCCACTTTGCGGGGGTGAGTAGCATGAATGTAACCTTGGGAATTCCAAGACTTGAAGAGTTGATCAACTGTACGAAATCCAAGAACATGAAAACCCCACTGAGTATTATTGAAACTGATGACCCCGACTCGGTGTTGAAACAGGTTCGTCATGTGGTATTCGAAGACCTGGTGGATCGTTTGACCATCACAAAGACTCCGAACCGCAAAGAGGTGTCCTTCTTCCATATATTCCCTGACGACGATTATACGCCTCATGTTAAGAAACGCGAAACCCTGGTGTTATACTTGAAGGAATGGTACGATATGGTGTCGGTGAAGAACTGTTTGGATTTGGAGAAACTAAGTGTTGCGTACACCGATGGTCCACGTTCTGTTTTCCACATACAACTTCGAAACGACAACGATATCGGGTTATACTACGAACAGAATATAAAACAGTTGTCTGTCCGAGGTATACCAGGGGCGGAAACAACGATAAAGGTAAAATCTCCCGGAGATGACCACTATCACATTGAAACCTCACTGTCCGACATTAAAAAGTTAATTAACATTGAAAACCTGGTTCACAATACGATCAATACAAACGATATTCACCGGGTGAATCAGATGTACGGCATAGAAGCAGCGAGGAACACTATTATCCGTGAGATTCGTCAAATATTGGCGTACTATGGGATCTATGTAAACATGCGGCACATTACTTTGGCAATCGACTGGATGACATGGATTGGATCCCTAACTCCTCTGACCCGACACGGTATTCGAAGGGTGGATGAGTCTCCTATTAAACGAGCAACCTTTGAAGAAGTCGGTGAAGTCTTCCACCAAGCGGCATGTGGACGGGAACACGACGCGTTGTTGGGTATCTCCGAGTGTATAATCACCGGAACACCTCCAAAAATGGGTTCGAATCACACGGATGTAATTTTGGACGAAGTGGTCGAAAAGAAACATGCGATTCCGTACCCTGTGGAGAAGTTATGGGCACCATCATGGGAGAGTAATCCCTGGGATGGTCAGGACGACGAGGAAGAAATCTATGGAACGAAGCAGGTGGATCCATGGGCGGATGAACGTCAACCCTGGGAAAAACCTCCTATGTTATTCGCACCCGGTCCCGGAGTCCCACAATTTGGAGTTCCTAACCCACAGTTCGGAGTCCCACAGTTCGGAGTCCCACAATTTGGAGTTCCTAACCCACAGTTTGGAGTTCCTAACCCACCACAGGCGTATTCACCAGTGTCACCTGCATATGAACCGGGTACCCCAACGTCTCCAGCATACGACCCTAGTTCACCTACGTCTCCAGCGTATGATCCTGGGTCTCCCATGAGTCCGGCGTATGATCCAAATTCTCCGATGTCTCCGGCGTATGATCCTGGGTCTCCCATGAGTCCGGCGTATGATCCTGGGTCTCCCATGAGTCCGGCGTATGATCCCTCATCTCCAATGTCACCCGCGTATGACCCTGACGTGGTGGAAGCGTATGATCCTTATCAGTCAAATAAGAAACGAAAGACGTATTGTTGATCACCGAAAGTTGGAATGCGGCATCCATTACCGCACACATAATAATAACATATAGTAAATTATCGAATGAATCGCGTGTAACCCCAAAAATATTACCCACCAATCCCCCTAATTCGTCCGACAATACACCGGAAAGATTCGAAACCGACATCAGAAGTGCATAGAAGGTTCCCTCTATACCTTCCTTCGCATGTTTAGCCACCGCAACAATCACCGGCATAATAATTAACATGCCAAAAAAGGATTGACCAACGGCGTCTAAAATTACTATAATCATGTCGGTGGTAGTCTCCGAGGCAATTAGTACCTGTACCACCTGGCAAAACACGCTGCCTATGATAGCTCTAAACATGAGTTTGACTGGGTTAACCTCTAGCAGGAATGTTTTATAAATGAATGTACTTGCTAGAAAGGAAATCGAGGATGCCATGGATATCCACTGAAAATCTTCAGGTGTATAATGCAGCTTGTTTCTAAGAAAGTAGGTGTAGAATGGACCGTAGCTTGGTGCTATACTGATTGCAAATATACCAAATACTAATGCCCTCTTTTTGTACACTGCTTTGGATATTTTCTTGCATACGGTGGCTGGAGCTGGTGTAGTGTTGATATTTAGGTTCCAAACCATCCCCGCCATGAGCAAACATGGTATAGTCATCAGTTGAAACACCACTTTAGTTCCGTATCTCTGGTATACCGATCCTCCAAAGGTAGACCCGATGACACTTCCCAGGGCTCTGTATGTCCAACACGATCCTTGGGTCTTTCCTTTGACCTTTTCTGTTTTTACATAATCTACGGTGATACAATCTGCACATACGTCCGCAAAACACATTAGGAATGATATGGCTGTCATGGTAGTAACCAGACCTGACTTATTAACAATGAGTCTGGGAAGGGTGATGTATAGATATGCTAGAAGTATCCCGCATATGGATATGTATGGTCTTCGTTTTCCCCAATCAAAGATGATATACTTGTCAGAGATTAGTCCAAATACGGGTTTGATACACCATGGTGCGGATGCTATACCTACACTCATGGTCATTTCTACCGGTGAAAATTTAAGATGTTCCATCATTTCAAAATTCATTGCGATAGCTCCAAACGATAAGCAAAACCCAAAGGTAAAGTAACATATGTATAATGAGTACATTTAATGATTAGTTTAGTATATTTATATTACGGAAACAATTTTATAACCGCCTTTGGGAGTCTCTCCAAAATCTATTCCAAAAATCTCGAGATTATCCTCTTCAAACCTATCCTTTTCCAAGACCACTCCCTCTTCCTTAAGATTGCTCATGTATAATGATACATATTTCTTCAATATCGCCGTGCTATATACTTTACTGTAAGCCGCAGCTTTTAGAGCTTGTTTAAATTTCTCTTTCCCGTATATCTGACCGTTTGTTTTCATGGTGTTAATGACTTTTCTCCAATTAAACATGTTACCAGCTACATTGTTCAGCTCATCTACGTTTGTAATACTGTACTCGCCTAGATCTATATCACGTTCCCCCCACCTAGCCGTGTCTAAATCGTCATCGGCAAATCTCAAATTCGTGTAACCGATTGGGTATGGATTATTTCCTTTTCCTCCCCACCCGTATCGAAATCCTTGCTGGTAATCGTTTTCTTCTAAATGTTTTGCATTCATTACAAATCGATTGACTTGCTTTTGTGTTGTAGTAGATATACTCACAATTAGTTCCGATCGTCCAAACCAAAGTTCTTTATCAAATGGATTACGAATGTAGTAGGCAACCCACCATAGGACAGCGTATACCGACACATCGACCACTGTCCACCAAATGTACGGATCTACAGAATATCCTTTGCAATTAAAAACACACCAATTATTGTCATTTTCATGCAATGGTAGATATTTTATCGGTGTTATAAATGCATACATGAATATGAAAAATGCTCTGTACAATTGAATGAGAATGGGTTCCGAGTATGATTTAACGGACGACATTTCTCCCCATGACGCATATATAAGTTCCCATTTGTTAAGGACTGCTCTTAACACCGCTGAACCTTCGTCCTTTCCCAATCCTATATTTAATTCGCCGATTTTCGTGATCTCATCCAATAGTATCGTCATTTCCGTTTCGAATAAATCCATACCAGTTCTACTTTGTGTTTCTTTAATTTTTTTATATAGAGCATATTCGAGACCGTTGGTACAATTCTCTGGTTCGTTGTTTTGGTCGCACTGTTTTTCTGACCACCTCCTGTATTTTCGCTTGTATTTCGTACTCAGGCAGCAAAATACGTATAGATTGTTCAATATACTCTCTTTCCTCTTACTTGTGAATGGAATTAATTCCAAGTCGTCTACGTCCGCATAAGGCGTCGATTTGCAGCAACATCCCCAACCACACAATCTAAACTCTGTCCATCGGACCACATAGATAAAATACGTGAGTCCCACACCGCACCCAACGAGTAATAGGATTAACATTATGCTGATTTCATCTACGATGTACACCACTACAGTGCTTATAACCAATGCAATAAATCCCAAAGTCCATATGGTAAGTAAGGCTCCCCATGCTGACAAATAAAAGTAACGTTTGTCATTTTTGTCAATTCTAAGGTTGACCAGATCTCTCATAAATGAGTTGGAATCACCCAGATATTCCGGAAACAAAAACGACCGCTTTCCCTGTAATACTTTACGAGCGGTAGGTGACAAAATCGCCAATAAATATTGCATTTTATGGAATTGGTCGCGAACTCTATTATCATATTTCAGAGACCCATCCTCCTGCATCAAATATTTCTCATGGTCATAGGTCGCATGAACCAAATACATCGCCATAGCCTTTATGTCACCCGACAAAGCCTCAAATTTCTTTATAACCTCCTTTTCTTTGTCTTTCCCAGAAGCCAATGTCACGGTTAACATAAACGTCATGATACCCGAAATGAGTGTCGATACCATGTTTGTAGCCTCCGTCACGCTGATCGATTGACGATCTAACCAATAATACGTCGAATATAGTGTGAAAAACATGACAACGACAGCGGCATTGGTGGGGTTAATAAAATATCGGATTAGTGTTTTGGTGTAAATCCATGGCATCGGTTCCGCCGCATATGACCCCGATGTAATTTCTCGACCATACAATTGTTTCCATTCCTCTATACTTTCTTTGAGGCTTGTTATAATCTCTCCCCCTTTCATTGCTTCTTTTTTATTTTTATCAGACTTGATAACGACGTCCTGAATTCCCTTTTCTTTGTTCAACTCCCATATCTCATTCATGAGTTTATCTATTATTTTTTTATTTTCATTGGATATGAGCTTATAGCCTCTCCATTTGGCTTTCGTATCCTTTAAAAAATCCGTCTTTTTGCCCTCGAGTATAAATTTATCAAATTCGGCTTTCCTATGTCTAGTATGGTGATGGGGGTCCAAATTCAGCATTTTATGTACATGTGTGATATATTTATAAGTTGTTTCTCCTGATAATTTGATCTCCCAATTCTAAAGCTGGGTCTCTGTCCGTTTGTGTACCTACGGTCTTTGTCGCTACTTCAACTTGGACCGTCGCATGGTTAAAAAACCCAACGTATGGGTTGAGAGGTGGTAGAAGGGCTAGGTTCTGCTGTTTTAAAAATCTCCGAGTTATGTTATTTCTGTAATGAAACCATCCCAAAAGAGGGTAGTGTTTCCACTGAGGAATATGTACACGTTTTTCCATTTAATATAAGATTAAGTATATTTATAGATTAATATTACCAATGTTCTGCTCTACGCGTCGTCGTTTGCGCGTTCGAAGTAGTTCTTGAATATCGTAACTGGTAGTCATCTGGTCGGATGTTATGACTACCCGATCGCTTTGATTCTGACGTTCCAGAAGATCTTTGGGGTACGTCATTGTGTGTTGCGCCTGTTCCAAATCTGCTTGGATACAAACACCGTTGTAGTTAATTGCATCTCCGGGTGCCATGTTTAACTTGTTTATGCACCGTTGTTGCCATGCCCATTCATCGATAGGCATGGTCAACTTGATTGCATCGTATGACCCAGTATCTTCTGAGGAAATACCCAACATCGTCTGGACACCGGTAGATTCTCGATTGGAATTGCGTATAACCAATGGGGGTTTCTCCGTCTGTTCAGTTTCAACGATATGCATCAGTTGTGGATACTGTACGACACCCTTTACACGTGTCGGTACACCACTTATAATCCTACGGTCACGTGTTTGTTGGTTCCAAATCTTACCGTAACATTTTTCGATAATGCCCTTATCGTCAGTAGAAGACAATCGCAAATCTTTAAATAGTTCCATGTGAAAATCATGTGTATTGTTTCCAGATATACGTGCAGGTTTCTGTGTTTTCGTTCCTTCGACTGGTTGGGGTAAATCATCCATATAGTCCCGATTTCCATAAGTGGTCGAGTAGTTATGTCCTTCGAATGGTTCGCTTCCCAATGTTTTCAATACACTGTGGATATTATGAATCGAAGGTTTACCGGAATCAAACGGGATTAAATTCTGGATTTTCGTACACAGTGATTTCATTCCACCGGTCATTCGAATGTAGGAGTAATCTACAATGTCGATATCTTCTTCCTTGTCCTTCTTGTACTGCTTGTTCGCTTTAAAGATACGCCACAGTCCATCCAGTGTTTTATCTCTGGAAATAGTCAATTGAGAGATTTCCACAGATATCATGTTTAATGCACAGTACGCAATCTCTTCGGTGCAATAGAGATAGGGTTCCACGTCCAACAACTGTTTTAATTCAAAGGGTTTGCCCTGGTGTAAACCACCCTTCATATTAAACACAACGTCCAACGCGTTCGTAATCGTGAGGATTCTGCACAAAATACGGTACCGCTCCACCGTGCGCGGAGGCATCCGTATGTTGTAATCCTTCTTCATTACTTTGGACATTTGAGTCAATAGAATCGATGCTGCGTCCAGACAAATGTCATGAATAATGTTACAGAAGATAAACTTCCAGATGTAAAACACCTTCATTTGTTGATCCTTGGTATAGAACAGGAACTGGTCTACTTTTTTCATTAGTTCTGGTTTCTGTTCCATGTCAAACGCTTTCCGTTGATAATCCGAGATGCTCTTATCCTTGCGGTAGATTCTCTCAAATTCACCCCAGTGGAATCGGGACTTGACTGCCTCCTCTGCCAGTGCTGGATTGTCGTTCGTTGCACCCATGTATACACCAATCTGGGAGGATACCGCTATACGATTCTTTCGTTCACCGGTTTCTTCATCTTTGACAAATGTTTTTGTGCGCACGCGGTTGGAGGTTAGTTTCTCCTTCATCATACTGAGTGCATCTTGATTTTGATCTCCAGGTCCCGCCTGAAACAATCCGGGGGGTGCTTCGTTAAAGATGGTAATGTGGTCGTTCTGGTCACCGTCGATCGCATCCGCACGTGTGGTTTGGTACGTAATTTCGGTGATGGTCCCCTCGATGCTCAATTGCTTCTTCACATCGAAGGAGTACGATTTTGAGGTTGCGCTCTCACCAGTGTAAATTACATTCCAATGCAATTGATTCAGACCATGCTGTCGATACGAATCGTACGCCGCATAATGTAATTTCACCAACTCGGGGTGTGCGGTTGCTACGCACATGTACGAATCCAACCCCTGCAAGAACCAGAACTGCATGTTTGCAAAGGGTGAGAGTGAAGGGTCCTTTATTTCAAATTCAAAAGAACCGTGTCGTTCGTAGAGTTCAGGACGCATATGTCGCAACCATCGTGCGATGCATTTTCCCGCTGCCGAGATATCGGAATCACCGGACACACACTGCTCAGTAAACTTGACCACCATAAGTTCTTGAACTTCCCGTCTATTGGTAGTCAGTTGCAAACGGTACGAGGTTTCCATTTCGATTATATCGAACGAGGATATACTGTGTTGGTTTTGAAATTTACTCTTTAACCGTTCTGTGTATTCCATATTCTCGTCTCCATGATTGAGATGCAATGTATTACCATACACAATGTTACCTTGGATCCAACCCCCATCTGGGTTAAACCTTCCAGGTGATTGTTTCAAATGATGAACCACAAATCTACCCTTTGCGATTCGTTTGATCTCCTCTACGTCATCAGTAAACACCGTTTGGTATTCATTACCAATTTGTGTGTACTTGTCACCGAGGAAGTTTTCAATCAAACATTTACCAGGACAAGGTTTTACGTAAACGTTGAAATACTCGGGACTTGCAGGGTTTGCCAGTCTCAGATTAATTTCGGGTAAATCGACCCACTTCGATTGATGTGAGGGAAGGTACTTGGTCCACAAATACTCGGGATCGAGACACATCCAGAATCGTTTCACCACTTTGCGTTCGTCCGGAAACTTAAACTTCCGGGGAGTGTAAGTGCTTGCGATGTAATGATCGGGGATTTCTCCTCCGTTAAACGCCACGTAGTTCTTCCAGTTGTTCTGTTGCTCACATGCACCTTCTATTTGGAAGTTTTCGAACGAGAAGATATTTTCGGGATACAACTTGAAATCTACATTTGTCTCATTTGTAGTCAAGTTATGACACTCCGAAATTTTGTGGGTCGCATCGGTGTTACCGACATAGATGTTGAAGATATTCAGGAAGATATTCTCAGGGGTCACAATGTACTTTTTGTGCTGCTCCCATGGTTTGAGTTTTCCCTTTGCTTTTGCGGTTTTTGCATTCTTCAACATGTTCGCGACGATATTCCCCTTTATGGTTTCGGGACGATTGTTGAACACATGGATGCGCTCACCAACGGTATTTCCATCTTCACTCTCCACAACTTCGAAAAATATATGGACCAATGAACCGTCGGGTTTTGTGTTCTTTTTGTCGTATCCACCTGTTGTCTTCTTTGCCATAGACTTACTCATCCGGTTTACATAGTCTAAGAACCAAGAGAATACGACCTTCAGTTTCTGAGACTCTGCACTACCCTCTTCAGATGTTTGCCAATCTGCAAAGGTAGATGCATTGGATCGCATCTTAGACCTAGGGATAGAGAACACAAGGTGGGTGAATCCACCGTAGTTCGACTCTGGAACCTCCATTTCGATTTCCCGTAGGTGATTAGACGAATCAAACGCCCAATCTTTACCCGCATGCAAAAAACTGACTGCTTGTAAATAATCAGACATTTTATAGAATTTTTTGAGATATATATAGAAATATTTTATTCAAAATTTATTAATTTACAAAATACCAAATGTGGTCGGAGCCATGAAACAACCTAGTCTCCCACGACCTAGAACCTAGAAATCTCGGATTCATATATTAATATAATCATAGCATTAATGCTATACTCCCATATCACAATTTATAGGTTGAGATAGGTCGGGAAATCTTGCCGAAAATTCGCTATATTTAAGAAATTAGTATTCATATATAACAATAGCATTAACGCTGTATCCATATATTATAAAACTAGGTAGAATATAGGTTTTAGGTCGCTAGGTCGGAGCTCACACACCTAGATCTATGCGAGATTTAAAAGAATAGAAATAATATAATATTTTATTAATTTATTAATAAAAACTTACAAAATGTTCTCTAAAGTCAACCAAATGCAACAAAACAATCAACAATCACCGCAATCATCCGCATTGAAGCGCAAACACGAAGACGTCGTGGAAAACACGTCTCCAAAGCGAAAATCGTCCGCGCGACTTTACATGGTCAACGAGTTTGACGAGACCGAGACCACCATTGTCCTTGATAGCGACAAGAAGGTACCAAAACTCGTACTTGCGAGTAAACCAGACAGTGTATACCGTCTGCAATTGAATACCCCTGTACTGACCGTTCAGTTCTCTAAACTTGGAGAGAAGGGCAACTCCGGCGAATTCGGAAAGACCGACGATGACTTTGAATTCGAATTGAAGACTGTCACGTCTCTTAACGAGCGTGTAGCAAAGGCGATGCCCGATGAAAAGGGTCGCGGTGAAGCGTTCTCTAAGTTCGTTCGTACTACAACGGATAAACTCCTGGAGTTTGCGTACAACACCAAAGGATGCATGGATTCGCACACCAAGAAGGCAGACAAGGCAGCGAAAAAGAAAGGCAAGACTGGTCTTGAACTCTTCAAAGAGGGCGCAATGTTGTCCCAATTCAAGGACTACGAGCACCGCGATTCCGGTGTAGAAGTCGAGATGTTCCAATGCAAACGTAAGGGAACCTACCAAGACATCTGTCAACGTCCCGTATTCTGGAAGAGTACAAAGGATGGGTACCAAACACAGGACGTGAAATACCTGACGTACGGCACCGCGGTGAAGTACCAGGTGGGATTCAAGTTCTGGGAGAACGCGTCCAAGTACGGCATTTCCTGTACCCTGGGAAAGAACATCATTGTTGTGTTCCAACCAAAGAACGACAGTGGTCCACGAGAATCACGTGGCGCACCCCAAGTCCCATACGATATCTGAGTGATGAGTGTAAAATTATACTATCCATAGTATTTATATAAACTATTTTATATCTAATGTGGAGAGATAAAAAGCCATTGGCTAGGAAGCACAGGGAGAATAGGGTGAGAAATGGAAGTAAAAGTGAAACGATAGAGGGCAAGACAAACCACGATGCACCAATGGGTGAAATAAACGTTGCAGATATGACCCCCCATGCCCGTAAGAGGGCTTCTGAACGTCGTATATCTAATATATTAATAAAGGATATAATCCGGAAAGGCAGACAATGGAAACAGAACGACGGTAGAATTAAATTTAGATATCGTTCTCACTGTGTTATTGGGGCATACCATAATAATTGGTTAAGAGTAATTACGTGTTATTAATCATTACTACAAATAGGAGCGAGCAAACATACTATTGTAAGCACCAACAATGTAAAAAGCAAAATCAGTAAAAATACGTGTTGTTGAGGGATCCACATTGGTAATATCTATATACAAATATATACGGTAAAGGTAATTACGTGTTATTAACTAAAAGATTATATAATATTTAAAATTGACCATTACTAGTTTCTGTCCATCCAGCCGTAGCCGCTTGACCTGGCGTGTAGAGAGGAAAGTGAATAGAACTACCGTCGTAGGCACCATCCTCTGAGTCTTTGTACCCTGCATCTACCTCTTTGCACGAATCTGGCACAATGAGTACATCCTTACCAGCCGTATTCTTCCCACATCTGCCGAATCCAGCCTGAAGAACACCTAACTTTCCACCATCGTTGTCGTACGAGATAGTAGCGGTGTATTTGTCGGCACCGAGTTCATAATGACCTTCGAAATGGTATTTTAGAGATATGCTATCGCTAACTGATCCGGACGATTGTACACACGGTAGACGTATGTCGTATTTTGCCCACGGTTGTGCATTGTCAACCAATTGAATGTCAAAATTGAACAAACAATCCGCAGACGATCGAACCGTGTGGGTAATGGCAACATCGTCCGTGGCAGATGTCGTCAATGTTTCTTCACTGGCATCGATAAGACCGTGACACCCGGTTAGAGTATCAATCTCGGTACATTTGTTACCGTCGAGGTCGTAACCGATCATGGTATTGCGTCCCTTTACCGTAAATTCGAGGGCTCCAGCAACTCCACGTTTGCGAATTTGGAAGCTTACCAAATTACCGTTGGACTCGGCGTCGGGGTCTACTTTACGACTGTATAGTGACAATTCGGTATTACCCAAGTTATCTACAGCGATAACACGAAGATCCGTCTCGGTGATTTTCGCCTGGTGGGTCGCCGCCGCTGCATTCGCATAATCAACGGTCATCTCTCGTCCAAAGGAGTCTTTGCTAACTTGAATCTTGCAGGTCAAATCAAACAAATCTCTGGCATGGGAAGTGATGTCATCCGCAAATTGGTAGAGTTTACCCTCCGTATCGTCACAACCAACACCAGATAGACCGGTACCAAATGTGATTCTATCTCCTAGAACATTAAGGGAATCCGTCAATGCGGTGAAAGTTATCGCGGTACTGGCTTGTTGGATTTCAAATACTTCACCCAAGGGACGACCGCTTGGATTTACTGTCGTATCATCTTCCGTTGGAAGGAATAACCCATCGGCTACCGCTTCAATATCGATGTCCTTTATGTCAAAGGTATTGGTAGAGGTAGGCAACGCAGATGAATCGATACTGGTGTGGTATCGAAGCTGGAATTGTTCCGCATCTACATCTCCTCTAGTAGCTTCACCGTACGCATTGGATTGTTTAAACCCCTTAACGGTGATTCTACCATCACACACTGGGCATCCAAGGTAGGATTTGTCGAAGTGTGGCAATTGGCGCCTGTCATGTCCACCATAAATCATACCGTACGTGTGATCCAATTTATACTGGGCTACTTCTGCCAATGACGCATCTAGACCACTACGATCATAATCGCCGAACAAAGCAACGGGATCCATATCTACACTATCATTGTCAAAGATGTTTTTCGTCGGGTCGGCAAACCCTTTGAAATCGTCGTGAAGTTCCAATCCTTCCTTTCTTAATTTGAGATTACCGATTCCGAGCAATAGACCACTAATACCCGATTGATCCACAATCCTGTACCTAGCATCGTAAAAGATACCCTGGATAGGGAGAGCAAGTAGACCACGAATGGCGTAAGCGGAGGAATCGTCAAACCCCTTTCCACTGAAGGTATTAAATCGAAATACTTCTACGGCATCACCCGCGGAATTATCAGACTTGGTCTTGTAATGGTCCGTTGTTGCAGTCGGGTCATGACTAGGGAACACTTTGTCGAAATGTCCAGAGTTAAACGCATGATCATGCCAGTTTGCATCGTCTTCACTAGCGACATACTTTAGACGTACCTCAACCTTATCCTTACAGTCTGCTTGAGTAACCAACAGACATTCTCTATCTGAACGCGCCTTCGACAGATCCTTTGTGAAGGTTACATCGACGTCGATATTTCCCAAATAACCCTTGTTCAGAGTTCGGAATTCGCAAGAGGCAACATTTTTGGTTTGATCGCCGCCAGCATCAGTAGATTGGGCAAACCCCTTGTCTTGAACAACCGGAGATTCGGATGGAGTTCCATCAATAATAGCACCACTGAGTGTAACAGAGCATGCGGTGTATTTCGAAGGATCAGACATACCCTTTATGACAACGCGTGCCAAATGATACTTATCCTTCCTCCCAACAGCGGCATTACCATCCGTAGTAATGTCCGTGAAGGTTTCCAGGAATGGAACTTGAGTTGGTACACTGACCAGACTTGCCGCGGAATAATCGAATACACTACTCGATCCGGGGGCTGCTCTTTCGGTTTGGACTGTACATACATTCGGTTCAACCCCCGCCCCTTCGACACAAATAGACCCTGCCGGGCAGTCACAATCACCGCCGACACACGTCCCATCAAAATTACGCTTTCTGCAACCGATTGGTTTGTTGCTTTCGGAAATATCCTGTGATGCGATCACAGCGCCGGCATTGTCCAATTGCTGAGACGACGACAAAAAAGTTACAGTTACCTGAGCAGCATAAGTTGCTTGAGCTAATAATGCGAGAAACAATATACGTTTCATAGTATTATGATGTCCTAATATGTTTTATATACATTTAATTTTTAAATTCATCGTCTTGATTGTATATAAATCTCGTTTTAATACATTATATATGCGCCATTACCGGCGAGAAAGATTTCACCGGGACCATCGTTTTATAGTTACGAAGAATTGTATATGCATCTTTGGTGTTCTGGCTGCTACAGTTTTAATACTACTGAGTCTTTTTATAGGGTTTTATGTACAACGTTTTTCGCTAGTTACCGATTGTCCAACAAATTGTACAGGGCATACACAGTGTACCATTTCTATATGCAAAGACGGTGCATGTGTCGATGAACCCGTCAACAAAACATGCGACGATGGGTTAAGCTGTACATACGATGACACGTGTGTAGCAGGAACATGTGTGGGAACGGTAGAACCCTGTTGGGACAACAACCCATGTACCTATAACAAGTGTGTTGAAGGCACCGGTTGTATGTTACAGCATCAGGATCATGGAACCTGCAATACAACATGTACCAAAGATGATCAATGTCCAGGCATTTACACCTGTGTCGATGGCACTTGTATTTTACTGGATGAGAGTGGGTCCACCATTCGATTTTTGGATTACACGCTCGATAATTGTCCAGAGGGAAAACGGTTGATTATGGATTTTGTGTTGGATACCATACCATATACATTGAACAACGAAACACGATACATTCTTCCTAAAAGCATATACGATTTTGTATCAGACGGTTACCAACCTTTGGGGTTCATCGATGAGATTACCAACCTGAACAATGTAGAGTTGGAGGGAATTGTTCGCACCGGGTTTAGTTTAAGTACAGAGTGTCAGGTGTTTACCGAGACCAACTGTGACACACTGTTCTCGCTTAGGTCCTACAATTTTTTCATTAATCTTCACCATTGTCTGTCGGTCCATAACCATAATTTTTGTTTGGATGCGGTTACCAACACTGCAGTCTATATCGATTTGGATATACACGACTGTACCGATTTCGTACAACGTCAACACCTGGAATGGAGTGGCGAGACTGTGGTATTTAATGGGACTCGAGAAATGGTACCACCAATATTTTTGCCGTCTACGATTGACCAGATAACCGCAGGGTTTCGAACCGATCTTTATGAGAATTCCGTCATACGGGCTGTCACCACAGGTTTTCGAATATGTAGTCCTAAATTAAATCACCGACTAAAACCATGCGTACTCGGTGATCCAATATGTGGACGTAAAGGTTGTTATTATTGGGATCCGGAAGACTACCCAATTGAACTTTTTTATGATATAGTATCCGATGGTATAACACCCTTCGCAAAATCAGACTGGGGAGTTGCATCATGCTACGATGAATCGGTTTACTTGAACAACACGTGCTCTGGAAACAAATGTCCCAACACCGTAACGGGGTTATCGTTGCCATGGGCTGCTCCAATGGACGATGGGTTCTTATTTAAAACAGACCTACTACGCAACCGCGTATGGACCTTTGATTTTCGATTTAAAATGTACGTCTGTAATGGAGGGGTGGTTGATGATAGAGAATATCATAATATACTAACTATAAATACGTAATCTAAGTATTGAAATGCGATGGGTTATAATATTACTACTGTACACCGTGAGAGGCGAGTTGGTAACCCTATCTCGATTGCATAAGTTACACATGCAATTTCGTGATCGTATGTATCTGATGACTCACCCTGTCAATGCGTCATCTCTCCGCTCAGACCAGCTAAAGGATATAGCGAACGAAGAGTGGCGTAAATTAACAGATATGTGCCCATCCCTACAAAAAAATATTAGTATTGACATTAATTTTGATAACTCGTTGGAAGACACCGGTACTCTAGCATGGAATACACATATGATGAAACTTAACAACGGAACACTGACATCAACACGCAATGATATGACGATAGGGGTGAATCCAAATCCCACAAATGGTTGGTTTTACGGTGAAAATTGCAGCGATATCTCCTATCGTTATGATTTACGGTCCGTTATCAGGCATGAGATTTTGCACGGCTTGGGGTTTGCAGCTTCCATATACAAAGAAAACAATCTATGGTCCGTCGGACACAGTGTATGGGGTAGCTGTTACCCAACACAATTCGATACTCATATTGTGGATACAGACGGTAATAATCTTGTAGAAAAATGTACACTAACAGGAAATATTCAGGAAAAACAGGTATTTATTAATGGTGTTAAACTATTCAACCCAGGATACTACCACGGTTCAGCTTTCTCACATCATTCGTACGATGGAGGGTTGATGTACTGGAGATTGTCACCGATGAGATGCATGCCTATCAAAGAACATGAACTTAAAATGTTATCTGCTCTAGGAGTTCAGTGTCTGAGTACGGAATCCGGTCAACAGAGCGCAGCTCTTCTTTTAGTGCCTTTAGTGCTCTCGTTATTTTTGCCTTTGTTATAGGGTCACATGTGTTTTTACGACGTATCATGGTAAAGATATCGTCCGCCAAATAGTCTATATGGTCTTGTTTCTGTCTACTACTTGTCCACACAATGCCTACTACATTGCCAACCAACACGATTACAAAAATATAAAGGTTGCTTCCCATCACCAAAATAATCCTCGCAATCCATACGATAGTTGAAATTATGGTCCACATGACATTTTTACCCATCAGGGTGCTGAAATCAAAGGCGCTCCCCCTCTCCAACCTAGGCTTCTGGAGCAACTCACGCGTAGACTGTGACGACTGAATCCAAATAAAATTCGCCGCAATTTGTAGCATCAAGGCTATTATCAACATCAACACAAAATAACCAGCCCCTTCGACGCGGTAATTTAAAATATGAACTTCGGTGGCACAGGTAAAGGTATCGTCACACATAATAAGTATAGGAGTATTAAAATTTATACATTATTTAAATACATCTTTGGTACATAAATGTCCTGGCAACGACTGCACGATATAGAAGTAGATATTGAAACTCACAACCAAGAAATACAAAAACTCCTGGTCTTACGTGACCAAGAACTAACCATCTTGAAAGCTGGACACAAAGACATGAGTGCGTTGATTCAAGAGTTGCAACGCCTACTGAAGATGGAACAAACGAGACAGGTACAGAAACAGATTGAAGAAATACACAGGTTAATTGGTAATGCAAGGCGTAAACAAGTAAAATTTTAATTAATTCGTATCATCTGAACCGGACAACGTTTTGCGTTTCCAGAATCGTATATATGCTCCACCTTGTACTGTACATCTCCAAATATAATTACCTCGTCTTCCTCTGGCTTGGGCTTACGATGAAACCATACGTGGAATAAATTGTCGATTTGCCATTCAAAGACACCGACTTCAGGTGCTTTAATCCAGGATCTACCCAATGAATCGTTTATAGACGTTATTGGGACGATTGGGTCCACAGGATTTTTAAACTTGTTAAGATCCGTCATTTGAACAGATGAGGGGTTCTTTTATATCCCGCTTCTTCAATATCGATTTTCGCGCGGGACCTTTTGTAGGAGTCATCTCCTCGTTCTCTCCTTTTCTCCATTCTGATATACTCTCACGCTTATCAAAGAATTTAATGTGAACGGTGTTAAACCGAACCTTTCGTTTCTTTAGTGTTACTCGTCCCATCGTTTTTTTAATTAAAAATTTAATTTATAATATAATTTTATACTTGTACCAGTGTACCAGATTTTAATGTACCAGGTTCGACCTAGTTCGACCTAGTCCACGTTTCGTATAGTGGGTTATTTACCTGCATCAAAACGTTTGCAAAAGGATCCTTCATGTCTAGGTGTCTGTCTCTGTACTTTTTATACAAGGTTGGGTGTCCCGCGATCATACTCATGAAGGAGTCTTCGAAAAATTTCGGACTTCTACACAATGGACACTTTATTTGGTCCCTGCATCGATCAACTGCATTTATCATACACTCGTCGCAATAGGTGTCGTTGCCACAGGTAATGCATGGTATTACACCTTTTACGTAATTCATGCATGCTACGCACATGCTTTCTTCCTTGTCATGGAACAAAAAATCAAGGAAAATGTGCAAGTTATTCTCCGGTAGTAACGACATTTCGTTAATAAGTTGCGCCTTATCCTTGTATGAGATTTTTACCAATGTTTTAACACCTTCGGGTTTTATGTCATGCTCTAGAAAACAATTCGTGGCGTATCCCTCTCCCCAACGCACTACTATGGGGGTTGTTTCCATTAGTTTCTCTACCACATCGACCCATTTTTCGGTTTTGATATGTTTTCGAGTAATATCGACAAGACGTAATCCCTTGCGAGAACAGACGGAACGAAGACGTTCGACTAGTTTTGGAATATCGTTTACGGTGTATAATGACATATTTATATCGGTCTTGTATGTTTTAAATGCTTCGGTTTGCTATTTTTTTTGTAATTATTTTTACTTTATTGGAGTTGGAGATTCTCAGAAGGAAGTACCTTGTTCTAGCTCGACCTAGTTCGACCTAGATTAATAATACCTTAAACTAAAAAATTAATTACCTTAAAATTTAAATTTATTGGGAAGCAAAATATCCCTGGCGCTGTTGATACTCTTCATTGTTTCTTTATCGCCGCCTTTATCAGGGTGGTTCTCTCTGGCTTTTTTCCTGTAGGCGCGGCGTATTTCAAGCTGTGTTGGGTTGGACTTCGTGATTCCTAATATTTGCCTAGCTTTAGCTTTCTCATCCATGGGTGCTTTCCTAGGAGGCGGAGCGCTCCTTCTATAATTCCAATAACTGTGGTCTTCATAGTCTTCATCGTCTTCGTCTTCGCTTTCCCAATCCTCCTCGTCATCGCTAGTAAAATAATCGCCGCTACCCGTCGGGTCAGGGTACCTTTTATTCCACTGTTCTTCCACCTTTTTAAATTTAACCATCATCTCTTGGTACTCTTTGTCAGCCACGCTTCTATCTATCGACTGGTTATTCCAATCCTTTGAAGGTCCATCCGCGTGGTGAAAACCAATCATTAATGTCGTTTTATTATCTAACAACCCGGAAGCTCCTCCAAATGTAAACCCATGCTTTTCCAAAATAGGAAAAATACCTGTGCCATAATCATTCATTTCCCAATCGCTTTCACTCTCCGCTCCTACGTCCACCATGTACCACGGCGTGTACACGACAAAAGGATTCGTTGGATGACGCTGTAATGGTTGCCCGCTGACTTCGAAAAGCTCACCGCCTATCCTTGTTTGCTGTTGTATTAAGTGCATTTGTAAATCTGAATACAATTCATCATCTTCAAGGGCACTCTTCCAGGGACGATCAATATCTATAAAGAATGTTGCCGGTCTGTACATTTGTTAGATTTAGGGCTAAGATATATATAACATAAAAATAAAATGGGATGGAACTAAACATACTATAATTATTAATTACTTGTTTTCTTCGATACTGCTCGTTGGGTACTTGTATTCAACAAGAAGTTCGGCAGTGACCTTGTACTCTCCCTCTGGAACCTCGTTGGTCTCGAACTTAGCGTTCAAGGTATCAAAGGAGGTGTATGGGATCTGACAAATCACCTGCTCGTACAGTTGTTTGATAACATTGTTGACAACATCGCGGGATACTTTGACGTATTTGTTCTCGCGTTTCTTCTCGTCCTGGGTGTTAATGCCCAACATCTCCCAATTTCTTGAGATCACGCGGAGGATGACATGATCAGCTTCTACGTAGAAGTAATCTTCTCCTTTGAAAGGTACGATGCCGCTCCACAGTTTCTCCAGGGTATACCCGCCATACTCCGAGATGAATCGGTTGTTAAGTACGTTGGCGGGACTGTAACACGCTTGATCTGGTCGTGCGCGTTCGAATGGCAGGACGTTGACAAGGTTTACGTAACCATCTGATTCGGACATGTGTGCCATTCCCATGTCGGTGTTTTGCGGCGTGAATAGGGACCCTTCGTTATTGGTAATTTTAGGACTATTTTCGTAAAGATTCAGGGACATGGTAACATTCTCTGGGCAATTGGAGTAGATACCCTTGAGTTTAATCCCGGTGACAATACCTTTGGTGAAATCGAGCTTCTGGAAGGATGCTTTTTGCTCATCATCCAAATCTTCAACGCTGTAGTTCGGCTTGAAGACGTCAGCAGCGTTGTGGATGTTCACGACTTTGCCCGAGGTCAATTCTTCGGCACTGGCGTTACAGGTAACGACTACCCTACGGACGTGGGACGAGCCGGCTTGACTGTCGTTGACTCCGACAGAAAAATCTTGTATTTCTTGGGTTTCTTCAGTTAGTGCGGGTGCGGTTTCAATTTTGTTGACTTTACTCATTTATAAATTGAATGAGGTACATATATATATTAATTTAATAATTTCATGAACACATTTGAAGTATAAATATCATTGACTTTGATAGAAATGATGAACAGTCCAGATGAAATCATAACTGCTAACATTAATTACGAAGGGTGTGAAAACATACGAGATAGGATATGCGAAGGTGATAATATTGAGACGTACGGTGATCGTGCAACCAAGTCCGACGTACCGCCGTGGATAACAGCAGACGTGGAAACACAGGAGTTTGAAAAAAAACGTGAAGACCGGATAAGCAAAATGCGCCACTCGCATGTGTATAAGTTTGTTATGCTATTGTCTGGATTCACGAACGAGAAGATGGAAAAATATTGGACGAGAAGCACTGGGAATACACAAACTAATTTTTCAACGGATTCGCCTTTTGATGCAGTAGCGACTCCTGCCGCGGGTCTTAAAAGGAAGGCAAAAACCGACCAGCAGCAACAAATACAATTTCATGACTGGTACGTGAATACCTCATGGGCAGATGGACTCGTATATTTAACACCTACGGTTTACGCACATATGGAAGAAGCCTTCACCGCAATAACTCAGCGACACGATCATCTTCAGCATATTAAGCTATGGCAGTTGGTGGAATCTCCACGTATTCGGTCGTTGTTTGCTAGAATGGTAGCCATGTGTATTAGAATCTCTTCGACACTCTCTGGAAAGAAATACAACCTCGATAGAACATACCAGCGCGTGAATTTGGAGCGTCAGAGGTTGATGAATACTTTTAAACATGTAAGGGTAGAAGACGATGTAGTGAAGAGTCCCGGAGGAAAGACCATGCAACCGGGGTTGGTGTTTAGAAAGAATGATCGTAACCCCAGATTTGCCAGTGTTTCAAGCTCGGGCGATATATATAGACGTATGGCGTTGTCGAATCAGTTAAGTAGTATGAATAGAAGTAAAATGTATTTAAATTAAGTGTTTCTCTACCATCTTTCGCGGTACCAACAGCGACCCATCTTTAAAGTATTTGTTCGATACCATGGACCTCCAATTTGCCTTGAGTAATTTCATGGCAATCTCGTCGGAATCACCGAACCGAAGGACATCGTTGAGCTGTAGCTTGTCGCATGAAATATTAGACGGTATATTTTTGCTTGTAGGGGTTAGCTTCAAGACGGTAGGCGTGTCCAACTTATCGACGATATTGTTGCTCGAAATCCGACAATTCACCATTCGAAAAGCTTCACCCTTTACTATTTCACCCTTGCGCATTACGTAGGTATTTGCAAGATTTTTACCCGACCAGGAACAATCACTGTAAATACGATCTCGGTTGGCTTGGGTCAACTGGTTCACGTCCATAAGATCGGTAAAGGCGTCGGACGCAACGTCGCCAGTTTTGGATGCCATCGAGTAACCCATTAGCGGTGATTGGAGTACCATTGCTTCACCTTTAGATTTGATAACGTGGTTATAAAGATGATAAACGTTTGCACCCTTGTACAATGCTACATACGTTTGTCTAGATGTGAGTTCCAGACCCGATGCAATATTGTCGTGTTCTTTTTCGGTCTCATTTACTAGCTCGGTCTCCTTGTAATCGTTGCAAACGTCTCGCATGGCATTCTGGGATGTTATCCAGTGGTTTACAAATGCTTTGGATTTGCTGAATGCGGTATCCACGATGGTATATTTTGCCATGTGTTGTGCTCCCAATTCATCGACCTGGAAGGTGTTGTATTGACCAACGGAGGAATTTAACTCCGGCACCGATACATCTTGAAGAGAAACGGTACCGCGGTATACGCTCCGAGTTTTGCTTAGTTGTGGGTGCAGCCATAGTCTATCGACATCGGAGAGCTTGTATCCTGGCAACGCCTGTACAATTAGTCCCCTGTATACGTCGGTTCCAGAGGAAAGTGTATGTTCCAAATCGAGAGAAAAGTTACTCATCAATACGATAGCTCGTATACCCTTTTTCTTACTGAGTTCGGTAAATTTAGAAATGCCTGTCTGAAGTGCTTCGGGAATTCCGTCCGGGTAACGTTCATTTAGCTGTGTTATATCCATATTTAACTTATTTTTTGCTTCCTAATATACGTAAATTTTTTAATTTTTCTGCAAGAATAATTCGAATTATCAAATCTTCGGGTGTTCTTTCCTGTACTAGGAACTGTACATTTTGATTGTAATCCACGGTCCGTTCATAGGATTTGCGTGTACATATATTATATATATAATGAAGCTCATGGCACTTATCAAATACCTCCTTTTTAGACTTTGTGGAATTGTTCTCTATCATCCATTTTACAAACACGGCGAAGTCGAGTGGTTTGCCCGTTATTTGGTACCATTTAAAATCAGTGCTCATAGTATCACATATATAAAAATTAAAATATATACCGTAATCAGACCGAGTGAAGTATATAAATGTTCAAGCATCCTATAAAATGTCATTTGTACGTAAAACCACCAGTAACCAATTTGAAGAAACAGAAGCACCCGCACCAACCAGTACGAATCTGCATATTCGCATTGATGTCGCACCAATTCCACTAGGAGCTACCAAAAGCGCAACGATTGAAGAACGAGAGATGCAGGTGGAAACCATCGAAAAGGTGAAAAAGATGGGGAAAGATTTGTTCGCGGAAAACAAAACGGTAGTATCAACTAATGCTGGGGAACGTCTGTACCAGACCAAAGATTTGTACGGTCAGAACCTATCCCTGGAAGAAATGATCCCAGAACTTACATCCAGTAACCTTACTTTGCGAGTTAACGCTATCCGTGGCGGTGTTCAGTCGCAATCTACCTGCATGGAACTGAAGACCGGTATTCTTGCGGATTTGTTGCAAGAGACTGCTGACAGCAATAAAGAAAAGAACACCACGCTAGAGATCCCAAACAACCAGGATAGAGGCACCATGTACGTCTCCGTCAAAGAAATCAAGGGTAAGCATTACATCAACAAGGTAGACTACAAGGTAAACACGACCGAGGACGATAGATTGCATATCAAATAATTAATCTTCTTTTTTACTTACTTTAGGTTTACCCTCTTTATCATCGTCCACTTTAGCTTTCTTTTTCTTTTTCTCGTCTACTTTCTCGCCCTCCACCTCCTCTAGTTTTCGTTTCTCGCCTCCCTTTGGTTCTTTTGGTTCTGGTTTCTCAAACAACAACTCATCTTTGGGAGGTGGATCCTTCTGTTTATCTTCTATGGGCAACGAAACATTACGAAGTGCATAGGTAGCATACGCATCCCAACTGATAACCCCCTGCTCGTATAGGGCTCTAAGCTCAGAGTTAGGGACAAAGGGTGTGATTGGAAAGAAGGCTTGTACCTTGTGTTTCTTCTTTGCTTCGTACACATCCTTTTGCTTTGAAAAATCCACTTCAGACATTATCTTTTCGGTGAATATTTTGTTGTAAATATCGGAAAGCATGACTCCTAACTTCTTTTTGTACCATAGTAGTGTGTGCATAAACGAGTTGTGTATACCCTCACTGTCTCCACGGTGGATACCACTGTCGGCAAACATCATACTTCTTGGAACTCCAATCACCGAGCATACTTCCTCTTGAATAATTTTATGCAAATTCACTAGATCCGAACGCCCGGTAGTCATTTGAGGGTTGACCACATGTTGTCCAGAAGGAAGGCTCACTACGTTGTCCAGTTTCCTGGTTGCCTTCACCGCAGCAGCGCGTCCCATGTACTCTTCGTACAATTCCTTTTGTTTGTTCAGCATTTGAACCGCGGATTTGTTTCGGGAATATTGCATATCGTCTCGAGCTTCACTTGCACCAGCATCTGCATAGAAATCATAGTCCACTCCTTCAGTACGATTGCCAGACGATTGATCTTTTACTTCGGCGTACACGTGGGGATCAGACCTACGAAGCTCCATATCAACGCATGATTCGCGCAACTGTTTCAAAAACAATAACCTTGGCAAAATTTTGGCGACTACAGAGGTCATGTTACCATCGATTCGGGGTTCCAACCCAAAATGGTTGAATACCTCGACATTCTCCATCGGCTGGTCGGCATCGTTCACTTCCATGACTTGCCACTCGTATTGGTTGTCGATTACATTCACCTTTAAACGATACGTCCCCAGTTTCAAAACACTAGGGTATTTATCTTGGTAACTCACGACAACAAACCCAAAACATAGGATACAGTCGATTGCATCCGAACAAAATGGTATCCATTTGTCGTCGATCAACTCTTCCAATTCAGCGTCTACCTTCACCGCTTTACCACGACAACCGTTCTTACAGAAGGTTATGCCGTTGTTTAAAAGATGGGTGTTGATCATCTGACGACACATCTGCAATAAGCAACTGTTATGGAACGAATTCCAGATGAAGTCCATTTTGTGGGAGTCTATAATAAACGATTTTTGCATTTTAGGATATAAATGCACTATATTTATACTCTAAATGAAAAGAAAACGCGATTCAATGGTGGGGTATGAAAAAGATGAATTGTTAACAGAGACTACGGCTTTAAATTTACAATACAATAGAACCTTTGGACTGGATCACAATATATTAATATACGATTGCTTTAAAGATAAAACACCGGAGGCGATATATGAAGTTAATTTGCTATTAAAACAAAACATAGCAGACCAGAACTACATGGACTTGGACCAAATCAAAAAGATGATATTATATAAATAGTATACCGTTTATAAAATGTCATGTCAGAAAGATCAATATCTTCTGGCATTGTACGCTCTAGTGTCTTCCCTGTCCGTAGCCACGTCCGGAATAATCATTCTGTTTGCTTTGGGGGATTTAAAGCCAGAGGAGGACGCGGAGACCAAACGAACCTTAGAGTCTACCAGTATTTCAATAACATCTCCTGATTCTGAGGATCTTCACTGGAAGACGATTTCTCTGAGAATATAGTCACAGGGTTACTATTGAAATAATCATTATGAATACAAACATCTCCTTCGTCTGTCTTTATAATCGTATGTACAACGCCGACGGACTTTACTGTTCCAGTGTATTTCCCGACCTTGACGCGCGAATCTTGTTTTATGGTAGAATCGAACACCATTCCAGCTACCATTTTCTGAATAATCGGTCGAAGTGCCAACCCCATGGATATACCCAAACCTGTCAACAAAGAAGCTGCCATCTGGTAACCAAACGCCTCGTAAACGGACACAATTACTCCGATAGAAAAAATAAACGTTAACAGCAATTGAAAAACGTGGTTGTGCCGAGAAAAGCACCGCCTCATAGCGTAGAATAACAATACTATAATTAGGAGTGTAGCAGAGAACACTCCAAACCCTATGCCCAAATTTTCCCAATCCACCATTTAAAAGGCACAAGTCTACAAAATATACTACTATATATTTGATTTTTGATTTATCATATGACTACAATACACGTAGATTATGTATCTAAATTTATGAAATGGAAACACAAAACAACCTTCATCGAGTTCATGAATCGGTTCTACTCACCCACTCTATTCATAGTCATGACACTATCCGCATTCAATGCCATTTACTACACCTATTCGGCACCACTTATTATTTTAATGGCGATTGTATCGTCCATTCTAGTCGCTTACTCATCATGGACAAGATGGAAAAAGGATTTCATGTACCTGGCGGAACGCAACTGTGATATACCATTGGGGGTCACCATGTTCATAGTAGGGTACGAGTCGGTACTACAATTTATGGTATCTATTGTCTCATTTTGGTGGATTAGTGGAGTTCCGGAGTGTATATTCAAATGGTACGGAATAGAAAGAAGTGTACAGGCATATATGTGGCTCACATTATTAATAGCTGTATTTATTTTGCATGTAATATTATGGAAAAAATCATCCAAAGAAATGGAACGACTACTCAAAACTACATATGAACATTTAGATGGGTTCGACATCCCATAAACCAGGAGGACGTTCTTCTTTGCGTTCCAGGCGTAAAGGTGCTTTCTTCAGCCCAGGTCTTTTATCTACCTTACGTTGCATGTACGGGATTAACGTCGCGATGTCATTCACCGGTAACACATCCGTTGGAATAGCTGTCTTTTTGATAGACTGACAATCCCGACGACAACATCCTTTTGTTAATGGAGGCACATGATTGTACTTATCCTTAGCCGTCCAGGTCATCATATGACCATAACCACGATGGTGAAACATTGGACGACTATACTTATTGCCACAACATGTCCACTTGTCGGTATCGTAATCATACTCACCAGGATGGTACCAACAATCCCAACACCCGACATTTTCCATCTCGGTGAAAAATTTACCACAGCTTTGACACTCGTGCAACTCTGTAAACAACCGGATAGTAATTTCTATAGCTTTTTTACTAGCATACAATGACATTTACTATATTTTATGTATTATTTATACTTCACCAACTTTGTTCCAAAATATCAATAGCATGTTGCAGGATACACGATTCCTTTGGATCTTTGCTAGTATACTCCATCAATTTCCATTCATCGACATTAATAGCCTTTACTACCACCTCCTTTGGGCGAATCACCGTTTTCAACTCACCGTTGTATTCTTCTGTACATTTTATTTTCTGATCCGAACGGCGAATAACCTTTGCATTGCCAAACACATAATCATTGTTGCAAATCATAAAGATATGGTCGTCTAACTCGCGCTCCGTCACCGTAAACTGAAACGCAAAGATTACATCCTCGGAAATAGATGCACACTGGTATTTCATAGCTGCACCCAGTGATTTATGCTTACGTTCGATTTACTCAGACACAAAATCCACACCCGATATCTCAATAGCAGCGCCTTTGTTTTCTTTGTTTCCATTGTACTCGATACCGGTGATATAACTATTGATGTCCGCAATCATCCACACCGCAAACAATGACACCAACAACATCCAACCCAACCAGTGATATTTAGATGGTTTCTTAAGACGAATTTTCTGCCAGTCAGCCTTGTTTATCATTGGTTTACGTGCTTTACAAAAACGCTTACACATTTATTGATCAATATTATGGTATATATACCTATATCAGAGAAAAACCAATATATATTATGAAAAATATATCATTAATATGCCAATTGATAAGGTAGCGATTTACAGGGCAGAATTGAAACCACCTACGGGGTGGACTCAAGATGAAGCAAAAAAGTACCAAAGATCCATGCTCATTCCGGATAAACTCTTGAAGCAAGATAGCAATATCCCCGGTGACATCGATATCCCTGCGTATCCTTTCTTAGGTACCTTAATGGCGCCAGCACCAGGACAAAACAAAGTGTTAACACTATCCACAGATGACGACGACATCATTGCCCGTGGCGATAAAATTTTACGGCTGTTGAGCAAATCGGATCCCGTTAGCTACGATACTGTCAAAACCTTATTGGACAAAATTCCGATGAAACCCGGGTATATCAAACCATTGTCCCCATCGACGGTTCAAACACCGCCAGGCACACCGGTCGTACAGAAAGTCAAACGTATTAAACCATCAGGTCCGAAAATGATTATCAAACAAGATTTCGAAACCTATCAGAGTACAAATTTGGACGATTACTTCTATTCGCCATTTGGTGATATTACTGGTCCACCCGATCTCAAAGCGTTGCATGTAGGTATTAAAGCTGCCGGTATACGCAAACTAATAGCCATTAACAGTATGTCGAACGAATACGTGGAGAGAGATAATATTGAGTATGATTTAAGACGCTATTTAGCCGGTCTACCGACCCGATACATCAATCAGATCCGTTTCAACAAAGCGTTGGCGGTAGCATCGAAAACCAAGACCGAAACCGATTCCATCACGGTTAAATCGTACCATAAGATTACTGGCGTTCGACAAGAGAAGGTCGAAACCCTAACATTGAACCACAAACAATGGTTGTTAAAGGGTAGAGCTTATGATTCCAATGTATTGACGGCACTGTATCCTCCACACGATAAACGGTTTGGTTATGAACTGTGGAAAATATGGGCATCTAGCATGCAAAAGAGGCTCGACAGGTACATGTCTCAGTACACGAAACCGGTGAATTTAGGCAAGGGAAAACCCGGACCGGCGTATCCTACCAAACAAACAATACAGACTTATAAGCCTCTTGTAAGGAAAACTGCGGTTGCTACTCAGAAGCAAACGCCTATTATTCCGCTGCGTAGATCGACACGGAAGAAGAAGCCTCCTGCTACCACGACCGGAACAGCAGTGCCTATACTGACTCCTATAGTGACTGCCATACCGATATACAATGTGGACGATACGGTACATAAGGTTCTACAGGAAGCAGGTGCATCAGTGCCGGAATCAACGTTAGCCATTAAGACACTTATAAACGACTTCTCCAACGCGAAGACCATCCGGATATATGAATTCTGGAATTACATTGCAATTAATGGGCTTCCTTCAATTCAGCGAAGTCCGGAAATCACAGAGGGGTTAAATCGAGTTAAAAAGACTGTTGACGAAAATCTCAGCGATTATAATGACAGAAAAGATAAAATGAATAATTTCGATAATGGTGTCGTCTCGACGCTTCAGACACTGACATTGCGCGGGAATTCAAAAAGAAATTATCTAAAAGACACAAATAAGTATACGTTTTATGACAGTGGAGACGATTCTGTTGCTATACGCAATTGGAACCCCGGGTCAGATTACACAGATTACCGAAAAAAGGTCGTAATTGAATTGTGTGAACAACGCGTACAGGAACTCGTTGACGAAGAAGAAAATAAATATAAGACGAATACCTACTTCGAAATCGACGCTGGAACTGGTTTTAAGATTGCACGAGTTTCTGGAGTTGCCGACCGTATATTGACATTTACGTTTTGTGCCGATGAGACTGCTACTTCAAAGAGTATAAAGTTGGACAATTTGGTCATTCGACCGGGCGATCCAGCGGACTGTTTTGCCGCGGAAAAGAAAATAAGTGATGATCAGGTGGCGGCACAGCAAGCGGCAGCAGCCGATAAGATAGCTGAGCAGAAAAAGAAAGAAGAAGAAGAACGCAAACGGAAGGAAGCCGAAGATGAAGCCCTCAGGAAACAAGCCGAAGAAGAAGCCCTCAGGAAACAAGTCGAAGAAGAACGCAAGAAAATGGAGGCTGAAGCCAAAGCCAAACGTCTAGGTAAGACATTAACGCTTGGGACGTCCATTTCTCAGAATCCATGGACAGAATTGAAGGATGGAAATGACGTAAAATATATGGTTAAATTTACGTTGGATGTGGGTAAAGATGACGACGACGAGAAATTTAAAGTAATTCGTGATTCAGGCTCAGTACATCTTGCAAAATACTGGTATATTAAATCACCTAAAATGGAATCAGACAAAGTTCTGGTAACCTTGGATGAGAACATTAACTTTGATACTTCAATAGATGTGTCCAGAGGTATACTAATCTGTGAGTACGCCGGACCGGCGCTAGCCGATGCTGACGACAGATGTATCGTTCCTATATGCAACGAAATCGTAGACTCCGCTATTGCAGCTGTACAAGCCATCCATGATGCAGGATTCATCCACGGCGATGTTAAACTTGAAAATATGTGTTATAAGGACGGAATAGTCAAACTCATTGATTTCGGTGATACGAAAAGCTTCAAACAGAAGCTAGATATGGTAGAAAGTTTTATTTTTTACACAAGACAGAAGGAAAGGGTAACGCTTATCGAAGACCCTAGTCTGGGCACAATGAAAGCAGGGGATTATATCAAGGGTGCGGGTAAAGGTACATTTTCCAAGTTTACACCGGGCTACGACAACCCTACATTGGATGAATTAAAGTCGGCGTTAGCCGGCTCACTACTTAAGGGCAGTCAGGTTTATGGACAATCTGTAGACAGTATCAAAGAGGCTCTTGAAAATACCGATGTAATATTGTATGGTAGAAACAAGTTTTTGGCAGAAGAATGGAAGACCGCTTCACTGGATCTGTACCAGGGGAATGGATACACTATAATATCTCCACCGTTTACCGAAGACCCGGTGTTTGGAGACATCGATATGGCAGAACGTTTTAGACTCCATGATAAATGGGCACTTACCATGGCTATGTTGCATTTGGGCACTAAACACATGAAACCTGTACCTGACCCGGACACGATCGAACCCTCACAGGTATTAAGCGCGTTGTTGTTCAATGACGACGATAAGAGTTGGTTTAGTCTAAGGAATAAACAACGTAATATCCCAAAACGGTTTACAGAACCTTTGTCTATTATAGACGATGAGGAAAGGACATTGCTAAAACTCTTATCGTTGATCATAAAGGGAGATCCTAGGGCTGACATGGCTAACAAACAGTTGAGTACCGCCGCCCTCAAAAAAGATCTAAAAAAGATTTGCAAATCCAAAACCTTTTTGAAAGATTTAACCGAAGCATGGATTACCGGTCATTATAAGCTTGAGGACACGGCAACGGGGGGATTCGAATTTACGCCGGATCAGCTAAGTCCCATCGAACAAACAGGTGATTTGGGAGAGACGTATTATGGCGTTCCGTCGAGTAATATAGTCAAATTATTCCAGCCTCTGTACAATGCAATCCAGCCAGGTGCTTCGAGTGGATCTCCTGTTGCAGCCAGACAAAGCCTGTTCGATTACGATTCATTCAGTGACGCCGAACTGGACGAGTTGAGTACCGAGATGGAAGCTTTGGACGACGAGGAGCTTGAAAAGTTGATAAACGATGAAATGTCCTACAATTCGTCGTCGGATAGCGGTAGATCAAACGTAGTATACGATTCGTCGTCGGATACTGGTAGATCAAATGTAGCATACGATTCATCTTCGGATACCGGTAATTCCAACGCCGCATATTCGTACAATTCCGAATCGGAGCAATCTGCCGCCGAATCCTACAACAACGATTCATATAATTCGGATAGTGATGAAGACAAATAAAAAATAATATAAATATGCATAAATTACTGATATAAATGCCACCTATCTACGTATGTTTTTTAGAAAATGACGAGGAAATCATGGAACGTCATTGGTTGAATGCCATGGCTGCCAGAGTCGCACCTGCATCCAAAACTGACCCCAAAATCCATGTCGAACTCTTTTTTCCATCTCCAGAGACCAATCACCAGGCAGATGTATTGCAGGGCGAAGCATGTTCCATACATTACGGTAAAAGCGTATTCTTGACCGGCAAGCGTTTTAGTAGAAAACAGTGGTGTTTTAGAGCCTTGTCGTGTACACAAAAACAGTACGACGACACGTACAAGTTTTGCAAGGCACATGTTGGCGAATCCTTCAATTACCTGTCGTATTTCCTTCAACCTACGGGGTGGGCGCCTGGACCGTACACACTAACCTCATGGGGATTGAATCCCCGGTGGTTTTGTTCAGAAATATGTATCGAAGCATTAAAGGAAGGCGGTGTTCTCTCTAAGGATGTGAATACTTCCATGCATCCTCAACATTTATTTACAATTCTAGAAGACATTACTACGCCCGACAGTGTACGTAATTACAGAGAAATAACCCTCAACTTTTAGATTGGTAAGCACCATCGGTACCACGATGACAGGTAAATACAATAGACGGACCACAGCACGGTTGGAAAAAACAAGGGGAATTCAATACAGAAGGCTGCACTGTAAAGAGTTAAGGCTGCCATTATTTTCGTTGCCTTGTTGAAGTTGCAAGTTGTAAATACATTCACCCAAAAAATACACCCTACAAACCATATGTAATACGCAATTATAATATTCCTGTAGAATAGAAACGAGAGTGTTAATGAATTATAACAAACCAAGACGACGAACAAGACGCGCAACATAGACAACGACAACAAAACGTTGGGAGATTCTAAACTGTTTAACTTTGACATGTTAATCTGAAAAGGAGACGTTCCCTGTAACATTCGAATTAATGAAGCAAAATTAATGTGTAAAAATATACATAAACTAAATAAATACATTTATTAATATCAATTTTCATATTTATACAATGTCTGAAGAAATCACCCTTTGGATTTTGGGGCTAGGTCCTGTAATCGTACACCAACAATTTGTCAAAGACATCTATAGACGCGAAGTTAACTGGTACTTGAATGGGCACTGTATACCCAAAGAGCCTAGGAAAGCTTTGCAACGTATATACGAAGACTGCGGTGACAAATATTACATATTCACCAAGTACATCAATCAGACCATGGGAAACATGATGTACGACCACGTTAAACGTATGCATTGGCAAGCTCATGTCATACCTGTAAAAAATACCTACGTTATTAGTGCTGTCTCCAACGATCAGAATGTTATCAAAGCTAAAATACATTTTGATTTGTTCGATTTGCAATTTAAACGCTCCAATACCATATGTGTTATTTCCATGTATAATATAGATAAAACCGAAATACTCATACGGGTCATTGCGAATTAACCTATCTAATCGATTTTAGAATATTGTTTTTTGTAATTAATGCCTAAATCGGAAAAACCCGCGCGCTAACACGACCATATATAGACACAGCGACCCTGCTATTACTCACTAAATGAGGGTCGCAAAAAACTACTACTAGAAACATAGGCTGCTATTGCCCATGGAAAAAACTACTACTAAAAACATAGGATGCTATTGCCCATGCCAAAAACTACCCGACACAGCACTACTGCTACTTTTCATCACTTACAGGCAATAGTGGGAGTAGCGTTAGAGTGCGGGTGGAAAAATAGAGCACCCTTCTGGGAGAACACCTTTTTTCTATTTTTTCATCAAATATAGAAAAAAAATAAAAAAAAATTCATTTCTACAGGGTGTGCTCTAAAAATGAGTTACATGAAATAATATATGTATTATTTATATGTAAATATTTCATGTAATGATATGTAATGTACATGAAAACAATGCTATGTCCAGTAGTTTTGACTCTTCATTAAAAACCTGTTATTTTGCTAATGTTGTTTGCAGTAGTTTTTCATCGCCGTCACAGCAGCCTATGTTTCTAGTAGTAGTTTGGACCTATATCCAATAGCACCCTATGTTATTAGTAGTAGTTGTTTTTTATAGGGAGTGTTTACTACAAGTATGTTTTTTTGTATAGTTCGGAATATGCTTATATCCAGGGGGTGTGTAGGATAGAAAACGTCCCCTAAAAATGTCGTTTTAAGAGATGTTGTACCGTGTAAACGTGTTTTTAAAATTAGATAGGTAATTTTGTACTTTTATCCTTAGACTACAAATTGTAATGATGTTACGGGTATTTAAAAAATAGAACATGAAATACCATTGGACTTTGCGTTTTGATAGGTAATTTTGTACTTAAAGTCCAAACTTTCAATTTCTATCTTATTGCCTGTATTGTACTTCTTAGACGAAAACACGTGATGATATTTAGATGTATTTCAAAAAACGCTACATTAAATAACATAAGAATTTAAAATTTTGATAGGTAATTTTGTACTTAATGTCCATTTTTTAATTTCCTCATTATTGCATGTGTGGTGATATTGTATGTACTTAAAAGGTAGAACATCGAAATAATGTGAGACAAAATGGTTTGATAGGTATACATGTACTTATTTTTACTACACTCCTGAATATAGTATAGAAATAGCATTGGACCTAAATAAATCTAGGTTGACTAGGTTGTCAAAAATTACGTGGTATGGATTATAAATATTGTATTCCATAAAATAAATAAGATGTTTTATAGTTTGCGAGATGCAAAACAGTCGAAGGACGGACCGAAGTTTATTTACGCGGTCGGTGTTCCATGTCGTTATGTTGTCTGTACGGAACGCAAGTTCTGGAATCAATACATGAAGAATGTTCCTGAAAATCAGCGTAACTATTACGAGGTCATCGAGGAAGACTCCCCCTGTCACCTGTACATCGATTTGGATGTCAACATGATGCAGTACCCTAGCATTGACGTGTACGATGTAAAGGATATGGTTCGTCGTCATGTGGATTTCGGGTTGAAGAACATGGGACTGGAGATTACGGAGGTTATTATCGCGGATAGCAGCAACGATAAAAAAGGTTCTATTCATATGATATATAAACTTAAAAATTATATCTGGAAGAACAACGCAAACGTTGGTGCGTTTATGCGTCGGTGTTTTGAGCGCCGTGTAAAACAAATCGACGGGGACCGCGAACTGTGGCGTTTCGTAGACATGTGTGTGTACTCACGGAATCGATTGTTCCGCATGTTGGGTTGTAGCAAAAGCAATGAAAACCGTGTGAAGCGAATCGAAGGCACTCCTTTCGATTTTAAATCGTGGAAAAATTGCAAGATCCAACCAATGCACACGGACGATGAGGAAAAGATCGAGTGTAGTGAACCGGATGGATCACCGGCATGTTACAAGTCTCGCACGGCATTGATGAACGACAACGAACCGTCGTATATGCACGATCTAAAAGATTTTGTGACCAAAAACGTCGGTAACATTCGTGGCGTCCAGTATTCTCCGTTGTTTAAGACCTGGAGTATTAATTTGGACAAGCGGGACTGTGTTTTCAAAAATGAACGTCACGGGAAGAATACAAATTATCTGGTGGTGAATGTAAAGGAGGGTACGTACCATTACCGATGTTGGTCTCAGAAATACGATTGTTGCAAGGATGGCAGATCGGACCCTATTCGTTTCCCGGATAAATTGTACGAACAAATCCAGCAATGGGGTACATTTACCTTTTGTCCCAGTATCAATACGAATTGAAAACATCTATCATTTCGGACAGATCCATGTGTAATTTTCCCGCCATGTTTGATTCTAGAAGTCGTTTGAGTATTAAGTTGACGGTACATGATTTTGGAAGGTACCAGGGTTGTTTGTTCAACCATACTTTAATTTCATGTTTAATAATGTCGGGGAAATGCCTCAATTTAAAGTAGTAGTAGCACAACCGTTGATATTTTTTTTGTATGCATATATGTTCTATTGGTTTGTCTTTGTAGTAAAGTATGACCTGAACCCCTCCGGTAGCTATTGGTATCTTTATATTGTCTATAAAACATATGGAATTGCGAGGGACGGTGTTCAATTGATGTATTCTGGAAGCTTTGTGAATTTTCTCTATGATACGTTTGAGCAATGGGTTCATGAATATATCTGAACAGATCTCTGCCCGTGCCTTGTTCATGTATACACAATCCCGCTGAATGTGGGATGGAATATTTGAATCTTGGTTTTCCATCATATCCAAACAGTAATATTGCAAAATGTGTTTAATCTGTTGCAAGGAAAGCATTTAAAAATGAAACCCTGTAATTATATAGGATCATATGTAAAAAGTCATAGTATAAATAATAGTTGTGTATCTTTATAATGGCACCTAGTATAGGTGGTCTCCTGGTGTTTTTTGGATCATTATCAACCTTTGCATCGATGATATTATTAGTTGCCACGGATTACAGTCCTCCACCTATACCCACTGGGTATGTTATAGGGATAGTGATGTTTATTTTGGGAGCGGCGTCAATTATAGCGAATACTATAATGGCAATACGGCAACGAAAAAAAGCAATGGATGTGGCTGAAAAAATTATGTTGATCGTCTTGGGGTGCGGATTGGTTGGGTATGCAATTCGCGAATGTTTTTGGATTCACCCGTTGGAATTGTCCGAGTGTCTTTGCCCCGCGAATACCTATTCTAAAGACTGTCTTCCATGTCCCAATACCGTAGATGGTGTTTGTAATATTAGGGGCGTATGCGACGATGGGAAAGATGGTTCCGGTGTTTGTTTTTGCGATATCAACTGGAGTGGCGACGATACATGCTCTACCTGTAGTCCCACCTTTACCGGTGATCTCTGCGACACTTGTAAACGGGGTTGGACTGGAGATAACTGTGACACCTGCTACCCTGGGTACAGTGGGTCCGACTGCAATGTATGTGCGAATGGGTGGATTCCTGAGACGGATGTGTTCGGTGTTTTGTGTCGAAGATGTAAACCCGGTCATTTTGGTGGGTTTTGTGAGGCATGTGGCGATTGTACAAAAGACGATGCCCTTGCAGTGTGTAGAGACAACGAGTGGCACGAAGATAATCTTTATAACGCGGATTCTTGTATAGCTTCTGGTCAAACATGCTCCGACAAATACGAATGTGATAGTTTTAACTGCAAGGGTATTTGTACTATAGGGGATGTAACTACCGGTGATTTTTGTGAGACGGATTTGGAGTGTGGTGTAGGTACCTGTGAGTTTAAACAGTGTTGTGTCGAACGTCGTCACGGTGACGGTAATTGTGAATGTGGTTCTATTGGAAAAGTTGGTCCTCGTTGTGAAGTTTGCCCCGGATTTGATGGCATTTACAGTGGGACCATATGCACGGGGCATGGTACATGTGCAGCCGAATACGCCGGTGATAGTTATGTGGGTTTAACCTGTATATGTTCACCCGAAGGTTCGAATCCTTACCCTACCTGGTCAGGGGATACTTGCTCCTGTTTGAAGGATAAATTTGGGGATTCTACCTGTAGTAAATGCGCAACCGGGTCGTACGGACCCCAATGCAACTCATGTCCAGGCGGGTCGGGTATTGGTCAATGTAACATGCATGGAAAGTGTTCTGACGGTGTTTCTGGCGACGGTACATGTGATTGCGATGTAGATGTATCTTACGGGGGTATCGGTGCCTTTAAAGGCGCAAGTTGTAGTGAGTGTTTATCTGGTGATTTTTATTCCGACGGTTGTCAGCCATGTCCTTCCTTGCAGGTAATCCAATGTATACCCGGGTTAGGTCTCACTGAAATTCCTGGAGTAGGTTCATGCGTCTCCTCATGTGGTGCCAAAACCTGTAACGTGAATGGTATTTGTGAATAAATATACAAAGAATAGTATATATAATGGTAATAAATATTATAAATGTTTCACAGACTCAAAAAATTTGCCTATTTGACGTTTGATGAATGCGTAAGAGAAAACAATGAACTTCAGCGTTCCTTGGATCTGGAAGTGGACGAGGAGGAAAGCAAACGGATGTGTCGAGTGTTGTACGGATTATATTTTAATCTATAAAAGTAAACATATATAAAATAAATGATAACCAAGTTATGTGCATCCTTGAAACCATGTCATCGTCTAACTTGTGTGTGTTACGAAAAATTGAATGGGGAATACAAAGAGTACAAAGTATGTTATAACTTTAAATCTGAACTACTTTTTCAAAATTACCACCGCCAATGCCAGTAACCTTCTTCGTTTTCTCCTGTTTGGGTTTCATAATTTCCCTCATCATTTGTTTGTAGGATTTTGTTCGCTTAGGTTTGGATACTAGGTCGAGTTTGGGTTCTTCGGTGGACATTATTATAAATACGTAACCTCTTTTATAGTAATTTTTAAAATATCTACTATATATATCGCAACGAATTCTTGCAAGGAATGGTCTGTTGACGAATGGCGTTGTAAGCCACGGTGGAGGTTAGATTCCTCTTCATTCCCCGGTTATCCCAAGTAATTTCAGCCAAAATTATGAGGGATATCTGTAGATACCGTACAAAAATGGTGGGTGGCACCCACGTCGGCAGCTGGAAAAGGAGTGGCAATTCATTGTCCGAACAAGTAAGAGCTTGAAATAATGAGACGACTATCGGTATAGGAGAAAGCGTGGGAGCTGCAAAATATTACATGGTTGTTATGTTCAGGTTCGATTCCTGATAATATTTTATGTATATATACAGTTATAAGTTATTTAAATGGCTGCCGGAATCATTGTAGTCGGATTCATGTTATTTTGCGCTGCTGTTGTTGCGATGTATGCAATATTTAATATTTCCTAAAGTATGACTCTGGGGGTGGTTTGTCCCGGTCTTCTCTAGTCTTGGTATTGTGGAAATAGCAATCTCCTGTACTCCATGGTACCGCTATCCATGGCTTTTTGATTACTAAATTGGGAAAGTTAGCACAGGTAACGTCGCATTCGTCTGCCGAATTACAATGGTAACCAGCATAAACATTGTACAGCATTAACAATAAAAGTATTAATTTCATTTTATGTCATAAAACCCTTAACTTATACCCTTAAAAACTTAACTAGGTCGAACTAGGTCGTGGTCCTAGAAGTTTTACCTGGAAGTTTTAATAATATTAATAATATTAATAATATTAATAAAATAAAAACAAAATGCCTCATACTACTAGATCTGTAAGCAAAAACACCGCCAAGAAGGTTGTGAAGAAGAAGTCGTCGAATAAGGGACTTTGGTTGTTCTGGTTTTACAACTTTGCAGACTATGAGTATCCAGGTGCCGGAGATGGCGACGAAGCCTTCTACGAAGGACCATTCGAGGATCTGAGAGTTGACGGCGGTGATTTCTTTGATTTCCTCAAGCACAGACTGTTTCCGGGCATCGATAAAAGATATATCTACATTGAAGACGAAGACGGCAATGAACTGACACAGATTCCATCCGATTTGAGACAGGAAGTAATTGTCTATTTCCACCCAGAGAATATCATCAAGAAGATGCACCGGTACCTCGCCCGTTTTCTCCTGGAAGACCATTACCAAGCACTGGAGGACAATGGTTGGGATGTTGACGAGTGGCAAAATGGTAAAAGGGCAGTATATAGGTCCTAAAGGTTTGTATAAATGAAAACAAAAATAAAGTTTGCACCGTGTTCATTTTGTCATAGAAAGCCTGGATTTTTTTCCGGTAATAAAAATTATTGTTGGGTACATTGGTATAATAAGAAAATTTAAATGTTTCCTGGATTTATAACATTCTCCGGAGTTAAGCATTTGGGGAATAAAACTTGTGTACTTTCTCGTGCTACCTTGTCGTAACTATACGTAGTATCTGTTTCCTTATCATACAAACATATGGGATCAACCGATACAATGGAATAAGTAATCGATGGTCCTGTACATTCTTCACACTTACCTTTACAATTTAATGTTTCGATCATATGTTCGAGATTTTCATCACAAACTTGTTTGATATAATAATGGTCGGTGTCAGTTTTGGTCCATGTACATACGCCATCCACTATATCATGACTGTCTCGTAATGTGACAAACGGTTTTTCCGAATGTGTTTCTGGGCATGTATTGGTATTCTCATGCTTGTAAACCCGTACCTTATGTTTTATATTTATATCAAACTCTGGTAATACAACCACAACTATGATAACCAGTATTATTACATATAAAGAGCACAAAATAGCTGGAATTTTTTCATTGATTTGTTGCATATGTATAAATCACATTGGTTTTTATAGTATAAAAGGTCAAAAAAACGTTTTAAATGTTAAGAGTACCCAATAATGTAGTCCAGGCGATTAAAAAATCTTGTACGATGAACAATGTCCGTGGAGCCAAAGACTGGCGTTCCAAAAACGATGGAAAGGGTCATAACTCGAACATTATGGAATCTCTGGTTCAGGCGCGCAAAGCCGAATGGTACGTCTGGAAAGAGTTGAGTAACTGGAACGTAAAGAACCTTACAAAGCCCAATTTCGAGAGGGATAGTCGTGCATCTGCCGATATGTCATTTGAATCCAGAACAACAGGTAGAAAGTATTACGTTGAAGTTAAATCATGCGATGTTCGCAAACGGGATCGCAACGGTTACCAATTTCAAATTCGAAGAAAAACTAAAAATGGTGTGCGTGTAGTAGACCCTTACGTACGATCCAATGGAGAGATAGGTGGAGACCTACTATTCTTTTGTGTAATTGTAGACAAAAACACATGTCGGCGCGATACTATTTTCGGTCTACCTAGATCCGACCTAGTTTGTAGTGACCCAAACCGAAAAGATTTAAAAGGTTTGAAATATGCAATACACCCGAGGTTAAATGATAAAAGTAAAAATATGATATTTTAATATGCGTAGAATAAAAAGAATCGGTGAAACGTTTTTACACTTAGACGATTACCTCTTGAGGTTTTTGTTTATGTTTTTAGGAGGTAGGGAATGTTTGGCGATGGAACTGTGTTTGAATCGTAGGTTATACACGCGTGAGTATTATGCCTGTAAAATAGATTACGACGATTATGATAAAGAACATGAAAAAACAATAGTCTTTAAACGTGGCGATGTATGGACCATAGAATGGGATAAGCGTGGTAAAAAACCGGTTAGAATATGTTCGAAAATTATTTCACTACGGGTCGGTCCAACAACAATCCGCCAAACATACACCTACTTGTTTCACTACGATTCAATAGGATTTGGTTTGGAACGAAGAATATACCACCCAGGGAATGTTTCTACACGACGTGCAACTCGAAGAGTAATTCGGTGTTTAAAAAGCGGTCAGTTTTTTCATCTATGGGGAACGACCACCGTGAATTACAATAGGTTGAAAAAGAAAAGTTCATTTGGTCAACGATTATAATTATCATATTAGTCTTATATGTTTTAGGTATGGTTTCGTCGCTGCCCATGACATCAGTGTTTGCTTCTCCTTGCCTTGTAGTGTACAGACCATCTCATTCAACCGATGAAATACTGGCACGATGAAGTCGCGGGATATGGCTCGTTCTTCGTTTACGGCTTCTGCAATAATATCATTCCCTGGGTTTTGCAATAATAAATCCCGGAGTTCTAATTGTTTCTCCTCCCAGGTTTCAAACTTGGTGATTAAATCGTGTAAATTCATGTTTTAAATTAAAAATAAAAATTACGAACTTGCCTAGTATTTGAAATTATAGCTCCTAGTATACTACCTAGAATTATACCCCAACCTAGAATTTCGACCCACATTATCAACCTAGTTTGGAGCTATAAATACTATGGTATTTCAGTATATAAAAAAAGTAAATTATTTTGTCAACATGGATGGTTTAGCACTTTATCGATTAAATCGTATCCCAGAACAGCAACCGACTGTAAAGAGAAAGTTTTCACCGCCAACCGTTGTCCCCACAAACCAATCTGGTACAGATTTCAACTGTTTACGTTGCGGTGCACACGTTACAGTAACTGGAGATAGCGTCATACAGTGTCAAGGTTGCGATTATCGTATTATACAGAAAAAACGAAAAGACGTAGTTGTTGTAAAAGCAGTATAAAGGGGTTGTTTTATTATTAAAATGGTCCAATACAAAATCGATGGGTCTTCGGAACTACGTACTATCGATGTAACGGAGGACTGTACGGACAAAGAGTTGTGCGATTTGATCCTGAAGTCTCTTTTCGGAGACTCTCCCCCAACATGCGATTTAATGGTTCACGAACGTGGCGATGTAGTTTTATTGACCCGAGTCTACGCAAAGAAATTCAATGCAATTCCCAAGTTTGAAGTTGCGAAACCAAAACGTAGAAGAAAGCGTTGGGTTTCAAGATCCCCACCACGAAGGCGTTGGGTTTCAAGATCACCGGAGCGAAATCGTCGATATTAGAGTATAAAGAATTACATGTTTTAAATAAATGTTTAATGGTTACTCGTTCATAATATTCTTTTTAAGTTTGATGAATAGTCTTTCGTTACTTTATTTTTCGTTGACTAACATTGAGCAGTTTCCATCTGATATCGGCGAAACGAATTGGTCGTTGATTCTGTCGTATATAGAAGTGGGTGTCGGTGCTTCTACGATTTTAATCGCTACTGCTGTATTTGGCATAGAAATAGGCAATACGCAGATAAAGGAAAAAAGACCTTTAAAGATTTCCACCATCCTATTTTCAGTCATGTTTCTGATTTGTATAGTTTTGAGTGGTTACCGCATGAGCGAAATGGGCTTGTTCCTAAACTCTGGTATATGCAAGCGAACAACCGGTGATTTGGTTTGTCCCACGGTTTTGTATCGTTCGGAGTATGATATAGAAGATGTGCGAGATTGTACGTTTAATGCATTTGCAGAGTCACCCGCTGCTTGGACAAAAACTGGAATCGATTGGTCGGACAAAGCGGTGTATACGAATAAAGAGCTGTTGTTTGAAGCTTACAAAATGGGCAGACCCGACGGTGATATAAAAAAGGCAGATGATATGTTAATTTACAGCGATTGTTATTACTGGGGTTGCGATCCCATATGCAACGATCGACACGACCGTAACGTGTTCCATGCATGGTCTCTGTTGATATCATCCATAGTTTGTTTCGTAATCGTTATCATTACGGTGTTTCAGACGGACAATTCCTACGTCCGTGTACTTCAAACGGAAAAATCGGAAGAAGAGGAACCAGAGGAACTCGAGGAACTGGAGGAACCAGAGGAGATAGAAATACCTGACGCCGAATCGGAACCTGACGCTGAATCGGAGGATGACAAAAGTGATTCTTTTTCCGGGTCAAACTCTTGGAATTTCAGACTCCGCATGTGAAAAAAGCACACCATAATATTTCTCAAGACTAACAATGAAATTAATATGGTCAGGTCGATTAACAATACATTTACCAAATAATAACTTTTTTGCCTATAATCTTTGTACACTGGACAGGATGCGTCGCACAATTGTTCCATCGATATACAACTAATTTGACATTGGTCAAAATGCATGGAATATAGAACAGCTGTGGAGATAGAAAATGGCAATGTGAATGCAAATTTCCATAGGAGTGCCGCATTATAGATGTCCATAATATGTCCAAAATATTTCACCGATATGTAGAAGGTATAGTATCCTATCAATAGGGTGGATGAACATATCGCAATCATACTATACCTTTGATTTGTAATGATCAATGACATACTCGACATGCAAAATATTAGGGTGAATATTTTTCTGTACAGTTCATTCAAGGTGGACCCTACGCTACAAACAAAACACTGTCTGCAAGTTTTGGTAAGGTTACAACTAAAAGATTCACGCATCGTATATTCCTCTTTGCATATTTCACAGTCTGTTTTATCGGATTCTTCGATCCATCGGACGAGACATTTTTCATGTATAGTGGAAGAGCCCTTACAAGCACATGGGTGAATAAAGGGTCCATCTTCTTCTAAACATATACGACAAGTCATTTAATATAAAATATACTATTTTTATATATACACATTTTTAATCATCCAATCCTGCCACAGTCTGTAATTCGGTAGCAACACCAAATGCAAACATCGTATTAACCATTAATATAAATAATTTAATGGTGTGAATCCCGACTTTAATAATGATCGGTATGAGCATACTGAGTAGAAATGATATCAGGTAAAACCCGATACCTAAGAGAGCACTGTCTGAATATTTGAGTCCCAAACAATCCATCTCTGCCATGGTTATTGGCACTCCATCCTGAGCTCTAATGGCAATGTCTCGAACGCTGTCGTAGTTTTTAAACAACCAGGAGAATGGCGGTGTTTTATACATCCAAAGAAATACCTCTGGCAACTGTGACCTAAACCAAAACACAGGGGACCAGAAATAACCCATATCGTTGGTTAATGGGACAGTTGTAGAACAGTTTGCAAACGTCGTTACTCTGTCGGTTAAGAAACATAGTTCTGGATCACACGACTCACTTAATCCTGGGTATATCGAGCAAAAACACTGTGGGTATGCTACGTCGTGGAACCATATGAATAAATCGTCCATTAAACAGTTCGGAATGTTCGGCACACATGTATATATGTAAGAATATACTGTCCACATGTATATTGCTCCCATGATTAAGAACATCGCCGGGAATCCCGAAGCCATAGTAAACACCGGAATACCCGAGTATAGTTGAAGAGCATATATCCCCCCGAACACCGCGGCTTGCCACATGAATTGTCTAGAAATAGCTTGGACCCGTTCCTGTGTGGTTTTCGTCGTACAATAAATAATTTCCATGGGGCATGAGTCGATAAACACATACGATATGTAATACCCCAACCCGTGACCAAACAAGGGGACGTATGTGTCGTCTACTGTTCCAACGAATTGTATGATTATCTCTACAATATTCCCATTGTTTCTTAATTCCCATTGTTTAAACAGGTGATTCCAATCCTTCTCAGCGCGTTGTATGTTGGTTAAAGCCTTTGTGGTATTACCGGCGGATTGTAGATCTGGGTCGATGTTTTCAAACAGGTCGGCAATGCTTTGCCTGTATGCTTTTGAACGTTTTTCATTCTTCTCAAAATAATTTACAAAGTCGGGTATGATGATGGGAGCAAATGTATGTTCGTAATAAAATGCCATACGTTTTCCTTCTCGTATCACGGTATTCAATAGGTTGTCCACAACCACACAATCCAGACATACATAGCTGTCCTCTCGTTGACTGCACGGTGTCAAATCACCGTCTACACCTGCCGCACCAAGTAACGGAGATAAGAATCTCCTGGCTTTTACTTTGGATCGTGTCATTGGGATTTCGTCATTGGTTATAAATGGTCGTTTCAAAACATGAAGGTGCTGAGTGATATTTATCGACCGCGTTGGCATGGTATTCATTAATTTGGTAAAGTGAAGGCTTAAGTTTTGCGCGTGGGGGTAAGCCTTCTCCGCTATGGTCTGTGTATGTGTGTAGAGTCGATAAATATTCCCCACTCCACTATCGGTAGTATGAATATCTGGATACTGTTGAAATACACCGTGTATCACATGATTTACATTGGTCATTGTGACAGTGGACGACACGAAGCTTCGTATTTTATTCATTGCTGGTAAATATAAATCTAGGTCGATATTTTCTTTTTTCATGCTCTGTAACATTTCAGAAGTAGTTAGACCACCTGCAAGATGTCTTAGGTATATTATCATTGCGTGACCAACTTCGTACATTAGCATATACTTTCGTTTGTAGTTGTAGATGATATCCTTCGGGATGGGAAGTCCGGTGATATTGGCAAGTTCGTGAGCTATAATCCGTTGTTCCAAACACTCCTGTATTTCTATTTGTTCGAGTGGACGTAATTCATTCCAGGTAAATGTTTTGTACCGATGAACGATAAAATCGCACCTGGACAATCCATCCCACTCGATAGCTTCGGCGATGTGCAATGGGGTATCTGGAGAGGACCAGAACATGTGACGATGACCGGTTGATCGTAGGTTATTACACCCCAGGTCTACGTCAACTCCGGGTATAACGTTGATAGCGGATTCTATGGCATTGCATATTGTTTTAACGCCGTCACCTATTGCCCTTACAACTACCATCAGTGGCTCTATAACTTTGGTTACAAGTGACCACAACTTTCCAAATTGTTGCAATAGCATATTAAAGAATTTTGTGATCAAGGTGAATAAATCGTCAAAAAAGGTTGGATCCAAGGTCCCGCTGGTGAAGAGTCTAATAATTCCTACAAATACTTTAAATCCCAGGGACACCAGCTCCAACATGGCTTGCGATAACTCATTCTGTATTGTTCCAATAATACTGTCAACGATGAAGAAAAAATCACCGGCACCATCTTCAATGCCATTTATAAGTGTTCCTAGACCTTGAAGTAGTCTTCTGACCCAATCGATGTAAATGTTCATTTGGTTAATAATAAGTTCAAAGGTTGCCCGTTCGGGACTTCTTCCCATGATAGCGTCGTTTATAATGTCGGTAAACCATCGTAACACATTATTAATACCTTTTGCCGAGGTGAGTAATACATCAAATCCTGAGTAAATCACTTTGGCAATACCTTTGTTGACTTCTTTTCCCAGAATTCCCTCCCAGAATAATAGAGAGGCTATGGTAGACGACGCGGCTGCTGCGGTCCTTTGAGCATCGCACAGACGTTCAGAAAAGTCCACTTGGAACGAGGCAATGTCCAGGGTTGCTACCGACGCAAGCGACATGACCCCGGCTCTTACTTGTTGTGTTGCTGTGAGAACATAACTCCGTACAGTCATACTACCCGCACATATAGGGTCATACGCACCGTACAACTTGCACGATTTTTTGGTATATGGTATCCCCAGCGGTCCCAATAATTTCGCATTCCATTCGCCCTCATCGTATTGTAAAATATCCGTCGCAAACATTTGAAACGATTTGCTCTCACAATAATTATTGTTTTTGGAGTTGTATCCCGGTGCAAACTGAGAGAGTACGTTGTCTATCTGATAGGCAAATGCTTCGGATTGTGACAACAAAGGCTCTGCCAAATAAGTACCACACCAATGGTGTTGGGCTACTGGTGTGTATAATTTATCCAGTAGTCTATTTGTAAATCCTGTCTGTGTAACTTCCTGTTCTGCATCCGGATAATAATATATGCACTGGCACATGCTGTCGTACGTTAGTGGCAAGGTTGGGTTACAAGTACAACCTTGTTTGTTCGTTCCAGAACACCAATTGACTTTGTTCTGCTCATGTTGTCGAATGGTACAATTGGTGAAATCACCAGTCCCCCAACCGCAATTAATTGGTATGTCGAAGAAACGACCATCCTGAATGTCTGGTATAGCCAGTATCACACGGAATAATAATTTCACCGATTCCATTATCGACAAGTATTGTGTCTTGGCAACAACATACCATTGATCTGCCAGAGAACCTTCTATAGAGTGTCTTAACCACATTAGCCAATTGTACCATACATTCGCACGTAGGGTTGGTTGACCACAGTATGGGTCGTAGAAGGTTTGTTTTACACCAAATGGATCGTCCGTGGTGACACTGTACGGGAAATTATCTACCGGTTTGTCACAATAACAATCTCCCTTTGAAAAATCCCATTTCATATTGTCTCTCCTATGCTGACATGAATAACTGATGTCATTGTCTTGTATCATTCCGTCGTATCGTTGCAAGGTTCTCCATGCGTTTCTCTTTTTGAACAGTACTGAGAACCAAAACAACTCGTTCAACATCTTCTGCACAATGTGCACTGTATTGATAGGAATTTGCACAGTATGGTATATAAAGCATGGTATTCGGTTTTCAAATTGCGTGAAACTAACTACGCGGGAACAATCGACCTTGACATGCGTTGGTACACCTACCGAAGACCCTATTGACATACGCTTTATCATCAAGGCTACCCAATGTAAAAAGTTTACATTTCCATAATTCCACAGTTCTAGGTGTAGAATAGCTTTACTGAAATCCATTGCCTGAGACATGTATTCCGGGTTTGTAATAAACCCATTGATCGGTACAATGACATGTATTGCCGTTCGAAACAGCACATGTCCTATTTCTAACACCGCCAGCCAAAGCCTAACCTGTGTAGCGATGATGAATTGTTCGGGTATACCCTGTAAAGTAAACCCCGGTACGAAAAGTTGTATTATTTTTTTCACGATGGTAATCCCTGCCAAATCCATAAATTTAGCAAATTCCCAAGTGTAGGCTCCTATATGATACACCGGTTTTGTTAGGTGTGGAATTTTGGTGTACGGTGGGAGTATTTGAAGAACCTCTTGAATCAACGAGATTGGTATATTCCACAGGTGATTAAGTGCCCGTGGTAAATGCGGTGTTTTTACCAATACAAATAGTATCTCAAAAATGTCCGTAAAGCCATCGCATACACACGATGCTATATCTTCTTGTTTTGCCACAACCCCCTGAAATCGAACAAATGTACTTGTCATATTCCACTCATTCACCATTATATTATTGTCTACGCTTCTACCCCCTGCAAAGTCTATGGTGGATTTAAACAGTGATATAAAGCTCATTAATAACAGTTTGAAGGTTTGTACCACGGAATTTAGATCGCATTTAACGGCGACCCCAATGCTACCTACTACAAGTTGACCAAAAATGGTAGCATAGTAATTGTACAGGGGTACAATGGCATCAAAAAATAACCTCAAAATTTGCATGACACTGAATATCACCTCCTCGAATAGGGGTCCTAGCAATGATCGGAATATGGTATCTCCGCCGGTCAGAAAATAGGTATAACTTTCATGGAAGATAAAGGCTCCCCCCACTACTGCACCAAACCGTGCCAAATTTAAACTTTGAGACGGCAACCCACTTACAAAGATCAGCGTTTTACCAGTTATTATGGCAGAAATTTCACCGATTAAATCTATAGTAGATGTGGAAATTAGCGCCATGTTGGTCTGTATGATTGCTTCCATTGCCGGGTTCGACGTTTCTTTGTCCGATCTCAGCAAAGAAGACACTAAAAAGGTGAATAACAACGACCCCAATATAATGAAGGAGAATATAAAGAGAGTAATAATCATTATTTACAAGTACGGGTTAAGACTTATATACTTTAATAAAACCAACAGTAACGCCATCCTTTGTCGGTCTTTACTACCTCTTTGTGATCTAGTATTTCGAATATCCTATTCCAGGTCCATTTAGAATCAATCGTATTTACAACGTTGCATGAAAAAAACCTCATGTTATATTTCACAGAGTATAGATACCCTTCATCCAACACGGTCTCGTCTTTGCCATTATATACAAGAATGGTTTTGCCATTGGGTCGGATGGAATCGATGTACATCAGGTCTTCTGGTGTCCGATACATCAATACAAATAAATCAACTGTGTTATAATACGACCGTACAATGTTACGATATTTATTGTCGCCAGATGTATCGCATATGTGCGTTTGTCCGTATTTGCAACTGTATACGCCTATGGTTGGTAGTATATGGGCAGTTCTACCCTGTAAACAGTTCAGAAAGGTACTCTTTCCGGAGTTTATATTGCCCAATAGTATAATTTTCTTCATGTATATAAATACAATATTTTATATTTATATATGGTTTCTATTAAGCCATCCTTTCCCGCAGAGTGGGTTCCGGACGAGGAGGTGGAAACATGCAATCGTTGCGACGCCGCGTTTTCCATGATTAATCGAAAACACCACTGTAGGGCATGTGGTAAGATTTTTTGCGCAGACTGCTCGTCGTTTACGGGTAGTATTCCATCCTACGTCTCCAAAGTTTACCATGTAAAGGGTGGTGGGTTGCGCCTATGTGAATCGTGCAATAGCGTCATAAGTACGAAGAAGAAATCAAAACGTCTGATTTTTATATTTTCCTTACTACCCCTTCCCATCAAAGAATTAGAAGTATTGTTGTATATTAATAAAAAATGGAAAGTAGCAGCTACTTGTGTTATTTCAGTGTTCAAATCGATCCAATATAAAACCGGATACCATAGCTGGTGTGGGTTGGAACGAAGGTTGATACATACACATTGGAAAGAATTTGTAGGACATTCCAGGCTTATGGTTCAGACGTTAAAGGGTCTTGTAGGCACTACCGACATTTCTCCGTTTGTTCGGTACTTTAAAACGTCGAAACCTTCCTCGACCTGTAAAGAATTGTACTGTGATAAATGTTCAAAAATGTTCAATCCCTTTGATATTTTAGAGTTGGTATATTCCCAATGTACGGAGCAGTTGATAGCTTGCCAAGAATTTGAATCCTGGCTAGGCACTTCGATCAGCAAAATGAACAAAGAATGGATTCTATTTCTGATTCCGTGGATATTACAAATCGGCAAGACTCAAAGTTCACAACGAATCATTGCGAACAATTTGCTCCCGTTGGCACTCGATGATAAACGAATAGCATACTCTATCTATTTCGAATGTGAACTATTATCCTCCAGCTTTTACCGTGCGATACAGTCTCGGATGATGTCTTCGTTGGACCAGTCGGTTCGAGAAGCATTGCGTAGGTCCCATTTGCTATTAAATATTTTAAAGGACCCCGAAAAATTGAAAACGATGTCCATTAGCGTTGACGGTATTGCGTTGCCCTATGATCCGGATTGTACTCTAAAATATATCCTACATGCACAAATAAAACAATTGACCTCAAGTACGAAACCATGGGCGATTCCTATGCAAACCTCTAGAGGTCGAATTGATTTGTTGCAAAAGACGGACGACTTGAGGAAAGATCGTCTGGTAATCACAACCATGAAGCTGTTGCGACTACTGGATGGTAGGTTGACGTACCACGATTATCACGTGTTTCCCATTACAACTACACGTGGGTGGGTCGAGATGATTCCCAACTCCAAAACATTGTACGATATTCGAAAGACCTCTACCATTCAAAATTACATCATTTCCTTCAATAAAAACAAATCATCGGTAGTGTTACGAGATACCTTTATGTATTCGTGTGCTTCCAACTGTATCCTAGGGTATATTCTAGGGTTAGGAGACCGAAATCTTCACAACATTTTAATTTGTGGCAAGACAGCGAGCCTGGCACATATCGACTTTTCCTACTTGTTGGGACATGACCCAAAAAACATAGAGTCCACCGAAATGAAAATAACCTCCGGTATGGTTGACATGTTGGGTGGGTATGAGTCGGAGGAATTCAAACAACTCAGGGCGTTCTGTTCGAATGCTTATGCTACCATACGTAAGTATACGTATTTTTGGTACGCACTATTCCGCTATTTGGCAGTGTCATCTCCACCAATATATCCTCATCATGGCGAATTGAAGGATTTGCAAGACCACATGAATTCTAGGTTGATGCCCAACTCTACCGATGAAGAAGTTAAAGTAGCAATCGTAAAGTCTGTGGATAGTAATTCCGATTCATGGAAAAGTAGTATTTCTGATTTGACACACGGTGTAAAAACCTCTATTCAAGGTCTTTTGTTCAACCTAGAATTATAAAGTATAAATAATAATTATATTTTATAAAAATGCGGAAAGAACGATTCGTGACGACGATATCTTCCAACCAATGTTTGCTGACTCTTATCATATTGGTATTGATCATACAAACTACTATTCTTGCAGTGCCGTTTTATTTCGGGTTCCAGTTTGTGGAATCAAACCGGGCAACCTTCAAGGCATTCTCCGACATGGATGGTAAGGAATTCATAGACAACACCACCTTAGCCATAGGAAACGGCAAAACGGTGACCTTTAAAGTATTGGATTTAATGAAGCAGGTGAATCAGTTGACAAATGGCGTAAAGAACAAAACGAACATTTTTGACGATGTACATCATATGATTGAATCATTGGAGAAGCCAATCGACGAAATTGGCAAATTGTTGTCACCAACCTTGAGAAAAACGCTCATGAAAATTTTGACAAAAGCGATGAGAATTATGGAACAGATGTCGGACAGTGAGATACATGATTTTATCACCGATATTGACATGGCAATAAAGCTCGCATTTACACATCAGAATGTAAATCAAACCTTCCATATGATGAACGATGCAGATAACATGATGGTCAAAATGGACAAGTTTTTAGCTAAATTTACGAATTAATACTATAAGATTATTTTTGAGTGTACATA
>Ga0206683_10000122_pt1 | contig 53594 bp, 51 predicted proteins | sample M280m12015metaG_FD_155483 | JGI IMG/M metagenome (GOLD analysis project Ga0206683, IMG submission 155483) | Ammonia-oxidizing marine archaeal communities from Monterey Bay, California, United States - M2 80m 12015 | ecosystem: Environmental > Aquatic > Marine > Intertidal zone | place: USA...
AAACCCATACGGCGACTCAGCGGGCTTCGGGTGGGTGGCGTGCAACGGAACGTTGGAAACAACTCTTCGTTTGCAGACCGAAATCGACGACCGAGTAGCCAATATGCACACTTTTGCGTTGGCGGCATTACAACTCGCTGTCGAGACTATTAAGGCGTAGATTTTAGTGGTGGAGTCCATACCGTTATCGGTTCTCGATCTAGCGACTGTTGCCAGTGACGCTACGAGTTCACAGGCGCTGACCGAAGCAACTCTCGTCGCTCAACGGGCAGAAGAACTGGGGTATTTTCGATTTTGGGTGGCTGAGCATCACAACATGGACACCGTGGCGAGCACCTCGCCAGCGGTACTTATCGCCCACGTCGCGGCATCAACAAAACGAATCAAAGTGGGCTCAGGTGGCGTGATGTTGCCCAACCACGCACCACTAGTTATTGCGGAACAATTCGCCCTCCTTGAGGCGCTGCATCCTGGTCGTATCGACTTAGGCATAGGCAGGGCACCTGGTAGCGACCGTCAAACCATGGCGGTGATTCGAGGATCTGCAACGGCACTGTCGGTTGAAGATTTTCCACGCGATCTCATTGATTTAATGGGCCTGCTAGGTGATGTGCGAACTGACCACGGATTGTGGAACAAGTTCTCTGCGACTCCAGTGGCCACCTCGTCTCCCGACGTTATTCTTCTTGGCTCAAGTGGATTTAGCGCCCAATTGTCAGGAGTGTTAGGTCTCCCCTTCACGTTTGCAAACCACTTCGACACTGGAGGCACCTTCGAAGCTGTTCAGATGTACCGCGAAGCCTTCCGACCCTCACCGATTCTGGATGAGCCTTACACCATTGTCTCGGCATCGGTAATTGCAGCCGGCACCAGGGAGGAGGCAGAAAAACTTGCTGCCCCAAGTCGGCTGAGGAAATACGGCATGCGAACCGGACGGTTTCTGCCCCTGTGTGCGCCTGAAGAAGCGATCTCGCATCCCGAATGGGAACGAGCGGCAGCGATGCCGAGTAACGCGATTAACGGAACCGCCGACGAAGTTGTGGCGGGCCTCAGCCAACTTGTCGAACAAACCGAAGCGAATGAACTCTTCGTTTATGGCGCCACCTACGGGATTGAAGAGCGCATCATGAGTCTCGAATTGATCGCGAAAAGGTGGGGACTGAAATCCCGCGCAATGGATGTGGGAGGCAAAGCTTCTCAATGAGTGATACTAAGACCACGGCGTTGGGGACACATTTCGGTCCCTATCGAGTTGAGACCCGAGGAAACAAGATCGTTGCGGTAAGGGGCCACGAATTTGACCCGCACCCTTCTCCGATCGGGCAGGCGTTCCTCCACGGCAATGAGCTTCGTATTATGCGGCCCGCTGTTCGCCGCTCATGGCTTGAAGAGGGCCCTGGGTCACGCAATGAGCTCCGCGGAAGCGAAGCCTTCGTTGAAGTCGAGTGGGATGAAGCAATTGGCCTCGCCTCAAGCGAGTTGAAGCGGGTGCATGCCGATTACGGACCAGAGTCACTGTTTGCTGGGTCCTACGGTTGGGGCTCCGCTGGCCGAGTTCACGCTCCAAGCGCATTGCTATTTAGATTGTTGCGCATGTGCGGCGGCTACACCGACGTGTGGGGTACGTATTCTTCTTCGGCTGCTGAAGCGATCGTGCCATATTTCTTGGGAATGAGGTACCACGCTGCAATTGGCAAGGGCACCAGTTGGTCAGTAGTAGCCGAGCACACCGATTTGTTCGTGTCGTTTGGTGGGCTTCGACTTTCCAACACCGACGTTACCTATGGGGGGCAAGGTACCCATCACACGCAAGACTGGATGAGGAAAGCGCACCGAAACGGGACAGAGTTTCTCAACGTCGGACCGCTGCGTGACGACCTGCATTCTGGGGTCAATCCACGTTGGCAACCCATTCGGCCAGGCACCGACGTGGCATTGATGCTGGGTTTAATCCACACACTCATTTCCGGGGGTCTAATAGATAGAGGTTTTGTTGACACTTATGTTCATGGATGGGACCGCTTTGCTGATTACGTGATTGGGCAGACCGACGGAATACCGAAATCAGCAGGGTGGGCCTCAAAAATCACAGGAGTCGAAGAAAAGGCAATACAAGAATTAGCGAACCAAATGTCGAGTCGACGTACCTTGATAAACGTCGGTTTGTCGGTGCAACGGGCCGACCATGGTGAACAGTCCTATTGGGCCGCAGCTGCCCTGGCTTGTGCCTTAGGTCAGGTGGGACTTCCGGGTGGCGGTCTCGCCTTTCCCTTTGGTGCTCAAGGCAACGTTGGGTCCGGCCAAGTTCGCAAACGAGTCCCGGGTATGCCAATACCTCCGAGACCCAAGGGCTCTCAAGTGATCTCCGTGTCGAGATTCAGGGAATTGTTGGATAAGCCTGGCGAACGGTATGACTTCAATGGTGAAACGGGTGAGTTCCCTGACATCAAAATGGTTTGGTGGGCCGGCGGAAATCCGTTCCATCACCATCAGAACCTGAGCGAGCTATCCAGAGCGTGGCAGCGACCTCAAACGATCGTGGTTCAAGAACCATTCTGGACTCCGACAGCCAAACGAGCCGACATTGTGTTTCCTTCGTCGACGCCACTTGAACGCAACGACATCGGCGGTGCAGAAAATATGCTCATCGCACATGGTCGAGCGGTTGACCCACCCGGAGACGCGCGTGACGACTACGAAATCCTCGCGATGGTGGCTGATCAATTAGGAGTCGAAGCCCAATTCACAGAGGGCCGTACCGGAGATGAATGGGTTGAGGTTCTGTACGAATTGTTCCGAGTAGAAAACGACTGGGCACCCGATTATCAAGAATTTTGCGAAATCGGACATCTTCGTCATCCCGATATGGGCGAGATGGGAGAAAATGAACAAATTCTTCTGTCCGATTTTCGAGATGACCCAACGAAGTTTCCATTGGGTACCCCAAGCGGACGCATTGAACTTTGGTCAGAAACCATCGAAGAGTACGGGTACGACGATTGTCCGCCGCACCCGGCTTGGATGGAACCCTATGAACGGTTAGGAGGCGCAGGGTCAGAACGGTGGCCCTTGCATCTGATATCCAACCAGCCCACCGTGCGCCTGCACAGCCAATACGACCACACCGAACCCAGCGCTGGGTCGAAAATAGCCGGCCGAGAACCTGTTCGCATTCATCCGGATCTTGCCCGAGAACGAGGAATCGTCGATGGCGACGTCGTCCGAGTTTTCAACGAGCGCGGTGCCTGCCTCGCTGGTGCCGTCTTAGATGACGCGCTAATGCCGGAGGTTGTTCAACTCTCGACAGGCGCCTGGTATGACCCAGATTCTGACGGAATGTGTCGAGCTGGAAATCCCAATGTCCTCACACGAGACAAGGGCACATCCAAGCTGGCGCAAGGTCCTTCAGCACACACGTGCCTCGTAGATATAGAACGCTTTGACGAAGCTGCGCCGCGGGTCGAAGCCTACGACCTTCCCCAACTTATCCAGCGACCCCAAAGCGAAAATGATGTCTGAGACAAATTCCTCCGCTCGAGACTGGCTCGACGGTTTCGCCCATGAACTCGGTTTTGATGCCCCCGACGAGGAGGCCATCAACACACTTCTGGACCTCGCTGGTGTTGCCGCACACGACTCCGAGCGAATCGCCGCTCCTATTGCTTGCTGGATGATCGGAGTAGCAGGAATTGAACCTTCCGACGCGCTGGCACTCGCCGAAAAGTACGTAAGCGAACGCACCGCCTAGCGCTTTATCTACACTCATTTGTTGTGAACGATCGCAACTGGGGATTTAGAACACGGGCCTTGCACGCTGGAGGCAGACCCGACGCAGCAACGGGATCTCGTGCTGTGCCGATCTACCAGTCCACAAGTTTCGTTTTCGAAGACACAGCAGACGCGGCAGACAAGTTCGCTCTCCAGAAGTACGGCACGATTTACACGCGTATTTCCAACCCCACTATTAATGCGTTTGAAGAGCGAATGGCCAGTCTTGAATGCGGAATCGGTTCCGTGGCCACAGCGTCTGGTATGGCAGCGGAGTTCTTGACTGCAGCAGCATTAGCTGAGAGTGGCGATAATTTCGTGACCTCTTCGGCACTTTACGGGGGCACGCACACGCTTTTTGATGTCACGCTCCGACGCTTTGGCTTAGAAGCCCGGTTCGTTGATGGGGATGACCCTGACGCCTACGCCGCGGCCATAGACGAAAACACGAAATTCTTGTACACGGAGATCGTTGGCAATCCCTCAGGGTCGATTCCGGACGTTTCCGCCATTGCCGGAGTTGCTCATTCAAGCGACATTCCACTTGTTGTAGATGGAACATTCGCGACCCCGTACCTATGTCAGCCACTCAACCATGGTGCCGACATTGTTTTGCACTCGGCTACAAAATTCATCGGAGGTCATGGAAACTCGATAGGAGGAGTAATCACCGAATCTGGCCGGTTCGACTGGGGGAGTGGGCGGTTCCCTCGAATGACCGAACCCGTCGAAAGTTACAACGGATTAAAGTTTTGGGAAAACTTCGGTGAGTACGCATTTTGCACCAAGTTGCGCGCTGAGCAGTTACGCGATGTCGGTGCAGCTATGTCTCCAATGAATGCCTTTCTGCTTCTTCAGGGCATAGAGACCCTTCCTTTCAGAATGGACGCACACGTAGCAAATGCACAGGCTGTCGCCGAACATCTCGACCAGCACGATGCAGTCAGCTGGGTGAACTATGCGGGCCTAGCGGCGTCTCCTTACAACGATCTGGCAAAGACTTATCTACCTAAGGGTCCCGGCGCGATCTTTACTTTTGGAGTCAAGGGCGGAAGAGCCGCTGGTGCCAAATTCATTGAGTCTTTGCAGGTCATCAGTCACCTAGCGAATGTGGGAGATGCCCGCACACTTGTGATTCATCCGGCCTCCACCACGCACCAGCAGCTCTCCGACGAGGCATTACGAGTAAGTGGCGTTACGGACGACATGGTTCGACTATCGGTAGGACTAGAAGATTTAGAGGACATCGTCTGGGACCTTGAACAAGCTTTATCGAAAGCGAGCGAATGATGACTGTGACCCATGAACCGGTCCCCGGTTGGACTGAACCAACTGCTACCAGGCGACTTGAACTACTGAAACAAACCCGCAGCATCGCCATGGTTGGAGTATCAGCTAATCCAGCGCGACCAAGCAACTTCGTTGCAACTTATCTTTTGAGCTCCAGTGCCGACTTCGATATCTATTTTGTCAACCCAATGGCGGACGAAATTTCGGGCCAGCCTTGCTACCCAACGCTTCAGGACCTGCCGATAGCGCCCGATATGGTCAATGTCTTTCGTCGATCTGGTGACTTACCCGGAGTAGCGGAGGAAGCCGTTGCCGTCGGCGCTGCCTCATTCTGGGCTCAACTAGGACTGTGGAGCGTCGAAGCCGCGAACATAGCAATCGAGAATGAACTCGACGTAGTCATGGACCGTTGCCTCAAGATTGAGCACGCTCGATTTCATGGCGGCCTTCATCTCGCCGGATTCGACACCGGTGTAATTGATTCTCGCCTGACTGGTTAACGTCAGGTTTTTAAAGAGTTGACGTGCACACTGGGTAGGTGATGTCTCGCCGGATCGTCGCCGTTGCCTTCTTGGCGGCGGGTGTATTGGTCGCTTCTTGCGGCTCGGCGCCCCCCGTAGTTGGTAGTGACGCTGCCCAAAGCTCGGCGGTTGACTCAACGTCGTCTACCGTCACCTCCGCTGACCAAAAAACGATTGGCGATTTTGAGTTCACCTATGAAGGAGAAGTCGCTGCCCCTGACGTGCCTAATGGTCTCGACTGGTTCAACGTTGCGAGGCCGCTGTCACTAGCCGCCGATCTGCGTGGCAAAATCATTATTCTCGATTTCTGGACTCAAGGATGCATCAATTGCTTACACGTCATTCCTGACCTGCACAGGCTCGAAGAAGAGTTCCCCAATTCGCTTGCCGTAGTCGGCGTTCATTGGGCCAAATTTGATCACGAACGCACAAGTGAAGCCGTCGCGAAGGCCGTCCAACGGCTAGGCATTAAGCACCCAGTGGTCAACGATGATTACGAATATCTACGGAGGTCTTACCGGGTGAAGGCGTGGCCGACTCTGGTGCTAATAGACCCTCTTGGTCGAGTCGTGGGAGTCCACGCAGGGGAAGGTATCTACCCGCTTTTCGAACCGGTTATCAACCGAATGACGCGAGAGTATGCCGCGGCAGGTCTGATCGACACACGCCCAGTGGATCTAATCGCAAAGAGCCCGGGTCCGATCCCTACAGTGCTGAGCTTTCCGGGGAAAGTACTCGCTGACCCTCAGAGCCGGCGACTGTTTATCGCCGACTCCGGCCATCACCGCATTGTCATAACCGGACTTGACGGAAAAATTTTGGACGTTGTGGGCGGCGGATCGTCGGGCTTGGTGAACGGAACGTGGGTTGACTCGCGTTTCAATCAACCCCAAGGCCTATCTCTTTCGGAGAATGGCAGGTTCTTGTACGTCGCAGATCGAGGAAACCATGCGATACGCGTCATTGATCTCTCTAAGCGAACTGTTGGGACGTTTGCTGGAACGGGTGAACCGACTCACAGAGTTGTGCCAGGACCGCCCCTCTCAACACCAATTGCCTCGCCTTGGGATGTAGAACGAATCGAGAACCAACTCTTTGTAGCTGGAGCCGGACGCCATCAACTCTGGATCATCGACACATCAGAACAAGGACGACGGGCGGATTGGATTGATATTTTCGCTGGCACGGGCGCCGAAGGATTAGAGGACGGGCCGCGTTTAACAGCAACGCTTTCCCAGCCTTCGGGTCTTTCAACTGATGGTTCCACTTTGTGGTTCACGGATCCCGAAGCAAGCGCTATTCGATCTGTGGAACTAACCGATGGTGGCGAATTAAAAACCCTCGTGGGTACTGGGCTCTTCTCCTGGGGCGACTCTGTTGGGGTCGTTGGAGCTACAGAGTTGCAACATGCCATAGGCATCGAACTTGTGGGCGACAGACTTTACGTAGCTGATACATACAACCACCGGATCAAAGCAATCGATATTAAGACGGGGACTTCCGTTTTAGTCGCAGGCAATGGGAGCCCTGGATTGAAGGACGGGTACGGTCAAGCAGGCCAACTCGCTGAACCCAGTGGGCTTAGTTTCGCCAACGATGTCCTGTATATCGCCGACACAAACAATCACCGCATCCGTACCTTGAACATTCGGACTGGAAAAATTGCGACTCTCAAATTAACCAATTTGCAAGCAGCGCCACTGATTACGCGCGGAGCGGCAGATGAAACCGTCGTCTTCGCTCAAAAACTTGTTGCGCCTGGAATAGTCAATTTATCGCTGGAGTTGCTGCTCCCGGCGGGATATGAATTCAACGAAGACGGCACGTTTGCTCTCGATGTCACTATCGAGAACGCGGATAAATCGCGCGTGGTCGGCGATAACTCGTACCGAGCCCAGGGGCCTCGAATGCCCCAAAACTTCGACTTGTCAATAGGAGAAGAAGAGAGTCTCAGAATCAATGCCGATGTGACGGTCTTCTACTGCCCAGCTAAGGACGCAACGTTCTGTCTGCTCCGGCACCTTGATCTAGAACTCCCTATCAAAGTCAACAGTGCAGGAACCACAAAAATTTCGCTAACACACCAACTCCCTTCCGCAGAAGAAATTGATCGAAGTGTCGAGAGCGGCAATGGCTAGTCACGCCGCTCAACGGACGAATGAGCGGCGTGTCCCGCTTGTTGTCGTCATAACCATCGCATTGGTGATTTCGGTCACGAACCTCGGACTATCGAAGGCAAGCGCGGAAGAAACCTCGGTCACCGTGGCGCCTGACCCAACGGTCGTGGCGGTCGTCGATGGGCCAGGAGGCATCGGGTATTGGGTCGTTGCAGTTGACGGATCGATTGAAGTAGTAGGTACCAGCATCGTTCCGCCGCTCGGAGAGCGAGACCCAATCACCGATCGAGTACGAACGGCGTATGCCGGCGCACCAGGCGCGTTAGGGATATGGCTCGAACTCGCCGATGGGACGAAGCTGGCCGTCGGCGACCCCGGGCCTAGAATTTTCACTGGGCATGACCGCCCGCCAGGATGGCTATCGGGCCTTGCAGTTAAACAACTCATGGCGGGTAGGTGGATTGACGAAATTGATCGAGGTTGTGTAACGGAACTCCCCAGGGCAGTTCGAATCGGACAACTTCTCCTGCCGGCAATGACAGAAAGTCAATTTGGCGCTGCAATCGAAGAGTCACGCGACCACCAAATAGCAGGAATACTGCTTTCGGGGGGTGCCACCCCCTGGATCGGCCACAGAATCACCGAACTGCAGGATTTCGCAGGACGAATCCCCCTACTCATGGCAGTTGACGAAGAAGGCGGCCGGGTACAACGCCTTAGCGGTGTTTTGCCCAACCTTCCAAGTGCAGCGCGCCAAGTAAATGAACGACTCGAATTAGTTTCTCAACGCGCGAAACGCCACGCAGGCCAGATGCTTGAACTCGGATTCGGCGTCAACTTTGCCCCTGTCCTCGACGTTGGATCCGGACCGGGGATCGGTGACAGATCATTTTCCAACGACCCATCGCTTGTCGCCGACTACGGAATGGCGACGATCGAAGGGTTAAGCGACGGCGGGGTTCTGCCCGTGGTCAAACACTTCCCCGGCCATGGATCAGCAGATTCTGATTCACACTTGGGGCGTTCTATCGGACCACCGTTGGCGGAGTTACGCGAAAATGACCTCGTCCCCTTTATCGAAGCCATTGCCTTTCGAAAAGCCGCGATCATGGTGGGGCATATCGTGGTGCCGGGTTTAACAGACGACCTGCCAGCTTCGTTGTCTAAGGCAGCCATAGATGGTCTTTTGCGAAGCGACTTAAATTTCGACGGGCTGGTGGTAACTGACTCACTCAACATGCGCTCGATATCTGACCATTGGACCGTCGATGAAGCGGCTGTCATGTCGCTGGCGGCAGGTGCCGACTTACTGGTATTGGGAAACCTCGCAGATGTCGGTCCTGCCTTTGACGCAATTGACCGTGCAGTTCACGAGGGCCTAATACCAGTCGATAGAGTCGACGACGCAGCCAACAGGGTGCTCAGAGCAAAAAACATCAACGCTTGCACGCTGGTAGGACGGGTACGTGGTGTCCTGAACACCGTTTATGACTGGTAGCGATTACGTCCTGCTGTGTCCCTCAGTCGAACATGACCACGGATCTAGTAACTGATCCGGCTTTCATCGCCTCAAAACCTTGGTTGATTTCGTTCAAGGTGATCCGAGCCGACACCATTTCGTCAAGCATCAGTCTTCCATCCAGATACATGTCGATTAGCCGAGGCATGTCTGTGCGGAACTGGTTTGAACCCATGTTTGACCCCTGAATTTTCTTCTCAAACAAGAAGTCAACGCCATGAAGTTCCACATTGGTGCCAATAGGAATCATTCCAATCACGGTCGCAGTGCCACCGTTGCGTAAGCTTTGGAAAGATTGTTCCGTGGTTTGTTTGAGACCTACCGCCTCAAACGATTTGTGAACACCGCCGCTAGTCATCTCATGAATCGCCGCAACGGCGTCAGTGTCGGCAGCATTCACGGTGTCAGTCGCACCCATTTGTCGGGCGACTTCAAGCTTGTTGTCGATCATATCGACGGCGATAATCCTGCCAGCGCCGGCAATTCGCGCTCCCTGAATAGCGCCAAGACCAATACCGCCCGCACCAAACACTGCAACCGTCTCTCCGGGCTCCACCCGAGCCGTTCGAAACACCGCCCCGACACCCGTCATAACTCCACAGCCAATGAGCGAAGCGCGATCGAGAGGCATGTCCTCTCGGATCTTCACTATGGCGTGCTCATGGACCAACATCTGCTCTGCGAATGATGAGAGATGGAGAAATTGCCAAGCAGGAGCGCCATCGATCGTTAGACGAGGAGTTTCGTCAGGGCCCCGGTTGCACTCTAAATCTTTGTTCGAGCACAGAGACAAACGACCCTCGATGCAGTACGAGCAGTGACCACAAAACACTGAAAGGCAAGTGATGACGTGATCCCCGGGCTGCACATAAGTCACATCAGATCCGACTGCCTCCACGACGCCAGCCGATTCGTGCCCGAGCACCGCTGGTGTCATATATGGGTACTTGCCCTCCATGAAGTGAAGATCGCTGTGGCAAAGGCCGGCCGCGGCGGTTTGAATAAGAACTTCACGAGGTCCCGGTTTGTCTATTCCGACCTCGGTTATCTCAAGTTCACCTGGAATTTCATTCAGAACTGCTGCTTTCACTTCAAACCCCCTCGGTCTTGAGGCCCATTTCGTCGCTGGGCCTCAACCTCACTGAGAGAGGAGGCTAGCCCTAGTGCCCTCAATGAGCGAAATGGATGCGCAATATGTCTGCCTAAGAAGTGCCGATGGATAACAAGTTATCTACCGGACGGTATAGCTCCTCTAGGTGACCAATCTCTTGAGGTGAAAGCTCGATGCTGCAAGCTTCGACGAGTTGTTGTAACTGTTCAACCCGCGACACACCCACAACCGGGGAGGTAACCCCTGGTTTAGATAAGAGCCATGCAATAGCTATCTGAGCCGGCCGACAGCCGCGTTCGTCTGCAAGTGCAATAACCCGATCAGCAATTTCAAAATCCATTTCGCCTCGGTACAGCGATTCGGTACGCGTGCGATCTTGACCTGTTGAACGGTCCGTGGTCCCACCGTCGAGGCTGCCCCGATATGCCCCCGCCAAGATCCCGCGCGCCAACGGAGACCAGGGTTGCAACGCAACCCCGCTGCCAAGACAATAAGGATTCATTTCGCGTTCTTCCTCGCGATAAATGAGGTTGTAATGGTTCTGCATGCTGACGAACTCTGTCCACCCATTGATACGAGCAGTCAATTGCAATTCAGCGAATTGCCAGGCGAACATCGAAGAAGCACCGATATGGAGCGCCTTGCCTGCTTTGACGACGTCGTTAAGCGCTTCAAGGGTTTCCTCGATTGGGGTGGAGGCTGCTCCTCTAATGCCGTGCGGGTGGCGATGGATGATGAGTTGGTCTACGTAGTCAAGTCCGAGACGACGAAGCGAATTATCAACGCCTTCCATAATGTGTTTTCTGGAAAGCCCCCCCTGGTTGGCCCCGCGACCCATCGGCATAGCGACCTTGGTATTGATGACGTATTCGTCGCGCTGCAATAACTCGCCTAGTAACTGTCCCACCACTTCCTCGCAAGCTCCGACACCATAAATATCAGCGGTGTCGAAGTAAAAAAGCCCAGATTCAATAGCAGCTTCAAAAATCGGCCGGGCGTCGTCGACGCCCAAAGTCCAATCCCCTTGGTGACCTCTACCTGGTTCGCCGAAGTTCATGGTGCCGAGACATAGTCGAGGTACGCGGAGCCCTGTTTTCGCCCCGAGAGTAACGGTGTCAAGCATGGCCGGTCCTTCCTGCAAGATCGATGGCCGAGTCAGATGAATCTGAACGGGTGTTGCCTATAGACAGCGGCCACTACTCTACGGCAACTGCGATCTATGGCCGGAGGCTGATCCGTTGGCTGAATCAGTGTTGTATGAAGAACGTGACGGCGTGGCGCTCATCACAATCAATCGACCGGAGCGGTTGAACACGCTCACTGTTGAGGTCATTCACGGAGTTGCAGATGGTGTCGAACAAGCCACGTCTACCAGCGACGTCGCGGCGATTGTCCTAAGAGGCGCTGGAAGCAACATCTCCGCCGGGTACGACCTTGATGAATTCATAGCCAATGCTGCTAGCGAAGAAGGCGAAGTCTGGGATCCCGTAGCCGACTACCAATCAATGGCAGAAAATGTGCGTCGTTTCATGAAGCTCTGGGAGTGTCCTAAACCGGTTATCGGTGAAATCTCAGGGTGGGCTCTTGGAGGAGCCACCGATCTCATACTGTGTGCGGACCTTCTCTTCATGGCTAGCAATGCACAGATCGGTTACGCACCTAGTCGCATATATGGAACACCGACGACCATGATGTGGGTGCACCGCATCGGCCTCGAACATGCGAAACAATTTTTGCTAACAGGACGTCCGATTGACGCTGACACAGCATTTCGCATCGGTTTAGTCTCACGTGTCTGCGATCCAGAGGATTTGTCGCACGCAGCAGAAACCGAAGCGCGTCGTTTTACCAACATCCCGGCTAATCAACTTGCCCTCAATAAGCTTCTCATTAACCAGGCTTTCGAGAACATGGGGCTCCGCACTTCCCAGATGTTGGGGACGTTCTTTGACGGCATTGCTCGCCACACGCCTGAAGCACAAAAATGGGTATCGCAAATTCACGGAGGAAATGTTCGCGATGCTGTCGCCGATAGAGACCGCCCGTGGCATGACTACGGTCAGACAGCTGAGAACCAAAAATAAGTTCGCCTTGATGCGGAGATCACTCCGCGGGCAAAGTCACCTCAACAACTGGTGGTAACGGCTCCTCGCCGCTTGCCACGGAATCCACGATTTGTTTCCAGGTCATCAACCACACTTCCCAGAGCGGCCCAATCCGCCATTCATCAATAGGGATAGCGGTCACATCTACACCGAACCGCCGCCAAGCGTCCGTGCGAACGATGTCAGTTCTTGTGGGGCGGCTCCCGTAGCGATCAGGAACTCCGTACTGGAAGAGGGGTTCGATAAGGGTGTCAACGAGCCGTCCAGCGTTTCTTCGATCAGGAGTGTTGCTAACCACTCCTGCGTAGTTGACAATCTTTATGCACCCGTTATCGATAACGGCGACGTCTACGTCATCTGGAAGTTCAGGAAGAAATCGGACACTAACGGCGGGCATACCCGAAGAGCCCCAAGTTAATGAACGGGTGTCGGTATTCTCCGAACCAGCTGAAGGTTGAAAACGGCTAAACCAAGCCTCTTCCCAACTCGGAGCGATTTCGACTCCCCAGCGGAGCATCTCATCGACGACTTTTGGCCAGGGAGTGACACCTTCTACGTTTTCGGGATGAAGGCGTTCGACCGCTACCAAAAAATAAAGACCCAGCCGGCTCGACAACGGATCTGGGATTACAGCGGTTGCAGCATGTCGAGGATCTGCAAGGTCATCGATCTTTTCGGGGGCTAGCAGCGGAATGTCACCCGGTTCAGGTAATTGATCCACTCGACGTGGAGCGGTGTCGTATCGAGATTTCGATCGATTCAAACAGGCTGCTAACTGACTGATCGGAGTCAGCATCTCATCTTGGAGTAATAACGAAGGATCAAGGCGATCTATCGCGATCGGACGATAGGGCTCGACCAGTCTGTTCTCTGTGACTCGTCGACGTTCAAGACTATCGATCCCCAGAACGACGTCTGCAACGGGACTCGCAGCCGTTCTTTCAAGTAAATCGACCATGGAAGTTGTGTCTTTTTCCGTGAATACGAGCACCTCAATCCCAGTGCGGGTTGTGAAGTCGTCAATTGCCTCCTGAGGCAAGTGAAACTCTTCATGAGTTAACAGGCGTATCGTGGTGGCGGTTTTGGCGGTAGTTGCACAACCCCCACCCAAAAGGGCGACGAAACCTACGGCGCAAACAGTTATGCCGAATCGGAGAAATGATTTATCCATCGCGGGAAGTGACCACTACCAAAAGGATGCCTTGGTGCACCGTGATTACTGGGGTATTGAGCACTTCGTTACTGAGCCCCAGACTGCTGAACGGCGAGATTTTATCGGTGGCAGCGAGATTCCAACGCAACCCGCTGGTGGATGCTCTGGAGTCGCTGTCTAACGCGAGGAGAGTCAACCACGAACCCACTGCAACTTCTAGATCGAAAGGTTTGCCTGGTTGCAACGCCACAGCGCGACTAGGCCCACAGTGAGTGACAATGCGTTGGCCGATATTTTCCTCGTTGGCTATGAGCATTAATCCGATAAGTAAATGATCGAGCCTTCCTTCTCCTCCAGTGAGAACGTCAACACTTGTTGCCCCCGCGGTCCGAGCGAATCGCAGGGCGAGAGCAAGATCGCTCGCGTCCTTGTCCTGAGGGTGCCGCTCGATTAGCAAGCCATCATCGGTTTCTTGGAGCTCGTCCAGGGGAAGCGAATCGAAATCTCCGACGACAACATCTACCGATAATCCCAGAGCCCTAGCGTGCTGGTAGCCGACGTCGGCGGCGATGACCAGAGATGGCAACGCCTCAGCAGGGAGCGATGGTATCCGGGGACCTCCATCAATCACCCAAGTTCGGGTTGGATCTAAAGAAGCAGCGTCACTCAGCGACCTAAACACAACTCCATGATTGCTTACAAATGGGTGTAAATGACAACGGGGATTTCGTGAGCGACGCTTTCTGCGGCTTGGTGGCCGGTACCTTCGGGGGATGGTGCGCTCCTTTCGACGCCTTCTCCGTCTCCCTGTTCTTCTTATGATGGTGATCGCATTCGCCGTTTTGTTAACGACCGTTGGTCTTGCAATCGCACCGCACAGTAAAGAAGCGTTGTTCGCGGTGGAACGAGAACGAGTTGATGTTGCCCTAAATCTTTCCCCCGGGGCCCAGCGAACCGAGGTCTATGGAAGCGATGGCAATGAAATAGGAATCTTGCGCTACGACATCGACCGGGAGTTGGTGAAAATAGGGCAAGTTCCAGAAAACGTGCTCGCCACATTGTTAGCTGTGGAAGACAACAAATTCTGGTTACACAACGGGGTAGATATTCGCGCCATTTCTCGAGCGATGATTCAAAACGTCACTAGTGGTGGGATCACCCAAGGCGGTTCGACGATCACACAACAAATTGTGAAATTACGGATCGTTGGCAACGAAAGCTCTTTTAGTCGCAAAATTCGTGAAGCTGTGTTGGCAGCGCGCCTCGAGGAAGAATTCACCAAGCAAGAAATTCTCGAGTTCTATCTCAATGAGATTTATTTCGGCAACGGCGCTTACGGCCTTCAGGCCGCAGCTGAAACGTATTTCGGGAAGGACGTTGACGAACTTGACGTCGGTGACGCGGCGTTGCTAGCTGGCCTTATCAGAAGTCCCGGAATCTTTGATGGTTTCGACGACACAGAGGTTGTCGGTAAACGTCGGAGCATGTCGCTGCAGAGCGCCGAGGATGCAGGCGTCATTGATGCTGAGGAACGCAAGCGGTTTGAGGAGCGTGGTCTTCCTGACCGAAACAGAAGTCCACAACGAACCGACGAAACCCTCCGACGAGATTATTTCCTTGACGAAGTAACTGAAGCACTCCTAAAGCACCCGGCGTTAGGAGAGACATACCAAGAAAGATTCGCAAAGGTTTACAACGGCGGTCTTCGAGTGTGGACCACATTCGACGCGACTCTCCAACGACAGATGGAAGCAGCGGTGCGAGAGGTGCTGCCTGAAGGCACGGGCGACTTTGAGGTTGCGATGGCTTCGGTCGACCCTTCCAGCGGTGCGGTACGAGCGTTTATCGGCGGCCCAGAATTTGCTGAGTTCCAATTCAACCTTGTCACGCAAGGAAGACGACAGCCTGGCTCCTCTTTTAAGACCTACGTCCTGGCAGCGGCGGTCGAAAAAGCTGGATTATTTCCTTTTGACACCGTCAGCGGGAAAGGGCCCTGCACATTTCCTAATCCACCCAACGTTGACTATGAGGTAGACAACTTCAACGAGAGCGACGGAGTAGTGGGCACTGTTCAATTCGCCGTGTTGAAAAGTTCTAACTGCGGATTCGTGCGTCTGGGACTACGAACAGGGCTAGAAAACGTCGTAGAGGTAGCAAACAGACTCTTGGGGCGTAACGCTGAAAATTCCTTCCGCCCATACCTTTCTTTGTCACTTGGGGCGCAAGAAGTCACGCCACTTGAACAAGCGGTGGCGTATGCCGCAATAGCCAACGGTGGTCTCAGAATGGAGCCGTACTACATAAGCAAGATTGAAGATGCGTCGGGATCGGTGCTGTATCAGCACGTGCCGAGAGGCCGCCGAGCGATCAAATCAACCACTGCGGCATGGGTGACAGAAGCCCTTGAGCAAAATGTCATTGCTGGGACAGGGCGAAGAGCGCAGCTGGAGAGTGGTCAACTGTCTGCCGGCAAAACTGGCACGTCTCAGGATTTTAGTGATGCTTGGTACGTGGGTTTCACACCCCACCTGAGCACTTCGGTTTGGATGGGGCATCCTGAAGAAAAAGTGTCTATGACTGACATCCAAGGTCGAGATGGGACAGGTGGATGGGTTCCTGCACGCATTTGGGGGGCATACATGACACGCGTTCTAGAGGGCCAAGAAGTTCTGCCGTTCACTGAACCACCTCCACCCCAAAGAAACTCGCAGCTTCTGTACTTGTCAGACGAGATGTGTGCAGTGGACATCCAGCTAGATCGGGATCGCGACGCAATGCAGTTTGACTTGCCATGTTCGATGGTGGAAGTGGACCTTAACTCGGGCAGCTTTGTGGCACATCCCGAGGCGAACTGCCGAATTACCGAACTATCCAACGTTGGCGTTCATAGAGATCAATACCTCAATTGTGGCCTTGTGTCCGGCCGCAACCCGGTAACTACCACTACTGTGCCCTCGGAAGAAAAAGAGAATGGGACCTGATAGCTGCCGTGCGTGATAGAACCGGAACACGTTGAGGGTCAAGATTTGATGTCTTTAAGGAGGCAACATTGAGCGAGCTTGAGGTGTTAGTGGAACTTCAGGAGCTAGACACCCGGCTCGCACAGCTTTCTCATCGTTTCGCGACGCTACCGGAACACAAAAAAATATCGGAGGTCCGAGGTGAAGAAGAAAAGCTAGAAGAACAACTCGACGAAATAATGATTGAGTTGAAAGTCCTCAGACAAAGCCAGATAGATCGCGAAGCGGAGGTTCAGGGCCTAGAAGACAAAATTGCGAAATCGACTAGTGCACTTTATGGAGGAGCGATCACCTCACCGAAAGACGCGACTGCCATGCAGAGCGAAATTGAGTCCATCTCGCGTCGACAGGCAATCCTTGAAGACCAAATCATTGAACTAATGGAACAAATAGAACCATTCGCTCTTGAGGAAGCTGAAATAGAAGCGCAACGTAGAGTGGGTGGCGAAAAGCTGCATCATCTCGAAGAGCAGTTGGCCGTGGCTCAAGCCGAAATCGAGGTCGAACAACTAGCAGCCAGCACAGAAAGAGCCCAAATTGAAGAACGCGCTGGAAACGATTTGGTAGCGCTTTACGAGCGCAACCGCACCAGGATGGGGGACCATACCGCGGTTGGTCGACTCGTTGGCACATCCTGTGGGGCCTGCTTTTTGGGGATCTCAGCCGTTGAAATTGATCGAATCCGAAGGTTGCCAAGTAACGAGCCCTCGGAATGTCCAGAGTGCGGCGCACTTCTTATTCGGTAACGGCCTCCCTCATGTTTTTGTGGTTTGCAGGCACAGCGCTCGTAGCGATGTGGTTCACCTTCCGAGATCCTGCCATAGATCATCGCCTCGTCATCTTTGGCTCCCTGTTACCTGATCTAGTCGTGGGTTTGTCTGGCAGCGCGTGGGCGCTGCACACACTTTTAGCCCCAATTATGTTGATGTCGATTTTTATGCTGGTCACTATCGGACGGCGACACCGGCGCCGACTGGTCCTAGCGCTTCCAGTAGGTATGTTCTGGCACCTGGTGTTCGACGGGGCATGGATGAACACTCAAACCTTCTGGTGGCCGATTACTGGCCTGTCTTTTGCAGACGCTTCGATACCGGCAAGCGGCCGCTCACTTAATCTCGTTCTGTTACTGGAGTGTCTCGGTTTCGTTGCTCTTTGTTGGGCTTGGCGACGGATGGGCTTAGGCAACTCTGTTCGGCGTCGATTGTTTATTCGAACCGGTCGCCTTGACAGGGAAATAACCGACCCACAAACCAAGAGTCACTAATGCTGTTCATCGTTCGACATGGAAGAACTGTGGCGAACGCTGCTGGGTTATTACAGGGACGAGTCGACAACCCGCTTGACGACCAAGGACTAGAACAAGCTGGATTGATAGCCAAAGTATTAGGTCCTGTGGACCGGGTGGTTTCTTCACCGCTCCAGAGGGCTCTCCAAACAGCTGAACCATTGGGGCAAACTCCACGTATAGATGAGCGCTGGATTGAGCTCGACTACGGCGAATGGGACTCGCGCCCGGTGGCGGATATCACTCCTGACGAATGGGCTGCTTGGAGAGAGGACCCTTCCTTTTCTCCCCCTGGCGGAGAATCGCTCATCGAGTTAGACCGACGAGTTGCTGCAGCATGCGAGGAATTAATCTCCGAAGCCGAAGATCTCAGGGTGGCTGTATTCACGCACGTTTCGCCGATCAAATCGACAATTGCATGGGCGTTAGGTGTATCTGAACAAATTTCTTGGCGCCTGAACGTGGCGCAGGCACAAATAACGAGAATAGCGATACGAAATGGCCGACCCGTTATAACCACGTTCAATGAGACAGCTCATTTAAAAAAAGGAGATCTCATCTGAGGTCAACAGGATCGGAACTTCCCGTCCGGCATTTGCGTCACACGCCCATCTCTGACCATTCGATCCAAGTGGATCTGAGCGGAACGAAGTTCGACGTGATCCACAAAAGTCATTTCGACCTGGGGGCGATACACAAACCTATGAGCAGCACACTCGTCCAGCGATCGAGGTTCTTCTAAGAACTCAAGCATGGAGAACTCGCGTCTAACGATCACATTTGCGAAATCATCCAACATGGCAAGGAATTGTTCGCGACCGGAAATCACCCATTTGTGGTGAAAAGTCACGAAATGATCGGCATCAAGTGACCGACACCGTTCTATGGATTGTTCAAATTCAGCAAGAGATGACCATTCGTCGAAGTAGTAGGGCCCGAATCCTGACAACTCAATATCGCCAAGGTAAGCGGTTCGAGCTTGAGGAATCACGAAGACGCAATGCCCTCTGGTATGTCCGGGAGTATGAACCACTTCAATTTCGACTCCGCCGAGATCGAAGACTTTGGCGTCGGAAAACGTCGAGAAGTCACGTGGCGGCGCATAGTAAAAGTCGTTGAGGATTTCTTGACGAAACTCCGTCTCGATGTCGGCGGGCATTCCATACATGGTCATCAAGCCGTCTAGTGAAGTAAGTCCAATCGCATCCGCCTCGTGGCAGTGGACAGGCACCCCTGGCAATCGGCTCAGACCAGGCAAATGATCCTCATGGACGTGGGACAAAAGAACGTGATCTACGGGGAAAGATAGTCCTCGCTCCGCCACCGTTAAAGAAGGGTCGATAAGGACGTTGTGGTGTATTCCCTGTACCAATACGGAATTGCCGTGCGGATATTTACCTCGATCAGCTCCCGTGAGAACAGTTACGGCGCCAAGATCAAGAGCTTCGAGCCAATCGACGCCCGGAAAATTGTTACTCACACCGGTTGAGGGTACTTGGGGTCCCAGCCTCAACTACGAAGAGCCTGGTTGTTCGTGGCGGTGAGTCGGCCTGTAGGCGGGATTCTGTCCAGTGACGAAAGCCACGTGGGTGACCATCCATCTCAGCGGTCTACCCGGAATCGTGAGGCGGGCCACCTGATTCCTGCTTGACCTTGCTCCGGGTGGGGTTTACAAGCCGCGCAAGTCACCTTGCACGCTGGTGCGCTCTTACCGCACCGTTTCAGCCTTGCCTGTGACTAGCGGAACTAGTCCATCGGCGGTTTATTTTCTGCTGCACTTTCCGTCGTCTCGCGACGCCTGGTTATCTGCCAGCGCCCTGCCCTGCGGAGTCCCGACCTTCCTCAATTTGCCTCATCTCTGAAGGCGAGACGAACTGCGGTCACCCAGCCAACTCACCGCCAGTCTCACTGTATCGCCGCCTATGGGGCCTGACGCGGAAAGCAGGTGTTTACTCAAACAATGATCCGCGCCGGGGAGCCCAGCGGCCGCCGAGGACTCCGCCGAGAGTGGCGAGAGAGACCGCCAGCAAACAGACGAATATCAAACTCAGCCAAGTCACCGAACGTACTCCGCGCGCCAATCTGATGCATTGGGCTACAACTGCGAGTATCAACGCTGGACTAGCGGTGAGCACGCCGTGAGCAATGTGTGCTCGCGGTGCTCGCCACGCGGCGATGAAACCGCCGAGTATCAAGCCAACGGAAAGCGCTGCTGTTACCAAAAGCGAACTTTCGCTGTTTTCGTCTACGAAGCTCCCAACAAGTAGCCCAATAATTAGTACCGCACAAAGTGAGAAAAAAGCTCCTAACAGCCACGAACTGTGGTTTATTCGCTGTCCGAAGAACAAAAAATCTCTCTGCAAAGCCTTTTTCTTTCTATTAAGTAACCGAACGCTTAATTAGCCTGGACAACCCCAGGGTGGATGGGAAAGAATCCTGATTGAGATGAGCATCAGCGAACCAGCCCCTACCCCAGTCTTGCATTTGAATCGCACCCCCGCGATCGGCGAGGTCCGCCAGAGTCCACTTTCGTTTGTTCCAGGATCGAAGGGTTGGCAGCAAGTAGCCGCGTGTCGCGGAATTGACGCCGCGGTTTTTTTCCCCGAAGACGAAAATGATGACGCTGACATAGCGAAGAAAATTTGCGGGCACTGTCCCGTGGCGCAACCATGCCTGGAGTATGCGATAACAGTGCGAGAAAAAGATGGTGTCTGGGGCGGAGCAACCCAACGCGAACGACGGAGCATTATCCGCAGGCGCAGGCGCGCTGCGGCCCGGCAGCGTTCCGAACGTGAACTCGGTTCGCGAAACTGAAGAATCTCCTGGACGATAGAGTCCGAACGGTGACCAAGGACAATAACGCTGTAAAGGTTGACGAGACGTTAGAAGCGCACGGCGGTTGGCCCGGTGTTCTCAGCGACTTAGTCGCTGGAGTCGACCTGACGCCGGCCGCCGCTCGCGCCGCCCTTGGTTCGATACTTCGAGGTGAAGCTTCTGATGCGCAGGTAGCAGGTTTTATCGTTGCACTTGGGATGAAAGGGGGATCGGTCTTAGAACTCACCGGTCTCGTCGAAGCGATGATGGACGCTGCTGCACCCTTGAATCTGCCTGCGGGAACAATCGACATTGTGGGAAGTGGGGGAGCCCCATCTCGCCGAAAACACGCGTTGAGTGTTTCGACGATGGCATGTTTTGTCGCTTCAGCGGCTGGAGCTGTCGTGTGTAAACACGGCTCGGTGGCGGCATCATCGAGTAGCGGATCATTCGATACGTTGGCCGCATTGGGTCTTGCTATTGAGCTCGACGGAGAAGGCGTCGCTCGTTGCGTTGAACAAGTCGACCTTGGTTTCGCTTTCGCCAAGACATTTCATCCAGCTATGAGATTCGTGGGTCCTGTCCGCTCTGAACTTGGGGTTCCAACGACATTCAACTTCCTCGGTCCGCTCTCACACCCGGGAGGCGTACGCAGACAAGTCGTAGGAGTTAGCGACCCTACGATGGCGCCGAGAGTTGCGGGAGTCCTCGCTGCGCGAGGCAGCGAACACGCATTAGTCGTACATGGGGGTGATCGTCTCGATGAAATCACCACTACCGACTTGACACGTATCTATGAGGTTCGTGACGGCGAAGTGATGGGAGACACCCTGTTTGACCCCGAATCGGTCGGGATTCGTCGCGTTAACAGAGCAGAAATTCAGGGAGGAGGCCCTGAAGAAAATGTGCGCATCATGGACGAACTCTTTTCAGGCAGCGACACTGGGCCACGTGCAGATATCGTCGCCGTCAACGCAGCGGCAGGCCTCCTTGTAGCTGGAGTTGTCGATGATTTCGCATCCGGTGTCGACGCGGCCAAAGAAGCAATGAACAACGGACGTGCAGCGGCGCAAATCACCGCTGTGGTCGACTTAAGTAACGAGATTGCTGGTTAATTATGGTTATAGGGCAATCTCTACCCTTTGGGGTCGGGGACGTTGTCCGTTTAGTCGCCACATCGGATGAGAGTCGCCAACATTTAGTAGGCGAAACTGGCACGGTCGTGGCCATCCAACCGGGAAATCGGTTTGTGATGGCTGCAGTAAAATTTGAGGGCAACGATCGGCGTTGGACCATGGTTTATGAGGTTGACGAGCTCGAGCTCATCGAGAGGTACGGACACGGTGTGAAGTTTCTCGGTCGTCGCCCGAACACTTGACGACTCAGGAAGCTCGCTTTGTCGGTTGATTATTGCGCGCTCGAAAGTCATCAAGGTAGGGATATCGAGACGACAATGGCTGGTCACAATGCACAAGACGCAACTTCTCCGCCTGCGTGTTCAGCCAGTTCGCGACGCACCACAATTCGTCGACCTCGTCTTTGTGAGCGACGTCTATTAGGCGATCATGGGAGATATCGCTTGCCTCGTGTTCGCTCCAATGTTCCGCGAGGCGACCCCGTTCGACAATGGTGACTCCGACTCCAGGAAGTTCGACAACTAAACGCCCAGTGGACCGAATGCTGTCAAGCAGATATTTGCGCCGAAGCGCAGTTGACAAAGCCGATGCGCGCCGGCGTATGTCTGCGGCTTCCTCGAAACGCTGCTGACTAGCAAGGTCAACCATTCGATCTCTGAGAGGCCCAAGGATTCGTTCGGGGTGGCTGTTTAGAGCAGCTAGAACACTTTCGACAATCGCGCTGTAAGACTCCTCACTCACCTCCCCAGAGCATGGACAAACACTCGTCCCGATTTGCGCAGCAACGCAGGGCCCTGCGACATTTCGGCGAGTAACACGCTGAGTGCAGCGCCGCAAAGGCATCACGCTTTCTATGGCGTCGACGATATCTCGCGCTATTCGGCGTGATGAGACCGGACCAAGGTAGAACGCCCCGTCGTCACGGCAATCGCTGACAATAGAAAGCCGAGGGAAACGCTCTCCCAGCGTGAGTTTCACATAAGCGTATTTCGGCCAATTCTTTGACCGCCGATTAAAGCGCGGTCGAAGCTGATGGATGAGACGAACTTCCAGTACTTCGGCTTGTAGCGGAGCGCTACACAACGTGTAGTCAATTCGCTGAGTTTCACGAAGTAGCTGGTCGACTTTGCGTCGCCGGTCACTAGAAAAGTAAGACCGAACGCGCGCTCGCAGATTCGTTGCTTTGCCGACATACAGCACCTCGCCTCGCCTGTCGATGAAGCGGTACACCCCTGGAGAACGTGGAAGGTCTTCAGTTAGACGGAGCTTCGTTGCCTGAGGGTGGCGTTGAATTTTTGGAAGTTCCTGAAGGTCGTCAAGCCCTAACACTCCCAACGCGGATGCCCGCTCTAGGAGAAGGTGGAGCAGATCAGCTGTTGCTTGCGCATCGTCAAGGGCGCGATGGCTTGGTTGGTGAGCTAGCCGAAAATATTTCGCCAAGGTGCCGAGTTTGTGGTTGGGAGCTTCATCTCGAATCAAACGACGAGCTAGCGAGAGAGTATCTACGTGCGAGCCTCCCCAACGATCTCTGCCTGAGTGTTGCAGAGCGGCATTTAAAAACGCTAAATCAAATCCGACGTTATGTCCGACAATGACTGAATTTCCAATGAACTCCAAAAGGGTTGGAAGGACGTGTTCGATTTTTGGGGCACGATAAACCATCGCACTGGTTATTCCGGTCAGGATCGTGATTTGAGGCGGTATGGCTTTTCCCGGGTCCACAAGCGTCTGGAATGTCCCTAGTTGTTCGCCGCACCTGTATTTGACGGCCCCAACTTCGGTGATCATGTCGCTATCGCGACGGCCGCCTGTTGTTTCGAAATCAAGCACGCAAAACGTGACCTCGTGAAGGGGAGTTCCGAGATCATCTAGCGATTGCTGAAACACCTACACGAATATAGCGAACAAGTGTTCGATGACGGTGTTCTATCCTCAGCACCGCTTCGGGGCTCAAGATCGGCCGGCTATTCGCCGCAGAAGTCCACGCTTCCGGGTGCTAGGCACCGGCATTTCTATGGTTGCCAACGCAGCCGCAAAATCTGCTCCGCTCTGAAAGCGGTCCTCAGGGTCCTTCGACATTGCTCGCACGACGATCTGGGCTAAATCGTCTGCTACGCCGGCATCGCGCGGGTGAGGTGGAGGGAGCTTCACATGTGCGTGCAGAAGTTCGTTGCGTTCGCCGTAGAAGGGCGCAGCTCCCACTACCAGCCGGTAGAGCGTGACTCCCAGGCTGTAAAGGTCGGTTCGACCGTCGACCGAATTCCCGAGTGCCTGTTCTGGAGCAAGAAACATTGGAGATCCGAAAACCCGCCCCTCAGGTGGACCCGGCCCGTCTAAATCGTGGGCTAGGCCAAAATCGAAAAGGACGGCTCGGCTTTGTTTCTCGTCCAACATAATGTTCGATGGCTTGACATCGCGGTGCACGATGCGATGTTCGTGTACATGATCAAGCGCAGAACACATTTGCTGGATTATCGAGATTGCGTCGCCCAAATCAATTGCCTTTTGAGACTGAACGTGGTCCCAAACAGTCTCACCATCGATGGGCTCAATCTCTATGTAGTGAGTACCAGCGATGACACCTGCCTGCATCACCTTCAACACATTGGGATGTTCTATTCGTGCCATCAGTTCGTACTCTTGCTCGAACAAGCCGCGAATTTCTCCTCGAGCCTCAGCAAAGGGGGTTAGAACCTTGAGAGCGACTTCGCTCCCATCGCGCAATTGAGCGCGGTACACGTGGGCGACGGTTCCACGACCCAAGAGTTCGGTGATGCTGTAGGGGCCATATTGTCGACCCACCCAAATGTCTGCGTTGTCGCCGAACATTTTTAACCTCAAAGTGAAGAGTACCTGTCGCGTCGCAGTCGTTAGGCCCTATGAGCGGTAGCTGTCCCTCCCCTGTTTTACCTTGCCTCAGTGACGAGAGACAGGGCATAGCGAATGATTAACGATGGCATTACCGGCGACTTCCAAACGAGCGTGTCTGCTACCTCAGACTCAATGCTCATCGATTGTGATCTGTGCGAATTAAGCGCCACTGATGTATGCAACGACTGCTTGGTCACCTATTTGTGCAGGTCTGACGATAACTCGGTGGTCGTCGAATTGTCCGAGGTCAGAGCCTTACGCGCACTTGGTGAGGCCGGTCTGGTGCCGAGCTTGAAGCTGCGCAAGTCTGTCGAATGGGAATCTGGACGGTAACTTTTCCAAGACGTAGTTCTAAATAGCGTCAGCGATGCGGTGATGGATTTATGTCTGAAGATCTTGTGGCATGGGGCCCCAGTCTTGAAGAGTTGCAAAAGATCGGCAGGAACGCTGGCTTAGATGACTTGGCAGTCACCGGTGTCGAACCAATTGTTGAAGCTCGCCAAGCTATCGAAGACAGAAAAGCCCGGGGGCTTCACGCCGGTATGACCTTTACCTACGGGAATGCAGATCGAGCTACGGACCCTTCGCAGTTGTTCGAAGGAGCGCAGAGCGTTCTCGTAGGTATCCGTCGTTACCAACCTCCATCAGCGATGAACCATCAAATGCGTCAAGCCGCAGACAAGCAAAAAGCACGCGCCGCTGGTTCTGTAGCCGCATATGTGTCATCCGACGAATACGGCTTACTGAGAGAAGGTTTGGAGGCAATCGCCGCGCATCTCGAAGCTTTTGGAGCACAAGCTGAGGTGGTGATGGATGACAACAGGCTCGCGGACCGAGCGGTTGCCAGCAGGTCTGGCCTTGGATGGTTAGGACGTAACACCATGCTCATACACCCAGAACTCGGCTCTTGGACAGTCATAGGCTCTGTTGTCACAGACGCGTTGATTCAAGAAGATTCACTTAGAGTTGAGGACGAGTGCGGCGCTTGTAGTCGCTGCAGCGTCGAATGTCCCACTGGTGCCATCGACAACTTCGGAGTACTAGACGCGAACCAATGTTTAGCTTGGCTTCTTCAAGCCAAAGGAGTCTTCCCTCGACATCACCGAGTAGCACTCGGGAACCGTATTTATGGTTGCGACGAATGTCAGATGGTATGTCCGAAAAATGGAGAGCCTCAACCGGTTGCTATAACAGCGCCACAAAGAGAATCGGAGGTTGATCTCGTCGACCTACTCGATAGTTCTGATGAAAAACTGATGGCAACATATGGGCATTGGTATATCCCGAGGCGTCGTCCCGAATACCTGCGCCGAAATGCGCTTGTGGTGTTGGGCAACGTCGGAAACCCAAGTGACCCAGATGTCGATCGCGTTATAAAAGTCTCTCTTGATTCGTCCTCGCCGTTGGTTCGAAGTCATGCGATATGGGCTGCGTGTCGGTTAGGCAAAACGGATCTCGTTGAAAACAAATCGAATGACTCCCTACTGCGAGACGACCCTGACGGATGGGTAGCCTCGGAATTGGCGGCTTGGAACATTTCACCTGCACCGGATATTCGATGAAGCGTCACCTACTGGTCACCAATGATTATCCGCCCAAAGTGGGTGGGATTCAGAATTATCTCTGGGAGTTGTGGCGTCGTCTTCCGGGCGACAGGGTCACGGTTCTCACGCCTAAATATCCGTCATCTACGTCTTTTGACTCGGAGCAACATCACCGAATTATCCGTGACCGAAGCAAAGTGCTACTCCCAACTCGAGCATTAGCTTCCCGGATCCGAAACCTTGCCCGAGAGATAGACGCTGAACTGGTGATATTGGACCCAGCTTTGCCTCTAGGTCATCTAGGTCCGTCGCTAGGGGTGCCCTACGCTGTGGTCGTTCACGGAGCAGAAGTCACTGTTCCGAGACGTTTACCACTAGCTCGCAATTTGTTGGGCCGCGTTCTTCGTGGGGCAGAATTCATTATTTCTGCCGGCGGCTATGCAGCTCTTGAGGCTTCTAAGTCCGCTGGTCGAGCTATAAAAACAATTGAGGTACCCCCAGGTGTCGACGCAGTCCGATTCTCTCCTCTAGATACCGACGAAAAACGAACGCATCGCCTTCGGTTCGGCTTGGATCAAGGTCCCCTCGTCCTCTGCCTTAGTCGGCTTGTACCTCGAAAGGGATTTGACCGCACCATCGAAGCGGTCGCCAGTCTTCGAGAAGAGTTCCCCGGCATTCAACTTGCCATCGCAGGCTCGGGGCGTGACGCAAAGCGACTCGACCGTATCGCTCGGAAGTTGGAGTTCCCAGTCAACTTTCTTGGGCGTGTCAACGAGTCCGACCTTTCAGCGGTTTTCGGGATGGCAGACGTTTTCTCAATGCCGTGCAGGAATCGTTGGGGCGGCCTTGAGCAAGAAGGTTTTGGCATCGTGTTTCTAGAAGCAGCTGCATGTGGAGTACCCCAAGTAGCGGGACTCTCCGGTGGTGCCCACGAGGCAGTTACCGATGGGTCAAGCGGTCTTGTGGTTGAGCAACCGAATAACTCTGACTACGTGGCCGAAGCCCTCCGCTCGATCCTGGGAAACCCGGACGTCGCCGATCGGATGTCGAAAGAGAGTCGGAGTCGTGTGACGAGCGAGTTGTCTTATGACCTTTTGGCGCAACGCCTAGAGAGGGCGTTGTCGTGAACGAAGATGGGCCAGCACCAGGTGTCGTCAAGGGTAAGCGCCTGATCGCTGCCGCTTGGCAATCGACGGCTTTCTTTCTCCTGGTTCTTTTGGCAGGAGTCATTCGGCTGGACCTCTTTGGCGTAGTTGTGGTTATCGTCTCCGTCGTAATGTTCAGTCTTGGAGTATTACTTCTCGCTCTCGCTTTCGCCTTAGGAATAAGACGGAGCCGGGCCGAAGAGGTAAGTGTCAGCGGACTATTTCTTCTCCAAGGATCCTCACCGTCGGTTGTGCGCAAAGTTCTCATTGGCTCTGTTGTTACTCAGTTAACAGCCGCACTTGTTGCATCCGGTTTGCGGATTTATACGGAGATGGCATTTGCCATTTTGGCGCCTACGTTCGTTTTTGGACTGGCCAGCGTATGGGCGGGTCGATACGGGTCATTCCCACCTCGCACCTCCGACTCCGTCTGAGAGCTTCAGCGTGGCAGAATAAAGGAAGTGCGAAGATGGGAGGCCACTGATGATCGACAAGCTGAGCGTCTCTCGTGTCATCAATGCTGAACTTAAAGACTGTCATGCACTCGTGTCTGACATCGAAGGCTATGAAACTTGGGTAAGCGACCTCAAAGAGGTAGATATAAAAAATCGAGATGACGAGGGCCGGGTTACGGAGGCTACGTTTCGAGTGGCAGCCATGGGTAGGAGTGCTAGCTATTCGCTTGCATACGACCACTCTGACGCTCCCTCAGCTATTCGCTGGGAACTGGTGACCGGCGATATTGTCAAACGCCTTGATGGCAGCTACAGCTTTGAGAGTGTGCTCGATGACCCCAAGCAAACCGAAGTCCTCTTCGAACTCGCTCTTGAACTTGCTATTCCGCTCCCAGGTTTTGTGAAACGTCGTGCCGAAGGAAGAATCGCTCACGCCGCTCTTGACGATCTGCAGGCGCAGCTAGAGCATTAGCCGATTTCTCGGCCGCGAACTCGAGTACGCGTGATTTGTTCCACGATTTTGATCGGTAGATAGTGGATATTTTTGAGTGAGGTGCTCCGATTAACGCCCTAGCTCTCGGTACTCTCAAGCCTCGTGGAGTTCAGACGCATAAGTAACTTGCCGCCGTATGTCTTTACGATTATCGATTCCCTAAAAATCGAGAGAAGGCGCGCCGGGGTCGACGTTATCGATCTGGGATTTGGAAATCCCGACATACCTTCTCCGCGAGCTGCGGTTGAGAAACTGGGTGAAGCGGCCAAGAATGACCGCAACCATCGGTATTCGGCTAGTCGAGGAATTCCCAAGCTGCGCCAAGCAGTAGCAGACCTGTACGCCCGTCAATGGGACGTCTCGCTAGACCCAGATACCGAAATCATTAATACGATCGGAGCAAAGGAAGGTTTTTCTCACTTGATGTGGACGTTGCTCGCGCCAGGCGACGCATGCTTGGTTCCAGCGCCTTCTTACCCCATCCACATATTCGGACCGCTGTTTACCGGAGCAAATGTCCGCGAAGTGCCCTTGGCGACAGGCGAAGACTTCTTCGAGTCGCTAGTGGAACGATTCGAGTACTCCTGGCCTCGCCCACGAGTTATCGTCCTTTCTTTTCCCCACAACCCGACCACAACATGTGTCGACTTGGCCTTTATGCAACGACTGGTCGATTTTGCGCGAGAGCGCGATGTTGTCCTAGTGCATGATTTTGCATATGCGGACTTAGGTTTCGACGGGTATCAACCTCCGTCGATCCTGCAAGCGGAAGGGGCGAAAGAGGTCGCGGTTGAGTTTTATAGCTTGACTAAATCGTTCTCAATGGCGGGATGGAGGGTTGCCTTTTGTCTCGGAAATAGCGAAGTTGTTGGTGCCCTTGCAAAATTGAAGAGCTATCTCGACTACGGCACCTTTCAACCGATCCAAATTGCAGCAACGGTCGTCATGAACGAAGAGTCTGACTATCCGGCTGAAGTAAATCAGATCTACCAATCGCGTCGCGACAGTCTCATCAGAGGACTTGAACGAATCGGATGGGATGTGGAACCGCCCAAGGGGACAATGTTCGTTTGGGCCCCTATCCCCGATGCGTACAGGGAGATGGGTTCGGTCGGGTTCTGTACTCACCTGGTGGAGACGACAAATGTCGCGCTTTCGCCCGGAATCGGCTTTGGCCCTGGGGGTGAGGGCTATGTCCGATTCGCTCTTGTCGAAAATGAGCAACGCATCCGCCAGGCGATAACGCAACTCGGCACGGGTCTGCAACGGCTCAGTTGACGGGAAAACCGATTCAACCAATTGCTAAATCGCCCAATTTCGCGACCGGGTAACTGCTCGCAACCAATCCTGATGTACGGCATCAGATTCACTTCGGTTGTCACGCGGTTCGAAGGCCTGATCAAGTTGCCAAGTAGCACTAATTTCTTGTGTATCAGCCCAAATTCCCTCGGCGAGACCCGCGAGCATCGCTGCTCCCTGGGCGGTTGTTTCAGTGATAATCGGTCTCGCAACGCGCACACCAAGTTGATCCGCCTGGATCTGTAGGAGCAAGTCCATGACCGCTGCTCCGCCGTCGACGCGCATTTCGCTTACTGGCATTCCACCAGCTTGCGTCATGGCCTCAACCACATCGCGCGTTTGGAATGCCATTGCCTCAACGACCGCGAGGGCCAATTCCGCTCGCCCCGTGCCTCCCGTTATTCCAATAATCGTTCCTCGAGCGCGCGGATCCCACCAGGGACTTCCCAGACCAGCAAAAGCTGGGACGAAAAAAACGCCACCGGTATTGTCGACTGACCGCGCCAGATCACTTATTTCAGAGGCATCGCCGATCACTCCTAGACCGTCTCGGAGCCATTGGATAGCAGCGCCTGTCACAAAGACTGATCCTTCGAGCGCAAAAACTGGCCCGGCACCGAGATCCCACGCAACTGTTGTGAGTAAACCTTCGACCGGATCGGGACACGTTGTGCCTACGTTCATTAATACAAAGGACCCAGTCCCGTAGGTATTTTTAGTCATGCCAGGCTCTAAGCATGCCTGACCAAAGAGCGCTGACTGCTGGTCTCCGGCAACGCCGCTGATAGGCACTCCAGCACCCAACGCGGTGGTATCGGCGGTCATGGCGAAGCGCCCTGAGGAAGGTCGAATCTCAGGCAAACTAGACGCGGGTACTCCGAATAGCTCACACAGCTCCTGAGACCAACATGCCTGATTGATGTCATAAAGGAGTGTTCTCGATGCATTCGTCACATCTGTGGCGTGCGTTGAGCCTCCACTCAACTTCCATATAAGCCAACTGTCTATTGTCCCGAACGCCAGATCTGGGCTCACCTCTACAGAGTGGTTCTTTATTAACCATTCGATCTTTGTTCCGCTGAAATACGGGTTAATGACAAGCCCGGTGGTTTGGCGGATTTGATCTAACCATCCGGCATCTAAAAGTTGGTCACATTGATCAGATGTCCGAAGGTCCTGCCAGACAATAGCGTTACATAAGGGCTCATTCGAAGTACGACTCCATGCCACTATGGTCTCTCTCTGATTGGTTATACCCACCGCCGCCACTGGTTCGTCGAGAACGCTCATAAGCTCTAAGAGAGTGCTTTGAACGGACGCCCAAATTTCAGCTGCGTCGTGTTCCACCCAACCGGGCCTGGGGTAATACTGGCGGAATTCTTTGTAAGAGAGGGCCACCTGTTCGCCGTTCTCGTTGAGAGCAAACGCCCTAACACCTGTCGTGCCTGCGTCGATCGAGACCACTACTGCCATTCAAATAAGTTACCGTCTCGACTCAGTGAGCTAATTAGCTAGCCCCTGTATGTTCTCAGCGCCGAACTAGGGCGGTACCGTTGGCACCGTGAGAATCCTGGTGGTCGGTGCCGGAGAGGTGGGTAGCTACGTGGCGGCGCGGCTGTCACGTGAGGGGAACGATGTAGTCGTCATAGATGAGTTGCGGGCTCCCCTGACGCGACTCGAACGAGACAACGACATTCTCACCGTCATGGGAGATGCGACTAACCCCAGCACTTTGATCGAAGCGGAGGTAGACAAGGCTGAAGTCCTGGTCGCCGTAACCCAAAGTCACAAGACAAATTTGCTCGTCTGTCTTCAGGTGAGACAAGCGCGTGGGCAAGAAGCACTGTCGACCGTCGCTCGCATCGATGACCCCGAACTACGAGGACCTGCCGGTCGCAAAATTCGCGATGCAATGGGCGTCGACCTCGTTCTGGACCCCGACGAACAGACCGCCGGAGCGATACAGGAACTGTTGCTCTACCGAGGTGCGAGCAATTTGCACGAAATGGCTGGGGGGGAAGTTCTATTGGTTGGAGCGCGTTTAGCCGACGATGCTCCTGTTGTGGGTCGCTCCATAGCTGAGATTGGCTCCTCTTACGATCCGGAATGGGATTTCATTTTCGGTGAAATTGTTCGGGACGGAGAAAGTCACGTTGTTCGTGAGGAGACCGTTCTGCAATCACACGACTTGCTCCGAGTCGTGTCCCTTCGTAGGGGTCGACGCGAGTTAATGGGTTTACTTGGCTTGCAGCGAACTGAAGTCAAACGAGTGATGCTTTTAGGTGGCGGCCGAACAGCGGAGCTTCTAGCGAAGCGACTGATTGACACGGGAGTCGAGGTCGTCATTATTGAGATACGAAGGGAACGCTGTGAGCGGCTGGCAGAGAATTTGCCAGGCTGTTTAGTTTTCGAAGGGGATATAACAGACACTGACCTTCTTTCTTCGGAACGAGTGGGCGATTTCGACACTGTGGTTGCGTCAACAGGGGAAGACGATGCAAATGTTCTCGCCTGCTTGTATGCGAAATCGATGGGAGTCCCGGAAACGATTGCCGTGGTACACAGACTCAGTCTGCTGCCTTTACTAGAGCAAGCCGGGATTGACGCGGCGCTGTCACCGCGAACTGCAAGCGCCAACAGTGTTCTGCGTTACGTTCGAGGCGATGTAGCAGACGTAGCGACCTTCCTAGACGGCGACGTTGAGGTCGTAGAGTTTGAGGTGGCACCCGAAGCGACAGCTGACGGCGCAGTCGTTCGAGATCTCGGTCTCTCCAACAACGTGCTCCTTGCCGCCATCGTGCGTGACGGCAATGCACATATAGCTCGGGGTCGAAGCGTGTTACGCGCCCGAGACCATGTGATCGTATTTGCAAAACCCCATCTTGTGGATGAGGTGAAGCAGGCCTTCGGGTGACGCCCAGACCTCCCGTTAGAGCTCGGACTTCGCGATTCCTCCAGAGGTTTACCGGAAGATTTTTGGCTTGGGTCGGCTCGGTTATTCAAACGCTCTCAAAAGGAAAGATTGAATCAGCTGTTGGAGTGACAGTGGGCGCAGTATGGGTTTTGAGCGCACCGGTATTTTTGGTTTGCTCTCTAGCCGACTTGCTAGACGGAGGATCTGACTTTCTAGCTTTGTTGTTAACTGGTGCAGCTGTCGAAATCGCCGGACTGTTGGTAGTCCGTCTCTCCAGCTTCCCTTCAACTCTTCCGATTTCTCGACTGTTCACGGCAGTTGTTTGCGGCGCTCTTGCAGCTCTAATAGCTGTGACGGCCGCTCACCTGGCGACAGGCGTCGCGCATAATTTAGATGTCGCACTAGTAGAGGCTGCAGCGACCATTACCGGCACTAACGCATCAACCGTGAATCCTGAATTGCTCTCCCTCGGTATGTTGTTGTTTCGCGCTCTGGGCCAATGGCTCGCAGCTGCAGCAATCATCATCGTGCTAGTGCGGGTACTTCCCCACCTGGGAGTCGGGGGCCTCGACGCTGATGGAGGAGTCGCAACCCGTTCAGCGCGACGGCTCGCTCCCCGAAGTGGCTCAACGATGGCGCGTCTAGTCACCCTATATGTGGCGTTGACGGGCCTTCTGGGGTTTGCCTTTTTGCTGGCAGGAATGCCGTTCACAGACAGCATCGTGCACGCCTTGACGACTATTTCTTCGGGCGGCTTCTCCAGCCGGTTGGGTTCGATAGGTTCATTCGACTCGGCACCCATCGAATGGGTAGCGATCTTCGGCATGTTCGTGGCAGGCACCAGTCTGCCCTTGATATTTAGAGCAATGCGTCGAGGTGATCTCCATCGCTTCGTTCGTAGCGTTGAGTTCCGTGTCTATGTCGGATTAATAGCTACCGTTACCTTCGCCTTACTTGCCTGGTCTGACGGTCTTCCCAGTGCAGCCAGCATCCGGCACGCCATTTTCCATGCCGTCTCTTCTATCTCGACGACGGGTCACATGGCGGGAGATTTCAGCGACATTTCTTTTGGTGGCGAAGCGTTGCTACTGGTTTTGATGGTCGTGGGTGGGATGTCAGCGTCAGTGGCCGGTGGCTTCAAAGTGATGCGGTTCATGGTCCTGGGTCGGTACATCGGAAGAGAGCTACGTCGGAGCGTTCATCCAACAGTCGTGGAGAAAATTCATCTAGGCCGATCTTCCATTGGAGAAACTGCGTTAGCACGAATTATTGGCGAACTTTTTTTGGCAACCATGCTCTTAGTTCCGACTGTCTTAGTGCTCAGCGCTGATGGCTTGGACATCGAAGGAGCCTTCACGTTTGCCATTTCAATAATGTCGAACGTAGGAGTGGGATTTGGGGAATTCGGTCCGCTCAAGCACCTAGGTGCATTAGGTGCATTTGGGCACTTGACGGCAGCGCTTCTGATGGTAATCGGAAGAATCTCGATCACCCCTGTTCTTGTAGCTCTGGGCGGGATAGGCGAACCAGCTCAAATCGCGATGCGACGTTTGCGGACGGCTAAGCGCGAGGTGGTCATTCGATGAGACGAATTGCTGTCACTCCCGTTCGGGTCGCAGGCGCTGCTTTAATCGTTGTTGCGTCAGCAATGGCCATCTCAGCTGTCGTCGCTCTCCTAGACGGCGGCGGCGGCGCCGAAGGACTTTTTTGGTCGGCTGTGATTACGGTGTCTGTCGGCACTGGACTGTTCTTCGGCTCGAACGTGTCCCCCTCGACTGACTCCGCTCTAGCGTTTGCTTCGGTCGCATGGAGTTGGCTTGCTGTTTCATTGGCGGGCGCATTGCCCTTTTTGCTGACAGGGGTAATCCCATGGGTTCGGTTGGATGACGCGTTGTTTGAGTCTGTTTCAGGCTTCACATGCAGCGGTTCCACAATTTTGTCCGACTTCGGCTCAGTGACTCAAGGCCTTCTTTTCTTTCGCAGCATGACCCAATGGCTTGGAGGTATGGGACTAGTCGTGTTGGCAGTAGCAGTGCTTCCAGCCTTGGGTATTGGTGGATTGGAGCTTATTGCCAGCGAAGCTCCGGGCCCCACAGCTGACCGCCTCTCTCTACGGGTGCGGGACACAGCCAGGCGCCTGTGGCTGCTTTATGGCGCCGCCACCTGCATTGTTGCGCTGGTTCTGTTTTCGGTTGGAATGTCGGTCTTCGATGCGATTACCCATGCCTTTACGACGGTATCCACCGGCGGCTACTCACCTCATGCGGAATCCATTGCACACTTTGACTCTTTTCCGATTGAGTTAGTCCTCATAGTTGGAATGCTCTTCTCCGGAGCCAGTTTTTCGCTTCATTGGCATGCACTTACCCAGGGCATAGGTGCTTATCGGCGCGTTTCCGAAATCCGTTGGTACTTCTGTCTGATCGCAGGTGCTTTCGGAATGCTCTTGTGGGTAAATCATGGAGAGATCGCATGGTTCCAGAATCTTAGAGAATCTCTCTTTTATGCCGTTTCATTAGGTTCAAGTACAGGTTTTGGAAACTCGGATTACATTCTGTGGATGCCGGCGGCTCATGTGACGCTTTTGGTTTTGATGTTGGTAGGAGGTATGAGCGGTTCCACGGCAGGCGGGATGAAAGTACTGCGTTTACAAGTGATCTTTCGGTACTCGTTTAGGGAGCTGCTTCGAGCCCGTCACCCCAACGCCGTTATTCCTATCCGCATGGGTAGTACAACAATTGAAGAGCAAGTTGCAGCGAAAGTCGTCGGGTTCGTTTTGCTTTATTTAGGTCTTATCATCGCTGGCGGTATCGCCCTAGCAGGCCTGGGCGTTGACCCGGTAACAGCCTTTAGTGGATCCGTGTCTGCAATAGGAAACGTTGGTCCTGCGCTCGGCGAGGCTGGCCCGACAAATAATTACCTCGTGTTCCCAAGGGCTGGGCGCGTGGTTTTGATGGCGTTGATGGCGCTGGGCCGGCTGGAAGTGTTCCCGGCGATGCTCATGTTGGTAGCCAGCACGAGGGGAATAGCCCAACTTCGACGACGCCGGCGACTAACCCACTCAACTTTCAGCCACTAACTATCTGCCGAAGAGAACTGGAGTTAGGGTCGAATAATCTTTGACGGTTAACGGTGCCGGTAGGCGACCTTCTGGAACCTCTTCTATTGACCCTTCTCCATCAGGAAGCTGAACGGGATCTCCTTCTAAATAGAAGACCACACCCTGAGTGTCATTGATCAGAGCCGACGCGGTGAATACCAGTTGGGCAGTAGCGCGAATTCTTTGTGCACCTTCAATTTCGAAAAATGTTTGGTTGAGATGAATGGAAATGGTGTTGTTTCTCATCAGTGCAACGTCTACCACTTCGGTGCCGGCAGGTATCGCTGATACGAATCCCTTCTCGGCCTCTGTTTCCGTCGGGCCCTCAAGCAAGTTGTTCAATGGCGCGTCAAGGAAAACAGGCGGAGGTAAGGGCCGTTGGATTTCAACCAATGCGTCGTCGCGCAGAAAATACACTGGGTGAAGCGTTGCGTTGGGAATCAATGGAGATGCGTTTGTCTCGGCTACCTCTGACGGAAACACATCCTTGGGAACCGAAAGAGAGGTTGGCGCGCTATCAGAACCAAGGCCACAACCAACGAGAGTCGCCAAGAGCATTGTTAGGGCAGCGAACGTAAGGCACCTCGAATTCGCGGTCATCGTCTGCCTGCTCTAGGAAGCGTGATAACGAAACGTGCCCCGGGCTCGCCGTCTGATTTGCCCTCAACGCGTGCACTGCCACCGTGTCGACGAGCATGCTCGTCAACGAGAGCTAAGCCGAGTCCGGCACCATCACCTGCCCCCCGCTTCCTAGCGGCCGCGCCTCGAGTGAACCTTTCAAAGACTAAAGATCGTTCAGATGGCGCCACTCCCGGCCCCGAATCCTCAACAGCGATCTCAATTTTTCCTCCGTTTGGTGCAACGGTTATGCGAGTGACACCACCCCCATATTTTTGAGCGTTCCGCAAAAGGTTGTCCAGCACTTGAGCTAGCCGTCTTTTGTCACCCATCACGAGTGCGCCTCGCGCCGTCCCGATTACCTCAAGCGAAGCATCGTTCTCGGTAAGTTCCAAAGTCGCTTTCACTAACTCTTCGATGTTGACGAGATCGTTTTCCATTGGTCCTGAGTCTGATCTTGAAAGATCAAGAAGGTCTTGAACCAGATGTTCGAATCGAGCAACCTCATCATTTAACAAGTCAAGCGCTTGTTTTGTTCGATCGGAAAGTTCTTCGCGACGGTGTTCCATCACGTCAATTGAGGCACGAAGTGTCATCAACGGAGAACGAAGTTCGTGGCTGACGTCAGAAGCGAAACGAGCATCGCGAGTAATGCGATTTTCCATCGCAGCGGCCATTTCGTTGAAGGAGTTCACTAAGGCTGCGAGATCTGGATCGCGCACCTCCTCAAGCCGCGTGTCGAAGCGCCCTTGAGCGATCGAGGTAGCGGCATAAGAAATTTCAGTGAGAGGTCTAAGAAGCCCACCGCTCGCCCAAAACCCTATCCCCACTCCCACAAGCACTGTAAGAGCACCACCAACCAACAAAATCAGAGCCAAACTCTCTAGAGTATTTTCCACCTCCACGAGTGGAACCAACTCAAAATAAGCGACTTCGTCCAGAGTTGATGCCCCTCCTGGACGAAGTTGCAGACCGAACGCCAATACTGGCTGATCATCGAGTCGATACCTTAAAGAACGAGCATCGCGTGCCTCAACGACGGCGATAACTAACTCGGACGGTAAATCATTTGGAGTGAGGGACAGCGACGTCCAGGTCTCATCGCCGGTGCGAATAATTGACCGGCTTCCGCTAAGGCTTGGCAATGACTCCAGTAACTGCGTGAAATCAGGGTCCTCAGCTCGCAGTGAACTCTGCACCTGCCGAGCATTCGCAAAGAACTGGCGCTCCGATGACTCCTCGCGTTGGCGGAGCATCGATTGTCGAGATAAGCCGTAGGTGATAATAACGAGCACCAAAGCAGCCACCGCAGCGCCGAGAGTGAAGGCCCCGATTACGCGGGCGCGAAGCGGCAAACGGCGCCATGGCAGGCCGCGATATCTTGGCACTACGGTTGCAGCTTGTAGCCCATGCCTCGCACAGTAACTACATGGCGAGGGCGAGCGGGGTCAGTTTCGATTTTGGTTCGCAGACGACGAACGTGGACGTCGACCAACCGACCATCACCGAAATAGTCGTAGCCCCAAACTTGTTCCAGTAAATGCTCGCGGCTGAGAACTTTCCCTAGATGATCGGAAAGTTCGCACAACAGATGAAATTCGGTCTTAGTGAGATGGATTTCATCACCGCTCTTACGAACGACGCCCTCGTCAGGAATAATGTCCAGATCGCCGATGCTTCTTGGAGCGGCGGCTTTGTCCTCAGACCGGACTCGTCGTAAAAGTGCGCGAATGCGAGCTGACAATTCCTTAGGAGCGATTGGTTTGGTTACGTAATCATCCGCCCCAGCTTCTAAGCCTGCGACCACATCACTAGTGCCATCCCGGGCCGTAACCATAATTATCGGTACATCGCTGCTTCGCCTGAGAGCGCGACAAACCTCAAAGCCGTCTATGCCTGGCAGGCCAATATCGACGAGAACCACATCAGGAATAGTGGAATTAAAATATTCCAGCGCCTGCTCTCCAGTTTCTGCCTCTAGGACGCTCCAGCCTTCATCTTCAAGTGCGAACCGAACGGCGGTACGGATTCGCTGGTCGTCCTCAATAGTTAGGATTCTGATGCTCACACCCTAAATATTGGCCGATGGGGGAGCCGTTGGGGAGCCAGCAGCCATTTCTGCCTCTTTTACGGTGCTACAGAGTTGTTCCCAGAGAAGCGGCCCGGAGGCTATAACCCGCTTGTGGAGCGGTTCGTAGAGGGCAATACCGCCCGCTGATCGCACGATCGCCACACCGGCCGCGACATCCCACCACTGCACCCCGGTTTCATAAAACCCGTCAAGGCGTCCACTAGCAACGGAACAAAGATCAATAGCGCAAGAACCCGCCCGCCGAATATCGCGCACTTGCGGTAGTAACTCGGCAAGAATCACTGCTTGTTGCTTACGGACATCTGGGTCATAACCAAACCCGGTTCCGAGTAACGCGGTGGATAAGTCTCGGCATGAAGTCACATGGATGTAGCCACCGTTGTTCGTCGCGGCGCCACCAATTTGCGCCACGTACATTTCATCATGTGCCGTGTCATAGACAACTCCGATGATCGGCACACCATCGAGTTCCACTGCGATCGACACTGAGTAGCTGGGAAAGCCGTATAAGTAATTGACAGTGCCATCAAGCGGGTCGATCACCCATCGAAACCCTGAATTGCCTTGCGTGTCGGTTCCCTCTTCCCCAAGTATTCCGTCGTCGGGCCGGGCGCGACCTATACCGGCAGTAATTATCTGCTCGGCGTCGCGATCGACTTGGCTAACAGGGTCAGTGATGGTTGATTTGGAATCGACGTGACCCGTGTCTCTTCGAAAATGCACTTTGCCCGCTTGACTCGAAAGATCTACAGCAAGATCAAGAAGCTCTTTTAATTCCTCAGACGACGGCAGTGGGTTATTCAACGTCGCCGTGCTTTCACCGAGGCGACATCAGCCCATTCCGACATCGCCCGAAGTACTAGTACGCACACCACAGCAACACCCACGGCAGCAAGCGCGGATCCAGCGGCTCCAGCAACAAAAATCCATCCACTTAGACTTTCGCCCCATTGCAGGCGCCCCAAAGCGAACCCCATCAGGCCGCCACAAACACTCGCGATTATCACCGCTGAGAAGGCAAGAACCCTTGCCAACACAGAAGGCAAAGCCGTGTGCGTTTGGGCGTCGTCACGCCCAGAAGGTTCTCTTAGGAAAGGTTCTCGTCCGTGGGCCACCAAAGCATCGTATTCGTATGTCGCCGCGACGCAGGTATGAATGGCAAACTGCGGAGGTGCGAAACTGGGCTGTCGGTGGTGGGATAGTTTGCGACGCGGACCGGATCCTGATGGTGCACAATCAGCGGCGCGGCGGTCGCACTGACTGGAGCACTCCAGGAGGTGTCATCGATGAAGGCGAAACAGTGCTGGAAGGACTCACGCGAGAAGTCAAAGAAGAAACCGGACTAATCGTTGATGACTGGACTGGGCCGGTTTACACCGTTTGCGCGGAGGCTCACGACATGAACTGGTTGTTGCGGGTCGAAGTCCATTTAGCAACCGAGTACGCCGGCGTAATCAAAATTGAAGACCCAGACGGGATCGTTACAGCCGCCGAATGGACACCCAGAACCCAATTGGCGGAGCTGTTGGCGGGTCAACAGCTGTGGCTCAGAGAACCGTTGCTTGACTATCTGCATGGCGAAGTCGAAGAAGGTTACGAATTCAGGTACCAGATTGACGGGGTTGACATAGATGATCTTCGAGTTCAACGTGTCTAAATGACCGAGTCTGTTTTCTCCCCGACGTTCTTCTCCTATTTTGGTTAGTTGGGTTTATGGGTGACTTACCGATTCTTCACGTTGATATGGACGCCTTCTATGTCGAAGTGGAACGCCAAACTGACCCCTCGCTAATCGGTAAAGCCGTCATTGTTGGGGGAGAATCCGAGCGAGGAGTTGTTGCCTCGGCGAGCTACGAAGCGCGTTCAATGGGAGTCAGGTCAGCGATGTCTAGCGTGTTAGCAAGGAAACTATGCCCAGACGCCGTGTTTGTCCGCTCAAACTTCTCGCGATATCGAGAAGTTTCGAAGCAGGTTCACGAAATTTTTGATTCCGTTACCCCGCACATAGAACCAATTGCTCTAGACGAAGCCTTTCTCGATATCAGTGGAGCTCACAAACTGTTCGGCAGTTCCGAAACGATCGCCTGGCAGCTTCGAAACGACGTCCATGTGGGAGTAGGACTGGATTGCTCGGTCGGTGTCGCTAGGTCCAAATTGTTAGCAAAACTAGCTTCGGAAGCCGCAAAGCCCAAAGCCAGCCGCCGAGGAGTCCAGCCTGGCCAGGGAGTGTTCCTCGTGCACCCTAAAGAAGAGACCTCATTTTTGCAGGCACACCCGGTGGAAGCGCTGTGGGGTGTCGGATCTGTGACGTTCGCGAGGTTGAAGGCTCTAGGCATCTCTACAGTTGGGGATCTGGCATCGGTGCCAGAAGACGTCTTAGTCGAAACTCTCGGAACATCTCACGGAATACATTTGTCAGAACTCAGTCGAGGTATCGACGATCGACGAGTTCATTCCGAAAGAAAAAGCAAGTCAGTTAGCCATGAGGAGACATTCGCACAGGACGTTTTCGACCGGAGTCACCTAGTAAGCGAAATTGTTCGACTTTCAGATGCGGTTTCCGCTCGCGCTAGGAGAAAAGGATTAGCCGGACGAACGGTCCACTTAAAAATCCGGCGCCCTGACATGCGATACCTCACAAGATCGGCGACTCTCAGCGAAGCTGTCGACACCCTCTCAGTTATTTCAGAAACGGCTATTGAGATGTTGGACCAGATCGACCTCGCAGAAGGCGTCCGATTGCTAGGAGTGGGTTTGAGCAGACTTGGGGCACCGGGCCCCCAGCAACTGACCCTTATCGGCGAAGAATTAACTGACCCGGCTTGGGGACAGCTTTCTGCGGCGATGGACCGCATACGAGAACGGTACGGTGAGGCCGCAATCGGGCCCGGTCTTCCGCGAAAAAATGAGGGAATGCACGGTTGATGACAGTGATGATGTCAATCTGGAGCAAGGCTCGTCCTAGACTGGAAGAACCGACGAACGGAAGATCTCGTGCCGCTCTCTGACGACGAACAGCGCATCCTTCATCAGATAGAGAAGGAGTTTTATGACTCCGACCCCGAGTTTGCTCGAGAAGTCAGCGAAACGACCCTTTATCGTCACGCACTTCGCAACATCAAATGGGCAGTAATAGTTGGCATTCTTGGTTTGGTTGGGGTTGTAGCTGCCCTGCAGGTTCATTTCGGCTTAGCTTTCTTGGCCTTCCTAGCGATCTTTGCTTGCGCCGTTATTATCGAACGCAATCTACGAAAAATGGGTAAAGCAGGCTTTCAAAAAGTCACTGGTCAAGTTCGGAGTGGTCAGATCCGAGCCAATATGGGTGGATTGTCCGAACGAATGCGAAATCGGATGCGACGGGATGACCTCTGATCGAGGCCATCCACTCCAATGTCGCTCTCGCACTTGATGTTGGGGGCACGAAGTTTGCCGCGGGCCTAGTCACCGACGATGGCAGCGTCGTGGCCATGAAGCAGGTTCCGACCCCTCAGACTTCCCAAAGCGACGAATTGTTTGCGACGTTGTTGGGGTTGGCCAACGACGTTCTGGGTAGCAATAACGAAGTAGCCGTGTGCGGGGTGGGGTGCGGTGGTCCCATGACCCGAAACGGTGAGGCGGTATCTCCACTGAATATCCCGGCATGGCGGGAATTTCCGCTTCGCGACCAGCTGCGTGAAGGTTTAGGGATGGATGTATGTATCGACAATGATGCAAAAGCATTGACGTTAGGAGAAGCTTGGTTTGGGGCGGGGAAAGATCTTTCAAATTTTCTGGCGATGGTGGTCTCGACCGGTATAGGTGGAGGTCTATTTATCGATGGGCGCCTGTTGGATGGCAGCGCCGGGAACGCAGGCCATATTGGTCATGTAATCGTGGAGCCAGAGGGGGCCGATTGCGCCTGCGGCTCGCGTGGATGTCTGGAGGCTGAAGCTTCTGGACCGTCTATCGGTCGCAGGCTCGGCGCGGATCCCAGCACGGCAGACGCATATGAAAAGAGACGGGCGGGAATGTTGGTGGGACGAGCAGTTGCTTCCGTTGTGAATTTGCTTGATTTGGAACATGTGCTTATCGGCGGGTCAGTTGCGCTTGGCTTTGGAGACGAATTTTTTGCTGCCGCGAATATGGAACTTCTTGAGCGTTGCCATCTGGACTTTTCTCGAGGGGTCAGGATTTCACCGGTCGGCCTGGGAACCGAAGCTCCACTAGTGGGCGCCGCTGTAGTCGGTTTTCGGAGTCTTGGTATTGATGCCCGAGCGAGATTGATCTGATTAGGATTGCCGTCGTGGCCGAAAAGTCGGGTGCCCTTCGATTGTTTTTCGCTGCAACGAGCGCCGTTGCAGTGCGCCCTAAGTTGTGGGTGGTTGCTCTTTCAACGTTCTGTCGGATGAGTCGCTCACGTTGGTGGCGCCAAGGGCCGTTCCTGCCGCTTCCCGCCGAAGATTTCCTCCATTTCCGTATGGTCACTATGTATGGATCCGATGGTTCCATGGAGAAAGATCGGCAGACGAAAGACATAGTCGCTTGGCTGGAATGGTGTCGAATGTGGAGGTCTGTGAAGTTATGAGCGAAGACCGAGGATCGGTCCTTGCTGAACGGACGTTGGTTCTAGATGTTGGATATCGGCCCCTGTCAATTGTTTCCGTACGAAGAGCCCTTCTTTTGGTGTTAGCCGATAAGGCAGAAGTCATTCACGCAACTCAACGGGTGCTGCGCTCCGAAAAGCTTGAAATCTTCGCCCCATCGGTAGCTCGCCTGCAATATCAGGTTGGCGCTCCTTATCGGCGGCGTGCTTCGCTGCACCGCAAGGCAGTATTCGCGCGTGACCACTATCTTTGCCAATACTGCGGGCGAAGGGCGGAGTGCATTGACCATGTGCACCCGCGAAGCAAAGGTGGGGAACACACCTGGGAGAACGTCGTGGCTTGTTGTCGAAGCTGCAACGTCGCAAAGGGTGACACCTTGCCGGAGCATTCACAATTTCGCTTGCGGCGTGTCCCACACGCTCCCGAACCAATGGCCGTAGCCGCAGCGTTACGAACAGGTGTCCCACCAGAATGGGATACTTACCTTCCAAATCGTTTGTCGCTCTCAGCGTGAACTCAACCCGAGAATGGGTTGTGGAGAGATGGAGCGCTGGGGTCCAAGCCCTTCACCATCGTCCTATCGCCGTTGATGGTCGAAGGAGAATTTCTATTCTTGAGTTCGACGAACCGGCCCTCGTGTTGGGATCAAGAGGGCGCGATCCGCAGATCGGCGAAACAACCACCCGGCGCCAGAGCGGGGGAGGCATCGTTTGGCTCGATCCATGTGAGTCAACTTGGATCGATATCACGTTGCCCCGTAACGACCCCTTATGGTTAGACGACTTGAGTCGATCCTTTCACTGGATAGGTGAGAGCATCGCGTCGGCTTTCGTGGAACTAGGTCTCAACGCAGGAATCCATAAGGCCAATCTCGTAGGCACCGGAAACTGGTGCTTCGATGGAATCGGCCCGGGAGAAGTTACTTTGTCCGGCCGTAAATTAGTTGGTATCGCGCAACGTAGAACTAGACGCTCAGCCCGGTTCCAATGCGTCTGGTATCGACGCTTCCAGCGACCCCAAGGGCTGGCCGACGTGAACTCCAAAGGAATTGGATGGGCCGATGCTGGTCTCGACTGTTCGATGATAGAGGTGCGAAACTTGGTCGTTTCGAAGCTTCTTGCCGTCTGACGCACGGCGAAACGAAATCGCGAAACTACCTTAAGTGAGCAAAAAGCGCTCTGAGTGATTAAAAGCGTAACTTTGTGTGGTTAATTACACGTATGTGATTCGAAATCTTTAACGCAAAGTGGTGAAAGTGTGCCCAAATGGCTGGACTCGCGTGCGGAAGAGTCATAAAGTGTCACGAAGTGGAGCAATAGGGAATAAAGTGGGTTAATAGCCGCGAAATCTCCCAGCCACACAAGATGGCACTAAGTCGCGAGGGCAACAGTGGAAGAGCTATTCGTCGGTCAGTTTGAGCATGCGCTTGATGCCAAAGGACGAATTGTGCTGCCCGCTTCCTTTCGACCTTCTTTCGACCAAAGTGGTTTCTTGATTAAAGGAAGTGAGGGTTGTTTGGCGCTGCTTACCCCTGAACGCTTTCGGGATATAGCGCAAACAATGGCAGCTCGTTCCGAAGAAGGTGACGTTCGTCACCGGTCGGCGAAGCGGTCATTTGGTGCAGGTGCAGCGCATATCCTGCCCGATAAACAGGGTCGAATTGCGGTTCCAGAAGACCTCCGTTCCTTCGCTCATTTGGAACGCGAATGCGTCATCGTCGGCGTAATAGACGAGGTCGAGATTTGGGATAGGTCTCGCTGGCAAGAAATCACCGAAGTGGGAGATTCCTTGTTGGAGTCACCTGATGAGTTCACTGAACCCACCGGCGGCGACTAACAGTGATTTCTTCCCCTGGTGACTCCTCCCTGAACTCAACAGAACACGTCCCCGGTGACGCAAAATTCGACCACCTGCCTGTCATGTTGGCCGAAGTTCTCGAGGTTTTCGAAGAAGTAGACGACGGGCTAATTGTCGATGCCACTATCGGGGGAGCGGGTCACGCTCGAGCGCTGCTACAACAAGCACCGACACGTCAGCTATTAGGGATCGATAGAGACCCCTCAGCGGTGAAAGTTTCCAGAGACCGCCTCGCTGAATTTGGGCAGAGGGCTCAAGTAGTGCACGGACGATTCGACCAAATCGGTCAGATTCTTGACCTCGATGGCAGACAATTAACTGGCGCGCTTTTTGACCTTGGAGTGAGTAGTCACCAACTGGACACGCCCGACCGTGGTTTCTCACACCGTTACGCAGCGCCCCTCGACATGAGGATGAATCCTGATGATGGTCTTGAGGCAGCCACCATCGTCAACAACTACGGCGAACAAGAACTCACTGATTTGTTACGCACAAATTCTGACGAGCGATTTGCCTACCGGATCGCCAAATCAATCATGTCGGCTCGCCCGATTGAATCAACGCAACAACTCGCCGACATCGTCAGAAGCGCAGTTCCTGCTGCTGCGCGGAGAAAAGGGCGACACCCGGCAATGCGAACTTTTCAAGCACTTCGCATAGCCGTCAACAATGAACTTGATCTCATAGAGCCTGCTTTAACTCAGACAATTGAGCGACTTAGACCTGGGGGTCGACTGGTCGTTCTTTCTTATCACTCTGGAGAGGACAGAATAGTGAAACACGTTCTACGCGAGGCAGCCGATGGTGTTTGTGTTTGCCCATCGAGCCTGCCCTGTATATGTGGGTCCGAACCTAACGTCAGACTTCTTCGACGCAAAGTAGTCCGCCCAACAGAAGCAGAAATCGAACGAAACCCAAGGGCGGCAAGCGCTCGTTTCCGGGCCGCGGAACGACTCTTCGTAGGAGAGGCCTAGATCTGGTGACCGCTGCGATTGGCACAGACCTAACCGTAAGCCCTGATGTGATCGAAATAGCCGACGGGTCGCGGCTCATGACGAAAAACCGTTATTCGTCGTTAGGGAATCGACTCGTAGGTGCAACAACTCTTTTTGGGGTCGCGGCACTGTTTGTTCTGCTCGGGCACGTCGTCTTTCACTCGCTGATCAACCACCGTCATGTAGAGCTCGTGCGTTTAGACAACGTGATAACGCAGGAAAGCGTGTCAGTTCGCGAGCTTCGAATCGAGCTTGAAAACCAACGGGCGCCAAAACAAATCGAAAAATTGGCGAGCGGAGTGTTGGGGATGCTTCCGGCAGAATCAGCGACACAGATTCAGGTTCGACGAGAACATCTGAACTCTGGACGTCAAGTCGAACTCATACTTACCCGTGCAGGTGACACTGGCGACTGGCTGTCAGTCGATCGGCTACTCACGGAAGCATTAGCTATCGCCGCTTCCAACAGCGGCCGATAAGGAACAGGCCGGAACTCCAGTGGCACCGTCTGTTGGAACCCGGGCAAGGCCCCGTTCGGACTCGCCGACAGAGCCTCAGGTTTCTCGTTCCTCAATTTCGACGAAGCGGCTATCTAGCCCTCAAGGCCAAGTGGGTTATCGCGGAAGACGAATTGGCCTTCTGATTCTGGGCACGTCGTTACTTTTCGGGTTGATCACAGCCCGGTTGGTAGATATTCAAATATTGAATCGCGAGCAGTACATAGGCGGAATTAATAATCACAGTGTGATGTCTTCGATCAGTGGTTCACGCGGTGCGATCCTTGACAGAAATGGCTCCGTTCTTGCCATTAGTGACACGTTGCCCACGATCGGAGCCAACCCGCGATTTGTAACCCACCCCTATGCGTTCGCCGCGCAGATAGCGCCAATAATTGGTGAATCACAAGAAACCATCATTAACCGACTAAGAAGCGGCAAGGAGTACGTCTATCTAAAACGACAGGTATCGCCTGACACCGCTGACGAAATCCGAAAGCTCGGATTGGCCGGTATCGAAATTCGAGACGAACCAGCGCGGCATTACCCCAATGGTGATGAGTTTGCTCGCAACATCATCGGCAATGTTGATCGGGATCAAAATCCGTTAAGCGGACTTGAATTGCAGTTTGCGAAGCTTCTCTCTGGTCAAGCAGGGGTCCGAACAAATTTCGTGTCTGCAACTGGCGCCGTAAGACTGCCAGGAGATGACATCGTCTTTGAAGCAGCTCAACCGGGGGAAAGTCTGGTTACGACGCTTCATGCCCCAACTCAATTGTTCGTTGAAAGTGTTCTTCAAGAAGAGGTGGCGAGAAGTGGTTCTAATTGGGGAACTGCAATCGTGCTGGAGGTCGCAACAGGCGAAGTACTCGCGCTAGTTGACGTCGCTAGTTCAAACACGGCCCATCAAGCGCGTGTTACGGGTAGTAGCGGCGCCTTCATAAACTCGTTCGAACCGGGATCGGCCACCAAGCCCTTCACAATCGCGGCAGCCTTGGAAGAAGGCAGGATCGCGCCCGACCAAATTATTAACGTTCCGCATAAGTACAAGTACTCAGACAAAGAGTTCAACGAGCCATATGTGCACGAAGACAGGGACTTATCAATATCGGAGATACTTGCCAAATCATCCAATATCGGGACCATCCGCATCGCAGAACAACTGGGTAAAGACCACCTTTACCAATACCTGAAGAAATTCGGATTCGGACAATTCACGAGCGGCCAAACTGACCTACGAGCATGGCCCGGCGAGACGAGAGGAAAGCTCCGGCAGCCCACAGAATGGGAGGGAACTGGGCTAGCGACCATAGCGTTCGGTCAAGGCGTTTCTGTGTCAGGGATGCAATTAGCAGCTGCATTCAACACCATCGCGAACGGTGGCGAATACATTGCACCCGCGTTAATCCGTGGAGTAGCTGGTCCAGATGGGGTGATGCATCCAATTGCCTCTGGCACGCGACGACAAGTACTGAGCGCGACCACTGCGGCGACAATGCGCGACATGCTTGCTGGTGTGGTTACGCAAGGAACAGGAACACGAGCGCAAGTTGACGGGTATTCGGTCGCTGGAAAAACAGGAACCGCGCAAAAAGCCTTGGTGGAGCGCTCCGGATACAGCGATGACTACACGGCCACCTTTGCGGGTTTCGTTCCAGCGGAAAATCCGAAGCTCACGATCGTGGTGATTCTCGATGAGCCAGATGAACATTTGGCAGGTCTCACGGCGGCCCCAGTGTTCTCCAAGATAGCGACTGGCGCTTTACGGGCGCTTGGCGTGCCGCAAACGAAGTAGCTACTGATGACTGGAGTTTCTCTCGCAGAAATCGTCGCGCGAAGCGGTGGTCAGTTGTTGACACAGGCGCCCTCAGAAATCGACGAAGTCCGGCTGTCGGGCGTTAGTCATGACAGTCGCGTCGCTAAAAACGGTGATCTGTTCGCCTGCATTTCGGGGGAACAGCACGACGGGCATCTCTATGCGACCGAGGCGCTCCTAGCCGGCGCCTCAGCACTTTTGGTTGAGCGTGAACTAGATGATGCCGCGCCACAAGTAGTGGTGCCTAACGTCCGAAAAGCCTTAGGTCCAGTTGCTGCTGCAATCTACGGAGAACCCTCCAAACACCTCAAGGTGGTGGGAGTGACAGGGACAGCAGGAAAGACCACGACGACACAGGCCTTAGCTGAGATGCTCCACCACTGTGGTGAGAGCAGTAGCTCGATGGGCACTCTTGACGGGCAGCGCACCACTCCTGAAGCACCCGAGTTGCAGCGATCGTTTTCGCGGTTGCTCGAGAGTGGTACGGATTGGGCGTGTATGGAAGTGTCTTCTCACGGTCTCGAGTTGGGTCGCGTTGACGGCACTCATTTCGCTGCTGCGCTTTTCACCAACTTAAGTCCCGAACACCTCGATTTTCACGGAAACATGGAAGCGTACTTTCGGACCAAGTGCAGACTTTTTGACGAAAGAACCGAAACCGCAATCGTGTCAGTCGGCGACGAGTGGGGCAGACGCTTAGCACGCGAGCTCAGTGCATCACGCGAAGTGGTCGAGGTCGATCCCAATCTGATTCAAGACCCGAGGGTTACAGCGAATGGCGCCACCTTCATGTGGCGCGACCACCAGATAGAAACCACACTCGTCGGATACTTCAACATCATCAATTTGTTGATGGCAGCTGAAACGCTGAACGCTTTAAGGTTCGATCGCACGGACATCGCGCGTGGATTACGACTAGTCAAACCGGTTCGAGGAAGGATGGAACCAATTTCCATCGCTAGATCCGACGTCCGTGTTCTAGTGGATTATGCCCATAAACCGGACGCGCTGTCGGAAGCTCTGAAAGCTGCTCGAAGTATTACGGCGAGAAAGGTATGGGTGGTGTTCGGCGCCGGAGGTAACCGCGATCAGCGAAAACGCTCTGTAATGGGGGAAATAGCCGCCGGTTTAGCCGACGAAGTGGTCGTGACTTCAGACAACCCCCGGTCAGAGGATCCATTGGTCATAGCTAACCAAATAATCGTCGGAACTCAACGCGGAAAGGCGCGTTCGCAAATCATTCTCGATCGGGCAGACGCAATCCATTTCGCGATCGGCGAAGCGGTCGCAGGAGACCTAATTCTTGTAGCTGGAAAGGGCCACGAGACGTATCAGACTATTGGTGATGAACAACGACCTTTCGACGATGTTGCTGTTTGCGAGCAAGCTCTGGCGACCCGATTGGAAGGTGGGGTCTGATGATCGCGCTCCTGATCGCCGCAGGCGTCGCCATGGGCGTAAGCCTTGTCGGCACGCGCGTTCTAGTGCCATGGTTGCGAGCCCGTGGTGTCGGCCAACCTATCCGTTTAGACGGCCCAGAGGGTCACCTCACCAAGGCAGGGACTCCCACTATGGGTGGGGTAGCGATAGTTGTCGGAGCGGTAGCCGGCTACCTCGTGAGTCATCTTCGATCGGAAACGATTGTTACTCGATCGGGCGTCGTTCTCGTTATGGCGATCGTAGCGGCAAGTGCTGTTGGCTTAATCGACGACTGGATTAAGGTCAGTAGAGAGCGCAACTTGGGCCTTAACAAGTCGGCCAAAATTATTGGTTTACTCGGAGTGGCGATCGGATTTTCCACTCTCGCTATGTATTGGGCTCAAACCAGTCCAGTAATTGCACTGACCAGGGCCGAATTACCCGGTATCACCCTCGGGAAGGTTCTGTGGGTGGTTTGGGCCTCGATTCTGGTGATAGCTACCGCCAACGCTGTGAATCTCACCGACGGGCTTGACGGATTAGCTAGTGGATCAGCGGCGATCGGGTTTTCTGCATTTGTGGTGATCGGTTACTGGATCTTTAGACACCCGGAGAACTACGACGTTAGTCACGCATTGGATCTAGCGATCGTTGCCGCCGCGATGACCGGAGCTTGCATCGGCTTCCTGTGGTGGAACGCTCCACCGGCACGAATTTTCATGGGGGACACTGGATCGCTAGCGATAGGTACTGCTTTCGCTGGACTGGCCTTACTCCTCGAAACTCATTTGCTGTTGCCAGTAATTGGTGCCCTTTATGTCCTAGAGACACTCTCAGTGATTCTGCAGGTAGGTAGCTACCGGATCTTTGGCCGGCGCGTTTTTCGAATGGCGCCTATCCACCACCATTTTGAACTAGTTGGTTGGCCAGAAACAACGGTCCTTATTCGCATGTGGATCATCAATGGAATCTGTGTCGCGTTCGCGTTGGGTGTGTTCTACGCCGACTTCATCGGGCTTGATTCGGCTGCCGTAATACAGTCAAAAGCTTTGCGGTGTTTGCTGTGAACATTCCTGACCTTTCGCGCGTGCTCGTAGCCGGATTGGGAGTAACGGGCACGGCTGTGGTGCAAGCCTTAACGGCGCGTAACTACGAAGTACTTGCGGTTGATGATCAACCGACGGTGCTCGCTGCGGTGGCTGAGAAATTACGAGTTGAACTCCTTGATTCGAGTTCGGCGACAGAATTAGAACGAGCATTGTCCGGAGTCACATCGGTGGTGCCAAGCCCGGGAATTCCATGCCACCATCTTCTCTACCGACTTGCAGATGCTTCGGGCGTCGAGATTTTAAGCGAGCTTGATCTGGCGGCTCTCTGGAATGATCGTCCATGCGCTGCAGTTACTGGCACTAATGGGAAAACCACGGTCACTGAATTAACAACTCAGATGCTGTTGGGTTCAGGCATGCAGGCCGCCGCTGTTGGCAATACGGACATACCTTTCGTCTCCGCGATCGATGACGAAGAAATCAGACACGAAGTATTTGTTGTCGAAGCTTCATCTTTTAGTCTCGACAGGGTCTGTCGGTTTCGCGCCAAAGCGGCGGCTTGGCTCAACCTTGCCCCAGATCACTTGGATTGGCACGAAAACTTTCAGGCATACGCCACCGCGAAATCCAAGATATGGGAAACGCAACAGGAAGGGGATATTGCGGTGGCGCCCCACGATGATGTAGCAGTTGGCCCCTGGACGAACAACATCGCCTCCCAGTTACTGACCTTCGGACTTGGACAAGGCGATGTGCATTGCACCGACAGTGAACTTATTGCTCACGGTGAACGGATAGTCAAGATCTCTGACCTTCGTAGATCGCGACCACACGACCAACTCAATGCATGCGCAGCCACCGCTCTGGCGCTATCCATGGGTGCCTCGGTGCAGTCGGTTGCTGAAGTACTAGCAAATTTTGACGGGTTAGCTCATCGTCTCGAGTTCGTCGCGACAGTAGATGGGGTCCGATTTTTCGATGACAGCAAGGCCACCACTCCTCACGCCACAGTTGCGGGCATGGCGGGCTTCGATCAAGCGGTGCTAATTGCCGGAGGACGTAACAAGGGTCTTGATCTTGTGGAACTCAAAGAGCTCGCTCCAAGGCTCGCTGGCGTAGTAGTGATCGGCGAATCAGCGGAAACCCTGACTCACGTTTTCGATGGGGCGGTTGCGACGACCCTTGCGGACTCCATGGAGGAGGCTGTGAAGGTCGCGACATCACTAGCACAAAGCTCAGGCGGTGATGTGGTGCTCTCGCCAGCGTGCGCTTCGTTCGATTGGTATCGCAATTACAACGAACGAGGCGATGACTTCCAACGGCTTGTCAGACTGCTCGAACAGGGACAGATTCAACCATGACGGTGTTGCAGAACTACCGATCGGCCCAGGCCTATCCACATAATGATTCCCCGGGTCCTTCAATGCGCTACTTGGCCATGCTTGGGTCGATCCTGTTGCTGATGCTAACGGGCGTTGTCATGGCGCTTGCGGCATCAAACCCAGCCTCGGTCGGGCAAGACGGCAGCGCTTTCTCGGAATTTGGCAAACACGCGACGCATGTCACATTGGGGATAATTGCTTTGCTCTTCACGGTAGGTCGCGATTATCGATTATGGCGACGCATCGCCCCTTTACTCCTAGCCGCTGCGTGCCTCGGATTAGTTCTCGTGCTCCTCTTCGGTTACTCGAGCGGAGGTAGTCGCCGCTGGCTTGATTTGGGTTTGTTTGGCCTGCAACCATCGGAAATTACGAAATTGGCCTTGGTCGTGTCGCTGGCGTCGTTCCTTGATCAGCGCCGCTATTTCCTGGATCGCATAGATCGCGTCACGCTCCCAGTTCTAGCGAGCATCGCTGTTCCATGTGTCTTAATCGCCCACCAGCAGCGCGACCTTGGCACTGCGGCCATAATCGGCTCAATCGCTCTCGGAATGATGTGGGCAGCGGGGGTTCCTTTTAGGCATTTGGGATTGTTGCTAGTACCGAGTTTGGGCGCGGGCTTATTTTTTGCCTTAGCTGAGCCGTTTCGAAGAGGCAGAATCATCGGGTTTTTCTCTCCTGCGGAAAACAGCTTGGGTGATGGCTACCAGGTGACGCAGGGCTTAGCGAGTCTCTCTAACGGCGGTTTCAGGGGGACAGGACTGTCGGCGGGTCACGCTCAATGGGGGTGGGTACCTGAGGCTGACACGGATTTTGTCTTCGCCGTTGTAGGAGAACAGTTGGGCTTCGTTGGTGCCGTAGCTGTGCTGATATTGCTTGCGACCATCGTCCTCACGGGATTTCGCACCGCGCAGATCGCCCCAGATGTTTTTGGATCACTGCTTGCCGCTGGCATATCTGTGTGGTTTTTCCTGCAAATCTTTGTGAATCTGGGGGGCGTGGTGGGCCGGCTTCCGATCACCGGCGTAACGCTGCCCTTCGTTTCGTCTGGTGGCACTTCGTTAATAGTGAACGCTGCGGCTGCTGGATTGCTACTCAATATCGCTCGGCAGTCAAAATGAAATCGAAAAAAGTTGGTTTCGTTGACGCTTCTCAGGGTGGAATCATCGTCGCTGGCGGAGGCACAGCGGGTCATCTTCTTCCCGGGTTAGCAGTCGCTGACGAACTTGTTAAAAGGGGATGGCCACGTGAAGCGGTGCTTTTCGTGGGGAGTTCGCGAGGAGTGGAACTAGAGATGGTCCCTGCAGCTGGCTACGGGCTCGTTGCCCTTAGCGGACGAGGACTTAACGGACGTCGGGTCTCGCCTCGCAACCTTCTCAATCTAGTGGCGATCATCTGGGCGATATTTCGAGGAAGTTGGATAGTTAAGCGCCGCCGCCCCGGTGTTGTGTTGTCACTCGGAGGGTACGCGGCGTTACCAGCCGGAATTGGAGCCATCGTTTTCAGGGTGCCATTGGTGTTGGCGGAACAAAACACAGCGGCATCCGCGGCCAACCGACTCATGACAAAGTTTGCAAAGGCGGCAGCAGTGCCGTGTGCCGGTACAGGTTTAAAAAACGAAGTCATTAC